>Ga0075683_109_pt1 | contig 1812 bp, 1 predicted proteins | sample RifGroA2_FD_67685 | JGI IMG/M metagenome (GOLD analysis project Ga0075683, IMG submission 67685) | Microgenomates (Woesebacteria) bacterium GW2011_GWA2_40_7 | reverse complement strand
CATTCTGGCTAGATAATAAAGCGCGGCGTCTGTGTCGCTTGCGCGCATTGACTTGATGAAGGCCGAAATTACATCATAAAATTGATCCCCGTTTTTGTCGAAAGTATATTGCCTTCTTTGAAGAGCCGTTTCGATATCAAAGAGTAAAAGAGTTGAAGAGCGAGAGAGTTGAGAGGCAATTTCCAAGACGTTCAACATAACTCTAGCATCCCCATTTGATGCCTCGAGGAGAAATTTCTCTGCGTCTTTGTTTAATTTTTTCTTGAGATGTTTTAGAGCTCTATTCTCTATACTCTTTAATTCCTTTTCTTTTAACTGTTCGAGTATTAAAACCCGGCATCGGGAAAGAAGTGGTCCGATTACTTCAAATGAAGGATTTTCAGTTGTGGCACCAATTAATACTATGTCGCCATGTTCAACATGAGGCAGAAGTTTGTCTTGTTGAGCCTTGTTGAATCGATGTATTTCGTCGACGAAGACAATCGGAGACGCCCCTCGAAGCGCGGGCGTTGTGGGGCTAGCTACTTTGACAATTTCCTTTGCAGAAGTATTAACCGCGGAGAATTCGTAAAAATCTCTTTTTAATGTGTTGGCAATAATTCTGGCAAGAGTTGTTTTGCCGGTTCCGGGAGGACCCCAAAATATTAGCGATGGAAACCCAACTTCGCTCTTCGAGCTTCGCTGGGCGAGGAAAAGTTTTGAAATTATCCCGTTTGGCCCAACCAGATTTTCTTGTCCCACAAAATCCTTTAGAGTTTTGGGTCTCAAAAGTTCGGGGAGTGGGATATTGGACATTTTGGCTATATAATAATCCCATGGGAGGAATAAAGAAAGGAATAGATTCATTCAAGGAAATTATTTTTAATCTTAAACGGATGCTTGCCCTTTCCTGGCAAACAGACAAGTTCTTGACTGTTGGTTATTACGGGTCGTCGGGTCTTGCGGCAATATTCCCTATAATTGCGAGTTATATTTTTAAACTTTTTATCGACAACACGATCGCAAATTTGGGAATAAAGCCTTCAGTTCCTTTGATATTAGTAGCCATTTTGGCAGCCAGATATGTCTCCAGCTGGATATGGGACGTAGTTTCTTGGGTATTTAAAGAAACTTATTTTGACTATCTTGTAAGGTACAAACTGCAAAATAAATTTAACAATTTATTTTGCGACAAGATATCCCACCTGGATATTCAACATTTAGAAAACTCAGAGACCCAAGATCTTATCAATAAAGCAAAAGATACTATGACTTGGAGACCCCCCGATTTTTTGAGGGCTTTTTCGTATCTCTTTACAAATCTTGTGGCGCTCATTTCTTCCTTCTTGCTTTTAGGTCAATACAATTGGTATTTGCCTTTCATTATTCTTCTTTTTGGTTTGCCGAGACTTTACCTTAGAGCAAAAATGGGGTCTATCCAATGGTCTGTTTGGGGATCTAGCACTCCGGAATCCCGTAAGATGTGGTATTTGCAGTCTCTTCTCACGCAGAAGAACGCGATTATTGAATCAAAAATTTTCCAATCGACAGACTCTTTAATCAGGAAGAGTATAGACATCCAAACTGATCTTTATGAAAAAAATAAAAAACCCGTTCAAAGTTTTATTAAAGTAGGTTCAATTCCGCAGTTTTTTGAAATGTTTGTTGTGTTTGGTTTTGCGTTAGCCCGATTGCCCCTGGTTCTAAACGGGCAGATGTCTATTGGTGATTTTTCCTTTTTTATAGATATGTTGGATAGAGTCCTAAATTCTGTAGCCGGGACTGTGGGGAACTTGGGTTGGATGTATGAAAATAACTTGTATGTAAATCACT
>Ga0075683_152_pt1 | contig 2050 bp, 4 predicted proteins | sample RifGroA2_FD_67685 | JGI IMG/M metagenome (GOLD analysis project Ga0075683, IMG submission 67685) | Microgenomates (Woesebacteria) bacterium GW2011_GWA2_40_7 | reverse complement strand
TTCTCAAATCCGAGGAAGCTAAGATGAAGCGATCTAAAAACGAATTTGGTAAATTCAAAAAAGAAAAGTTTTATATCTTCCCAGAGAGTCAGTAATGTTTCAAAAGTTTCATCCATTATTAATAAATTCGGATTTCGTGCTTCGTGCTTCGTATTTACCTGTAAAGGTATCATATGAAACATCCTGAAGCAAACTTTGGGGAGGGGAAAAATCAACTCAAAACTAATAATTCAAATCTAATAACCATAATTTAAATCTAAAAACGGTTCTTAGATATTAATTCTTAGTTATTAATTTGTTGTGGTGTTGCTTTCGTGAATCAGTTTGCAAAACCCCGGTTCGTCTTCAACAATCAATACTTTTTTCATATGTCATCCTGAATTCATTTCAGGATCCATTTAATATTATTCTCTTCTTCCCAATATTGTCAAGGAATGCTATTCTAGTGAGATAAATATGAAATTCGGCGAAAGACTTGTTAAAGAAAGAAAGAAGAATAAATTAACTACCCAGAACATGGCAAAAGAGTGCGGAATGTCGAGGAGTTATATTACTCTAATAGAGAACGGAAAGCGCATGCCTGGAAGAAAATTGATTCCCAAAATTGCCAAGTCATTAGATCTTAAAACCGAAGTAATTGTCAACTGGTACCTTGAAGATTTAAGGGAAAAACTGCTTTAAAGTCCTCGTCATTCACTAAAAATAGTTTTGATAATGAATTTTCTATTCCGGTTTGAGAATTGTTGTATTTTGATTCTATTAGAATAATCCTGCTACCGTCCAAATTAATTACAAAGTCGACCTCTTCGCCACGAGTCCCATTTAAATAGAAGGCATTTTCCACCAACGATCCCTTGTCGCTAAATCCGGCAAAGCTGTTTCTCATTCCCAAATCATTAAAATAGTATTTTTTAGGAGAATACAAACGTTTATTCAAACTTTCAGAATATTGATAAACGGTTTCGATTAATCTCACCTCTTTCAAATACTGGATATAATTTTCAATAGTTTTGTTTGTAAAATCCAAAAACTCGTTAAAGTCTAGTGGGGTCACGGCGATATTTGCGTTTCTCCCTGTTAAAAACGCTTTATCATCTTCGACATATAAAGATTTTAAATTTTGAGCCCATTTTTCCGAGTTAGGAAATAGGCGCCCTCACTTTGATCTTGCTAAAAAATCGACAAAATGCTACTTTTAAGTAACACTCATGGAAGTAACTACAAAAAAGATCTTTACCGCTAAAATTTCTTCGATTAAAAATCTTGCGCCGGATATTAAAGAATTTATCTTTAAAATAGATGAGCCTTTTACCTTTATTTCGGGTCAATATGTCTGGGTCGAGATTGGGAGTGAGCGACGCGCTTTTTCTAGACTTCCCCCTCGCCAGCTGGGTTATTGTAGGACCCAAGGGGAGGGCTTGAATCCCCAGAATTTTACAGAAAATTATGGCATACGATCAAAACAGAGCAAAAACCTTTTCGGCCAATAATGAAAAAATCACTTCGAAAGTAAAAGATGAAGGAATAGGTATACCGAACGACGAAAAATCCCACATTTTTACCAGATTTTACCGCGCCTCAAATGCAAAAACGGCCCACCCAGATGGAAGCGGACTGGGACTTTATATTGTTAAATCTATCGTTGAATCTTCCGGAGGCAAGATTTGGTTTGAATCTGAAGTGGACAAAGGAACTACATTTTTCTTCTCACTACCCCTAAGCGGAATGAAAGCTAAAGAAGGGGAAGCGGAACTTACCTAGAGACTTCTTAAAAAAATCAAGACTTCAATTTTTAAAGTTTTTCTAATCTTTTGAAATTTATCATTTGGTAAAAGCGCGTTTAAATCCTGAGATATGTTGGTTTCATTAATTTCTTTTTCGATAAAATCAATCAATATCTTAACATAATTTTGTATATCAATTTTTGTCCTTTCTTCGATTATTTCTTTTTTAAATTTATATCCTTGAGAAAAAAAGTAATGGATATCATATATATCGCGTCCAGCGATAGCTTGATGTTTTTGAAAACGATCAACCGGCGCCACAAGTT
>Ga0075683_139_pt2 | contig 2872 bp, 3 predicted proteins | sample RifGroA2_FD_67685 | JGI IMG/M metagenome (GOLD analysis project Ga0075683, IMG submission 67685) | Microgenomates (Woesebacteria) bacterium GW2011_GWA2_40_7 | reverse complement strand
AGCTTTAGTTTTCTGACAAATTGTGATTTTCCTAAATCAATTTCTGTTTTTTGTAGATTCTTAGTTCTTTTCTCAAAAATCCATATTAGAAGTCTATCCCCAAAAGGAACATTTGTAGACCCATCAGAACCTTTCCATAAAAAAACCGGGAACAAAAAATTTTTGGTTACGGTTTGGGTCAGTAACTTCCCTCCTATTTTTTCATTTACTGAAAGCTGCCAAACATTCTTAAGCCTTAAGATCCCCAAGTTTCTGGAAACAGAAATCTCTGTCTCTCCCGGAATAATAAGAGTTACTATCTCTTCCAGTTTGGGATCGTAAACTTTTACCGAAACACCCCCGTCACTATTCTGCTCAACCACGTTTACTTTATCTTCTCCATTCCAATAACGCGTATTAAGTTTGAAAATAATCCCAAAGACAGCAACTAATAAAACAAGTAAAAACATTTTGAGTCTTTTAATTTTTCGCATGCGATATCCTTATTTTTTTAACAACATCCGTTATCTCGTCTTTATTTTTACCCATCGAAGAAAGAATTGCACGAATAATTGCAACCGCTGCTTCGAATTCCGGCTGAACTATTTTATCCACCCTCAAAGCTTTTAACTTCTCAAGATCGCCTTCATCATGAACCCTGGTAATAATCTTTAGTTGTGGAGAAACGGTCTGAGCATAAGCAATGAGATTTTCCTGAGCAACTATATCGGGAATTGCCAAGACAAGAGCCTTTGCATCCTTGATATTAGCCGCCTCCATAATTTCCGTCTCCGCAGGATCTCCGTAGATAACGTCAATCCCTTTTTCTTTAAGAGTCGCAGCAACATTTTCGTTATACTCGACAACCATAAATGGAATATCAAAATCCGTCAAAACTTTCCCAACCCAGCTCCCTACTCTGCCGTAACCACAAATAATGATATGGTTTTCCAAAACACCACCCTCTGATAAAACTTTTTGGCCGGACGAGAAAAACTCACTGACACGAGTGCTGAAGAATAAATAACCAAGGCAAATTCCCCGATTTGAGATAGACCCATTGACGCGGCAACTGCCGAACGTCCTCTAAAACCAAAGGCGGCAGTTACTAAAAAAACAACAATCGATTTTAAAAGAAGCACTCCGAATGCAAGAAAAATTATAAAACCAAATTTTGAAACCAAAACGGAAGGACTTATTAAAAAGCCAAGACTGACAAAAAAAAGCGCAACAAATAAATCTCTTAATGGCCTAATTTCGGCAAAAACCGCGTGGTGTTCTTGAGTGTCCGAAATCGCAATTCCCGCCAAAAAGGCTCCCAGTGCCGGGGAAACCCCAAAAAGATATGTGACAACTGCAACCCCCAAAGCAAGCGTAATCGAGGTAAGAACCAAAAGTTCACGGGAGTTGGTTAAGGCAATTTTGTGAATTAAAAAAGGCACCAGACTTTTTCCCAAAATAATTGCGATGACAATAACAATAAAGGATTTAGTAAGCGCTACCACAGTACTCCCCGTTAGAATTACCATCATGGGAACAACTGCTAAATCCTGAACCAAAAGCCATGCCGTCATCACTCCGCCGTGCAAAGTGTCTATTTCCCCGCGGTCGCTCAACACTTTGACAACCAAAGCGGTTGAGGAAAGGGAAAATCCTGCCGAAAGAATAATAGCCGGAATGACCTCAATCCCCAAAGCCTTCAAAACAAAAAAAGAAATTAAGCTTACAGCGACAATTTGAGCTGTCGCCCCAAAAATCGCTATCTTAAAAAATTTCGATAGTTTAGACAAAGAAAGTTCCAGTCCAATTGAAAAAAGAAGAAGAATCGTGCCAACCTCGGATAATCTTGCAATATTTCTTACAGCCGGGGGAACAACCGTCCCAAAAACAAGTCCGCCCACAATATATCCCAAAAGTGGAGGTAGCTTTGCAAGCTTTGCCAAAATTCCGCCGGTAGCCGCAGCAAGAATCAAAAGGAACAAGGGCAGGACAAATTCCATTAAATTGATAATAACACGGCCGCGAGGTCTTGTGAAAGAGGTGAGTGAAACTCGTGATTTCCAAATTTAATGCTTGCAGCATGTAGGAAAAGTCTAGGACACCAAATTCTGTCTGCTCTCGCAGTTTTCCTGCCCGCATAAAACTCATCCCCAACAACCGGATGTCCCATATGTTTGGCATGAATTCTAATCTGATGGGTTCTCCCCGTTTTCGGAAAAAATTCCACCAGAGAATAATCCCCATATGATTTAATCACTTTATATCTCGTTTCCGATTCCCTTCCGCCGGGCAAAACTCCGAATCTATCTCTCCTCCACGGCAATCTCCCCACCGGAACATTTATCACACCCTCACTGCGTTCAACGCGACCATGAAGAAGTGCTATATAACTTTTAGTTACTTCCCTATTTTTAAACTTTGCCTGCAAATCTTCGAAAGCTTCTTTTGTCTTGGCAACAAGCAGTATCCCGCTGGTTTCCTTATCAAGTCTGTGAACTATTCCGTCCCGCACTTCCCTATCCCCCTTTAAAGGGTAATCAAAGTTTTCCCTCATCCAAGTCTGAACTACAGGCTGATTTGTCGTCGTGCTTGCCTCGTTTGTTATCCAGCCGGAAGGCTTATCAACGACAAAAAACGAATCGTCTTGAAAAATTATTTTTGGGAAGTTTTGCACTTACTTTTCCCTTTTAGCTGCGTCCTTGGCACAAAGAGTTGCTTCGGGGTAAATTATTAGCCGGTCGGTATCAATCAAAAGCCCGCATTCCTCGCAAATTCCGTATTTGCCGATTCTAACTCTTGTTAAGGCTTTCCTCACCTGAATTATTCTCTTACTTAATTCTTTACTGATTGCCGATGTCCTGGCGTGGCCAAACTGCTCATCGGCCTCTGTATC
>Ga0075683_108_pt1 | contig 4954 bp, 6 predicted proteins | sample RifGroA2_FD_67685 | JGI IMG/M metagenome (GOLD analysis project Ga0075683, IMG submission 67685) | Microgenomates (Woesebacteria) bacterium GW2011_GWA2_40_7 | reverse complement strand
CAAGACGGACATGGGGAGGAATTTGAGTTAGTGGTACGATCGTCCGGTTTTTGTCTTTATAAATTTTATAAAGTAAATTACCGTTTCTATCATAAATTTTGGTGGACACTTCCGGTTCTCTGGTGCCAAGATCCTTAGGAGAGGGAAGACCGCGGAAAATTAATAAATAAGAATCAAGAATTAAGAATAATAGGACAGCAACAATGGCGAAAAATTTGGATTTATAATTTGGCCTAAATTTTCTGATAGGGTTTACAATCTTTCCGATAATCCTTTTAAAATTAAAGAGAATTTTTAATTCAAGAAGTGCAATCCTCAGGCTTTGGAGTTTGAAAATAATTTTGAAATTTGGAAAACTAGACCTTGGTAATTTTACCTTTCTCTTTTCTGTGTTTGTTTTTCGGGTAGTTTTGCCAACCGTAAATAAAATATAAAAGATCGCAATTACAGTATGGGATAAAACGAAGTAGATTGGTTTTCCAACCAGAGCCAGACCCTCAATAATTATTCTGATGAGAGAGTGTCTAAAATTTTGGGCAGGCGTTTCATTTGGTTTGACGTTTGGCTGTTTCGCCATTACGGGGTATTGTACCAGCCAAGCCTGAATTTTAAAAGGAAATTATACTTACTGAAGAGGATATCTGATTGTGGCGGATGAGCTGGCAATAGGGCAATCCAGACAATAAACCGCGCCGGTAGGGTCTGTATAAATTTGGCGGTTTTCTGCATGGATTTGTGACGGATCGGCATTTGCCGGGGCCTGTTGACCCGTGTTATTGGTACATATGTTGGCTCCAGTTACGCCTTCAGGTTGTTTTGGCCAGGCGTGACCACGGTTGCCGGCGGGTATGCTTTTTCCATCTAATTCATATGCACCAGCCTCAGCTTTATCAAGCACGGCTTTCATGACTTTATTCCAAATAGGGGAAGCGCCACTTATTCCCGATACGGCACCGCTCATTTGAGAGTTATCGTTGTTTCCTACCCAGGTGACTACAACCGCGTCTCCTGTATAACCAATAGTCCAATTGTCACGTCTGTCGTTGGTCGTTCCTGTTTTGACCGAAACTTCGGAATGACCCTTTACATTAAGTTGGGAATTTGTTCCAAAAGCCGCGCTTCTGGCCCCGTTATCAAGTAATATATGGGAAATAAGAAAAGTTACAGTTGGGTCAAGAACACGTGTTCCGGTCAGTTCTTGTTTTTTGACATCGGTTTGTTCAAGAGTAATTCCTTTCCAATCGGTTACTTTTGTTATGGCGATAAGAGGCTCTCTTATTCCTTGATTTGCAAACACCCCAAAAGCTTCAGCCATGTCATATGGTCTAACTTCACCCCCACCAAGAGTCAGAGAAAGGCCGTAGTTCTTTGGATCAATGAAAGTCGAAATACCAATTTGATTAGCAAATCCGACAAAATTGTCAACACCGTTAATGGCAAGTATTTTGACTGCCGGGATATTAAATGAATTTCCTAAGGCGAAACGGGTTTGAACTAAACCGTGAAACATTCCATCATAATTAACTGGACAATAAAGAGGCTGTCCTGGAACTTGAAAACAAGAAGGAACGTCCGACAAGGCTGTTGCCAGTGTAATCTTTTTGTCCCTTATGGCAAGAGCGTAATTAAGAGGTTTAATTGAGCTCCCGGGCTGTCTTTGGGCCAGAATCACATTTACTTTTCCGTCTTCGTCTGACGCAAAATAATCCTTTGATCCGACCATGGCTAAGATTTCTCCCGTAGAAGGTTGTGTTACGATCACTGCGCCATTGTGGACATTTTGTTTTTTAAGTTTTCCGACTTCTGTAGCCACGGCTTGTTGGGCAATATCCTGGATATCAAGGTCGAGCGTTGTGTAAACCCTTAAACCCCCCTGTTCGACTTTTTGTACACCGTATTTATCGGTTAGTTGTTCTTTTATCCAGAGGGCGAAGTGAGGGGCGGCGGGAGGTTTAATGCTTGTATATTTTAACGTTTCTTTACCGGCATTAGTAGCATCATCTGTGCTTATATATTTATTAGCCACCATCTGTTTTAGAACTTCTTCCTGCCTCAACTTTGCAAGTTCAGGGTGTGCCCCGAAGGGAGAATAAGTTGATGGTCTTTGCGGAAGCCCAACCAGCAGGGCCGCTTCGGCAAGATTTAGATCTTTGGCTTGTTTGCCGAAGTAGGTCTCGCTGGCAGTCTCGATTCCGTAGGCGGTTCCTCCGTATGGGATTTCGTTAAGGTACATTTCGAGTATTTGATCTTTTGTATATATACCCTCAACGATTATTGTTAGAACCACTTCCTGAGCTTTACGTCTTATCGTTCGCTCTTGTGTTAAAAGGGCATTTTTAACGAGCTGTTGGCTAATTGTGGAACCTCCCTGAAGATCTCTCTTAAACACATTGTTGTAAATAGCCCTTGTAATTCCAGTTACAGAAAACCCTTGATGTTTATAAAAATCTTTATCCTCAATTGAGATTGTAGCCTCGGGGATAAATTTAGGAAGCTCAGAGAGCTTAATGGGGGAACGTTTTTTGTCAGTATAAATTTCATAAATTAATTTTTCATTACGGTCAAAAATTTTTGTTGAGACGGGTAGATTTTGTGATGCAAGACGTGTTGGGAGGGGAATGCCCCAAAAAAGATACAGAAACGTTCCTCCGAAAATTCCAAAAAATATGATACGTTTGACATTCCGTCTAATCGAAAGATGTTCCTCGATTTTTTTAAGTATGTTTTTCATCTGCGGAAGGATTATATAATATAATAAGTATATCAATTAATGGAAACACTGGAACAATTATCAGAAAAAATATGGTGGGGTTACCTTGGGGAGGATCTTCAAAAACTTCTTAAGGAGTCGGAATTTATTTATTCTACAGTAAAAAGCTGGGGCGCGGATTTACCGGGTGGAAGACGAGAATTTGATGATTACTCATTTGTTGTTTTTCCTGCAGCCAAAGCCTACGAAGGTTTTTTAAAGAAACTTTTCCTGGACTTAAATTTTATTACAGATATAGATTATTATGGAAAACATTTCAGGATTGGTAAGGCCCTAAATCCGTCTCTTCCGAAGGAATCCCGACGTGACGGAGTTTACGACAAGATTGTCAAGTATTGTGGAGGCGCGGAGCTGGCCGAAAAGCTTTGGGAAACCTGGAAAGAGTCACGGAATCTGATTTTTCATTGGTTCCCAAACGAAAAGAATGCTATTTCACTTGAGGAATCCGGCAAAAGAATCGAAATGATAATTGGGGCAATCGATAGAGCTTTCAGGGAATGCAGATTAGATACTAAGTGACTCGATACTAAGATATTGAGTGGGCGTGACTTTTTTCCAGGATCCTAGTATCATAGTATCATAGTATCCTTTTTTACTTTATGACTGTCAAAACATCAAATATTTCGATATTAAAAAACGTCACGATCTACGCTACGTATCTGATCATAATTTGGGCGTTTTACAGATTTCTTTTCCGCTTCCCCGATGAAATTGAGGAGTTGGTTATCAAACCGATTGTTTGGCTCATTCCTCTTTTTTACTTTGTTAAAAAAGAAGGGTTTGGAATTTCTTCACTTGGGTTTACTTTTAAGAATCTTTTTCCTGCAATCTATCTCTCGATAGGGTTAGGCGCGGTATTCGTGATGGAGGGGGTTTTAACCAATTTCGTAAAATACGGAAAATTAAATTTTGGAGCAAATATTGGAAGCACTCCGCTTATGATGTCGCTTGGACTTTCTTTTATTACAGCTTTTTCTGAAGAGGCTGCTTTTAGGGGATATATTTTTAGCAGGCTCTCTTTTGCTCTTAAAAATGAATGGTCAGCGAACATTATCCAGACTCTTCTCTGGACGGGGATCCATGTTCCGATAGCGTTTTTTATTTGGGGTTATACTCTACCGCAAGGAATCGTGTACTTAAGCTTAACGGCGATATTCGGACTTGGGAGCGCGTTCATTTTCGGTAGGACCAAAAATATTTTTGGAAGTATATTATTGCATGTTTTGTGGGAATGGCCAATAATTCTTTTTAGGTAGCTTCAAACTTGACAAATTATTTCAATGTGATATCATGATATCACTATGGTAGCTACAATAATCAGACTTCCAGAAGAAGAACATGAATTTTATAAAGAGTATGCCTACAAAAATGGTATGAGTCTAAATGATTTTTTTAGGTTTTCTGCCCGAGAAATAGCGGGTAAAAAAGCAATTAAGAGCAAACATTCCTTTTTTGATCTTGGAACAAAGGTTGTGTTTAAAAGTGGCCCAAAAGACGGATCGATAAATCATGATAAATATCTTTACGAATTTGAAGATAAGAAAATGCATTCTAAATGATTTTTGTAGACACCTCTGCGATAGCTGCCTTAACTTTTACGAAAGATTCGTTTCATTCACGCGCAGAATTATGGTTTTCGGATCACCAAAAAGAGAATTTCATTGTTACAAATTTAGTGATAATCGAAATTCTGAATTGGGTAAGATATAGACTTGGCAAAAATAAAGCCATTGAATTAGGAGAAAAACTCTATTCAGGCAATGGAATTAGTATTGTTAAAGTTTCTCCTGAGGATGAAAAGAATGCTTGGAGGCTCTTTAAGAAATTAGGCGGAAAGGGTATTTCGATGGTTGATTGCACTTCTTTTGTTGTAATGAAGAGACTAAAAATTAAAAAGGTGTTTGCATTTGACACCGATTTTAAAAAAGCAGGGTTTGACCTCCTTCCCGCGACTTGACTTCGATTGAATACAGTCCTACCATTACAATTACCCGATGTTTAAGAAATATTTGTACGGAATCCCCCTTTTTGTCCTTGCTTTCGCAATTCTTTCGGTTTCGGTCATGAGATCTACAGCCGTATCTTATGTTTTTGCAACCCCGTTGTCCTCTCCGACAGCTGTATTAAATAAGGTTACTGAAATAGATTACGAACTTCCATTTCCGGGCAAGGTCTTACCGGATA
>Ga0075683_158_pt1 | contig 5317 bp, 6 predicted proteins | sample RifGroA2_FD_67685 | JGI IMG/M metagenome (GOLD analysis project Ga0075683, IMG submission 67685) | Microgenomates (Woesebacteria) bacterium GW2011_GWA2_40_7 | reverse complement strand
GGGAAACTGAAGAAGATTTCTTAAAGACGATTCAGACATTGAGGCAGAGAGAGCTTCTACCTGCTTTTGGAAAAATTCCCGGGACTGTTTCGGCAATACTCTATCTATTTGCTCCGTATAGGGCGCTAGATTCATATGTAAGAGGTGCGGTGGGGGAAAGTTTTGCCCTTGCAATTATCCCTCTTGTTTATTACTTGTATTTAAGACTGATTAAAACTAAAGAAAAGAAATATTTTGCACTCGCTACTGTTTCGATGTCATTACTTTTAGTGTCCCACAACATTATGACATTAATTTTTACACCACTAATAGTCATTTGGGTTTTATTTTTGCTACATAAAGATAAATGGAATGGGTTTAAAATCGCAATTTTGAGTTTGGGATTGGCCGTTGGCATTTCGGCCTTTTTTATTCTGCCTGCATTTTTAGAAAAGAGTTTGGTGCAAACTGAAGCACTAACCAGAAATGAGCTGGATTTTAGGGCGCAGTTTGTAAAGGTCTCACAACTGTTTATTGACAGGTCATGGAATTATGCTGGGTCACAACCCCAATCTGCCAATACAATTTCTTATCAAATTGGTTGGCCCCATTGGTGGCTTGTGGTTTTATCTCTTGTTGCTGTGATTTTTTGTAGGAAAAGAAAAGATATCGCACTTTTTACTTTTTACTTTTTACTTTTTACTTTTGGAGTGTACATGACTCACAATAAATCCTCGTTTGTTTGGGAGCGGATAAATATTTTGGCATTTGTTCAATTTCCCTGGAGGTTTCTGTCAGTTGTAATTTTTACATCAAGTTTAATTGGTGGTTATTTTATATCTTTATTTAGTGGTAAAACTCGTTATCTTTTTGCTATTACATTTTCGTTATTAGCAATATTGCTGAACTGGCAATATTTTAAGCCCGAGCATTTTTATTTCAACTTGACCGATAAAGAGCTTCTTTCCGGTCAAAACTTTATTGATCAACAAAAGGGGGCTCTTTTAGACTATCTTCCCAAAACCGCACTTGAGCCCAGAGAGCTTGCTCCGGTTGCGCCATATGTTGTTTCAGGAAAGGTAAAAATATCTGATTTTATTAATAAATCAGATAGATGGTCGTTTAAAACAAATGCCGAAAGCGAGTCTAAAATTGAGATACCTGTTTTTGATTTCCCGGGCTGGACGGTGTTTGTAAACGGTAAAGAATCTGTCCACACGAACGACAACGTTTTGGGTAGAATTGGTATAACTATACCGGAAGGAATGTCGAGTATTGAGGGAAGGTTTAAAAATACACCTATTAGAATTTTAGGAAACAATCTTACCGTATTAAGTTTTATTATATTGGTTTTAATATATGCAAAAGGTAGAAAAATTTTTAGTTAAATATCCATTTCTAATTATTCTGTTATTGTCAATTCCGGCTGTTTGGGCACTATTTGTACCGGGATACTTTGGCGCTAGTGACGACTTGCATATTGGATGGTTATTCGAGATGAATAGGTCGCTATCTCTCGGCCAATTTCCCCCCAGGTTTGTTCCGGATCTTTCCTTTGGATTCGGCTACCCTCTTTTTAATTTTGTTTTTCCGTTGCCTTTTTACATCGGAGAAATATTCCACAAGTTAGGTTTATCCCTTGTCGACAGCGTTAAAGCAATATTCCTTATGAGTGTGCCTCTTTCGATGTACTTCATGTATAAATTTATAAAAGAGTATACAAATGAATTCTTAGCGCTTGCAGGGGCCGTATTGTATGTTTATACCCCGTATAGGGCTACAGATATATATGTCAGGGGGGCAATAGGGGAAATATTGGCGTTTGTTTTTCCTCCATTGATCGCTTTTTCGATCACAAAGATCGGTAAAGAGAAATCAATTAAATGGATTTGCCTCCTTTCATTGGGTGTTGCGGGGCTCATCTTATCGCACGACATTATGGCTTATATGTTTATTCCGTTTCTGGCATTGTTTGCATTGGTGCAATGGAAAGGAATACTCAGATCCATTTACGGATTTATATTGGGTCTTTTAGTAAGTTTGTATTTTTGGCTCCCGGCGCTCATTGAGAGCAAATTGATGAAGTATGGTACGGGAAATTTTAATTTTATCGATCATTTCCCCACTCTTAAACAATTAGTCACTCCCCATTTTGGATACGGCGCGTCAGTCCCGGGGCCCCATGACGGAATGAGTTTTTTTATGGGAGCGATAAATGTTTTACTGGTTGTTGCGACGGTAGTTCTTATCAGGAAAGGAAAGCCGATTATATATTGGGCGCTTTTTACCATAGCCGTTTCTGTATTCCTGATGAATTTTAGATCAACATTTTTATGGAAAATCATTCCGTATTTACCATACTTTCAATTTCCTTGGAGGTTTTTGAGTTTGACCACGTTTGCCACTTCAGTTCTTGTAATATCATTCGACAAATTTAAACTTGCAAAGACCATTGGCATTGTAGTTGTTCTTACGGCTGTTGCGCTTAACTTTACAAATTACAAACCTCATGACTTTTTAGGGAGAACCGATGCATATTATCTAAATAGATATATTCCGTTCCCGTCCGCCTCAGCCGAATATCTTAAAACTCAGGAGGAGTATTTGCGTTTACCACAAAAAACTCAAATGCGTCCGGATAAACTTTCGCCCGATCAAGGCTTAGGAGCTACCTTTAAAGTAAACTATGCAAAGGAAACTATTTTTGACTACAGTAAATATTATTTTCCCGGCTGGATTGTAACTGTCGATGGCAAGAAAGTTGACGTCTATGCCGGCGAACCGTATGGACAACTAGAATTTAAAGTTCCGGCAGGGGAACACGAACTGAAAATTGCATTTAAAGAAACGAGATTCAGGAAGGTATTGGATATAATTTCTTTGCTAAGCGTCTTAGGTGCCATTACAATACTAGTTAGAAGGAATAAATGACTAAGAAAATCATCACGGTTCTGGTTATTGGAATTTTAATCAGGTTTTTTCTGGCATTTTCAACGTACCATTCGGATGTCCAACCGTTCTACTTCGCCGGCGAGGTGATTGCCAAAGGAAATGTTCTAAATTTTTACGATTATTTAAGAAACCTGCCATCTTCCGATCTTACTTCATGATTTCATATTCAATTTGCCAGCACTTTTGGGTAATATTCAACTAAATTTTTTGCTACTGGTTCTAAAACTTCCGTACTTGCCTTTTGACCTGGGAGTAGCGGCTCTACTTTACAAATTTTTTAAAGATCCCAAAAATAAATTTTTAGCATTTACTATATGGATGTTTAATCCTATTAATTTATACGCAACATATATGATGGGACAATTCGATGTCATTCCGACCTTTTTGGCAATTCTTACGCTTTATTTTGCCGTCAAGAGGGAAAAGTATTTTATTGCGGCTCTTTTTTTGGGATTGGGTGCTTCTTTTAAGATATTCCCGTTTTTATTTCTTGTACCGCTCGCGTTGATGAAGAGTAAGTGGTTGGATAGAATTAAAATCCTTGGAATCTGAAGTGCTGGCAGAGTTCATACAAGAATAAAGGAGGAAAATTTAAAGATGATGGTTACAAAAGGGCAATACGGAATGTTGTCGAAGTCGTTCAGGGAACCCTGGGTATACACGTGCGCGTTTTTGAACCTGCGTGGGCAGGCGCAACAGACGTTGCCGTTGATACAGAACATCGGAGGGTACATATGATGCGCGCAACTCGTCAGGTTTTTACTGAACGGATCGAACGCCCCGGAAATGATATGATGGAGGGTAATATATCCTAGAATGAACACGTAGTATGGCATCACTCTACACACAGCAGGGAAAAAATGTCCGCAAAACGTGGATGCTCATGACCGGATTTCTGGTCATTGTCATCGCGCTCGGCTGGCTGATATCGCAAATCTACGGCAACACCTTCATACTCTACGCGGCGGTGGCATTTTCTATCATCATGAACATCACCGCGTATTGGTTCTCGGACAAGGTCGCCCTTGCGTCATCCGGCGCAAAAGAAGCCGACCCGGTCCAGTATCTCGAACTTCATCGCATTCTTGAAAATCTCGCGATTACCGCCGGGCTTCCGAAACCGCGACTCTATGTGATAGATGATCAGGCACCCAATGCGTTCGCGGCGGGGCGGGACCCTAAGCATGCAGTCATCGCGGTGACGACGGGGCTTCTTGCGCGCCTGGAGAAGAGCGAACTCGAAGGGGTGCTCGCGCACGAGCTTTCGCACGTCGGCAATCGCGACATTCTCGTCATGACGGTTGCGGTCGTTCTTGCGGGCATGATCGCCATAATCGCCGATATCTTTTTGCGCATAAGTTTCTTCGGGGGAGGAGGGAATAGGGATAATAAGAATCCGTTCCTTCTCATCGCGGGCATTGTCGCCATCATACTCGCGCCCATCGCTGCGCAGCTGATACAGATGGCGGTCTCCCGCAAGCGAGAATTTCTCGCTGATGCCTCCGGGGCACTGCTCACGCGCTATCCCGAAGGATTGGCCTCGGCGCTTCAAAAGATATCTTCGTACCAAGCACCCATGCGCCGCGCGAATCATGCAACCGCGCACCTCTTTATCTCGAACCCCTTCGGCCCGCATGAAGCGGGAAGATTCATTGCTAAGATATTTTCCACCCACCCACCTGTAGAGGAACGTATTGCGGCTCTGACAGGAATGCGAATATAGCTCTCGTCAACGTCTAACTTTCAAGATCTGAAACTCTCTAATATACCGATATATCGGTATATTAGATTTCAAGTTCTCATTCGTTGGCGCAGTTCATTCAATCTTTTTTGATGCCGTGGTCCGGCAATGGACGGCATACCCGCGGCGAGAAAAACTTCGAGAAGTTCAAGAAATCCAAGGCTGTTTGATTTTTTTAAAAATGTGCGTCGAATAAATCGATATCGACCGGACTCTAGATTTTTGTGGAGACGTTTGATCGTGGAGGTACTGACCTTAAGCGTTTTCATTATGCGGTAGTAGGTATATTCGCGCTCGAGCATAACGATCACTGCAAGACGTTTTGCCAGCATGATCTGTTCCGTAGATGTCAGCAGAGTCTCAATCATCGCGCGTCCGTGCGCAGTGCCGGATTGTAAGAAGGCCCTGGAAAGACTGCCCGTGATCCTTTTTTTAACACGATCTTTCATTTTAAATTTCGAGACATGGGTCATATACGTATCGTTATCAATATATACCGATATATCGGTATAGTACCACCGTAGTTGAAAGGTCGGCAAGAAGTACCTATACTGCTTCCGTTGGAGGGTTCACAGTCCCTTCACAAAGCGGAGGCGTCGGATAGTGGTTTATTCCACCGCCTTGGAAAGGCGGCATGCCGCAAGG
>Ga0075683_154_pt1 | contig 5466 bp, 3 predicted proteins | sample RifGroA2_FD_67685 | JGI IMG/M metagenome (GOLD analysis project Ga0075683, IMG submission 67685) | Microgenomates (Woesebacteria) bacterium GW2011_GWA2_40_7 | reverse complement strand
TTTCTCTCTTATTTTTTCTTGAAGTGGATCGCTTAGTTGTATTTCAATAGTTCCCGCAACAGCCTGATCTAAATTACAAATACCACGCAAATGAGCCTCCTCATGTTGTAAAAGTCTAGCCATAAAACTATCAAAAACTTTATCTTCTTTTACTCCTAATTCGTTTATCCACTCTATTTTGATAGAAACAGGTCTCTCAACGTCTGCCCACATAATACCTGAACTTAAACATAACTCCCGGTAAAGATTGGATTTGTTTGATGAGCTTACTATTTTTGGATTTATATATATTTGAATTTTATCATCTAAATAGGTGGTGAAAACAGATCTTGCAATCCCAATTTGAGGGGCCGCGAGGCCTCTGCCAATACCGGTTAATTTTCTATAATTTATAAGAATTTCACCTAACTTTTTACCAATTATAAAACCTTCCTCCAATTCTACGGGCTGTGTAGGAGTTCTCAAAATAGGATCACCTAAATATTTAAATTCCGGAAAGGCCTTCAATACTTCCTGAAATTTTGTGACTCTCTCGATGATATTTTCAGTGATCATAACTATGTATATTATACTCCCTGCGTTCTATTTACTACCATAATTCGAATTATGGTAGTGGTTTATAGTGGTTCCTCGCGTTTTAATTTTGATTTGATTTTAGGCTTAAGAAATACTTCTCCCATCAATGTTCTTGTTGATGGTTTTATCAAATCTAAAAATTCAGACAAAGAGTTTCGTATCGATTTTTTCAATACAAAATTTCCGATAATCTTTTTATAGCCATTTCCTTTTAATGCGAAAGCCGAATTTACTTTAGCGATTGTGCCAAAACTTATCTTTAAAGTGTTGGAAATTTCCTCATATGTGTATTTGTTTTCAAGGAGCATAAAAGCTATAGCGACGCGTTTTGCCAACATTGTCTTTTCGGGAGGAGAAAGAAGATCGTTCAAAAATTCGACTGTTTCTGTTTGAGATTTTGAACTTTTAATGCAATTAATAAAAACGCCATATACTTTTTCGGAAATTTTGGAACTCATAAAATGTTTGGAAACTTGCGACATAATTTATACTACCATAATTCGAATTATGGTAGTAGACGAGATATGATATTAAGAATAAACACAAAGCGGTAAAGATAGTAAAGCGTGGTAAAGAACTGTAAAGGTGAGATTTGGATAGATAGCTATATTAGCCTCTTTACCTTTTACCTTTTACCTTTTAATATATATTTGTATGGTTACACTGCCTGTAATTAAATTCTTCAAGGATATCGATAAACACGACACTCCCTTGGTAGGCGGCAAGGGTGCCAATCTTGGCGAAATGGCAAAGGCCGGGTTTCCGGTTCCCAATGGGTTTGCAATTACAATTAATGCTTATGACGCCTTTTTGGCGGAAAACGAAATAGCAAAGAAAATTTATGAGATTCTAAGCGTAACAGATGTAAACGATCCGATTCAACTTGGAGACGTATCTGCCAAAATTCAAAAGATGGTAGTTAACGGAAAGTTCCCCGACGACGTCTCACAGGCGATCATCGCCTCATACAAAAAACTTTCAGGAGTATTTAAAAAAGCATTGGTAGCTGTCAGATCGTCTGCTACCGCAGAAGATTCCGGAGATACATCGTTTGCGGGGCAACAGGCCAGTTTTTTAAACGTTCAAGGAGATGCCAACCTTCTTGTAAATGTACGCGAATGTTGGGCGTCACTTTTTACCCCGAGATCAATTTTTTACCGCGTGGAAAATAAGATTAAGCATGAAAGTGTAAAAATTTCTGTGATAGTTATGAAAATGGTTCAGAGCGAGGTAAGCGGTGTCATGTTCTCCATTGATCCTGTTAAAAACGATAAAGAAAGAATTCTAATAGAATCTGTTTGGGGTCTTGGGGAAATGATAGTTCAGGGCTCAGTAGTACCTGATAATTATGTTGTTCAAAAGGGAACGTTTGCTATCCTCTCCAAGGAAATTTCGGATCAGAGCATCCAATTAACCAAAGAGGGTGGAAAAACAATCGAGAGAGAAGTCCCTCAGAAACTTCGGGATAAACAAAAAATTACCGACGGGGAAATAGTGGAATTGGCAAAGTATGCGGACAAACTTCAAAAGCATTATTATTTTCCTCAGGATTGCGAGTGGGCAAAAGAAAAAGGTAAACTGTATATTGTTCAAACAAGGCCGATTACCACTATTTCGGCGGTAGATAGGAGTGAGGCTAAGGCGGTCAAAACACAAAAAGGTATGGGGTTTGTTAAAACAACAGAAATACCGATTGTCACAGGTGCTGCTGCTTCCCCGGGCCTCGGAACTGGCCCAGTAAAAATCCTTAAAAGACCCAAAGAAATCGGTAAAGTGCAAAAAGGAGATGTGTTGGTGGCCCCCATGACTTCTCCTGATTATGTTCCGGCTATGAAAAAGGCCGCTGCGATTGTAACTGACGAAGGTGGTCAAACTTCACACGCTGCCATAGTTTCAAGAGAACTCGGTATTCCTTGCGTCGTCGGTACGCATGACGGAACATCAAAACTAAAAGAAGGATCCATTGTCACGGTTGACGGCGCCCTGGGACAGGTTTTTGTCGGCGCAAAAACTGTTAAGCAGGAAGCCGCAATCAAGCTCAAAGAGAAAATAGTCAAGACAAAAACAGCCACCAAAATTTATGTGAATTTGGCTGAACCGGAACGCGCTCAGGAGATCGCTAAACAGTATGTAGACGGCGTGGGACTACTTAGGGCTGAATTCATGATTGCTAACATCGGTATCCATCCCAAACAGGCCATTGCCGACAAGAAGCAGGATATTTTTATCGATAAGTTGGCGGACGATTTAACTACCTTTTGTAAGGCTTTCTATCCCAGACCTGTTACTTACAGAGCAACTGATTTCAAAACAAACGAATATAGAAGTCTAAAAGGGGGCGCGACTTGGGAGCCTGTAGAACCCAATCCCATGTTAGGGTTCCGCGGCGCATTCCGTTATGTGTCTAGCCCGGAGGTGTTTAACTTGGAACTTGCGGCTATAAAAAGAGTGCGCGAAAAATATGACAATTTACATTTGATGATTCCTTTTGTAAGATCTCCTGAGGAGCTTGCAAAAGTTAGAAGGCTCGTAGCAACTGAGGGGCTTTTTGAAAAATCATCCTTCAAATTTTGGATGATGGTTGAAATTCCTGTTAATGTTATCCAAATAGAAGATTTTATTAAGGTGGGAATCGACGGAGTCTCTATCGGCAGTAATGATTTGACCATGCTTATGCAGGGTACGGATCGAGATAATTCTGAAGTGGCGCAGGAATTTAATGAAAGATCCCCCGCGGTTTTGTGGGCTCTTAAACGGGTTATAACAAAATGCAATGCTGCCGGAGTAACCAGTTCAATTTGTGGGCAAGCCCCAAGCACGTATGAGGATTTAGTTAAAAAATTGGTAAGATGGGGAATTACAAGTTTGTCAATCAATCCGGATTCAATAAACAGAGTTAGGGGCGTAGTTGCGGAAGCAGAAAAAGAAATATAATCAAAAATTATGGCAAAAATATCTAAAGTTTGGGCCAGGGAAATATTGGACAGTCGCGGAGTGCCTACTGTTGAAACCGCATGTATGCTTGATAACGGCATAGTTTCCGTGTCCGCCGTTCCTGCCGGAACCTCAACAGGCACGCATGAGGCGCTTGAGTTAAGAGATGCGGACAATCCGAGATATTTGGGTCAAGGGGTGTTAAAAGCTGTAGAAAACGTTAATTCTGTTTTAGGGCAGGCAATACTTGGGATGGACCCCACAGATCAGTTTGGAATAGATAAACGTTTGATTGAAATTGACGGTACGGAAAATAAAAGTAAATATGGGGCAAATGCAATTCTATCCATCTCGCAGGGTGTAGCCAAAGCAGGAGCTGCCGCGCTCGGTCAACAACTTTATGCTTGGATTTTTGCTTTAGCCTCAAAAGGTGGAATAACCAAAAGTGTAAAGATGCCCATCCCTCTTTTTAATATGATTAACGGAGGTCTTCATGGAGCGGGAAATCTGGATTTTCAAGAATTTTGGTGCATTCCCGCCAGCAATAAAACCTTTACTGAGGGACTTCAGATTGGAGCTGAAGTTTATCTAAGCATCGGTGAAAATTTATTGGGACGCGATGTTTTTTTGGGACTAGATGTAGCTGCCAATTCTTTTTACAAAGGAGGGGAGTATGTTATTAAGGACAGAAGCAGCGGAATGGACGATAATCAACTTTTGGAATATTACAAAGGACTATACGATCAATATAAACTGGCAATTTTGGAAGATGCATACGCAGAAGATGGATGGGATAGTTGGAAGAAACTTTATTCCGAAATGGGGAATTTAACAGTAATCATGGGGGATGATTTATTAGTCACAAATCCGAAAAGAGTTCAGAAGGCAATTGATGAAAAAGCCTGTAACGGCGCTGTCATTAAACCTAATCAGATAGGGACCATTACGGAGACCCTGGATGTAGTGAAAATGGTGCGCGACGCTGGTTGGAAAGTTTTGGTCTCGCATCGAAGCGGTGAATCTAACGATAGTTTCATTGCAGATTTTGCGGTTGGTGTGGCCGCTGATTATGCAAAGTTTGGCGCGCCAGCCAGGGGTGAACGTGTGGCTAAATACAACCGTTTGTCTGCGATTGAAGTAGAACTTTCAAGAATTAAATAAAAATGGGTCAAACTCCTCCAAAATTTGTAATGCTTGTGGTCCTTGATGGATGGGGAATATCTGCCGCAGGTCCCGGAAATGCGATAACACAAGCTGAAACTCCCAATATGGACCGTTTTATTGCCTCGTTTCCCCATACTCAACTTGGCGCCTCGGGAGAATCTGTCGGGCTTCCCAGGGGTGAAGTGGGAAACACGGAAACAGGGCATCTTAATTTAGGAGCCGGCCGAATTGTGTATCAAGATTTGCAAAAAATAAATATGAGTATTGCTGACGGCAATTTGTTTCAGAACCAAATATTAATCGGAGCAATTGACCATGCTCGTACCACAGGCGGAAATTTACATTTTATGGGACTTGTCGGAGCAGGAGGAGTCCACAGCAATATTGAACATCTATTTGCTCTTATTGATTTAGCTAAACGGCATGAATTTAATCGGGTTTTTTTACATCTATTTATCGACGGACGCGACTCTCCTCCAACCGCCGCCAAAACTTATATTTCTCAAATTAGAAAAGTAATAACCGATCACAGAATCGGTCAAATCGCAACTATTATGGGGAGATATTGGGCAATGGACAGAGATTTACGCTGGGATCGAACTGCTAAGGCATATTTTGCATTGACAAAGGGGGAGGGTCATTTTGTTAAGACTCCCGAGGAGGCGATTGACAATTCATATGCAGAAGGAAGGACTGATGAGTTTTTGGAACCTTCAATTATCACATCCACGGACGGCAAGCCCCTGACAGTGGTTAAAGCCAATGATTCAGTTATATTTTTTAATTTTAGAA
>Ga0075683_153_pt1 | contig 6122 bp, 7 predicted proteins | sample RifGroA2_FD_67685 | JGI IMG/M metagenome (GOLD analysis project Ga0075683, IMG submission 67685) | Microgenomates (Woesebacteria) bacterium GW2011_GWA2_40_7 | reverse complement strand
CTTATCGGGAAGAACGTCGTTTAGATTTTTGACATAAGCTGCATGATGTTTGCCATGATGAATCTCCATCGTTTGCGTATCGATATATGGCTCTAAGGCATTGGTGGAATATGACAATTCCGGCAGGTTAAACATTCTTTATATATTCTACTCGCTTGCCAGAAAAATTGGGGGTGTAGATTTGAAATCTGAATAGCGCCACCAAACAGGGGTGAATTTAAGAAAGACGGCGGTAGCATCAAAATGCTTTGCGTCGTCTGGGTATTTAGCTAAAATGATGTTTTTAGCAGGTTGGTCTTCAACTTTTTCTAATTGACCGTCCATTTGCATAGTTGTCCATTCTTCTTCGCAAATGCCTACCGTAATGGAGGCTTTGGTGTTGCCAGAAATTAGACCGGAGGCTTTTTTGGAGGTAGAGCGGGTAGAAAGATAGATTGACCCGTCTTGGTGGGCAAAATGCATGGTGGCGGTATGGGGGAATCCATCTGGAAGTATAACGGCTAGAACACAAACCTTCTCTTTAGCCAAAAAATCTAAAACTTTCTGCTCCATAACCTTATTTTAGAACTAATCCCCCATCAATAACAACTTGTGACCCTGTCATGGCTTCATTTGTGGCTAATAAATAAATTACACTAGCAATTTCTTCTGGACTATTGAATCTACCAATCCATGTTTGTTTTGATAATCTAGTCTCGTCAAAATTTTCTCCCCAAATTGGAGTCGTGGTGTAGCCAGGTAAAACGGCATTAACCCTGATTTTAGGTGCTAATAGTTTTGCTGCATTCTGAGTAAAGTTATGCAATGCGGCTTTTGCAGCTGAATATATTGGAATATCTTCGCTTTCTCCAACTGGCGTGTCACCTATCCCACACCCTGAACCAACGTTGATAATCGATCCTGCTTTCATAATTTTTACTGCTTGTTGAGTGCAATAAAAATGGCTATAAAAGTTTAATTTTAATCCCAAATCTAGGTCTGTTGTAGTTGCTTTGTAAAAATTATCGTCCCCCATTACTCCCCCGGCATTATTTACTAACACATCTAGAGAATTAATTTGAGAAAACATTTTTTTTACTTCTTGGAGATTGGTCACATCGGCCTTGATAAAAACTCCATTGGTTTCTTTGGCTACTTCTTGCCCACGTTTTTCGTCACGGCCATTTACGATTACTTTGAAATTATTCTTGGCAAATAAAACTGCTGTAGCCCTACCGATTCCAGAGGTAGCTCCTGTAATAAGCACTGTTTTCATTACTGTCTTATTTTGGCTCTTCACACAAATAATTTCTACTCCGCCAGTGGTATCTAGTCCATAGAGAAGAATCTGGCCAGTTTTAACATCAATAATGGCGTGCCGGTCACAACTTTGGCCACACATATTTCCTGCAACTACATAATAATTGCCACCAAAATTAACAGCTGATCCTGTAGAGGCGAGAATCTGGGCTGACATTTCTTTGGCCATAGTATTGGATTCTAAATCTACGGATCTAATTTTCCCGGGATAGACTTGAGAGACCGGATAGCTAGAAAAGTCGGGAATACGGTTGCAAGCTACAAACTGCTGAGGAGTGGGCCAGGAAGATTTGGAAAACTTAGAAAAAACTATTAATCCAGAGACAACAACGATGAAAATAAATCCAATTTTAAGCAGATCTTTGTCCATATCTTTATTGTACAACAAACGGGCCACATAAGGGATTGGTGCGGTTGACCGGAACACTACATTTTTGTTCCGGATGAGTAAGAAATACGCGGAAAGTGGGTTTGTTGTTTATATCTGTAAAAGTGGCTACTTGGGTCAGAAAATGTTCTTGGGCTTGGGAGTCGGAAACTGCCAGTAAATCGGCGATTGACTGAAGAAGTTGAGGAGAAACTTGAGAATGAAATGCCCAGAGAATATAGATTGGCCGGAAACGGGAATTATCAACGGTAATTTGGGCATTGGGATGAGCGGAGATAAATTGGGATACCTGCTTATATTCATAATTCCAGACGGAGGCGCGTTCGTGCTTTAGTAAAACAAGATTTGAATAAAGTTCTGCTAGAGAAATAACAAGAAGAGGAATTATTATAATGGCCTTTTTGGGAAGACCTTTGGAAATAATCCAAGTAACTACAACAAAAAGAGGCAAAGCGCGGAGTGTAGAGAAATAATCTCCAGAGAGAGCCCCAGGGATTGGAGCTAAAACTGCCCAAAACAAAAGAATTTTAGGGATGCCGAGTTTCCTGATTCGAGCAAGACTGATGACAAAAGGAATAACCATCCACCAGTAAAAGACACTTACTTCAGGAAGTGATCTTTGTAAATCGGGGTCGGGCCGGCTGAAAAGATTATTGGGAGAAAAATAACTTAAGTACAGCCGGATAGCTGAGGCGGGTTGAAACAAATTAAGTATCCGGGCATTGGCACCCGGGGATGATGAAACTAAAGCCAAAGGAATTAATACCAAAATAGCTACAACACTTGAGATTAACCAATATTTCCGTCTGCGGTTAAGGAAGGCCAGAATAATAATGGTCAGAGGAGCCAGGAGCCTTTCGGCAGGATATGCATAAGCTGAAAGGGCGATAATAAAAAATGACAGGGGTAAAAACTTAGAAGACAAATAAGTACCCAGAACTAAAAGCATCAGGCCGAGATTTGGTTCAGAAACGGTTCTGGACCAAAGTACAAACCCCGGAGAGATGGCGGCGATTAATCCTTCTGTTGGACCAAGCCACAAATAAATAAGTACTACTAAGAGAATGCCAAAAATGGCTGATGGTAGCCGGATAGCCAGAGAATTAAGGCCGAATAATTTGACTGTAGGAATAGTAAAATAGGTGTAAAGAGCTGGAGGATAGGTACCAAACGACCGGAGAAGAAGAGGAAAAGACTTGCCGTATTCGTCCCGACCGGTAGTAAGAAGCGTATAAGCGTTGTAACCGTGGACTGCCTCGTCGACATAAACTCCGGGAGGATTGCCGCCTAAATCATAGAGACGGAGGACGGCTGCAAGAATAATGGTTAAAAGTAAAAGACGGAAAATAGGCTTTTTCTAACTTTAGTAAAAGACTCGGTAAGTTTGTTTTGGAAAATTCTACCCACAGCAGACGGGTAATATCCCCGGCGGATACTAATCCGGTCAATGTCTAACGAAGTGAGAAGGAATAAAAATAAAATAGTAAGACTGAAAAAAACTTTCCTACTCTTTACCATATCTATTAAAATGCTATGGCAATTTTATCGTAAAAGGCTTAAAGCTGTAGGTGTAATAACCTCCAGTGTAGCCTGCTGGGGGAGGAGGACAATTGGTACAAGCCGCGTAAAGTACGTATGAACCCGGAGGAATATATGAGGGAATTGTCCAGGTTTCTGTGCCATCATTGGTGGTGTTATTGAAAAGTGGGGTGTAAGTGGTGTTGGTGTATTTGTCTATCAGCGCCAGATAGATAGTCCAACTGCCTGTTCCTCCGCTCCATTTAAGGTTTTGCACAGAACCGTTGGTCCATGTTTCGTCGCCGCTTGGAGATAGGGCAACTAAACTTTGGTTAGCTGGATAGGCGCTGGAAATCTTTCCAACTGGAATTGACCCTGCAACTACGTTAAAGGTGTTGTCGCCTTGATCCCACTGGGTAGTTGAAGTGCATCCCCCACTACGGCAACCTTGGCCATATATTTTGTAATAGGTTCCGAGGGGCAAGTCTACTATCCATGGTTCTTGCCCATCGTTGGATGTGTTGATGAGAAATTCTCTGATGGCTACGTTTCGTGTAGCGTCAATTAAAGAAACGTAAACTGGCCAATCGTTGGCAGTATCTCCCCCTGTCCATGTAATGGATTGTTCTGAACCAAAGGGTAAAGACTCTCCTCCGTTGGGGAAAGTAATCTTGAAGGGACTATCTGTGGGGTTGGGGGTAGCTGATGGTGTAGGTTCGGGTGTTGGGGGAGGTGGGGGTGGAGGTGTAGTTTTACAATCGCCAGTAAATTTCCTCAAAAAGTTCGCACTTTTGCCGTCATGACAATAGGTAACTTTTTCCTGATCGCAGACAACTGTTTTTTGATAGAAATCACCGTAGTTGTTGGGAGCGGAATTGTTGATACAACCATTGAATGTATTTTCAGCGTTCTTGCCGAGTAACTGAACTCTGTTTCCGGATTTTTTGTCATAGCAGGGACGGGTGGAAAGATCGTCACAGCTATTTGAGGCAGCTGCTGCGAGTACCCGAATACCGGTGTTTAATTTTTCTTTGAAGACTGGCTTTGTGATTAGATTGAGGCTAATCAGAATTCCCACAACCAATAGAACAATCCGAATTGGGGATACCGATTTCGTGCGAACCGTAAATCTCTTTTTTGCCACTAGATATAGTAAGTCATTTTTCAGAAACTTTGTCAAGTTGATAGATTAAGACATCATTTTAACGGTCGTTAATATGGTGTATTAGCTATTTATTACTATATATTCCCTGTCTGTAATTTCCCTGACCTGATTCGAGCTAATTTGCCTGTATTTTGTAAGAGTTTCTTTGTCTTTTTGAGGATTGTAATGAGGAAACACTTCAAAATCGATAATTTTCAATCCTGTGAGATCGGTTATGCCTACTAAATTTTCATCTACGAGATCGCTTGGATCATCTCCTGTTGGTTGGCTAGCTGCCAAAATAGTTGGCGAAAGAACAATGGCTCCGGCACTGAATCCCGCCAGAATACAATCATTTCTTTTTGAGAATTCAATAACTGCTTGGTCTAATTTTGACTGTCTGAGGTTGTGAAGCAGTTCAAAAGTGTTACCTCCAGTAATCAGCAAAATATTTGCCTGCTCTATTTTTGCTTTTTCGTTTGAATCTTCTAGGAGCATATTGTCGATAAAAATGAATTTAGTATGATTCTTCTCTGCTAGCTCCTGCCAATATTTGGTGTATTCCGGATTAGTTAAGTGGCCATTTGTGGGCATATATGCCAAAATTTTGTTTTTCATTTCTTGTGGAAACAACTGCTTGGTCACTTTGACCATATGAGGCCCTGGCATAGAAAATAAAATTATTCTTTTCATTGGTTATCAGATGATTTTAAAGCAGGCAATGTGGCCGCAAGGAAAATGAATATTCCACCGAGATAAACGTTTATACTTAATACTTCCCTAAAGAATATAAAACCAAAAAGTGAAGCGAAAATGATTTCCATAGGGAGAATTAAACTACCTGTTTGAGCTTCAATATATTTAAATCCTCTGATTAACAAAAATGAGGCGCTAAGGTTGGCTACCGCAAAGGCAATAATCCAAATCCATGGTGAAATATTGGAAAGTGGTGGTAATGTCTCCTTTATAATAAGTGACCCTATTAGACCAATGGTAAAAGTTGAAGATCCGTCTAATAACATCATTTGAAGTTCTGCGTATTTTCCTGAAACTTTTTTGGTTAAAGTATTCCAAAATCCAACGATCAGTCCTGACAGTAGTGCAAGCAAAACATAGATACTGGTGATTAACGATAAATCAGACCTATAAATGAGAAAAAGACCGATTAAAATTAAGATTACAGATAGAATTTCACTCCATTGAACTTTTCTGAAAAAAATATCTTTCCTGAAATAATTCCCCCTATAATCATAGTTGAATAGATTAAAAAATATGTGAGTCCTAGTGGGAGGTGATTAAACGCAATGAAAGTTAATATCGGTTGAAAACTTGCGGGCAATATCCAGGCTAAAAACCATTTAACATCTCTTTTTTCTATCTTTTTCCATTTTAACTTCCCTATAATAATCATTAAAACAATGACTGATAAGATAATTGAGTATCTAACCCAGCCTTGGGAAAATGAACCAAACATATTTACGTTCCTTGAAAAAACACCAAACAGACCATAAATTGCGGCCGAAATTAGAAGCAAAAATATTCCGGTTGTTTTCTTATTCATGTCAATTGGGATAATGACAGTTTTTATATTTGACGGGTGTGCCGTCGGCCTTCTTCTTGCCGCACCAGCAGGGATCATTGCGGCCTAAGTTTTTGTGCTCATTGGAGGCGCCAGCACGGGTGAGGGATTGCATGGCGGACAGGAAATCGTTGTTTTGGGAAGTGGGTTTGGCAGCTTCGGGCTTGACTTCAACTGCCTTAGCTATGGGAGCT
>Ga0075683_130_pt1 | contig 7167 bp, 10 predicted proteins | sample RifGroA2_FD_67685 | JGI IMG/M metagenome (GOLD analysis project Ga0075683, IMG submission 67685) | Microgenomates (Woesebacteria) bacterium GW2011_GWA2_40_7 | reverse complement strand
ATGAAAAATATGTTATTGAGCATTTGTTCATTTGGAAACGAAATTGTATTAAAAAGAACGACAATAACTATTGTGCCTAAGATAAAAGGTGCAATACCAACCAAAAGTCCTCTTACCGGATCGGCTCGGTAATAAGTTACGTAACCAAATTTAATGCTCTTTTTGCCATCATCCTCTGTTTTGATTGACGGTAGAAGATAAATAGAGTCAACTCTTAAAAGCAGTGCAATGGCAGAAACAAGATGGGCTGCCTCATGCAAAAAAATTCCGGGAAAATAGATAATCCAGAGCAAATAAACAACCAATTTGCTACGAATAATATTTTTTGATAAAAATGATCCCAAATGGTCTCGAATTTTTGAAGTTATGATAACTTGGGTTTTCTCATCTCCTTCAGCCATAATAGGCCTACTCTTATCATTTCTTTGTTGAAATTGTCGCTGATTTTGTAAGTTTTCTTATACAAATCATAATCTATCAATCCCATGCTTTTCATAGGTGTTAAAATGCGGTCATAAAACTGCCTTTTGTTGTAGCTTATCTTGACTTTCTTGCCCTTGTATGGCGGCTCGTCTATCAGCGTGGTGATAAAATTGCCCTCATGCAGCTTTGTGGCAAACAATGACATCTCTGTTTTGTTTATCTCCCCATTGTTTTCCTTGATCATCTCTATCAGCAGCTTAGCTACAATAATCTGCTGTTTTGTAGCAAAAATTACCTCATAAACATCTTCTGGCAGGTTAAACCTGTCAAATAAAATAACCATTTTATGTGGTATATTCATACTTCTATATAAATGTTACGTTTTTGTATACTAGTTTAGTAATTAGTATGCCTGTTATCACACAAACGCTGTTTTTGCCTAAGAACCATAGTGGCACAACTAATAATTGAGCAATAATAATTGTGCCACTATCCTGAAAAATCCACGATTTTTGGGACACAGGAAATGTCTCACATTTCCTCGTGTGTTAGAGAACACAAAACTATTTTGATAAATTATTTGTGTTCTTCGCTATAAAAAATCTGCCAATTCTGTCTTCATACATCTTGCTTATTTTAAAATCCATGTCTGCAGGCAAGCATCTTAAGTAATTTTCCCATGCGAATCTCTCGTCTAAAAATATAATGACTCCTCTGTCTGTCTCTGTCCTTATGCACCTTCCTGCATTTTGCAAGCATTTTGTTATAGCCGGAAAAATATACCCATAATCAAATCCCTTACCGTACCTCTCTTCATAGTATTCGATAAGCTCTTTAGTTTCCAAATCAGGCCTTTCCAGCGGCAAGCCGACAATCACAACCCCCTTTAAAAAATCTCCCGGCAAATCAATCCCTTCTCCAAAATTGCCAGTTGATACAGCCAATAATATTGCGCCCTTATCCTTGCCTCTTTTAAATTCCTCAAGTATTTCCTCCTTTTCCTCCTTGCTGAGGTTCTGCTTTTCTATTATCATCTTTCTTTTGCACAAGCTGTAAAAATCTTTATACACCTTGTCCCTTAGGTCATAGCTCGGAAAAAACAAGGCGGCATTTCCCGGAATTTTATTTATTATCTTATTGCACACCTCTGCTATTTTCTTATATTCTTCGCTGCCCCTTCTTTCAAATTTTGTTGTGGTTTCCGGCACAATCAGGCATAAGCGATTGTCTTTTGGAAAAGGATCCAAAAGTCCAAAGGATTAGAGGGTGGATGAAAAAACGAGGTTTTTTGACACTTTTTTTATTGGCCGCAATTCCTAACCCGATATTTGATATGGCAGGATTTGTGGCCGGAGCAACCGAAGTTTCGGTTAAAAAATATCTAATAGCTGTTTGGTTGGGAAAACTTATCAAATTTAGTGCGATTGCGTATGCTGGTGCAAGTTCGCTAGCGTTTTTAGGTGTATAATCCGGCCATGACAGAAGTACTATTCGATTCTGATCAGATTAGATTGAGCCTGATAAAGGACGCATATGGTCGCGGAATGAGGTATGGACAAATAACCCCGGATATGCAAATTGCGCAGTGGCTGGCGGTTGGTTTAAAACGCATGGAAGAAGGCCAAGATCTTTTCCCCGAGTCATTAGAGGCTATCGACAGAATGGGAGGAACCGATCATCCGGATCCCTTTATCGATCCCCGAAGGAAATTAATCTAGTTAGATGTTAAAATCTCCTCGTGGCAAGAAAATACTTTAAATCGAAAAACGGGGACATTCCCCTTCCTGTATTTTTTCCTGATGCCACCCGTGCCGTTGTGAGGTCAATTGATACAACAGATCTTGAGAGTACCAAAACTCCGGGAATTTTAGTCAACACTTTTCATTTGTGGCAGGGACTTGGAAAAGATGTCCTGAAAAAGTTTGGTGGGATCAGGGAGCTTATGGACTATAAAGGAGGGGTAATTTCCGACTCCGGCGGGTTTCAAGTAATGTCTGTTATTAAATCCGGGCAACTTAAAGGCAAGATTACAAATGAAGGAGCCGTGTTTTACCCGTCACAAAACAAAAAGAAGATTCTTACCCCCGAAAAATCAATCGAATTTCAAATGACCCTTAACACAGATATGGTAGTCGTTTTAGATGACTTTACCGACCCAAAGTCAAATTATGATGAGGCCAAAATCTCAGTTGAAAGAACAATCGACTGGGCGCGCCGGAGTAAAAAAGAATTTGACAAAATTTGCCGCATAAAGCATATTGCAAAAAGCAAACAGCCATATTTATTAGGGGTAGTACAAGGGGGCAAATTTCAAGACTTAAGGGAATATTGCACTAAAGAGCTGGTCAAAATAGGATTTGACGGTTTGGGGTACGGCGGCTGGCCGATTACGGAAGATGGAAACTTTGATTACGAATCCGCAAAATCCATTGCAAACAATGTTCCGCCGGATTATTTTCTATACGGACTCGGAGTTGGAAAACCAGACGAAATCGTCGAATGTTTTAAATTAGGTTTTAATATTTTTGATTGTGTTTTACCTACGCGCGATGGCAGGCATGGAAGGCTTTACGTTTATAACGCAAATTCCCTAAAAGGAATTGATGTTTTTGCTCCAAAAATTTATTCGTTTTTTACTCCAAGCAAGGAAGTTTATTATAAAGACAGTTCTCCCGTTAGTCTTGCATGTGATTGCCTGCTTTGTACACGCTATTCAAGGGCGTACCTTGCTCATTTATTTAAAATCGGAGATTTTACTGCTGGGCGCCTTGCTACAATCCACAACCTTCGCTTTTACTCCATTCTTATGGAAAAACTGCGGTCGCATTTATCGCTTGACATCTCGCGATAGATGCGTTTATACTTGCGCACTTACGACAGAAGTCGCAAAAACTATGGAAGGGAATCAAAATACAGAAAATAGCGGAGTTCAAGCTTCACCCCAGGAGAATTCTTCACCGAACATTTCTTTTCCAACTGTTGGTCAACCTCAAAAAAGTAGCGGGGCTAAAACCCTTTTGGTTATCGGCATCTTAGTGCTTGTAGCTATACTGGGCTTTGTCATTTACAAAAGCGCGACCAGCAAAGGTGAGGCCTTAGTCGAACCAACTCCGATCGAAAATCAAATCTTGGGAGAAGAGAATGTAAATGTGACTACACCCTCTCCAACAGCTACTGCCAAGCCTATTGACAAAACTCAGGTTTCTATTCAGATCCAAAATGGCACAGGTATAACAGGAGAAGCAGCTTACCTACAAACAGCGCTCAAGGATTTGGGATATACAGACATTAAAGTCGGGAATGCCCCAGACCAAACGGCTTCGGCAACGGTAGTTACTTTCGGAAGCTCACTTGATTCAGCGGTTGTCAGCGAATTAACTCTAAAACTTAATTCTATTTATCAGAATGTTACTGTTAAAACCGCAACCTCTCCGACATTTGACGCAGTGATTGTTACAGGTCTAAGGAAAGGGGCAACAGCAAAGCCATCCGCCACTCCCACTCCCAAACCAAGCGTATCCCCAAGTGCCAGCCCCAGCACCTCTCCTACCTCAACCTCCATCTAATATTTTCACGCAAACTCATGGCTTGTGAAAAGCCGTGTGAAAAAAATGTTGCTCCCGTTTTTTCTTTTATGCTAATATTATTTTGCCATGAACCAGTTTGCCCAAACCTCTAAATTTTTAAGCCGCGGTTTTGATTTAAACCTTGGAAAATTCTCGATCCCTTTGGCCTACTGGGAAGTGGCAGCTATAGTTTTTCTCATTTTCCTTTTGATTTTGAGCATGGCTCAGTTCAGGCGTCATTATGTAGATTGGGGTCTTAAAGGTGCTCTCTTTGGAATATTTTTTGGCTTCCTTCTGGCATTACTTTTAGAAGGATTTTTGATTGTCGGGGGAAAAACCGCCCTAACCGAGTTTTTAGGCTGGAAAAACGCCCCAAAACCCCTGCAGATAGCCTTGGATGCGGGGAGGACCCAGCTTATTCAGGTTTTGGGGGTTAAAAGTTCCATTCCTTCTTCTTTGGCTAAAGACAGCTCCACTTTTCAGGGTGCCTTGGAAAATATTCAGACTCTAAGCCCCGCAGACCTTAAAAAGGTCAAAAGCCTCATCTGCCAACCATAAGAAGTATTGACAAAAATTAACAAATGTTGTTAAATATTAACAATATGACAACATTTACGATTTCGTTACCAGATCAAGTTGCACAGGTTGTAGACCGCGAAACCAAGAAACTCGGGTTTGCCACCAGATCTGAGTTTGTGCGTGACGTGTTAAGAAAATATATGTCAGATGAAGCTAAATTTGAGGTTTTTGATAAAACTCCACTTGCAGAGGTTAAGCTTCAATTGGCCCAAAGTGGCAAATATACTCAGGAATTTATCGAAAGTGTAACAAAAGGACTTTCCAAGTCTTCTTTGTATGCGGATTAAACCATTAAGGCAAGATTTGACTTCATTTTTGAAAAAAAGAAACTTAACTAGGAAATTCGCTCGTCAAAGTCAGGTTTTTGTTGCAAATCCGAGACATCCTTCACTGAATACCGAAGTTCTGGAGCCTAAAAACCTTAGAATTTATTCATTTCGAGTAGACAAGAAATATAGGGCTGTTTTCGTGTTTCTTACCCCAGACTTTATAGAAATTGTTGATATCAATAACCACTACAGTTGAAAATTCTGATTTTTAGCCTCGTTTTACTCTCCGTAATTCTTAATTCTAAATTATTAATTTTAAATTAAAGTTTCATCCCATAGCTCTTGACTTTTTCTATTTTTCTGGTACACTTGCCTTTCGTCTTTTGACTGGGAGCCAGTCATTTTTTTTGCGACTGGAATTTCAGTGTAAAAAGTGGACATTAACATCTTCAAGAATATTAAAAAAGTAAAACTTTTTTCTCTTTAAAATTGGTGCCGATGCAAGACGTCATCTCTAAATCTAAACATAGAGACGACCTCTTTTAATCGGCATCAACCATTCAGTCTGAAAGGAGATTTTGATATGAAGAATCGAAAGAAGAATTTGGTTGTGGTTTTGCTGGCAATCGGTGTTTTAGCGCTTGTTGTTCTGGCCTGCGGCTCAACCACACCTTCACCAACGGCATCCCCGGTTGCAGGCACTAACACTGGTGGTCAGGTGCACTACACTGTGCAAGAGCTCTATAACGAGGCTCAGCAAATTGCTGACACCAACGTTACGAGTCGTATGCACACGCGTGCCTGGCTTTGGTTCTTTGCCCTCGTTTTGTTCGTGATCAGTGCGGGTATTTTTTTGGGAGTCGAGGGATGTGGATGGTGGTCTGTCGCCGTTGTGGTGGCAATCCTGCTTGGCTCATTTGGTGCCGCAATAAACAATTTCCAAATCTCCGAAAAAGTTGACCAAGTTGGTCATGATCTGGCGGATAAAGCGGTCACTCAAGGAGTTGACTTGGCACAGCGTGCTCAAGCCACCAACTATCAATACATCCACGCAGTTGTTTCACAGATCGGAATGGAATCGCAACCCTGTGAACGGACCGTGAATCACCATGACTTCTGTTCAAGCAACACGAACTACTATACCCATCGCGAGATCAACTCACATCAAGTGTGTACGACTTCGACAGACTCAGATGGTAATACAACTGAAAGTTGTCATGAGGAGCACGATGACGAGTATACCCCCTGGTTTACTAACGTTGTGCGGTATTACATCATTCCGGACACTCGTGCCAAATATTTATCCGAGCAGATCTATCATCAGAGCTGTTTGGCAGATAATGGCGCGTTTGAACCTTGTTCGAAGGATGAATACGGGAGTATCAATGATAAGCGTAAGCCTGTTGTGTATGCAAATACAGATTGGCGCGCCCCACAAGATGCTCCGAATCATCTCTATTGTGAAACAGGCTTTTTCGGGACGACCTGCGAGGAACCTCGCGGCTCATACAATGAGCATATCCCCGATGCGTATATGGTGGTGAAGCTTGCCAAAGAAAATGGCGGCTTGGTTGTGGATGCAACGTTCGTGGGACCCTATTTCAACTGGGGTTTTGCGGCTGACAGCCCACTTTACGATGTTTATGACGGTGACTACAACAACCTCAGAGGCATCGTGAACTTGCCCGGGCCCAATGGCGTTGACTTTACAATCAATGATGCATACGGCAAGCCTGCAACTTTGCCCACTCAACTGGTGGCCACGGACGGTGACCTTGCAATCGGTTTCAATCCGATCTTTGTCATTGGCAGCTGTTTAAGCCCGGAACAACTTCAGGGTTATGCAGAATATGCCATGGTGGTCCAAGGGGACTTCGGTCCTACAAAACAGGGTTCACTCCGCTGGTTCCTTGTTTGTGATAGTATCGTTCAGCGTCTCGGCGGAATGCCCTACACGGTTTCTGCAGTAAAGGCGTACCTCCGTGACTCGGGCGTGTGGAGCTTGTTTTCAATGCCCAAAAACCTCGTGATTTCTGTGACCTCCATCAGCGATGACGGAACACGGATTACCGGCCGCGGTCTCGAAACAGGCATGCCTACCGGCAATGATGTACTCATCAGTCACGTAACGGCAAGTGTTCGTGCGGGCGATAATTTGTCCTTGACCAAGGAAAACCTCTTTGGTTCATTCTCGGCAAGTTATGTCGCTTCGCAGGCGGACAAATTCCAATACCAGTTTTCTGACCTGACTCAGGCCGACAGTGTTGTGGGGCTTCTCTACGAGACAGATCCCAACTACACCCCTCCAGACCCATCGGACCCTGCTTGTA
>Ga0075683_149_pt1 | contig 7540 bp, 8 predicted proteins | sample RifGroA2_FD_67685 | JGI IMG/M metagenome (GOLD analysis project Ga0075683, IMG submission 67685) | Microgenomates (Woesebacteria) bacterium GW2011_GWA2_40_7 | reverse complement strand
AAGTATAATATTTACAAATTTTATAATACTTATAATTATTATATTTGCCTATTTTTTACTAAAAAAATAGGCATGAGTTGTTTTTTGCGGAAAACTGCGTTTAATTTTTTAAAATACCAATATTGCGGGAAATGACCTTCTTTTTAACGAATAGAGCCACAATTTTACCCAGGTATAATGGCATTCGGTCCTTCGTTTCAAATTTAAGTATTTTTGTAAATAATTGGCAATTAACCAAGTTGAGCGCTAGGAAATTTTGAAGCCCTTTTGGACCGAACTTTAGACTATTATATTTACCGGAGGCAGGGGAGTTGCAAACGGGAGGTTATTAAGCATATTATTAATATCATTATATCATGAATGATGAAAAATCTGTCAGATGGCCTAAATATGCTGTTTATACATTGGTAGTAATTGTAATTCTTCTGCTTATTCTTATTGTTATTTTATATTTTATACGCAGCCCCTTGTTTTTTAGAAGTTCCGCATATTCATTAACAACTTCGCCCGCCGAATCCGGCATATCCGCATCTCTGTCACTTGAAAATTCATACATTTTTGCCTCGCCGTTAAGGGCAAAAGCCGGAGGTGAAAAGATTAGGATTACGGTATTTATTTTAGATAATCGTGGCTTGGGTATCTCCGGAAAGACAGTTGTAGTTGGCGGCGGCAATTTATTGCAGGTAACGGCAGTTCAGCCTGTTACAGACCCTCAGGGGAGGGCCACTTTTGATATTTCTTCCGAATCTTCAACCGGAGTTTATATAATCCAGGCCTCCGTAGACGGAATAAACTTGATTCAGCAGGCGACAATCACTTTTGATTGACTACGTACAGGGACTCTTCTTGTCCTTTGAGACGATTAGCAAAATAACCACTATCTCCAGAATAATAAGTGCGGGAAAAGTGAACAAAGACAAAATAAATGTCCAGATATTTTCTATTGCGCTTGCGGTGGGGGAAATTATCACGAACTTTAGAGTATTGCTTTTTGGAGACCTGGCTTCTTGTGAATAATTTGTAAAAACAAAGACACGCCAGTCATTAGGATTTACTCCGGGCATATTAAAACTGAAGTGGCCTTGATTATCCGATTTAATGGTGTAATTTGGAATGTAATAGGCTAACGCAGGCTTAACGATATTGAAATTTACAAGACGCTGGTTTGCGTTGTCCTCGGCAAGAACGACTCTGACTTCCGAGTTTGGAATAGTTATTCCACCGGCTTCGGATTGCGCAGTAGCTCCAATAACACCTTCTGTAAGACTTAGTGTAGGTGGCAAAATCACAGGCCCGACATTATAACTATCTTTAATTGCGAGAAGTCTGGGAATACAGGTCGGCGGGGTGACGCGGCCGGCCTGGTCAATCTCCGTTAAGCAAAGCTCCGGGTAGAAAATGTCTGTCGCTTGTGGAAGATATGTTTTTGGAAATTCAAAGTAGCCGTCGACTCTGGTGTAGGCAAAGTCGCTGACCCTGTCACCACTAAGTTCAACTCTTGAATTGGGAGCGCCATATCCCCAAAGTTTTAATATTGGTGCCCCGATACTTGCGGAGATTGATACTAAAAGCCCTGTAATCGAATAATTCGGTGGTGTTTGTCCATAAACGACTAACTCATTATCTATTAAAAAAAGGCTCGTTAAAATGAGCAACACAAATGGAGTTTTAGTCATTACATTCATATTAATCAATACTTGGGTGATACACAAGAAAGTTGTCATTGCGAGGAGACGTAGGCGACGCGGCAATCCTAAACAGGATGAGATTGCTTCGTATGGCTCGCAATGACAGTGTATATTCGCTTTTGTATCTTAAGCAGTTGGAGGAGTTTGGTCTGGGTTGTTATCGCTCGGAATTCTATCCTTATACTTTGCTTTTAGTGCTTCCAATTCCGCCGTTTCCTCCTTAAGCTCCTCGGTCAACTTAGTTTCTTTTTTAGTGATCCTTTTGTACCATATTTTGAATATCAAGATGACAATGATGACCGCAAGGGTGACGGCGAGTGCGGCTTTCCATGGGAATAACCAGATAACTAAGGTAGATGTAAGTAGTTGTCCCTTTTCACCGTAAGTTGCATTTAAGGTGGCTGTAAATTTACCAAACATTAATTTTGGTCCGATATTGTTGTTATAGATTCTGGTGGTACCCGGAAAAATATTTTTTATATCCAGCGGGGAACTATTTATCACCCGACCAAACATATCTTTCAATGTGATATTGCCTTTGGGAGTAATGTGGTAACTTCCTTCATTTAGAATTGTTGTTGAAATTCCGATTGGCCCGTACTCCAAAAACTCCGGCGCCCGAGAATCGACAATACGGGCCTTTTCCGTGATTGGCCCGGCAACCCTAATATAAATTAAAGAGGCTAGTCTGATTGCCGTAGGGGTTATGGCCGTTCCTTCCTGACCACCTCCAACCTGATTGACTGTTGGTTGGAACAAAATTGCTGCGTAACGTCCTCCGGCGGCTGCGTTTTTCGGAACGTTAATCGTGACCGGTACGGCGATATTGGCGTCTTGTCTTCCACAATAAAATCAAGAACACTAATAGTTCCGTTTACAGGGGAGCTACTTTGATTTAGATATTTAACAGTAGTGGTAAACTTTTCACCCGGATTAACCAAAACTTCCTGCTTAGGGGGAACAACGGTAAGGGGAAGAACCTCTTGGGCAAACACTGTTTTTGCAACTTTTGTTGCAAAAACTATAACCATTAAAACTATTATAATTTTTATAAATTTTATATTAATTTTTGTTTTGATCTTAAATCTTAAATCGTAAATCATAATTCTTGTTTAGAACGTTGCCGTTGCCGTGTACTTTGCTATATTGTAATAGTAACCGGATGGCTGGGTACCGGGAATGCTTAAAGTATAGCAAACGTAAATACTGCTTGCGGAAACGGGTGCTGAATTGCTCATAATTGACTGCGCTGTTTCTCCGCCTTGTGTGACGTCAGCCAACTGTTTGGCGCTGTATGTTCTGTTCTTTTCATTATAGAAGAAGGGCGCATCACTTCCGCTTTGGGAAGCCAACGAATAACCAAGTCCGTAATTTGTTGTGGTTGTCCAGTCTCCGGCAGTAGACTCATCGCAAGCCGAAACGGTACAAACAGTGTCTCTTATACAAGTTCCTGCGCTAAAAGTAAATTGTCCGGAAGAAGGCGCAGTGCCGGTACAGGTATTTCCATTTTTACCCATTTGGTCATTTTCCTGGAGAGTTACAATGTAACCCGATGTGGCGTTTGTACTAACCGTCAATTGCTGAGCTGAATATTTAAATCCGGCGCCACCGGTTTGCGTACTCCACGGAATTGAAGTTGCGGTACTTGTTACGTAAGTTTGGCTGCCACAATATGTTTGAGCGCCTCCTGTAAGTCCTGCGATGGTAAGGGTCAAACTTTCATCAACCGTAGCCGAAATAAGCACGGCCTCAACCGGCGCAACTCTCGGGACAACCGAATCGATTGTATTTGATGAGCTATCTGTTGTTGCAACAGTAATGCCATAAACATCCGCCGTCCCTTGGGTGTGTCCTGTAATCGGAGAGGGGTTAATAATTCCTGTAATAGAAATTGTAAGCACACTACCCGCAGAGCAAATAGAAGTTGCCCTTGTCCATGAAATCGTGGTATCTGTTGTTCCACCGCCGCCGGTTGCAAATGTTGTGGCCACTCCCGCAGTACCCCAATTTGCAGCGGTACAGGAAGCTCCTGTGACAGTTGCCCTTGCTACTGCAAAACTGCTTAAATCAAAACCGTTTAAGGCAACACTTGCCGCGCTATCAGGCATTCCGTCATTGTTTTTGGCTGTAGAATTGGCATCGTTAGCCGGAATGGTGATGATAAGTTTTCCACCTATGGGAACCTGGTTAACTGTTGTTGCTGTAATTGTTAGAGTTCCCGATTGCGAAGCAACTGCATAGTCTGTGGCTGTCAGCGCTGTTGTAAGCGGTGTAGTTACATTGAAAGTGGTTGTTGATGGTACATTGGCTACTGTATAAGTTGTGTTATCCCTACAAACGTTATTGCCGGCATCTGTAAAACAAACGGCATCCCCGGGGAATAAATGGTTTGTTGTTGTATCGGGAACGGCACCGCTTATCGTAACCAGCGAACTTCCGGCCGAACCGGAAGTAATAGGCGCCTTAAATGACATTCTGGAATTTCCCATCGTGACAGAAGCGGCGGTCATTGTTGATGCGTATACATTGTTAATTGACAGAGACGATGAAGCAACAAGAGTCGCAACAAGAACGACCGATAAAAGCGCAAACTTATATCTATCTAAAAACATATTATTAAAATTCTTATACATAATCTAAGCAATGTCAAGGTGGGGGGATATTAATTACTGGGGATTGAGCCTCCTTATTATGCCGTAAGTTACCGCTATCGTAATAAGTCCCAGCAAAATCGTAAACGGAAATGCCACTGTATAAATTTGTTTTTCATGACTTTCTCCTACTCCGTCAACGGTAAAGCTTAAGTTAGCCCTATAAATTCCTATCAAAAATTTTCCGGGAAGTTTGCATGGAATTATCTCTTGCCCATCAAGACAACCAATCTCCCGCTCGCTTCCCACAAGTACGTTAAGAGGTGCCAGGTTAAACGTCGTAGTTGTGCCAAAAATCTGGTCAACTGTGATTTTCCCGATCGGTTTAAAGAACCCTCCGCCTGAATTTGACAGGATGACCTGATAGGAAAAACCGGAAAACGAATCGATAAGACTGGGTGCTGCAAATTTAACGATCGAGACTTTTTTCTGCGGGTTACCGTCTTTAGTTGCGGTTAATAGTATATTTGCCCCAATTCTTGCTTGGGACTGTGTATTATTTACTCCGACCCCTAAATTATTATTGTTTTGCACTTCTATTATGAAAGTAAAATAATAGTCTCTAAGTTCTGCCGACTCCGGGGGAGATATTTTTATAATGTATTGGTGACTCTCATTTGCTCCGAGTGAAGTTGGGCGCGGGTCAAAATAAAACCAGGAAGAGAAAGTTTCAATAGAGGTTTGATCCTCGATTAATTCTACATGTCCGCTTGTATCGAGTGGAACAAACGGAACTATTCTGGCCACAACAGTCACCGGAACACCGTCATTTCTGACAGTTATGGTTTGATTAATACTTTTGCCGGGACGAATTGCAATTTCTGTTAGAGGGGGAGAGATTGAAAGTGAAACCTCCTGGGCAAAAACTAAACCCGGATTTAAGAATAAAGATTTAAGATTTATGAATAGAGAAAGTAACACAAACAGCAGAATTTTTGTTTTGATCTTAAATCTTAAATCGTAAATCATAATTCTAGTATGCCGGTATCGCCGTATACGTAATCATATTATTGTAAACACCCGCTGGTTGAACACCGGAGATATTTACTTTATAGGTCACCGTTGATTCTCTGCCGGTTCCTACATAAATCGATGACATTACAATTTGGGGGCTTTCGGCTCCATCTCTATTCGCAAACTGACGATAGTAAGTTGAGTTGGTAAAATCAGCCGGAACGTCGTCGCCGGACATGTTAAATCCAAACCCGTATCTGGAAGATGAAGTCCAGGCTCCGGCTGTGGTCTCGCTACAGGAGGTATCACAGCTCGTATCAGGGATCGTAGTTCCGGTGCTGCCAATTTTCAGGGGATTGTTTTCGGAAGCTTTAACCTGATATCCACCCGCACCACCACTGCTCACGGTTAATGTGTTTGTGGCTGTTGACGGGGTTTGGGCAATCAAACTTCCAAAATTAATCGAAGTTGAGGAAACCGTAAAAGAGAATGGAATTATTGAATAAATGTATTGGAATCCGGATTTAACACGAAAACCGGCGGAGGAAAATAGACCGGCTGCGTTTTGGCCTATGGTTGAACTGACCTTGTAATTACTGGAGCTGGGAAGTCCGGCGCCGGAGTTTAAATTTGGCATTTGAATAATATAATTTGGAGATATAACTTCAGCCTGGGCGTAAGCTACGCCAGTACAGAGTACAAAGTACAGAGTACAAAGTAAGAATGCAGACAGAAGAAATTTCCTCATACTAAACATTTTTTTCCATCGTTCTCCCGCTTAAAAATAAGTCATAAATCTGTCTATATAAAGATTTGATTCTTTCTTTCTTGTCAGTTGCGACTTCCGGGTCGTTAAGAAGTTTTTGCAGATATTCCTGAATTCTCAGTACGCGCTTTCTAAAATCTCCCTCGGTCCAAACGGTAACATCAACTTTATTTTTTTGAATCTTTTGGGACAAGCCCGTAATCATTTTTTTATCCTCCAGGACTTTTAGATATTGTTTTCCAAAAAGGACAGATAAGGGGGCAATGGCCAACAATGATCCGATTTGAAGCAGATCGATCCAGAAGTCTTGTTTGGGTGAGACAACAAAAAGCAGAGCAAATGTGATTGTAATTGCTGTTGCGGTAATTGGTGAGGAAAATAATGAAACTCCAAAAAGCAAAAAATAACTTAAAAAGAAGACGGGCGAGTTAAAACCCCCTGTTGTAAATAGTAAAAGAGAAACAGAAAGGGAAAAGATAATAACATCCAAGGTAACTTTGATGCTATCCGAAAGCACACCTTTTCTTATCAAAAAAGAAGTCCCTATATAAATGATGACCATTAGAGCCGTAATCTGGAGACCCCAGCCCGAAAGTGGGCTGACCGAGATTACAAAAGCAAGAACAACGGTCATGATAGCCAAAATAGGCGATACAAATTGCATATCTTCTAAAAGTATATGACAAGTGTTAGAATTTGCAAAGTGATGGACAAATACGATCATACAAAGGTGGAAAAAAAGTGGCAGGAGAGATGGGAGAAGGATGGTGTTTACCAAACTCCTGAAGTTGGGAAAAAGAAGAGATACATTTTAGATATGTTTCCTTACCCGTCCGGGGCATCTATGCATGTTGGGCACCTTGAGGGTTATGTAGGTACAGATATCCTTTCCAGATATTTTCGTATGAAAGGGTATTCTGTTCTTCACCCTATGGGATGGGACGCATTCGGTCTTCCCGCTGAAAACTATGCAATCAAGACGGGAATCCACCCCGATAAGTCTACTCACGAAAATATAAAAACTTTTAAGCGTCAATTGGAGACAAGCGGCATGTCTTATGATTGGGACAAAGAAATCGACACAAGCTCTCCCGAATTTTACAAGTGGACTCAGTGGATATTTATTCAGCTATTTAAAGCGGGACTGGCTTACAAAAAGAAATCTCCCGTTAACTGGTGTCCCAAAGATGAAACAGTTTTGGCTAATGAACAAGTAGTTGAAGGTAAATGCGAACGGTGTGATACAGAAGTAATACAGAAAGATATGGATCAATGGTTCTTTAAAATTACCGCCTATGCCGATCGTTTAATTTCAGGATTGGAGAAAATTGATTGGCCGGAAGATGTAAAAATTCAACAAAAAAATTGGATAGGTAGGGAAAAAGGTAAAAAAGGAGTTACTTATCATATTCATGATTGGTTGATTTCCCGTCAACGCTATTGGGGTTGTCCGATCCCCATGGTTTATTGTGAAGATGATG
>Ga0075683_127_pt1 | contig 7745 bp, 6 predicted proteins | sample RifGroA2_FD_67685 | JGI IMG/M metagenome (GOLD analysis project Ga0075683, IMG submission 67685) | Microgenomates (Woesebacteria) bacterium GW2011_GWA2_40_7 | reverse complement strand
AAAACCAATACGTCGGGATCTGCATTCCACACTACCCTGTTTAGGAATAATCGTTCCTCACTTTCTTGAATATTTTTCTCAAGCATGAAGTCGTTTATCATCCTGTTAACCCCAGGGATGAAACAAACGAACGGATTTAATGTGTCAATTCCGGTTCTTACATAATCTATCAATCCAACCATTGGAGAAAGTTGGGTTATGCAGGATTTTAACTTTAGGTCACCTACGGTATCCCTAATAAACTGTACCCCCTCCCGCAATGCTTGGGCCCTCGTGACAGGTTTTGAATATTTTTCAGCCAAACATACAGGATACATAAAATCGGTATTAAAAAGTTCAAATCCCAAGTCCATAAAATGAGTTAAAACTCCCTTGAGATATTTTTTGACTTCATCGTTAGTCGGATCCAAAACCTCAAGGTCTATATCGTTGGACAAGTTATCTACCGGGCTTGTCCATCTTCCTTCAAAATGTTTTTTGTGGCTGCTTTTCAAAAGCCAACTTGCGTGGTGGTCATGAAGTTTGGTAGCAGGGCTTATTGCAAAGGGAGAAATCCATATAGCAGGCTTATAACCAAGAGCTTCAATCTTGCTTATAATTCGTTCAAAACCTTTTGGAAACCGATCCTTATAATCCAACCAGTCACCAAAATATTTTGTATAACCTGCATCGAGCTCAAAATAATCAAGATTGAGATGTTCTGACATCTTCTCGATAGCGTCTAACTCATTGTTTATTATTTTGTCGTCTATCTTATTCTCATTCCAATAATATGAATTACACATCGCTCGGATTGGTGGGGCGACTTTTTTTACATTCATATGTTTCGCCAGGCTTTCAGCAAAATCTTTTTTAATTTTGCTCTCCTCCCCAACCGCAAAAAATATTTTCTCGCTTTTTACAACTTGTCCCGGACTTAAAGTTAGTCCGTCGTATTGGCATGTAACCCTAACCCTTGTCCCACCCTCTTCTTTTTTAACAAAAATTTGAGAGAACTGATCAGCGGTGGTAACCGCCCCGATAAACAAATCACCTCCATACATTTTTATTAACGTAAACCACTCGCTAATAACTGAGTTTTCTATATATCCATACTCTTTCTTAAACGAAAAATGATTCTGGTCCCGTTGCAGGAACAGTTTGGTTTCTTTCGTGGGCTCATCGGGGTTTTTCCAAGAAACTTCACTGCACTGAAGCCAGCCATGTTCCAAGACTTTTTCGATTTTGCTGGGAAGAATAAAATCCGCAACCACAAAAGAAAAAATCTTAACCGGTTTATTTGAAGTGTTTCGCGCCCGTAGTTGAAGTATTAAATTGTTATTTTCTTTTGAAATAATTCTGTCTATCTGAAGATTATCATCCCCTAAAATTTCATAACTTGAATTCTCGATATCCTTGAGCATTAAATTATAATAACACAACTATCTTGAAGGGTTACGAAGGGGAAATTTTTCTTTCACTTTTATGTCCAAATTCTCTATCTTTTTAACAATCTTAGAATTCATTATTTTATTTTTGATTACCAGCTCCCTGGCACTAACTTTGGATGGTGACGCCAGAACGTTTCTGAAAAGGAATGATAACACAAGTCCGACAACTGCGAGCCTTACAATAAAACCTTTTGATCTATAGAAAGGTACATACTTCGTGTTTAATGCCCGCATCGAATTAATTGCTATTGCCTTTTGATACAAACCCTGCATCTTTACAACAACTTCGTCGATATCGTGTTTTTTGGCTATTTTTACACTTTCTTTACCCATTTTAATCATCAATTTTTTATTTGAGAGAATCTTAATCACCCTGGTTGCAAATGAAGCTGGGTCATCCGGGTTGAATAGGTATCCATTGACACCTTCTCTTACAAGCTCTGGAGTTGCCCCAGCATTAGCCGCCACTACCGGTAAACCGGACGCTAACGCTTCTAATACTGCTAAACCTTGTGTCTCTATTACCGAAGCGGTCGCTAGGAGATTTACTCTTCTATATAATTCCGCTACTTTTTGTTCCGGCAAAAAACCCTTAAAACGTACATGTCCTCTAACTCCTAAATTTCTAGCCATGTTTTTAAGATTTTGCATTTCTAAACCAGATCCAACAATAATTAAATTCACTCTCATCTTCTTTAAGATATCCGGTAAAGCTTTTATTACTACATCGACTCTTTTTGCTGAATCCAATCTCCCAACTACTGCGATTGTAGGAACTTGCTTCTGATTTGACCTGTTCGATTTAAATTTCTTTATATCAACGCCATTTGAAATTGTTAAGATCTTCTTCTCAAAACCATGTTTTTCAGCAAAATAGTTGGCAGCTGTGTCTGTTGGCACTGTAAAGATATCAACCTTCTTCCAAATCGAATAAGAGAAAGTGTGCGAAATATCGTTAATAAATTTCCATGAAAAATGAGGCAATTTCAAGGTGCGTACAAAATCCTCTGCCATAAAATGGCCAGTTGCAACAGTAGAAATTCCCAACCTTTGTGCGCATACACTCGCCAAACGCCCAATCGACAAATTGGTCTGTACATGGACCACGTCTGGTTTAATTTCAGTAAGTATTTTGGAAATTTTGTTTTTTAATAGCAACGAAGGTGAATATCTAGCACTCTTGTAAAAAGGTATCTGAATAGACCCCATTCCAAATATTGTCACAGACCCCTCCCTATATGTTTTATCGCGAAACGATTTCGAAGGTGCGATTATAAAAACCTGATTACAAGCCTCAGACAACTTCTGAGATAGCCTACGGGTAGACACCTCAATACCACCGGTCTGTGGATAGTAAAAATCTGTCGCAAAAATTATCTTCATTTTATATCTGGATTCTCTATCTGTTTATCTGCATATTTACTGACTAAGTGACCAATCACAATTAGTATTATCGTTACCAATATAAAGCCTATTATAGAGTAGTCAACAACTTTGCCAAGATTACTCACCGAGTGGCCTAAATAGTAGCCGATCATTAAGAAAATAAGTGCCTTCGGCAGTTCGATTAATGTACCCAGCTTTAAATACTCATTCAGAGGAATCTTTACTATTCCCGCCGTTATTAAAAAGACACTACCGACCGCATGCGCAATTTTACCAAAAATTATTGCCTTTTTTCTGTTTTTGACAAACAATTCCTCAGCTCTTTTTATGCTCTTATCGTTAATTCTAAAAAACATTAATGCTTTATCTAACTTTTTACGAGGTGTCAATCTTCCTATAAAATAATAGACAATATCTCCCAAAATATTAGCTGATATCAAAATTAGATAGGCGGGTATAAAACTCATAAAGCCAATGGCGATCATAAATCCGGCGACAACCGCCACTGCCGGACCCTCAAGAAAGGCAACAGGAAACAAGATTGCGTATCTGAATTTAAAAAGAAGATCTATTATCTCCGGTGTGGTCAAATGCATACCCATATTGTAAGCCAAATGACAATATTTTGTCTTGTGTTTCCCTATTTCTGACAGTTTGGGCAAACATAAGTCCCGCGCCCGCCGAGAAAATATTTAATAAATTTAGCCTTATGACAACGGCCGCAAAGTTCTCCTTCATGTCCATAAGCCAACGTATGATTTTGATATTTTCCCTCTTTCCCATCCGGCGTCACAAATGCAAGCTCACTTGCCCCTCCGTATTTTAACCCTTCTCTTAATACAGTTAATATTGCTTCATATAATTCTTTAGCCTCTTTTCCTTCTACACTATTCGCTTTTCGCTTTGGATTAATTTTGGCAAGCCAAAGCGCATCGTTTGCATAAATATTCCCCACCCCCCCCACTTTCGTCTGGTCCATAAGAACGATTTTAATTGGACGGGAAGTTTTGGATAATATTTGTTTGAACAAATCCAAGGTTAGAAGAGAGGGTTTACCCTGAGGCTTGCCGAAGGGCTCTGGTCCCAGTTTATCTATAAACCTATCCGCTATCACCTGTCCGCTATCCACAATTTTTATCCACCCAAAACGACGAACATCGTTGTAATACAAAACACCATCGTGATCTAATTTGAAAATTACCAAAGTATGTGGCCCGGGGATACCTCCGATAACTTTAGCGGATAGCGTATAGGGTTTAGGTAAATTTGGACCACGATAAATATATTGGCCAGTAAGTTTTACGTGTGTAAGGATTGAATAACCATTATCAAGATCTATCACAGAAACTTTCCCAAATCTTCTGATTCCTGTTATCTTCCCTCCTATGATATCTTTTCGAATTTCGTATTTCGGATTTCGAATTTCTACGCCAAGTATCTTGTGCCCGACAAGGAACTTTGCAAGCTGAAGTTTCATTGACTCGACCTCTGGTAATTCCGGCATTGTTTTTTAAAATTTAAATCTAATTAACTCCAAAATACTCTTTCCAAAAAATATTACTATTACTGTAGATACAAAAGTAGAAACAAAACCTATCAAATATTTATTCTTTGATCGCGGGAACAAGAATCTAATTGTTAAAGCCAAAAATATCGGCCCACCCAATATTCCTACAATTATGCAAGCTAAAAATTTTCCATATTTTATATAACTTTTTAAATACTTTTTTTCCTTTTTGTCTTGACTGCCTTGTAGGTTCTTAAAAAACGGAAGGAAATTCTGATGAGAAAAAAGATATAGGAAAGCAAACACAGAAACAGAACCAAAAATTAATGAAGAGAAAAAAGAAATATAAATATTTGGATTGGTAATAAATTTAACAACAAACAAGTTGGAAATAAGAAAGTAAACTACTACGAAAGCAATTGCCTGGAGTTGTACCAACCTAAAAAGCCTATTTTTCGTTTTGGGCATGGGTGTCAACAAATTGTAGCATTTCGCGTTTAAATCTTTCCTTGCTAAATTTTTTTGCTTGAGAGACACAGTCTTCAGATTTAAATTTCATCTTCTCAGATTTTTTAACAGCAGCAATCAAACTTTCAATCGTCCTTTCTTTAAAAAACACCCCAGTCTTGCCGTCAATAATAGTTTCGAGCGGGCCGCCTTGGGCTAATGCGATTACGGGAGTCCCTGCTGCCATAGTTTCTACAGGGACGATTCCAAAATCCTCATGTTCTGATGGATAAATAAAAGCTTTTGCATTTTTCATTAAATCCAATTTTTCGTCTTCCGTCACTTCGCCCAAAAATTTAATATTTGCACCGGCATCTTTTTTAAATTGGTCCAAACCATACGAAGCAAAAGTTCCACCAAAAACATTTAGTTTATAACCTAATTTTGTAAAAGCTTTTATTGCAATATCGTGTCCTTTGTGGCGTGATACCCTGCTCCCAATTAGGTAGTAGTTTCGAGTTTCGGATTTCGAGTTTCGGATTTCGAGTTTGGGTATCTCCACAGGTGGATAAATTACTGTAGCTTCTCTGTTATAAAACCTTCTAATCCTCCCTGCCACCTCCTTTGAATTAGCTAACACGTAGTCTGGAATTTGTGCAGCGCGTTTGTCAAGAATCCTTAGAAAGAACATCGGGATCTGACCCAGTGCTAATAACATCCTGCGGAAAATATTATTTCTCCAGTCATTTGCAACAGGATAGCCGTACAGATATCTAGGAGGTGTATGATAATAACACACTAGAGTACTTTTTTTATTCATTCGTATAAAATTTGGGCTTGTGTACGTGCCGGCAGATGACACTACCACAACGTCATACTTTGTTAAATCCATCGTCGAGAATACAAACGGAGCTATAAACCTAAACAAACTTATAAGCTTTGCGTTAAATGGGATTTTTTGCAAAAAAGAAGTTCTTATATCCCATTTCTCGACACGCGTTCTATGCGGACCTAAAAATTCCGGCAAAAAAACCGTCGTATAAACTGGGGCATCGGGCCAAATTTCAAGCATGGCCTCCACTACCCTTTCCGCCCCACCATATTCTTTTAAATAATCATGTACTATGGCAATTTTTAATTTCTTCATTTCTATTACATCACTTCAATACTATATAGTATTGAAGTATTTTAGTCAGAATAATGACCCTTGTTTTTCCTCTTCAATTTTGCGTCCGACGTCTTGAATTCTTTTAGTCAGTGTTTTAAATCCGAATTCTTCAAATAAGTTTAATACGTTTTGTCCGGCGATGTTCCACTTTCCCATTCCTTCGAAATCAATATCTATTGGAACATTTCGATCTATCGTCGCCAAGAAATAAGATTGATCAGCCGACTTCTTCCCTTTCTCAAGTTTCTCTCTCAATTTACCAGGCAATTTGTCCAAATCCTTATATATCTGTTCTATTGTTCTAGAACACTGTAACAGATTGATCGCTGTTTTTGGCCCAATACCAGGAACTCCAAAATAATTATCGGAGGTATCTCCCGTCAGCGCCTTGAGGTCAACAATTTGAGTTGGTGGAACCCCCATTCTCTCAATCGTATCCACCTCTCCATATAACTTTGCATTCAATATTCCTGCAACCGGCATGTAAAGTTTTATATTAAGTTTGTCATCTATAAGTTGTAATTGATCTCTGTCTCCGGTCACTATCACAACTCCGTCAAATTTCGGATTTCGGATTTCGGATTTCGGATTTTTGGTCGCTTGCTCAGCAAGCGTACCAATCACATCATCCGCTTCAAACCCCGCTTTTGAATAAACAGGAATTCCGGCTGCAGTTAAGAATTCTCTGGCTTTTTCAAACTGGCAAGAGAGTTCACTGGCCATTGGCGGACGCTGGGCTTGGTATGTGGGTAATTCTTTTTGTCTAAAAGTCGGCTCTTTTCTGTCAAATGCCACGGCAAAATGTGTCGGTTTAATTTCTCCGATTACCTTAAGAAGCATAGAGGTAAGACCGTAAACCGCGTTTATAGGTTCCCCTTTTGGGGTGGTCAAGGGGGGAATGGCATGAAACGCCCGATGCATTATGGCATTCCCATCGATGATTACCAATTTAGAAGACATGAAGCTATTTTACCACCATATAGCATAAAGCATAAAGCTTATTACTACTTCGCACCAACTATCTTTTCAAACTCGTCCCTATCAAGTGTTTCTTTAATCATTAAAGCCTCAGAAACTTTATCCAAAATCTTTCTTTTTTCTTTAACCATTTTTACTGCGACTTTGTAACAAAAATCAAGTATTTTCTTGACTTCATTATCTATTTTTTCCAAAAACGCAGGTGAGTTTTTTGCACCTTCATACCATTCCATCTGACCAAAGTCCCCCATTCCCATATCGTCTCCAAAATTCATTGGTCCCAACTCACTCATTCCAAATTCAACAACCATTGCCCTAGCGATTTTGGTTGCCTGAGCGATATCATTACTCGCGCCAGAAGTCATCTCATTAAAAATAAGTTCCTCGGCGGCTCGACCTCCTAGCATTGCTGTAATTTGATTTAGGAGTCTCGATTTCGTTTCATGGGTTCTATCCGCGGCCGGAGGAATTAATGTGTGTCCCAAACTCATTCCCCGGGCAACGATTGAGATTCGGTGAACCGGATCCATCCCTTTCAAAAACCGTGTAACGATTCCATGTCCTGCTTCGTGGTATGCGGTGATTTTTTTATCTTCGTCGCTTTGAAGCCTCTTTTTTGCCGGTCCAAGTTTTACTTTTGTAGCAGACTCTTCAATATCCTCCATTGTAATTTCCTCTTTACCGTTTCTGGCCGCCCCGATCGCAGCTTCGTTGAGCATGTTCTCTAAATCCGCTCCGGAAAATCCTACAGTTCTGTCCGCAACTCTGCCCCAATCGATTTTCTTTGCAAATTTTTTACCTTTTGCATGGATCAAAAGAATTGCAAGTC
>Ga0075683_159_pt1 | contig 7746 bp, 8 predicted proteins | sample RifGroA2_FD_67685 | JGI IMG/M metagenome (GOLD analysis project Ga0075683, IMG submission 67685) | Microgenomates (Woesebacteria) bacterium GW2011_GWA2_40_7 | reverse complement strand
AATGGGAATTCCTCCACCCCTGGGCACTGGTTTGTCGTGCACCACTTTTGGGTGTTTGTGTTTTGCCGGATCATCAATTATCCCCAAAAATTTACCCCACTTAACAATAGCCCCGGTTACTACAAAAGAAATGGCCGCTGCAACTAAAAAGGCCATCATACGACCAAGGTAATTATTCTTATTAACCCCAGACACATCACAACCTGTATCACCATACTGGAAATAAGCATTATTGCCGGAAGTACCGTTTCTTCTTGCACTCGGCTGCCCAACATTCCCAAACCCCCGCCAATCCCCACCATCATGCCAGGAATAACCCACAAAAAATATGGACTTACTAATTGATCCTGTCCCCACGGCCGGCTGTATAGGAGAGGTACTTCTGGTGGCAAAGCTTTCCAATACACTGCAATTAACCCCAACCCAATAACTGTCGTCGTCGACACTACTCGCCAGTTCCACAAACTAAGTTTTTTTAAGATGGTCATTCTTTCCACCTCCGGTAGATTCCAGGTTCCTCCACAAGATATTTTTCTTCAAATAGCCCCAGTAGTCCCGGAAGTTCTTCTTCCTTTCCAAAGCTGATGATATATCTGGGTGGCTCACTGGTTAACTTGTCCATAACTTCCTTTTCAGCCCCAAACTCCTTGATGTGGTATTTTACCGTAAACCGCACAGCTGGCAATCTTTTGCTTATGGCATAAATCATTGGTTCGTCTCCCCACACAAAGATTTTGTCGTCAGGCGTAGACCCCTCCATAATTTTTTTAGAAATTGCATAGTTTACGGGCACTTGGGGGTTAAACCATCGGAAGTATTCTTGTTGAGATTGTTTTCCTAAGACCGTTCCCCAGGTTGCCATTCCCAGTGCCAGAGATACCACCGGTACTAGTTGAAGTAAGTAATGTGGATATGGCCTACCGGACAGTAGGGCCGCAAACAATCCCATTCCCCACCATATTGCCAAAATCAATCCGTTTTTGCTAAGTTGTTTTCTAACTAACCAACTAACTAATAACCAGACAGCCAAAACTCCAGCTCTCCCCATTAAGGTTCCTATTATCGGCAGGTCAACTTTCCAGCTGGCTACATATGGAATCAATTTCACTCCAGCCGCCGTCAAAAATTCCGGCAGTGTCCCCCTCATGCCAAAATAAATGGTCGCCAAAACTATTGGAATTGCCACTCCTACTCCCCACCGCCAGCTTTTAGAAAACCATTTTCTGTCTTTTGAAAACAGCCATACCAACGGCCACACCGCCGCCTCTATCAAAGCCGGAGTTTTAAACAATCCCCCCAGTCCCAAAAGTGTTCCTGCCACAACCAAATTTCCTTCCGAATAAGCTATACTCATAGCCCCAACTGTAAAAAGTAAGAAAAATAGCTCCGCGTTCACCACATTCCCCTCTATCAATGGGATACTCGTGAGTAGTGCAAACACCACAGTCGACCACACTGCCGGAGCCATCTTTTTAAACCATTTCAAAGCTAAATTCCAAAAGATTCCTACCGTAGCCAGGTTCCATAGCAGCAGAATGAATTTGAACCAAAATTCCCGGCCACTAGCTATAGCAGCCACTACATACAGCAGCGGTGGCTTGTTATCGTGGACTTCTCTGTATAGCTCCATTCCACTTCTCATTGCCCGGCCAATGGTTAAATATATGCCCTCATCTCCGTACCAATAAGGTTCAAATAATGTGGGAATCCGTACAAAAACCACTGCCGCCAAAACAATTAGGACAGCTTCATGGGCAACTAGCCATTTGCGCATATCTCATCCTACCTTTTCCGTGATCCTATATTCAAGGTAGCGTCCAAGCATCAGTCTGGTGTGCGCGTCCAATCCGGGGAGTGCTCCAAAGAAAAATCCTACCACTGGCATGAGAATAAATTCCAAAGGAGCAATAAGAATTCGCCAAAACTTTTTTTCTACCGGCTTTGGCCTTTGCCTAAATTCAAAAATCAGCATAACTAACAAAAATACCGTCGTTATAGACAACACCATAGAAGACAGTCTGGGCAACATATATCCAATCGATGTCCGGCTAAAATTAGGATTCACCAGAGTCGAGATGGTTACTCCCATAGTAATAAAGAACCAGTACACCGGCCATAAAATATGATCTTCCAGAAGCCGGAAAATCCGGATGGATTTGTTAAAAAACGACACCTTAGGCTGTTTGAGATACCACTCAATAAATAAGGGAATATCAGACACTCCCCAGGCCCAGCGTTTTTTCTGTTCGTAGTCATTAATAAATGTTTTCCAGGTTGTTGTTGATTCTGCCGCATCAGCCGAAGAGGGTAAGAAAATTGGTTCCACTTCTACCTTTCCATCCAGTTTAAAGAAGGCTTTAAAGAAAATTCGGTAATCCTCCGGAATCACATCCGTATCCCAATACCCAATATCAGCAATCATTTTCAAAGACGCCGAATAATTAGCAAAATTAATTAACCTGTCTTTACGCATCAATACTCCCACCTGCCAGATGTTTGAAAAAGTATTTATGACCCGGTTAGGGGCGGGAATTCGCCAAATATTGTTGTAAAAAACAATCGCCGGTTGCCAGAACTTCAAGTATCTGTCTGGATCGTCCAGAAATTTAAAAGTTAAATAGGCAAAATATTGTTTGTGTAAAATGGCATCCGCGTCATTTGAAGTAATGGTCATGTATCGCATATCCCAGCCTTTTGCATCAACCAGTATCCGTTTTGCTTCCCGGGCCGCCCAAGCCTCATTTGAAGATTTGCCTTTTATTTCCCCCACAATATCAGCCGGATGTTCGGACACAATATACGCTCCAAACTTTTTTCCCAGGGTATTTCTTAACTTCTCACTCTCACTTTTTCCTTGCGGAAATCTGCCTTCCGTGGCCATCACTACCGCAATTTGCTTGAGAGGAAACGTCTGCCGCGTCAGGGCCTCCAAAGTTTTCTGGTAAGTCTCCAGCGGTTCATTAGCCACCATAATCAAAATTACATGTCTAATTTTCTTCCAGTCTCCAAATCCTTCAACTTCTTTCATCCAATCCAGTTTCTCTGAAGCCTGAATTTTAAAATAAGACAAAATTGCGGCCAAAGCCAGTGAGCCGCCCTTGTATACCCAGAAGACATCAAACATCAGAATGGTATAAGCCGTCACTACCGGAAAGAAATATCCGCCCCAAAACAAAAACAAAATAATATTCCAGCTTATAAACCCTGGCATTATTTCTAATAGTCTTCTTCTAGTCATGTTAGTCCAAAAAATCGCCTGGTGTTTCGGACAGTTACTTCTTCGATTTGATTAATTGAAGTATTCCTGATTTCGGCAACCTTGGCTGCCACAATTTTAACATTTATAGGCACATTTCGCGTTCCCCGCACAGGCTCTGGAGCCAGGTGGGGTGAATCTGTTTCAATCAGCAGTCTGTCTTAAGCAGTGCATCTGAACCTTGTCGTAATCCAACACCTCAAACACTTTTTCAAATTGGTTCCTGCAATGCACCACCAGCGGCAAGCCGGTCTCTCGAGCCAGCTCAATATTAAACTTAAATAGTTCCACCTCCTCTTCGCTATCCGTATCCAGCCCGCACTCTCCCACCGCCACCACTTTTGGTTGTTTTAGTAAATTTAAAAGCTTAATTCTTAATTCATAATTCTTAATTCTTAAATCGCCTCGCTCTTCAGGATGTACGCCCACAGTTGCAAACACTTCCTTATATTTTGAAGCCAGCTCAACTGCTCTTTGGCTGCTTTCCATCCCCGCCCCGCAACAAATCATGCCTGTAATGCCTGCGTTGCCTGCATTGCCTATCATTGCCTCCAAATCTTCAAACTCCTGCAAATGACAATGCGCATCAATCATGGATAGATTATACTTTAATGAATATGGAGAATAAGGCTCTAAAAATATTGTTTGTATTCAATGGATTGTTTGTTTTTGCAGGGAGTCTTTTAGGTCCGCTTTATGCTGTTTTTGTAGAAAGAATTACAAAAGGAATCTTCCCCATAACACTATCATGGTCAATGTTTTTATTTTCAACTACACTCTTTACAATCATAGTTGCAAAAGTCGGAGATAGAATTAAAGAAAAAGAATATCTATTATTAACAGGATATGCGATTAGGGCCATGGTTTGGTTTTCGTATATTTTTATCCAAAACTTTTACATTCTATTATTAGCTCAATTTTTGCTTGGAATTGGAGAAGCAGCCGGTACTCCGGCTTTTGACGCAATTTTCGCAGAACATTTAGACAAAGGAAAACATGTTAATGAATACTCCGAGTGGAAAATTATAACTAATGTAGTGTTAGCCATGGGGACACTATTGGGAGGCATTACAGTTGAAAAATTCGGTTTTAGCTCCCTGTTCCTCTTTATGTCTATCCTAGCTGCAATTTGTTTTATAGGTATCTTGTTTAAACCAAGACGATTATTATGAAGCACTTAATCACTTGATTCGGGGAAATAGGGGAGCACCACTCTTAATCTTCGGTCCATTAAACTGTTCCAATATCTTTTCCGCTGTCTCTGGCAAAAACGGCCGCAAGGCAATAGCAATTTTGTTTATTTTCTCCACATATCCTTCCAGTACCTTTCCCAATTTCTCGTCACTTAATTTCCATGGCTGATCCTTCTCAATTATCTGGTCCAATTCAGAAATCCAACTCACGCTCGCAAAGCTTTGCCACTCTCGCCACCAAATTCCCCAATCCATTCGCCAGATTAGAATTGTATGCCTCGATAAATTTCTCTTCAGAAAAATCGCCATCTGTGAATGGGGATGTTTTAGCCAGGCAATAGTATCGTAATGGATCGGCTCCGTATTTCTCTAGAAGTGGTATGGGATCATACACATTCCCGATTGTTTTGGACATCTTCTGCCCATTTACTGTGTAATACCCATGTACAAACAATTTTTTAGGTAATCTAAGCCCCGCCGAAAGCAAAAACGCCGGCCAATAAACCGCATGGAAGCGGATAATTCCTTTTCCAATCACATGTACATCTGCCGGCCACCATTTCTTGTATTTTTCCTCATCCCATCCAAACCCTATTCCTGATTGATAAATGTTTAATGCATCAAACCACACATAAATTCTTTGTTTGTCGTCTCCCGGCACCGGCACCCCCCAGTTTTTGGCTCTTTCGTTTGATCTGGAGATGCTGATATCTTGCAAGCCACCCTTCAAAAAAGACAACACCTCGTTTTTTCTTTCTTCAGGGACAATTTCCAGTTCACTAGACTCAATAAGCTTTATTAATTGATCCTGATATCTAGACAGTTTGAAAAAATAATTTTCTTCTTCAACTTCGTCTAATTTTTTTCCTGGATGTTCAAAACATTCTCCCTTTTCATTCAATTCTTCTTTCTCATAAAAAGTTTCGCACCCTACGCAGTACAAACCACTGTATTTTTTTGTGTAAATATCTTTCTCACATAGTTTCCACAGCTTCTGGCTAGAAGGAAAATGAGTCTTTTGATCACTGCCTTTTTGCCATACATCAAATTGCACATTTAATTTTTTTGTTAAATCAAAAAAAAGTTGAGTATTTCTATCAATAAATTCTTTAATTGGCTCTCCAGCCTTTTCTGCAGCTTGCACATTTTTCAAAGCATTCTCATCACCACCAGATAAAGCCAGCACATCTTCTCCTAGGAGTCTATGGTATCGGGCAATTGTATCTCCTTGTACAAACCCTAGGACATGGCCCACATGCGGAGGACTATTCACGTAGGGGATGGCACAGGTAAGATAAAATTTATTTTTCATAGTTACTCCTTTGGATCCAACATTAACACCAAGGCCGGTTTTTCTGCAAAAGGCTGATGGGGCAAGCCAGCCGGGATAACAACGCCCTCAAATGTTCCCAGAGAAATGTCGTCGGTATCGGTGCTGATTTTTATTTCTCCCTCTAGAACTAGGAAAAACTCATCATTTGCCTCATTAATGGAAAACTTTTCAAGTTTGTTCATAGTTGTATTTTAAACTAAAAAACCCCGCATTTGGCGGGGTGTAGTCAACGACGACACTCCGCCTATGCGGAGGGCATCTCTGTGGTAACTTTTGCGTTCATTATCAGCATTATAACTCACCGCAAAACTAGCGTCAAAATAGTACAACTTTGTTCATCGGGTATGTCCTCTTTTAACCTTTATAAATAGGTAAGACAATCCACTTACGGCATAAAATATGGCAAAACCCACAAATACCTGTGATATCCCAACTCTTTCTGACATCACACCACCAGCCAGAGCTGCAACAGCCCCAGTCACAGACGGGATAAAATCTTCCAATCCCCATTCAAACTCTTCATTGCTTTGATCCAACAATCTTGAAAAGTTGGTCCACTTGATAGGATTTATTATTGCGTCAAAAACACCTAGCAATATTTGTAAGGCAATTGCCGGCAGCTCAGCTACAGCTCTGCAAAATAGATACACCGCCGTCACCAATCCCACAGCATCTAACCTCCCTGGAGCAATCTTTTCTACGACCAATACCGACAAAAAAGTACTTATAACCGTGCTGGCAGTCCAGTACAGTACATCCGAGAAAAGAAAGATCCTTACATTTCTGTTTACTTTGATTTTGAATTTCATACATTCATTTTAACTCAAACCGAACTAATGATATACTCCTGCCATGAATTTCGTTCCCTCGAAAGATATCTTGCGCAAATACGCTCAAGTCTTGGTCAACTTTGCTCTTAACTCCGGCAAGGGTATTAAAAAGGGCGACGTGGTTAGATTAACCGTCTCCGAAAGCGCCAAGCCTTTATATATAGAACTGCGTAATCAAATTCTCCGTTCCGGAGGCCACGTCATTTCAAATTATATGGCCGACGACGTTTCCCGCGACGTATTTAAGCTATCGTCTCCACATCAACTCAAATTTTTTCCCGATAAATATCTCAAAGGTCTTTCCGACCAGATTGACCATTCTATTTCTATTATTTCCGAGACCAATAAACACGAACTGGAAGGGATTAATCCTGCCAAAATCATGCTCAAAAACGCCTCCGCCAAACCATATATCGAATGGCTGGATACCAAAGAGAATGCTGGAAAATACACTTGGACCCTGGCCCTATATGGTACTCCTGCCATGGCCAAAGAAGCAGGGTTATCCCAAAAAGCATATTGGGATCAAATTATTCAGGCGTGTTTCTTAAACGAACCAGATCCCATCAAAAAATGGCGTCAGATATTTGCTCAAAACGCTCTCATTCTCAAAAAACTTAATTCCCTAAAAATCGCCAAGTTGCATGTTAAAGGAGATGGGGTTGATTTGTGGGTCAAGTTGGGACCAAACCGCAAATGGCTAGGAGGATCCGGCCGCAATATTCCCAGTTTTGAGGTTTTTATTTCTCCCGACTGGCGTGGCACAAATGGGCACATTGAATTCAACCAACCCCTCTACAGATACGGCAGTCTAATTGAGGGGATTAAACTAGATTTCAAAAATGGTTTGGTGGTCAAAAGTTCAGCCACCAAAAACTATTCTGTTCTCAAAGCCATGCTGGCCAATCCCAACGCCGATAAAGTCGGGGAGTTTTCTTTAACCGACAAAAGATTATTGCGTATCAACAAATTTATGGCCGAGACTCTCTTTGATGAAAACATTTCCGGTCCTTACGGCAACACCCACATTGCCATTGGCCGGGCATATCAGGATTCATACACCGGTAATCCCGCCAAAGTGACCAAATCTCAGTGGATCAAGTGGGGCTTTAATGATTCAGTTGTTCACACCGA
>Ga0075683_150_pt1 | contig 8843 bp, 8 predicted proteins | sample RifGroA2_FD_67685 | JGI IMG/M metagenome (GOLD analysis project Ga0075683, IMG submission 67685) | Microgenomates (Woesebacteria) bacterium GW2011_GWA2_40_7 | reverse complement strand
GGCAATTGGCCTTGGACTTCTTAGTGCTTCAGTTTTTACTGTGATACTTTCTAAAAGATTTAAAACTTCGAAGGTACTTTAACAAATCGAGGCTATAAAATAAAAATTCGGCTTCGGAAATCTGATTATCCTGTGTCATTCTCGCGAACGCGGGAATCTATGAAAATACTTGGTAACCGGATTCCCGAAGTCGAAACGGACAATTTTTCGGCAAGATTCACTACGCATCTAAGGAGGTGCAAAATGAGAGGAATACGCTATTGGTATTCAAACACCAACACAAACCAAACCCGCAATATTTTGTTGACGTGTGCGGTCGTGGCAGTGCTCGCTCTAATCTTGATTGGCTTTGGGATTGCCAGTGTGGTACCCAAACCGGAAGCGCCTGCAGCCACAGAAGCCCCGGCATTGCCCACCGCCACATTTGTACCACCCACTGCAACACCAGCGTTGCCCACGCCGACTCCGGTAATTTTACCAACCGCCACCACCATACCAAGCTTGATTCAATCAGATGATTGGAAACTGACCTGGCTAAGTGGGGCAGATAAGGACCGTGGCGACGGCACCACTTTCCGGCAGAGTACCAGCAAATGGAACTTGCGGAAAGTTGCACCGGAGCTTTGGCCTACATTCCCGAATGTTCCCAACCCGTTGGTTCCGGAGTTCCGTGTGATTAACGGTAATCAAGTTCCGGACGGTCTGGAATCCGCGATGGATGAGACAAACTTCTGTCAGCAGCTAGCTGGCGAAGCCTGTCACGTTCCCGTTGCCGCTATGCATTACCTTTACTTTTCCGGGGATTACGACATTCCGAATGTCGGTTCCTGCAAGGAAAATGGAAATCGAATCGGTTGTATGCTCGTCATCGTGAATGTTGGCGGTGTAACCTCCGATTTCACCGGTGTGTTTGGCCAGGGTTTTCGGCTTCATGCACGCTATTTCAACGGAAATGCGTTGGATATGGGCATATGGGCTTTGACCAGTCACGGTGCTAACACCATGATGAATCTGAATTCCGCGCTGAATCCCACAAACCTGCAGAATGCTGGCGCCAACTGTTCTGTACCCATTGGGTGCAAGGGTGTCCACATCCAGGTAGTCTTTGTTTCAGGCAACGAGCTCTTGCTCGATTTGACCACCTTGGTTACCCGTTAAATAAAGCCTCGATCTTGGGCAACCCACTTTTCCTTAAATGGAGAGATAGGTTGCCCTTTCGTCTCAGTAAATGATTAAGTATCATTAATTGAGACGAAATGTTTAAAATTAAAAATAACTTCATTCAATATTTATTTCCACTTACCATAATTGTAGTCACAACCCTTTTGTGTATTAGAAATTACACCCCTGGAACTTATCTGATTGGTTGGGACTCGTTGCACCCCGAATTCAACTTCCCTGAGGCCTTTAGGCGCGCCACAGACGGTATCTTTCGTATGGAGCAGGGCGTGGGGGCAGTTGCGGCACATTCGCATATGGCGGATCTGCCAAGAATCATTTTTTTATGGCTTGAATCTTTTGTTTTGCCTGCCTCTTTTCTCCGTTATTCTTATATTTTTCTCTGTCTGATTTTGGGCCCATTAGGAGTCTATTTTTTTCTTAAATATGTTTTTCAAATCGAAAAAGAAAGTGTTTGGGTTTTTCCTGCGTCATTTTTGGGCGCTCTTTTCTATCTTTTAAACCTCGGAACTTTGCAAAACTTTTTTGTTCCCTTTGAAATGTTTCCGGCGGCTTTTGCGTTTACTCCGTGGTTGATATTTTCAGGACTTAAATATATCAGAGAGGGGAGAAAGTTAAATTTGATTTTTTGGTTGATGGCTGTGACTTTATCTTCGCCGTTAGCCTATGCCGCAACACTTTGGTATGCCACATTTGCCGGAATATTTATTTTTTTCACTGCTTATTCGATTATCTCACCGGCTAAAAAGATCAAATTGGGGAGACTTGCGAAGTTGGGGGCTATCGCGGTGTTCCTGAATTCATATTGGATTTTGCCAAATATTTATTCAATTGATACTCAGTCAGGTGTTATCTCAAATTCAAATATAAACCGTCTTTTTAGCCCAGAAGCATTTCTTAGAAACCGGGACTATGGAGATTTTAAAGATATTTTGTTGCAGAAAAACTTTCTTTTTGGCTGGCGGAATTTTGATTTTGCCAAAAACCAATTCGTGGATCTACTCGACGTTTGGATAAAATATTTATCGATTCCTGCCGTTACTTTTACGGGCTATATTTTAGGCGGAGTATCCATTCTTGGCCTTATTGTTGGAACACTTAAACGTCAAAGGGTGGCGCTCGCGTTTATTCCGTTTCTTTTATTTTGTTTGTTCTTTTTGGTAAACATTAATCCTCCTACCGGGGGATTCTACTCATATTTGTACAACAATTTTAAGGTTTTTGCCGAAGGGTTTAGAATGCCTTTTACAAAATTTTCGATTTTGTTTGAAGTTGTCGCTTCGTTTTATTTTGGCTATTTTGTGTTTGTTCTCCTTACTTTAAAGACACGGTCTTTAAAGGTGTTTATAGTTTTTGTCAAAACGCTGATTTTTGTTGGAAGTGTAGTCGGACTTATATATTTCACTTTGCCGGCCTTTAATGGTTGGCTAATAGGACCAAATGTAAGACGTGTTTTCCCGAAAGAATATAAGCAAATGTTTGATTGGCTCAATGTAAGTCCCGAAGGACGGGTTGCTCTTTTTCCGGTTAATTCTAAATACGGATGGGAATACAGATCGTGGGGCTATGAGGGGTCGGGATTTTTAACCTACGGAACCCGCGACCCGATTTTATATAGGGATTTTGACAGGTGGAGCGTCGGCAATGAAGATTTTTTCAATCAAGCTTCTTATGCGTTATACTCAAACAATTCTCGGGCGTTTTTGTCTACTCTTAAAAAATATCAGGTTAAATATTTGCTTATCGACGAATCGATTGTCAATCCCGGAGGGAAGCCGGATATCCTCAAAATCCCGGAACTTAAACAAGTTGCATCGTTTGGATTTTTGACAATTTACGAAACCGGTTTTGGGGGTGGGGTTTCGGCTCCTTCTCAGTTTACACTGACCGATTCTGATCTTTCGTATTCTCCAATCGATCCGATCTATGTAACAAATGGAGATTACATTGGCCCGGACAGATCTGTTAGGGTGTCACCCGGTTTGCCTTCCGACACTCCCGTGGTATCTGAAGATCTTTCCGTAAACCGCGGTTTTCCATCGGCATTTAATTGTGATTTGCAAAAAGCGGGAAGAGTTTCAAAAAATAATTCAAACAATGGTCTTTTATTCAGAGCGGAAGAAGGTGGGGCTTCGTGCGATTATCTTTCCTATCCCGAGCTGATTTACTCCCAGGCTTATATTTTAAGAATTGTTGGGGAAAATAAAGAGGGTAGAAGCCTTAAGATTTATTTGTTTAATGAAAAGTCACAAGCCCCGGACCTTGAAGAAATTCTCCCTGCCGGAAAGTTCGATGAAACTTATTCTATCTATCCTAAAAATGCCACCGGTAGCGGATATATCTTGAATATTGAAACCAGATCTTTCGGAAGGATTGCTTCAGAAAATCTTCTATCGGCAGTCGATTTTTACCCTGTGGATTATAGGTACGTACAAGGTGACACCTTGTACGGTGCATATAGTAATAGAAACAATTTAAAGATCTTGGGTGTTAAAAAATACGGAACTTGGATGTACATAGTTGATGTACAAGATAGTGGATTGATACAGTTAGGGCAGGGATTCGATAATGGTTGGAAAGCGTTTCCAACCATTAATTTACAATTTACAATTTACAATTTACAAATAAATCTCCGAGTTCCAAATTTCAAACAGGAATTAAAGCATGTTAAAGTTGATAGTTGGTCCAATGGCTGGATTGTGGACGCTAGTTCTTGTTCCCAATTGAAAATTGTAAATTGTAAATTGTTAATTGTTTATTGGCCTCAACTGCTTGAATGGGGCGGAGGAATTTTGGGACTGGCTGCATTTTTGTTTTTAATCTTCAAAAGGAGATGATTTTTCTCAATAACAAATCTTTAATATTGGGGATAATATCTCTACCTTTTAACGGCAAGAATTTTCTTAAATCATTGTCCAATTCTTTTTCGTCCCAGTTTTTAATTTTTTTGATAAATTTTTCAGCTTGATATGTTTCACTATAAAATTTTAGCTTTTCTTCTACTAACTTCAAATTAAATTTAACACCCTTTTTAAGTAAAAAAAGAAAATCATATAAATCACGGCCTTTTTCTCTGTTTGTTATGGCTCTATATTTTTCGGCTAAGATTTCTTCATCTGACAAATGTTTTATAACACTTGTGGTTGTGATTGGTAAGTTGGTATAAATTGTTCCTACTTTTGGATCTATTACATTTTCTTTTTGAGAGAAATCTAGTTTTATTGTTAGTGGTTGGGTAGAAATGTCAACGGGGAGAGATATTTTTTTAGAAATTCCCTGCAATGCATCTAAACTTTTGATGCTTATTTTATTGTATTCTTTTTGGAGTTCCATAATTGCTTTTTCGGTGATGGTATCTATTTCAGCTTGATTTAGGCTTGTTGTAAAATCTAGATCTTCCGAGTACCTATTTGATCCAAAGAGAATTTTTAGGGCGGTTCCGCCCTTAAAATATAAATATTTGCTTGTTGGAATCTTATATACTTCCTCCAAAAATTGAATTTGAACAATTTCACGGAAAACAGAATACTTGTCAATGCCATTTTTATCAGATATTTCTTGTAGGGTGCTGTTGCTAATCATGTATTTTGTTACTTTCGATATAATTTTGAAACGGTTTGTAGTTTATAAACATTTTTAATTTATTAAATAGGTCCCAATTTATTATACTCATATCCAGATCGGAAAGATCAATTTTTCTTAGTTTTTTGCTTGCAAGATATATCAAATCGATGCTCGTTTTTTGAGTTGTAACTGAGGTGATCGAGTATGTAAATTGCGGTAAAATGCCATAGAAAGTAAGAGCAGACTCAAGGCTTATGTAGGAAGGAGATAAAATAACACCCGCCTTTTCAAAGTCGGAAATATTTGAGTTGGATAATATGTATTTGCCCTTTACCAATCTTTCAATAAGTTTGTATTTTTCCATTCTTTCAATTATCTTGTAGATCGTATTTTTGTTTTCTACCCCAAAAATATTTGAAATGGATGGGGGAGTAATGACTCTAATATTTAGCTCTTTAAGCCTCGAAATGGCTTTAATCGTTGATATGGATGCCATGATTGGTATAAATATATACCAATGAGGTAATCTATGTCAAGGGCCAACCCGGACCTTTCCCATTAAAAACGGCCCCGCAGTATATCTCTCATCCAAAGGATGGAAATTTACCACGAGGCCGTGAATTGTATTAAAAGGGTAGAACCAAAGAGGTCCCATTAACTTTGGAACTACCCTTACGTATTAACTAGATCTGGCTAGACAACTCATTCAGGAACGAGTCCTGGGCGCGTTTCGCATAAATGCGGAACTTGTTGAGCGCCGCGACTGAGAATCCGCAGGAATCAGTGTCGGAAAAGCTTCCGATGTAATCTTGCACCTGAGGTGGAGTCAGCCAGACAACTTTCTTGATCTCGACTTTTTCGATTTCATCAACCGGCTTGCCATAAGGCTGGTCGGTGGCGATACCGAAGCTCACATCTGCCCAGGTAGATATTTTGCCGGTATTGGCGTAAATGATGCCGATAGGCGTCACCTCCGTCACGATCAGGCCGGTTTCTTCCTGTCCTTCGGTCATCACCTTCCACGGGGCGTCCGCTTTGTAAGTCCAGCCGCGGGTGATTTCCAAAGTGTCCAAACCAAGGTTTGGAGCGGTGAGAAGGTCGAGATTTCCGGCATTGCGCCAGGCAATGTTCGCGTCGGTTTTGGGCAACAGCTGATTGCGGTACTTGCTGACGAAGGCAATCGCCATGTCAGATTTGCGAATCACGATGTTGACCTCACCCGGAGTTTCCGTAACAATGTTACTTTCACCAAGGATGTCGCCATCCGGTTTAACATTGAGAAAGAGCTCCGAAGCGCCGAACTGTTTGCTGATTTGAACGCTCGCCCAAGGCGAACGCATAAGCGCTGCCGTCGGGTTGGAAGAAAGGGACTTTGCAAGCGTTACCGCGAGCTCAGCCATATTGATTTTTAACATTTCTAGCTCCTAGTTTTTTGCTAGGACCGTACTCGAGTCTTTATCTCTAAGTTTTGGTCAATGAGCTAGCCGCGGACTTTAACCGTCGGAAGGACCTTTTAGGCGACCTGGCCAATTTACCAGATCGATTTAAAGCGCGTTACCTTTTTCGGGCATCAGATGAGGAAATTGCCAGCCCCATCGAATTAAAAACAATGCCCAAGTAGAAACCGAGAAATCTTCGCCGAATTGGTAAAGATCTTTTCCATTAAGCTCCGAATATGCGTTAAGCATACCAGCAGCCTCCCCAAGGGGGATTACGAGCGGGTGCGAAGTTAGAAACTCGGCGTTAACGTTAGGCTCGTCAGGATACTCGGTTTGGATCTTTGCATCAGTCAACATCTTTTGGAGGTCGCTTTGAGAGATTTCCTCCTCAAAAGTAACCACAATCAGATGTCGTGTGATTTTGTTGTTTTGATCTGCCGTGTTTTCCCAAATTGGGCTCGTAATCTTTTGTTCAAAGATCGAGCTTACTAGGGGACTGTCTTTGAGCCCTGGCAAATCTCTTCCAAGCAATTTCCAACCGCGATCTTCGTTGGTCGAGTCTGGAACCCAACCCCGGAGAAACTCAAAGAATAAATCTTTAGCTCCGAATTGGTATTTCCGTCTGGCCAATAAGTACCACTTAAACGAGTTACCGTCAGGTACCTTGGCCAAGGTTAGCAAAACGCCATCGTCGGGTCCGAAACGAACCGTTCGCCGACTTGGTTTCTTTGTGTTTTGGTCGAATGTGTTAAATTGGACCCAAAGGAGGTGCAGGGGTTCAAAACCGAAAAATCCAGCTATTGGATTTCTGGCATCAATTTCAGTTTCTTTTAGGCCAGATCCAATTATATTTGCCCATTCGCCCCAGCCCCAAAAGCCCAGAAAAGCTTTTAAACTGGTAACTAGGGCAGATTTCCAGGGTTTTCCCTTAACACTCTCCCTTAATTGCCCCCAATCAGGGTGCAACTTTGGATGATTGCTCATTTCTTCTCCTTCTCCCGGCGTCACCGGATAGAAACAAGTTTCTCCTGATTTGAATCAGGTAGAAAATAATATCTTCATGCTGGCTTCATCCAGACAAGAAGTTTATGTCAACGTGCCAAAAGACACACAAATCCATACGCATGGATTCGAGGCTGAAGTATATACCAAAAGAGGGGAGGTGTCAAGCTATAGGGTGTTATCAAGACGCATGAGATCGTTTGCTATTTTTGAAGTCGATGTGGGAGGCTCAATTTCACAGGTCACAAATTCTGCGTCAATGGCCGTAGCTCTTGCTCTTTTAATTTCTGTACCAGCGTCAGTAATGGTATTTACGATTATTTTATCTGGTTTGATCGTTTGGGTAACAAATCGCATATAGTCCTCGTATTTTTCTGTTCCAAATTTGGCCGGTGGGTTTTCTCCTTCAAGAACCAAACTCACATCTTCGTTCTTTGCAATTACTCTGCACCTTCTTTTTTGGTTGAAAATTGGCCGCACATCTCCTTTTTCTAGATTGCCCTTATTAGTTTTGGCATAGTCATCACTTGCCACAAGGACAACCAAAACATCACATTGTGATTTTGCAAATTCGATAAAATCTACGTAACCGTCGTGATAAATATCCCAAACACCCTCGATGTAACCGATAACCTTGCCCAGTTCTTTTAATTCTTTGACCCTGGCGGCTAAGGTATCTAGGTTCATTATTTTCCTATCTCCTTTAGGGGGGGATTGTTCAACGGTAGCTTTAGGATTCTCCATGGATAATTGATTATTCATCAGATTTACAATAGAAGCAAATCTATCGCTTTAAAGGTGTCACCTTGCAAGGTGTATATAGTTTGTGGATTTTGGACCAATTCCCTTTAATAGTCTGTTACCCGCAAATGAAGATGGGTCTGAATTTCGCGAACTTCAGTTTTAACCTTAACATAAGACTTGTCTAGAAAATTGAATAGTTCATCAAATCTTTTCTTAAGAAAAACAAAATTTCTGTCAATTTTTTTATCCAAACTGACAACTCTATTGTCCAAATCGCCGACCTTTTTATCCAAACTGACAACTCTATTGTCCAAATCGCCGACCTTTTTATCCAAACTGACAATTCGTTTATTTGTTGGCACCAGTTCTTCCTTTATAACTCCGCGAATTGCCTCCAAATCATTTTTAGTCAATGCCATATATTCAATTTACACCTTCCATTGGTTCTGTCAACCAAAACTTTTGATATCAAAACATGATATAATTTTTCCAATGGATGATCCTCAAATTCGCTATCAGGAATATTTAGACTTCATAAAAATGAATTGTTCGAAGAAATGGGGGCTTCGATTCTGGAAGATCTGGTTAAGATAGGAGAGGTATGTCCCGATTCGGGGTTTACTCTTTCTGCACTGGCCTTAATGAACTTGCTTGACAAAACATCAGACTTGTATGTTGATCCTTTAACAGAAGATCAGTTTATGGTTTCTCCAGGAAACAAATACGAACTTGTTTTTGATTTAATTAATGGTTTAGATGGTTCTGAAGGAGAAATAAAAAATGGTGAGCTTCAAATTTACAACGCTAAATCTCCAGATACAAGTTTGGAAACTGTAAATAATTCCATTGCAGAAAATTCTTTTTTGCATCTTTTAGATTATAGTTTGAAAGGCCCAACTGAAGATTTTAAAGAGG
>Ga0075683_137_pt1 | contig 10566 bp, 15 predicted proteins | sample RifGroA2_FD_67685 | JGI IMG/M metagenome (GOLD analysis project Ga0075683, IMG submission 67685) | Microgenomates (Woesebacteria) bacterium GW2011_GWA2_40_7 | reverse complement strand
AAATACGAACTAAAACAAATTTTAGAATTTTGTATATAGGAAGACTTAGCGCTGAAAAAAATGTAGACGTGATCATAAAAGCATTCAAGATTATTCGCAAAAAGATTAATGAGGCAACACTGGAAATTGTAGGTGATGGACCGGCCGCGAAAACGTTAAAAATTTTGGTTAAAAAACTTGGTTTGACAAAAATGGTTGTTTTTTGTGGCTATGTTCCAAGAGAAAAACTCGTGAGTTATTACAACAGGTGTGATATTTTTGCCACTGGGTCTGCAATGGAAGTCCAACCGTTAACAGTATTGGAGGCAATGTCATGTGGTCTTCCCATTGTGGGAATCAATAAAGCCGGAGTGGCGGGAATGATTAAAAACGGTGTAAATGGTTTTTTGATTCCGACTCCAAATAGCCACAAAATGGCAGACAAAATTATCGAAATTCTTGTAGACGATGGGTTAAGAGCCAAGATGGGTAAATACAACAGGAAAATCGCACTAAAAAACAGACCAAACCTTTCAATCAAAAAACTTGAGAGGCTCTACAAAGATATCCTACACTTCGGGGAGTAGATTATTTCTTATTACCCATCAGCATCGCATATGCTCCCCAAAATCCGGAGAGTCCGACCAATATATAAACCAAGGTTACCAACCATGACCAACCACCCAACAAAAATGTAACCAAATTAAAGTCAAAGAGTCCTACTAAACCCCAGTTTATGGCTCCTATAACTACCAACCATTTAGAAAAGGTTTTTAATTTCATATTAATCACCCCCTCACTAATCCCTTATTCAACATTACCACTTTTTGTTTCTCTACAACAAGTCCTATTCTCTCCTTCCCCCAAAACCAACCATCACGGGCGTTGAAATAAACATATAACTTTTTGCCGACTTTTTTACCATCGCAAACGTAGACAAAGGCTTTTTTGAAGTCTTGAGAGGGTTTTAGAAACTCTTTTCCATTCAAATATACCCCTGCCACGGCAGAGTTGGCATTAAAACAGTTTTGGGTTTACTCCAACTTATTAAGTCTGATGAAGAAATGACTTGGATTTCAGAAAAATATATTGTTGTACCCGGAATAATAAATTTTAATTTTTCATAAAAAAGATAATAAGTATTTTTTTCTTTGAAGATATATGGGCGGATGGAAAACGCTTTTACGAATTTAAAGTTTTTCCAGTTTACTCCGTCATCGGAAATATAATGATGCAATCCCCAAATAGAATGGGCAAAAAGGTGAAATTTACCATCAGGTGAATCTTTTGGAGGCAAGAAAGTCGGATCGGCGATTATTGGAGATAAAAATGGTGGTTCAATTACGACTTTTTCACCCATTTTTCATTGCTTCGATGCCTGGTAGGGTCTTTTTGGAGAGGAATTCAAGCATTGCACCACCGCCTACCGAAATCCAACTAAATTTATCTTCCAGATGATATATCCGTACCGCTTCCAAACTGTCCCCGCCACCAACAATTTTGAAAGTATTCGAATCAGCCACCGCCGAAAAGACTTTTTCTGTCCCCATTCGGTGGCCTTCATCCTCATACTTCCCCAGTACTCCTGCCAAAACTATCGTCTTTGCCAGTTTTATTTCTTTAATGAATCTGTCAATTGTATTTAGAGTAATATCTTCTTTATCCATTACTAAATTTCCAATAATCACCTTCCCATTTTGTGACCTGACACTTTCCAGGGCCGAGTCCCCCAAAAATTCCGGAAGCCTTCCCCCGACGAGGACCTTGTCGGCGATTTCGGACAGAGGTCCAATCATGTTCACTTTGTCTTTCTTTATCCCGCTAATTATAATTACAACCGGTCTTTCCGGATTTTCCATGACACGTCTTAAGTTTTCAATTTCTTTAGAAAAATGAAAACCTGCAGCATGGGGCAATAACTTCGGAAGACCAACTATCGAAGCATGCTCGCGATGAGATGAACCAAAGGCTTCATTAACATAAACATCACCGAGAGAAGCCAGCTTCTTGGCGTATTCCAAATCGTTCTTCTCTTCTCCTGCATCAAATCTCAGGTTCTCCTCTACTTTTGCCCTCCACTTGTCAAAAATTGGTTGAAATGGCGCAAGGGATAAACCCTCGTCTACTTTTCCATCCGGTCTTCCCCGATGAGCCAAAATAATAATTTCTGCACCTTTTTCTTTTAGATAATTCAGAGTTTCCTCCGAGGCCTTTATCCTTAAATCGTTTGGGTCTGGACTCGTGTCAAGATCCAACCGAAGTAAAACTCTTTTTCCTGAGACGTCTAATTTTGTAAGCTTGGGCAAGTCCATGTTCGAAGTCTAGTTGTTTGCCTCGATTCTTTCTATCTCCTCAAGTCGTTCCTCGTACCGCGCCTTACCGGAAAATTTTGTCTCAAGAAACGCAATCAACATCGCCTTTGTCTCTTTTTCAGTTGTGTAGTCAGCCGCGATCACAAGAACGTTCATATCATCATCGCGTCTTCCGGCCTCGACCTGTAAAACGCTTTTTCCGATTGAAGCCCTTATTCCATCAAATTTATTTGCAACCACATCCACTCCTACTCCGCTACCGCAAAGAAGAACACCGCGGGATCCTTCATTTTTAGCAACAAGCGAGGCAACTTCCTCGGCATATTTTGTGTAATCGTCATGGGGATCTAACTTTTCGGCTCCAAGATCCATGTACGCATGTTCCATCTCAAAAAGCCAGATTGCAATTTTTTCTTTGAGTAAATATCCGCGGTGATCCGCACCTAAGTATATCTTCATTTAAATCCCTCCACCAAATCCATTAACTCGCGCCTTGGATCTTCCGACTTAACTATATCTGTAGCTACTGCAACCCCAACCGCCCCCAGCTCCAAGCTTTTTTTAACGTCAGCCATTGAATGAACCCCCGCGCCAACTACTAATGGTAGTCCTTTACTTCTGGCAATATCGGCGGCTTTGGAAATAATTTCAGGCTGCGCCTGGGTGACTGAAGTTGTAGTCGAACCGATAAGCTCCGGCGGTTCGTAGGCAACATATGTTGTCCCAAGCTCGGAAACCTTGGTAAGTTCATCTAAGCTTCCTGCAAAGACCAGCGTCTTAAGATTTGATGCTATTGCTTTTTCACAGGCGGTATAAAGCGCATCAAAATTATCAAATTTGTGCTCGGAGTGATTTAAAAAGACCCCGGAGATACCAATCCTGGCAACCTCTTCGGGTAATGTCCAACCCGTGTGAGCCCCGTAACTTAAAGGGTCCACATGTTGAACCCAAACCTCCAATGTAGTGGATGCTATAATTGTTTCGGCATCAATTACCTGCACAACGGGAATAATTTTTATTTGAGACTCCCGGGCTACCTCTTCCAAAACCTTGGTCAAAGTGACCGCTTTCTGCCCGCTTCCCTCTTCATACGTTTTGTAATTAACAAATATCATTGTTGATTTGATAACAATTACATAATACTATATGATTTACCCGATATCCAAATGACCATTACAATTTATTCAACCACAACATGCCCTTACTGCAAGATGCTTAAGGATTATCTTGGACAAAAGAATCTGCCTTTTACTGAAAAGTTTGTTGATATCGATGACGCAGCCAGGGACGAAATGACAGCATCTTCCGGTGGTTTTTTGGGGGTTCCTTTTAGTGTTGTTACTAAAGACGATGGAAGCAAAGAGACTATTTTGGGTTTTGATAAAGGAAAACTGGACTCAATTCTTGCTACCCCTAGGGTTTAATTGAAAGAACCTTGGAGGACAACTTCTTCAGGTGTTTGATCGAACACTTTCTCGAGAGTTACCACGATCTTTTTATAACCCGAATAATTTTTGGTGGAGGAAAAATTGACCAGATACCCCCCTTTGGCTAAATTAAGCTTGCCCAAAGAAATAAACGTTGTACCATCACTCATCCAAGCCTGATAAAAATAACCATTTTTAGATTGACCGAGGTCGGCAAGAACCGTGAGTTCAAATTTTCCATTATCAAACACGCGTACAACTTCTCCAAGCCCTTCATTTCCGGCAACCGGCAAAAGATCAGCTTTGTCCGCATTGGGTGGAATAGTTATACCGCCGAACTTTTCAGTTATTTTTTGAGATATCGATGGAGTTTGAGCGGGAAGATTGACAGCCTTGTTCTTTTTAGAATTTTTAATAAGAAGAACTCCGGTAATAAGAACAACCAGAACTAAAAAACCAACTATTATATCTCTCGTTTTCATCTTGAGCGAAGATAACACCGTCCCCTATCTTTGTCAAGTCCCCGATTCCCGCATATTTACCGCAGAAACTCCGCAAGCCTCACCCCAACCTATCTTTTATCTCATCATGGTCGGTAAATTCAGTAAAAAGAATTGACCCCGCAAGTCCGTGAACAAGCATTTGCGGTAGTATATTTCCCAAGACAACGTACGTCCAAACATTAATTACTTCAAAGATGCCTAAGAGTATCCAATATTTTTTAATTGATGACCGTCTTGTCAAATGAAAAGTAAGAAAAAACATAATTGAGGCCAGTAAGGTAAATTTAATGTTTCCAAACAAATAATAAAATGTGTCAGTGAATACCCAAAGAAAAAATATCTGCTGTAACCCTCCAAATAAAATATACGGCAGGGGCACCGATCAAAAGGAGTGATGGGAAAAATGTCTCCTTATTATAAAGGCCTAAAATCCAAAAACAAACATTAATATTCCCCAAAAACCATTAAATCTGGTTGTTTTAAAATAGACCGGAATAATAATGAGGGAAAGAATCAGAATTATTATTAAAGGGTTGACCACAAAATGATTATATAGTAGATTTAACCAATTGGTGAATCACGGCGAACATCCGTGGGAGTGCCGCTACCGTCTATACCCGGAGCCCAATTTTAATTTCTCGAGCAAGAAGAATGGTATCTGAAAATCCAATAAACACTATCACTAGATTCTCATCAACTTGGAACTCCACAGATCCAAACAGCCTCCTTGCGGAACTCATTTCAATTTCCCAAGAAACCAACAGAAAACCAGATTCATACCATTTCGTTGTTAAGGAGAATCTAATAATAGACCCAAACACCGACAGAAACATTTTAGAGTTCATTGCAGAAGGCCCGGAAAAAAATTTGGCTCGTGACTTACAAGAATGGGCTTCTAAAACAGAAGAGGGAATGGCTTTGTGGGTTAGTCCGGCTAAAGAAGGTGTTTACCCTTGCCCAAAAATTATTATTCACAGAATCGCCTACAACCAGAGGCAAGAAAAGATTGTATTAAATAGCGCAATATTATTTGAGGCCGAAATTATTAATCCTGAGTACAAACGAAAAACATTGTATACGTTATCAGACAATGAAATAAACATTTCTAAGATACTGTCTTGGATAAAAAGGATTTCAAATAAAACAGTTGATACATGTCCCAATCCCACATCATTTTCCAAAGCGATTTATTATAGAGACCAAGTTATTTCGGGCATGTCTCCCTACGCGGTTATTGAAGAGATGCAAAGATCTGGTTTTTTAGGAGAAAACACAATTAGTTGTCCAACTGGATCTACTAATTCAAATAACAACTACTCGAATACAACAATCGGTCTTGAGTACAATATTGATGTCATTGGGTGGCATAGCGGAACATGCAGAGTGTGCGGTGGTTCTACTTGGGTTGGACCATGCAACATCTGCAAACCCTGTGAATCCAAATTTTAGTACTTCAATACTATATAGTAATTAAGTGGATAATGTTAAATTTTATATTTTATTTAGTATCTCTCGCCGCGAGGTTTTGGTATGAACGGCCTGATCTCATCCATCTCTTTAGGTTTTTGTTTATAGGTAAAAAGGATTTTATCTATATAGTTGCCCAAATCCCGGTAATAATAAACATCATTTAATAAAATGTCATCCGCCGTAACATCTCCGTGTCCAAAATCATCCGGGCGCGCAGGGGTCCTGGCATGTACCACCACGTTGCCAATTGCCAACTGTTTCCAAATCATATTGGGAGGATAGGTTTTAACTTTAACTACCTCATCCCAGGTAAGTGTTCTGGAATTTGTTGCAACCCGACATAAAAGATGGAGGATACAACGCGAATCTGACTCCCGAGAACCACCAAAACAAAAAAAATTGCAAGTGAAATTATATAAATTTTGATAAGAGCGGCCGTAGTTGCCAGAGGATGTGGGCGAACCACGTAGAGAATTTTTTCATCCCCCTGCCGACCAAAAAAGTCGGAGTCGGAATTCTGCATTGTCATATGCTCCAATTCTAGTTGATATTACTATTTTTTGCGAGTCCTTGTTATAATCCCGGATTATGCCATTTCCAGAGCGCGTTTGTCGTGAAGAAAAACTTGCCACATTCTCTTGCGCGGCGTGTGATAAAAAATTCAGCTCCCCCGATGAAGGCGAACTTCATTCCAAAACCGGTTTACATTTAGTCAGAGAAGAGAACTCAAAAAAACCAAGATATAGAGTTACTCATGCATCCGGCGGACATTCAATATTAAAAGGAAAAACAATAAGTAGATCCTCTGTTATTGGTTACGAAAACGGAAAAAATGATTCAGTTTGTCTTTGTAAAGATTGCCATAAAGAAATTCACCGTCTAGCCCTAGCTGAAGCTAAATTAAAGGGTAATTTCCCGGGAAACGCCACACCGCCCCAAATATTGGAAGAGGTTACACATACTTATATCGAAAAGGGGGAACAAATAACAAATAGTATGCCGGAAATTGAATTGGCAAAATTCTATCTACCGGTATCGGAATTAGACGAGCTCATTTAACCCTTCCCAAATACTCTCCCGAGGTTGTATCGATCAACACTTTTTCTCCGGTTTTAATAAATATTGGCACCATTGCTTCAATTCCCGTTTCCAACTTCACAGTTTTTTTAGGAGCGTTGATTCTATTTCCCGCCACTTCATTGGGGGATTCGACAACTTTTAAAACTACGTTTGGTGGAAGTCCGACACCAATCGCCTTATCTTTATACCAAAGCACCCAGCATTTTAAATTCGGAATAAGATAGCCAATTTGAGCTTCAATTAAACTCATTGGAACCTCGACCTGATCAAAGGTCTTGGAATTCATGAAAAAAAGATCATCTCCCGATCGGTAAAGAAATTCCATTTCGCGCTTTTCAACATCGGCCACTTCCACTTGTTCATTGGTTTTATATGTAAACTCTAAAGCCGCGCCGTTTTCTATGCTTCTATACTTAACCCGCATAACCGCGCTCCCCTTTCCAGGTGACATAAATTCAGTTTTTGTGACCAAATGCGGTTTGTCCTTAAAAATAAGATACATTCCCTTGGTAATATTGCCGGCGTTAACTGTGATCATAAAAACAGCTAAAAGCTAAGAGTGAAGAACTAATAGCTCAGCCTCGATATTGTAACTCAAGACCCATAACCTTGACAAGAAGAAGTCCTTTCCCATTACCTTGCAAGGGTTACCCTTTAAAGGCTAAAGAGTTCGTTGTCGGGGAAGAAAATTGTGTCGGAGACGCTGGGAACGTCAGCAGCCAACATTACCAGGCGGTCGACGCCGACGGCAATACCGGATGACATCGGCATTCCCGACCTAAGGGCCTCAACAAAATCTTCATCAATCGGAAAATCTAGCTTGCCCTGAGCTTGTCTCAGGGTCTTATCTGCCTCGAACCTTTTGTGTTGCGCCTCAGCATCCGTTAATTCGCTAAAACAATTTCCAAGTTCCACACCGGCCAAAAACACTTCAAATCGTTCCGCAAACCCTAGGTCTTCTTTCTTGGGTCGGCTAAGGGACGCCTGAGCTAAAGGATAATCGTAAATAAACGTAGGCTTATGAGAATCTCTTATTTTAGTTTCAATCTCATTCAAAAATATCTGATAAAACATTTGTTCCCACGTTGTACTACTCTCAACTTTGTAGCCCCTTTCTTTCCCCACCTCTATTAGTTTTTTCTCATCTAAGAGTATCTCGGTATCTATGCTCGAGTATCTTTGGAAGGCTTCCGCCACGGTAATTCTTGGCCAGGGTAGCGATAAATCATATTCTTGTCCCTGATACAGCATTTCAGTATGACCTATTATTTCCAAAAATAATTGTTCAAAATCCTTCATTGTGTCCTTATAATCGGCATTAACCCTATACCACTCAAGTATGGTAAATTCTGGTGAATGTAGACGGCTCACCTCTTCCTCATTTCTAAAGGATCTGGTGATCTCAAACAAACTCCCTACCCCGGCAGCAAGAAGCCTTTTGTGCGCGTATTCCGGACTGGAAATCAAAAAGGCCCGTTTCTTTAATCCTTGAGAGGTTCTAAGCTGGGTTTCAAAAACTTCCAGATTGGGTTCGATTGAAGGGACCGGAACCATAATTGGCGTAAAAACCTCATGAAACCCTCCCTTTTTGAAAAAATCGCGGATGGTTTGAATTACCCGCTCACGAATAAAATAAGTTTTTAAGAGTTTAGGATCGTTTTTGATCCTTTGCCAAGTTTTTATCATACTTTTCTAGGCTATTATACGACCAATCTTAAAGTCTTGACATCCCAAAACCCTATCTATATACTACAGGCCTTATGATAACTGAGATGTCCGCAGCCAAAGTCGGGCTTGTGCCGGAACAAGAGGCCTTAAAAGCTGCTGTCGAAAGTGGAAACTGGGAGGCCCTAACAGTCGAAGCTTTTCCGACGTTTTCGGGTGAACAACCCAGACCTTTTTATCTTGCAAGGTATGGGATGATTAATGCTGAGATACAAAGTCTAAGCGGAGGTCCAGCAGTCGGGCTCATGGATGAAGAATCCCAAAATAGACTTCGCGGGAGATTGAAAGAACTTGGCGCAGCAGCCTCAAAGACCATTGGACTACTCTTCCCCAACGTCAAACCAGTTTTCCCAGAAGCAAGCCCCGTGTCTCCAGAGACACTTGAGACAATAGATGTTTTTGTTGAAAAGGGAGCAATAGCGCAGTTAAACGAAGAGTCGATTCCGGGTTGGGATAGTCTGTCCGCCGATCAAAGACTTCTTTATAGACTTAACGCTCTGCAAAGTTATTACGCTAAATGGCAAGGTGGTGCCGATAGCGACACCTTGGACGAAACCGCTCCTATGGGGTTTGGTGGTAGCCGTGACAGCATGGTTTTCAAAGTCAAACGCGTTACCCAGATTGTCCAAGAAAAAATAATCGAAAGACATCTAACTGAGTGGCTTTCTGAGGCAGAAAAGCTTGGCTTAGATGACAACAACCCCTTGGTCCAAAAGGCCAAAGATATCGCCGGAAAAGACAAATAACATATGTGGGAAAGAACAATCGGTCAAACAACAGCAGAAACATTACTCAGAGAAACACTTAAAAACCCTGCTGTCTGGGAAATTTTTGCCTATGACAGGGATTGGAATCTTTGTTTTCGCGAACACCTGAAAAAAGAGGGCGCGATATAAAAAGAATCTGCAAAACAGCCGCAGAGGTAGCTGGTTACCCTCAAGACAAGTTCCGATTTCATTTTGCCGAAAAAGCCAACTTCAAGGCGCCTGTTGTGGCCGCCGCCCTTAAGGAGCTGCACATGGAAACAAGCGGTGAACTTGGCCTTCATAATTTTATGTGGCTGAGAAGCAAAGGTCTAATCGCGCAAGACAAGAAAGTAATTTGTAATGGCCCAAAACTGCGTGTTCACCGCTTTGATAAGGGCTACGCAGAAACCATAATTGAGGCATTTGAAAAAGGACTCGATATTACACCCGTTCTTGTCCAAGGTGAGTCCGACTTTTTTAGACGAAATGTCAGAAAAGGCAGAATGAGTGTGGGTATAAGATCTAAATTTGCCGTTTTGGAAGACAAAAAACAATTGCCGGGTGTGGTGTCTCCATTCGGATTCGATTGGGAAGGAGTCCAAAACGAGGCAGCTAAAATAGCGGCGTCACCAAATCTCAAATTTACAATGCTTCACGCCATGAGCAGTGCCGCAAGCGCAGTAAACCCGGAAGCTTTTGCCAAAAGTGCTCTAATCGCTGCCGAACAATATGCTGTTTTAAAGCGTAAATACCCAACACTCACCGACCTCAATCTCGGTGGCGGATTTCCGTCAATTGATAGCGGATACAAACACCAGGAATTCCTAGTTCCCTTTTTGCGAGGCGTTAAAAATATCTGTGAACGTTACGGTGTAGAATTACCTACAATAGTTATAGAAAGCGGAAGCTTTATAGCCACAAACTGTGAACACCTCGTTTATCCGATAACCAACACATTTATTAATAGTTCAGACGGAATCCCATGGCTTGAGCTGGGTGGAAACTTACTGAATATACCGGATTTATGGATTCAGGAGGACTCTTTCAATTTTATACCTGCAAATAACGCAAATTCCCCCCTCACTCGCGTCCGTTTCCATGATTTGAGCTGCGACTCGAATAGTACAGTACCTACAAAAGAGCAGTTAACCGCCAATCCAAGGGCCAGTGTCGTAATGACCAACAACTTTAAAGGGCTGGTTGTCGCCGCGCCTTGTATTGGAGCCTACCAAGACGTTCTTGGCGGCGTCGGCAATCCCAGAGAACAAAAAATAGTTAACCATTGCGGTTTGCCCGAACCGGTTCAGGTCTATATTTGGAAAGA
>Ga0075683_144_pt1 | contig 11632 bp, 15 predicted proteins | sample RifGroA2_FD_67685 | JGI IMG/M metagenome (GOLD analysis project Ga0075683, IMG submission 67685) | Microgenomates (Woesebacteria) bacterium GW2011_GWA2_40_7 | reverse complement strand
TGCCGCGCTTTTCATAACTATATTGGGAATCATCTCTGTCAACAGCGGACAGATTATTAGAGGATCCGCCCATACTCTGCAGAACTATTGGAAAGTCGTGACAGGATCAAACCCCGCCATTAGTCAAACATTGATCATAAACGGCAAACAGGAAGTGACAATTACTGTTACAAGCGGAGGATACAAAACAGACGTTAACACATTAAAACTCGGGATTCCCGTAAAGTTGACTCTTATAACAAACAATGTCTTGAGTTGCGCCAGAGCATTTATTATCCCCTCATTGAATTACTCCAAGGTTCTACCTGTTACAGGAACAACTGTGTTTGAATTTACCCCCGAAACTTTAGGGCAATTAACTTATACTTGCAGTATGGGAATGTACTCGGGATCATTTAATGTGATTAAATGAAAATCCGAAGCACCAAATACGAAATCCGAAACAAGGTTTAAATTTCATAAATTAGAATTTTGAATTTGTTTAGAATTTCGATATTCGAATTTCGGATTTATTGATATGAACAAAACGATATACAAAATTGAAGGTATGCATTGCCCAAGCTGCGCATCAATGATAGAACTGGACCTGGAAGATGCCGGAATAACGGCCAAGTGTTCTTACGCAAAAGGAGCTTTGGAAATTGAGGGAGATCATGATAAGAAAAATGTTGTTGAAGTAGTTAAAAAATCCGGCTATTCCCTTTCCTAATTGTAAATTGTAAATTGATAATTAATAATTAATTGAATATGTGTCCCGTATGTACAGTTACCGTCGTTGCAGGTTTAGGAATCTCAAGACTTCTTGGGATAGACGATCTATTAACTTCAATTTGGATCGGCGGATTTATATTGTCATTTTCGTTTATAACAATTGATTGGATAGTTAAAAAATGGCCAAAATGGAATGCAAAAAAGTGGCAGTGGACAATCTTTGTTTCAATGTATATTTTGGCCATAGCACCTCTTTATAAAACTCCGACGATAACCAGAATTATTTACGGAACATTGGTCGGGTCGGTGTTTTTCTTAATCGGGGTATATGCGGACAAACTCCAGAGGAAAAAGTATGGTAAAATCTTCTTTCCGTTTCAAAAGGTTGTATTTCCAGTCTTGAGCCTTTTGTTAGCCACTCTTGTTTCATATTTGCTAATTAAATGAAGGTAATTAAAACATATAAGCATAGCTTGAAATTTTTATGAAAAATTATAAAGATCTTGTAAATAAAGTCAGCGATTTTAAAATTGATCAAAACATCGATCTTTCCTCCGGCGAAGACCTATCGATTGGAATAATGAATTTGATTTCGATTGAAGAACATTTGTTTTTCACTTACAACAAAACTAAATCTCCTAAATATCTCGAACTACTTAATGAAGTCCGTAAGATGAGAACCGAACTAATGCGCGAAATAATTAAAGATTACGAAGGCGAAGTTTGGTGCATAAGCAAACACTTATTGGCAGCTAGCATGAGAATAATGGAGGTGGGAACAAAAGAATTAAAGAAAGCCGAGGCTTTGCGAGGTCCTGAGCGAGCGAAGCGAGTCGAAGGAATAAATAAGTCTGAGGAACTATTTGAAAAATCGTACCAACTTTATTCCTTATTCTGGGGCCTAAATCTATCTAATAATTCAAAACTAATATCTAATAACAATAAAGAAGTAAATTTTATTGATGAAAAAGGAAAATCGAAGGGAACCGAATCGGTTTTCTCCAAGCTTGGTAAAGTAGTCCAAAAAGCAATAGACTGTTGTAAAGAGTAAAATAAAACTTCATGGACATAGATAAAATACTAACCTTCCACTCCAAAAATAAAGGTAAAATAAAAATCGAGGTTGCGTCAAAAATCGAGAACAAGGAAGACCTCTCTCTTGCCTATACACCCGGTGTGGCGGAAGTTTCTAAAGCAATTGCAAAAAATCCGGAAAAGATATTCGACTATACAATTAAATCTCATACGGTAGCTATTGTTTCCGATGGATCGGCCGTCTTGGGTCTTGGAAATATCGGGGCCGAAGCGGCAATTCCCGTAATGGAGGGCAAGGCCGCACTTTTTAAAACATTTGCCGGTCTCGATGCCTTTCCGATTTGTCTAAAAACCCAAGTCCCGTCTGAAATAATAAACATCGTTAAAAATATTTCTCCGGTTTTTGGTGGAATTAACCTGGAGGATATTTCCGCTCCAAGATGTTTCGAGATCGAAAATGCGTTACAAGACTTGGGGATTCCTGTTATGCACGACGACCAACACGGAACATCGGTCGTGGTTTTGGCGGGGCTTATCAACGCGGCCAAGGTAGTTGGAAAAAAGCTGGAAGATTTAACCGTCGTGGTTAACGGCGCGGGCGCGGCGGGAAATGCCATTTCAAAATTACTCTCCGAAAAAGTCAAAAATGTAATCGTTGTAGATAGCCGTGGAATAGTTTCTACTGACAGGGCAGGTCTTGACCCCTACAAAAAATTGTTAACTGAAGTTACAAATAAAAATAACCTCTCCGGAGGTTTAAAAGACGCGATGAAAAACGCCGATGTTTTTATTGGTGTTTCAAAAGCAAATTTATTGACAAGCGCAGACATAAAGCTAATGAATAAAGGTGCTATTGTTTTTGCCATGGCAAATCCCGTCCCGGAAATAATGCCCGAGGAAGCAAAAAAAGGCGGAGCTGCTATCGTCGCGACCGGCAGAAGCGATATGCCAAATCAAGTAAATAATTCCCTGGCATTCCCCGGAATTTTTAAGGGTGCTTTAGAAATTCGAGCAAAAAAAATTACAAAGGAGATGAAAATCGCAGCAGCCGAAGCATTGGCAAAACTCGTTGAAAACCCGACAGCAGAGAAGATTGTTCCTGGACCTTTTGATGAAGGAGTAGCGGAGACTGTGGGACACGCAGTCAAAGAAAGTGCCTCAACCTAGATAAAAAGACCCATCAGTAGAACCAGCCCCAACATTACCACCCAATAGGTTTTAGATTGAGTCAAATCAAGCTTAATTGGTGAAAGCTTCAACCAGTTATCAAGATTTCCCGTCTCGGTTAAATCAACTATCTCATCCACCACCAAATGCATCGCAAAAGAAAGTGCAAGTCCCTTGCCAAAAATTGAACCCGATGATGTTACCATCCAAAAAGTAAGAACAAGAAATATAAGCTGGAAAAGTATTGTATGGAAAATTAGTCCTCTCCTCTCACTTCTAGTTTCATAAAGGATCTCAATCGCTCTCCATGTCTCTTTTTTGCCTAAAAGAAATGCAAAACGCTGGGAAGTAAGCTCCTCTGGCCTTAATAGTAAAACATAGAGTATGTGGTCAATATCCGGCAAAAACATCCCGACAACTCCCCCCAGCCAAATCGGCCAATAAAGAAAATCAAAATAATGCCGGGCGATAGTAATAAAAACAAAGAAAGAAAACCAGAAAGAAAAATGTATAAAAAGTTCTTTCCTCATAGCAGTACTTCATTGTAACATGTCCCAATTGGGAATTTAAAATTGGTATTTATTGATAGTATTGGTACTTATTTGTCATTGGTACTTATTTTCCCAGCTTTGAGCTGGGCAAGTTTCCACATGAATAGGCGTCCTTTAGAACGAGCATTCGCAGCGTCCTTCACAAAAGATCTTGAGGCCTCCATCAACCCCCTCGGAGTGTTTTTTGCAAGGCGCATATACAAGGATTTGTGTTCAAGATCGTTTAATTCAACAGCTAAGTCGTAGGCCGAATAAACAAGTTTGTCCTTCGGATAAAACTCATCAAAAGATAAGATTCCATCTAATTTAAGTTTCGTGCAAACGGCCAAGTTTGCACAATCTATAAAGGATGTCCCCTTTTTAGTCTGCTTCAAAAAGATTTTCCAAGCTTCTTTTTCTAATATATTTTCAAGGATCAATTGTTCATCTATCAACTTAGTTATTAAATCGTAAAATTTTATAGCAGCTTCCATACCAATTTGTTTACTTATAACGGTAGTAGATTCTTGAAAAACAAGATTCGAAGCCACAAGTCTTGCTGTTTTACCGATTCCCTTAAAAATTTCAGAAGCTTTTTTGTGATTTGAGTCTGTTGGTTTATAAAGCGAAATTAAAAAATCAGAATCCACCAGGTATTTCATTTTTTCTTGTTGAGATACGGTTCGACGTATAAATAATAATCTAAATTAGAAGACAGGTCCTTCGGCCCCCCTCTTGGTCCTTTTCCCACGAAATCCTTCCACGGATCAAATTTCTTAATATTTTTTACTTTTCTTTTCTTTTTGATAATCTCATTTATCCCCTCTCTTATAAGTTCAGAGAAAGTTCCCGCGCCCATAGCTACCATCAATTGGAGTTCAGAATATTGTTCATCTGGAATATACACTTGTGTTCGTACCATATTTAAAGTATATGTCGTATGTTATATGTTGTCAAGTTTTGAAGCTACTTCTCTGATTACCCTATCCAAAATCACTCTTTCTTCATCTGTAAAATTTTGAAGGACATACTCTATTCCCATCGGTTTATCGTCCAGTGGACGATTATCGACTCCGATTTTTACATGCCAATATTGGTCAGTTCCCAATGCCGAATAGCGAATAGTTATGTCTTTGACGAAAGAACCGGATTCATTCATGAAGTTTTGAGATTTAAATATTTGAATTTGAGATTTGTTTCGAAATTCGGATTTCGTGCTTCGAATTTTTGTATTGAACGCATCAGCCACCATAAATCCCACATTATGGCGAGTATTTATATATTCGGCTCCGGGGTTCCCAAGTCCAATAACAAGTTTCATATCAGTAGATATACCAAATTTCTTAATTTGTTATATTTTGATTTTAACACAAAACACCCCCGGTCTCCCGAGGATGTTTCTTTAAATTCCGGATCCAGAATTTATACGTAAGCTTTTTTCACGGCCTTGCCGGAAAAATCGTCACGATTTTTTCATTAAATTTCCTGCAAGCTTTCCAATAAATGGAACTTCCCATTTATCTCCTTGCCATGCTTTGTAAGTCATTACCAACCAAAGCACTACTCCCAATATAAAAACCAGTGGGGTAAGGAATATCAAGAATATTGTAAGTACCAAAACCCAATTAAGTATAAATAGGGCCAAGTAAACCACTATTGATTGAAACGCCCAGAACTTAACAAATTCATCTTTTTCCAAAAGAATGAAAAGTACGGGGACAACCAATGTGGGTCCCAAAAGCGTACAGAGCGCTGCTGCTGTTTCTTTTTTAAGTCCTGTTCCTGATGATGTTGTTGTCGCCATAAATAATCACCCCCGTTCGCTTCGCTCAAAATCCGAAATCCCAAATCCAAAAAGGCTGCATCGCATGCGTGCGAAACAAATCCCAATGTTTAAAATTTTTAAAATTCAAAACTTAAATATTGTTTCGAGCTTCGATATTCGTGCTTCGAATTTACTGACATCCTCATCATTTCACAAAGGAATATGCCGGGTCAATATGCAACACAGATCTTCTCAAAGATATTGAAGAACCGTTCGAATGGTGAAATATCCAAAAAATAAAAATGAAAAAATCATAACTAATATTCTTGGCAAGGATGTCCGCACTTCCCTCTCCAAACTTGTCAGGTTCAAATACAATGTAGCGCCAATGTGAACGAACATGGCCCCGGCATTAATCACCGCCTCAAGAGTTAGAAGCAAAAAAGGTTCCCTGAAACTTGTTAGGAAAATTAAAATTCCAAAAACTATCTGCGCCCATAAAAACGAATAATAAATTGCCGGAAGTTTTTTTGTCTCCCATTTGTGTCTATTCAAAATTAAAAGATTTTCGGACATGATTCTGCTGGTTGCGTCCATCACGGTCATTTGAGTTGAAAAAAGCATTATTCCTCCAATTATAAGGAACAGTGTCCCAACAAAAGGAGCGGAGGCTTTGGCAATTGCTGCGGCCTCAAAGATAACAAAATTGATTCCGGATCCCGGGGTAACGGTCCCAAACACGGTCGAATATGACAAGAGAGCCAATAAACAGATTGTGAACGCCCCCGTTGCCCAAAATACCATGAAATGTTCTTTGTTTATCAAATTCCACCAAGTCTTAAATTTCCTCAAATTGTCGTTATTTATTTCAAATCTCGTTCCTTCAAGTCGAATATCTTCAACTTTCCCCGTCAAGATACTTGTAATACGTCCGCCAAACTTTCCCATTCCGTATCCTTTTTCCTTAATATAAAAAGATTGAGCCAAATTAAGATTTCCCCCGGCGCCCGAAAAGGCAAATGCAGCTAAAAATGAAGCAATGGGAATACCCGCCGGCAAAAAATTGTATCCCTCTCCAATTCCTATTATGCCCTTAAACAAACTTGTCCAATCGGCCGAATTGGCCAAATATACAGTCAACACAAAAATTGCAGGTACTCCGAGTCCAATGAGAATCATTGCGATACCAATCAACTTTGCTGAAGCCGCTACAATTCCGGGCCAAATGAATCCCGCAAGTGTAGAAAAAATAAACCAGACAGGAGCGTATTTGAACTTTCTGGCAAATCCCACAAAAATACTTTCGCCGCGAACTAAAGAATATCTTTCAATTTCCATATTGATAAAAAATTGGAGCGTGATCCCAAGTATTGCGGCCCAAATTATTCCCATTCCAAAGTTCGCGGTAAGATACGGCCAAAGAATTACTTCCCCGCTCCCCAGCCCCAAACCAAGAAGAATAAAAGAAGGTCCAAAAAGACTTCTGAATTTTGGGGCATCGGGCATCGTTCCGATTTTGTGATCCTCAAGCATTAATTAATGTTAACAAAACATTAGACTTTCTGCATTCTTAACATTTCTCGAAGCTCTTTGATAGTTGTGGCTTCGCCGACACTTTTGTCATCACGGAAATTGACGAGCCGCGGGAACCGGAGGGCAAGACCCGAAGTGTGTTTAGGGCTTTTCGTAATCTCATCGGCCGCAAGCTCTACTACAAGACTGGGGCTGACCCAATAATCGGGAGTTAGATCATTGTGAACTTCGTACTCTTTGGGTTTTTCTTTTGTCGAAAGTTTTCTGAGTCTTGTGTTTAATTCCCTAAACTGTTCATCTGTAAGCCCTGTACCAACTTTTGTAACAGATTTGAATACATCTCCATCTTTAACGCCAACTAAAAATTGTCCAACCCCAAAACCGGATCGCTTACCCTTCCCAACTGAATACCCCATTACAACGCAATCGACTGTATCGGATAATCTTCCCGACTGACCCTCGGCCTCCTTCATCTTTATCCAGTTCCATCCAGTTCTTCCCGAGACATAGCCTGCATTAGCTTTTTTAACAACAACGCCTTCAAGTCCCATTTTTAAATATTTTTCGTGATACTTTTTAATTACCTCAGGATTATCTGTTATTGTATTCTCGTCCACTCTGAGTAGACCTCCATTAACAACAACCTTCTCTAACTCTTCTCTTCTGGCAACATACGGGGTATTGATAAGACTTTTTCCGTTGACAAGAAGTATATCGAATACCTGAAATTGGAGTGGAATTTCTGAGGCGTTTTTTGCAATATCATGTTTACGACGACGTTGGATAGTTCTTTGAAAGTCAAGAAAAACGGGGCCTGCCCCGCGAAGCCTTGGCGAAGTGGGGTCCAGACCAATTGCTTCAGTATCCAAAATGGTCTCATCAGCTTTGATGTACTTGCCAACATCTAGGAGTTCCGGAAAAGTGTTTATATCAATCGCATTCATATTGCGTGTGAATATTTTGATTAGATTGTCCTTGCGCCGAAAATGAATAAAAATTCTAAGCCCATCGAATTTTGGTTCAACCGACACCTCTCTCATCTTTTTTATCATTTCGCTAGTTGAGTTCAGTCTTTGTGCAAGCATAGGAACTACCGGAACCCCCACCTCCGGTCTTGTTTCTTGTAACTTGTTACTTTTTACCAACCGGGCAATATAGCCAATATCCGGTCTAATGTTGTAGGCCTTTTCTATCTCCACCTCTTGTTTCTTGTCACTTTTCGCTAAAGCAGCTATCACAGTTTTTTCAGAAAATCCAAGTCTGAGTTTTCCGACCGGAATTCTGGCTAAATACCTCGCAGACAAGGGATCAACCCTCGCAAGTATGTCTGCCATTTTTTTTATTTTCCGATCCGCACTCCCCTCCCCGTCATCCCTCGCAATTTCTAATAACTTTTCGTATACATCTGTAACAGACAAATTTTTATTCATAGCACTACCATAATTCGAATTATGGTAGTGTTCCGCAACATCCCCCATATCCCCTTTTTCCTTATACGTCTTCGAGACCGTCTGAAGATCTTGTTTATACGCGATTGCAATGGCTCTCGCCACCATCTTCTCAGCCAGATTTAATAAAACTCCTTCATAATTCGGGGCCAAAACGCCAAGCGATAAATATACGGTTTTTTGGATTTCACCTGAAGAAGTATCTTTAAAAAGGTCAGTCAAAATCCTGGTTATTTCCAGCCTCGAAGGCGTCTTCTCCAGTTTTTCTAAATATTCAGCAAATACTTTAAATTTCATTTCGTTACATTATACGACACATCAAAAATTCGTGTCATTCGCGTGCAATCAGCGTATTCGTGTCGCCTTAAATCGCTTTATGTGTAACAAGATAAGTTGAGAAGAATAGATAGGCAAAAACGACTGCTCCCAAAAAAATCAATCCGAAAATTATTGAAAGAACTCCACCTCCCCATTCCTCATGAACGACCTTATTGAGTCCTTCACCCAAAAGGGTCAATCCGAACAAGCTCGGTAATACCAAAATCATATACAAAAATTGCGGATCAGTTGTACTCATATTTAAATTTCTAATTACTCTAATTATTCTAATTTCTAAATAAATCCCAATTGGAGCTTGTTTAGGTCAATTAGGTTAATTAGTAATTAGGTTAATTCTACTTACTCGCTATCACATACTTGCTGGCCTTCGTGCTTCCTGTTTTCTTCAAGATCCCTTTTTCCAAAAGGTCTCTTAATTCCCTCAAGATTGTGTCCTCAGAAACCATAGGTAAAACTTTTTTGAGCTCTCCCATTCCTCCGCTACCCTGATCGGATACATATTCAATAAGCCTCATCTGACGCTCGGATAAAGAAATCTGTTCACCAAATTTAACCTTCAAACGCGAGTCGACCGAAAGTTTCCTGACTTTTTCTTTGACTTTCGCAAGCTCTATCGCCACAACTTCCGTAAAATATTCCAACCACAAAGTAACGTCTCGGTTTCCAAGGTTTGAAGATTGTCTATCAACTATTGAAATTGCTTCATAATAAGCGGCGGGGTCCTGATCAAAATGTTCCTCAAGTGAAAAAAACTTTTTAATATTATAGCTTTCCCTCATAAGAATAAGTGTAGAAAAAGCGCGCACGGTTCTGCCGTTCCCTTCCACAAAAGGATGAATTGCAACCAGAATATAGTGAGCAATACCGGCGCGGAGAATCGGATGGATCTCTTTTCCGGAAGAATCATTTAGCCATTCAAAAAAATCTTCAACAAGATATGGGACTTCGTTAGCCGGAGGCGGAGAAAAAATAACTCTTCCTGTACCTTCTTCTTTAATTACCACTTCCGTAGTTCTAAAAACTCCAACTTTTTCTGGAACAATAATTCTATCAACCGTCGATTTATGAATATCGCGAAGCATATCGGGGTCATACCCGCCCCTTTTGACTGCCAGTTCGTCAAGAAGTTGTGTTACATTCCGATAGTTAACAACCTCTTGGATGTCACGCGCCCGAGCGTAAACTTCTTCCCCTTCAAGAATTCTTTTAGTCTGATAAAGAGTTAAATCATTCCCCTCAATGTGTGTGCCGTGATGGATGGTCCGGATCATCGCGTCTGACTGAAACTGTTTTTCAAATGAAGGCACAAGCGGGGCGTTTTCAATTACCTCCTTACTCGCTTCAATAGACCCAATGTTTTTGAGAACTTTATTTGAAATTGTAAACTTAGGGGAATACATATCACTTCATATTAACGCATTTTCTGCGGAGAAAACAAGATACTAACTATCTTTGAAGTCTACCCAAAACCTCCGGCACTTTTGCCGCCAAATCATCTGCATTAAAATTGGTTCTAACTTTTCCGTACAATTCATCACCGGCGGTTTTGGTTATATATGATGCGCACGAAGCTGCAAGAGATGCTTCATTTTTTGCAAACAAAGCGACGACAAGCCCGGCAAGTGTATCTCCCGTTCCTCCCTTTGCCATTCCGGCATTACCCCCGGAAACCTCAATACACTTACCAACATCTTCCCATGGAACCCATATAAATGAAAATAGTTTTGACTTGGCGGCGTTGGCCACCTCCCCAACAGATGGGTCAGGTGAGGAAAAATAAACCATATCAACAATTTTTGAAGCAACTGTTAATGACAAAAGCGGTGCGCCGTGGAAAAGTTCGGATCCACCAATTATTGTAATTTGTCCATTTTTAGTTCCGTCTTCCGGACTAAACAATTTTTTGGTTTCCGCCGGATCAAACTGTATTTCTCTTTCCATACTTAAATTTAGTCTTCCTATCTAAAGCTTCACCTATATGTCCAGCCTGAGTGGACCCCTTGTCAAATTGTCTGCTTCTTTCTAAATCTTCCCCCGTAATACTAAACGGACGGAATGTTTTTTGATCCTTTGGGAGAACATCGTTGGCATGATCATGCAAATATTTCCACTCTTCATCGTCTTTCGGTTCGACTTCTCCCTTCAAAAGTAATAATTGCCTTTCTGTGTATTGTGGTCCTCTATTGGCCTCCATTAGAGTTCGATTTTACCACCAAATTTACCTTTGTTCAAAAAATGCTCATCTGCGGTTGTTATTACCGTCTGTTGTCTCTTGGCCAACTCCATTACAACGTCTCTGTGTTCATGGTCAAGTTCGGAAAATATGTCGTCCAACAACAACGTTGGACGTCCTGAACTTGTTTCAGGACCTTCATTCTTGCTTTGAAGTTCAATATAATCCAACTCCGCCAACTTTAACCACAAAACTCCCATTCTTTGCTCCCCCCTGCTCCCGAATGCGGCCAAGTTCCTCTCAATTTTAAATTTTGAATTATTAATTTTAAATTGCATATCATCCCTATGTGGTCCAACTAAAGTTGTCGCCGCCATCACCTCTTCTTTAGAATACTGTTCCAACCGTCCTTCAGATATTGTGGACTGATCGTATTTCAATTGGTAATTGGTATTTATCGCACCAGCGTGAACACTTTGGAATTGGTGTTCATTGGTAGTATTCGCGAAAACAATAAATTTTTCCCTTTGATCGGTAATATAATTGCCGGATTTAATTAACAGCTGGTTCCAAAAAAGCAATAACCCCTCTCGCCCTGAATGTAATGAAGGGTCCTCGCGTATTCTCCACAAAAGTTTGTTTCTTTGTCTTATTCCTTTTTCATAAGAAAGAATTGAGCGGCGATATTCTCTATCAGTCTGGGATAAAACCGTATCTAAAAATTTTCGCCGAAGCGACGGGGAATCTGTTACCAAATCCATGTCCCAAGGTCCAAACAAAACCGTCTTAAAATTTCCCGCAAAATCGACCAATCTCTTGGGTACATTATTTAATAAAACTCTTTTTCCGGGCCATCCATTAATTTTATTTGTAATAATTACCTTTAAAAGAGATCGGTCGTCCCTCGTAGCCTTGGCGAAGTGGGACCCTT
>Ga0075683_139_pt1 | contig 11653 bp, 16 predicted proteins | sample RifGroA2_FD_67685 | JGI IMG/M metagenome (GOLD analysis project Ga0075683, IMG submission 67685) | Microgenomates (Woesebacteria) bacterium GW2011_GWA2_40_7 | reverse complement strand
TCTTAATGTTGAATTTTTATTTTTTGACATTGCCTAAATTAAATATCACCAAAAAACTCGTAAAAGCGAAGATCCCGGAAAAAAAAACCTCACTTTTGCCAACAAAGGATAGCACGCCCGTGTAAAAAATAGCAACCCCTGCCCGGATTAAAAAGAGAAGTCCTAAAACGGCAAGGCCCGAAAATCCAATCTTGCCGGATTTATACCACGAAAATTCCTTGTAATGCACATCAAGCAGATAGTAAACAAAAATTAAGAAAAGAATTGTGGTAAAAGCAATAAAAGAGACCAAAGACGAATTGGAAACCGAATCGTTTAAGAAAAAAATAGCAAGAACGGGCAGTATTGACACAACCATAGCTTCAAGGATTTCATAAAACCGGGTTTTAAACTTTAAAACCCCTAAAGTAAGCCCGATAAATGCCCCCGCCAGTTCCAGCCAGAAAAACCAATTGGAGAAAGCCCAACGGGAAACTGCATATCCTAAAAACACCCCAAGCAAAATAAAAAAGGCCAAAGAAAAAATAATCTGGGAAGAATAATCGTCTTTCAATTTTCTCCAAAATACAAAAAGACTTATCAGAAACCCGGTCATATGCTATATTATACCAATAATGCTGGAAACACCGCACGTTGCAGTCGGGATCGCGATTGCCTCAAAAATTCCAAATCCGTGGCTTGCCATTCCCCTTTCTCTTGCCTCGCATTTTATCTTAGACAAAGTTCCCCACTGGAACCCGCATCTTTACACCGAAACCCAAAAGCTGGGCCGGCCATCAAAAAGAAGCACTACTCTAGCAATTATTGATATTTCCGCCGCATTTATTTTGGGCTCTGCTTTTGCCATCAAGGCTCTTCCAAACTGGCAAATGGCAGTTCTTATTCTTTCCGCAAGTTTTGCATCGGTCGCCTCGGATGTTATCAAATATCCTTATTATTATTTTCCGAACTTTCGGCCGAAATGGTTAGTCGGGTGGGTAAAATTCGAAAGAAGTATGCAGGTTGATGCCAAGAGCCCTTTTTGGGGACTTTTGACTCAAGTTCTGGTTATTTTTGCCGCTCTATATACTCTTTCGTTCTAGTATCCACTCTGATTTTATCTCCCGGATTAATATCAATAGAAAGTGGTCTATCTCCCCAAAAAAGAATATTGACATCTTCTCCTTCTCTAAAATAAACAACATCATCCCCCAAGATCTTAAGGGGAATCTCAATCTGCTCGTAACCAACGGGGTTCATAAAATAAGCGAGGGAAGCATCTTTATACAAATACTGTAATTTTTGCTTTGATAAATTCACTTCCTGAAAAGAAAGATTAGAAGAGAAAGCGTGCTCGACATTATCCCCACTTTCTAAATTTACACAACTAACCCTAACAATTGCTCCTCCCCTGCCCATTTTATTGAGAGTATATTTTAAAACTTTAAAGGGTTTACCTTCATACAAAAAGGCTGCCCCGTTTTTAAGTTCAGTTGCATTAATCATCGCCATAATCGGTATTCTAGCCTATTTTTTGCTATAATTGAAGCCTGGCCGAGTGGTGAAATGGTATACACGCACGACTCAAAATCGTGTGGGGCTTTAAACCCCGTGAGAGTTCGACTCTCTCCTTGGCCGCCATCTTCTAGTGAACACTACTTCACTAGACACGACCTAAAATATAATTAAAATGAAACCATGAAAGCTAAATTTGAAATACACCCTATTCAGGCACACATTCTCCGTTTTTTGACATTCCATCCTGAAGCGCATTTTGCCGAAATGAATGAACTAAAGATTTCTACAGACCAATATACATTTCATGTAAATTCACTCCTTGATGCAAACCTAATTGAAAAAATCAAAAAGGGCCTTTATACACTTACTTTTAAGGGGAAAGAGTTTGCAAACCGTTTTGACACAGAAAAAGTCGTCATTGAAAAACAAGCCAAAATATCAGTAATTATTGGTGGTGTTAAGAATGAAAAAGGTAAAAAACTTTTTCTAATTCAGGAAAGACTGAAACAGCCTTATTTTGGCTACCACGGATTTGTGTCAGGAAAGATCCCGGAAGGTTCAACACCAATTGAAACTGCGATACGTGAACTAGACGAGGAAACAAGACTTACCGCAAAGAGATTTAAACTTGTAGGACTAAGGCATAAAATGGATTACTCAAAAGAGGGAATCCTTTTGGAAGACAAGTACTTTTTTATCATTAAAGCCACCCAACTGTCAGGTAAATTTAAAAACAAATTTGAAGGTGGAAGTAATAAATGGATGACCAGGGAGGAGATATCTAGACTAGAAAAACTTTTTGATGGTGTTGGCGAAACCATTGATTATTTAACAGGAAAGGCTTTTGGCTACACAGAGCGCAAATTTATTGTTTCCGGCTTCTAAATACTGTGCTCAATCTGTGTCAATACCATCAATATCAATTTTTCCATCCTTAAAATCCATCAATAACTGAGCTGCAGTTTCCGCCTGATATAAATTGGGGAGTTCGATTAAAATCGTCCCTTTTCCTTTTATTCTGCGAGATACTTTTATCGATGTACAACCTTCAAGAACATCCTTAAATCTCCGGCTGCTTAGAATATTAAATTCCTCAGACGAGCGAGACTCGAGACCTTCCTCTGTAATTTTATAGCTACGATAGCTATCATGTTCTTTTTCATCTAAAGACATAATTCCTCACCTACTTTCTATTGAAGGATTATATGTAAGATAGCCATCGTTTCAAGTGAAGCCGACTTCAGCAACATTAGAACCGAGTTGTAGACGCGCAGGTCTCAAAAACCTGTAGAGCCTTAAACTCTGTGAGGGTCCGACTCCCTCCCTCGGCACAAGTGCCTAGGTCTTCGTGTGCTTCGTCTCCCGTCCGAAAAACTTAATCCTATCTCCCCTGAAGTGAAGCGGGATACTCCTTAAGGGACCGTTTCTGTGCTTTGCAATATCAAGCATTATATTTTCCGTATTATCGTCATCCTCACGCCAAAGGAACATGACAACGTCCGCGTCCTGTTCGATCGATCCCGATTCCCGAAGATCCGAAAGTTGGGGTTTTTTACCACCTCTTGTTTCAACGGCGCGGGAAAGCTGAGATAGTACCAAAACAGGAATTTTGAGTTCCCTTGCCAGATTTTTCATTCCCTGGGAGATCTCCGAAACTTCCTGAACCCTGTTTTCCAGGTTGCGGGAGCGGGCCAACTGCAAATAGTCGACTACAAGAAAATCAAGCCCATTCTCCACCTGAAGTCTTCTTGCCTTTGTTCTCATTTCCAAAACCGATAGTGCCGGAGTGTCATCAATAAATAGTGGTGCCTCAGCAAGCTCCCCCATAGCGTTACTTAATTTTGTAAAATCATCCTCCGACAACTTCCCAGTTTTAAGTCTCCAGGCATCAATATCCGCTTGTCCCACAAGCAAACGGTCCACAAGCTCCTCCTTGCTCATTTCAAGCGAGAAAAATCCAACCGGACGCTTTAGATTAACCGCGATATATTGGGCCACATTCATCGCAAGCGATGTCTTTCCAACTCCGGGGCGGGCCGCCAAAATAAGAAGGTTGCTTTTTTGCATTCCTGCCAGAGCGTCATCCAGGTCTTTGAATCCCGTTGGCACCCCTCTCATCCCCTCACCTTGCTTATGAAGTTCGTCGAGTCTATCAAAACTCTCAGCCAAAGTTTCTCTGACCGAGGTGAACCTTTTGCTCAACGATTTTTGGCTCAGCGAAAAAATTTCGCTTTCGGCAGCGTCGAGTACTTCGGAGGCGCCCCGTCCCTCATCCATTGAAATATCAACTAAACGGCTTGCCGCGGACATCAAAGCCCTTTTAGTAGCAGTATCTTTCACTATTCTGCCATAATGTTCCACATGCGCGGCGGTCGGAACTTTATTTGCTAAATCCGCCAAAAAAGATGAACTTTCGCTTGTTTTAAAAGTTTTTCTTTTTTTAAGTCTATCTGTTACAGTTAAAACATCTATTGGGGTCCGATCTTCGTAAAGATCAAGGCAGGCCTTGTAAACTTCCTGCAATCTCTCATCATAAAAATCTTCGGGATGCAAAAATTCGGCAACAGCAATAACGGCATCGCGATCTATAAGCATTGCGCCCAAAACACTTTCTTCTGCTTCTTGTGAATGAGGAGGAACCCTGAGAGTTGATTTTATATCTGTCATATATAAGTACTATGTACAATTACTATGGCAGAATGTAAAGAAGCTCTGTAAATTTCTAATTATTCTAATCTCTAATTTACCTAAACAATTGGAACTTGGAAATTATTTAGAAATTAGTGCAATTAGTATAATTAGATCAATTTATTACTGTTTTTTCTCCAAAACAATAATTTTGGTATTCTGATCATCCAAAATATCTTCCTTTTTAATTGTAAACTTTGGAGAATTCTCTGTGGGAAGTCCTGACTCCTTCAAGAAATCTTCTACTGACAAAGGTTTAGCAAAAGAGGATGGATTCAAACCGCCGGTCTGATAATGCATAGGTATCACAAAAAAGGGTTCAATTTTGTTGACAATTTCACTCGCTTCCTTTGGACCTATCGTAAATTCTCCTCCTACCGGAATCATGAGTACATCAACGTCCCCCATTTCGTTTATTAGATCTTCACTAAGCGCGTGTCCCAAATCTCCCAAATGAACCAACCGAAGCCTCTCTGCTTCGTAAATATAAACTGTATTCTTTCCCCTGTCCTCTCCGTTTTTTGCGTCATGGAAACTCGGGTATCCAACGATTGATACGCCTTGTATTTCATACTCTCCCGGTCCTGCAACAACTTTCTTTGCCCCGGTGACTAAATTGGCCGCATTGTGATCCCCATGATCGTGTGAAATTGTAACTATATCACCCTCAGTTCCCAGGTATTTAAGTCCAACCATTTTGGGATCAAACGGATCTGTTATTACAGTTGCTGTTTTTGTTTTGATTCGAAAAGATGAATGGCCCAAATAAGTAATGTCCATATACGCACTCTAACAAATTGACAAAATTTTGGCAATACCGTATATTGACGGCTGTGCGACGCGAATTAATTTGGGCGGCAGGAATAGGAATTACATTTGGGCTAATCATCGCCTTCGGTGTTTGGCGTATAAATTCTTCAATTAAACCAAAAGAGTTAAACGAAATTCAAACTCCCCAGCCTAAAACTAATTCCGAATTTAAAATTACCCTGAATAAACCTGAACAAAACGATGTTGTTACCGAAGACCTTGTTACTGTATCGGGAATTACAAAACCGCTCACATGGATTACGTTTTCCGGCGAAAATGATGACTATATAATTGAGTCCGGTACCGACGGCGTTCTTGTTCAAGATGTTAAATTAGTCCCCGGGGTTAACCAAATAAAAATAACCGCATTCGATCCCGAAGGAAATCAAAGCATTGAAAAAGTCGTAATTGTCTATTCCTCCTCTTTTCAAGTTAATTCAGCTTCCCCTACCTCTGCCCAAGATTCTTCAGACTCGTCAGATATTAGACTTCGAGTACAAGAAAAAGTTCGAGAGGCTCTAAATAAACCAAAGGCGTATTTGGGCACGGTAACCGATATTGCCGATTCCACAATTCAAATAAAGACCTCTGAAAGTCAGATAAAACAGATTTCAACAGACACTATCGCTACCACGGTTGTTAAAACCGGTACGATTAATAAAACTGTAAAACTAGAAGATATTGCAATCGGGGACTTTATTGTGGCGATGGGTTATATAAACAGCAATTCGGTATTATCTGCACAAAGAATTCTGATTGCCTCTCCTGTTACAGAACCAAAGATTGAAGCCAAATTGGCTAAAGTTATAGATTTATCCAAGAAGACAATAACTGCCCAAACCCTTAATGAGGGTCAAAACGTGACAATTACTCCAGGCGCAAAAACTGATATGCAAACATTCATCCTAGGCAAACTTGCAAGTGTAAAAATTACGGGCATTGTTCAGGGTGATTTAATAATCTACATAACCGATTCAAGCACGGATACACCTGTTATCCGCTCTGTTTTTGTGATTCAACAACCTCAAAACTAGTTGACAGGGTGCGACCCTGTCAATCTTATCTTATAATACTTGACAATGGGTATAAAGTGTGATATTATTCCCCAGTTGGATTTAATCTGACACTTGCACTTTAATCAGAAAAACGATTCGCAAAGCACTTGCGGGCCGTAACTTGCCAACCATTTATTGGTTGGCAGCTTTCGGTCCGTGAGACGTCGAGCGTGGCTTCAATGAAGCTCGTGGTATATGTACCACGTTAAATAAAATCCGGCTTGAAATGCCCCATCTGACAGTCTTCGGCTTACCCCGAAGATCTCTCAAGTTACCTCAAGAACGAGGTAGGCAATTTTCAATCCCGGACATGCATGTCAATGTCATCCATCTTTGTTGGCAAAGATTGTGCATCCGACGCATTAGCGGACCGAATTTGTAATAATTTCCAGGGGAAAGGACTGGATTCCTTTTTCAGGTACGTAGTGGTCATTGCGATCACAACTTCTTGAATAACGAATCCTATTTGTACCCCTTTTTTAGAACCCGGTTCTGGATACAGGACAACAAATTTTATTTTCATTTGTTGTTTTCCAGACCGGGTTCTTTCACTTTTAAAGCCTTAACTATTCTGACTAACAAGTAATTATGTTAAACTCAAATAGTATGAATAAATTACAAACTCTCAAAGGATTCAGGGACTTTTTACCAAAAGATGCCCTGAAACGAACGTGGGTTAAAAACAAAATGATTTCTGTTGCCGAGAGGTGGGGTTACGAACCGATAGAAACTCCGACACTTGAACCCTATTCCCTATTCAAAGGTAAAATTGGCGAGGATGAAAAGTTATTTTATAAATTTACCGACAACGGCGACCGCGAAGTCATGCTTAGGTACGACTGAGTTTACACAATTTGATTTGGACATCTTCGGAGTTGCCACGACATCGGCCGACGCCGAGGTTATAGCTGAAAATTTGGATACATATTTGGCAATCGGGTTTAAAAAACCTGTCGTCATCTTTAACAACCGTGACCTCATGAAAGATATCCCCTACAGTGCGATCGTGGCAATAGATAAGCTTAAAAAAATCGGAGAACAAGGTGTAATAAACAACATGGTCCAAAAAGGTATAAATAAATCGCAAGCCAGTGATTATCTGAAATTTGTCATGGATATGAAACCGGACGCAACTGTAAAAACAATAATTTCCTATCTTGAAAAATCGGGGTTCGGGCGGGAGTATTACCGTTTTGAACCAACACTTGCCAGGTCATTCTCCTACTCTCAAGGGCCTATTTGGGAAATAATAATAGAAGATTATGAGACCGGTTCGGTTGGAGGCGGCGAACGTTATGACGGAATGATGAAACGCTTAACCGGTTTGGACATTCCGGCAACAGGCATTGCCTTTGGTTTTGACAGAACAGTGGAAGCGGCAGACCAATTAAATTTAATTCCTGAAGAACTTACAAAAACCAAAGCTCTGGTTACCATTTTTGCACCGGATTTACTCGAAAATTCAATAAAAGTAGCCTGCGATTTAAGGGAAAATAAAATCAATACGGAACTCTACCCAAATGAAAATGCAAAACTTGATAAACAACTTAAATATGCAGATAAAAAAGGAATTCCTTATGTGCTTATAATCGGGCCAGAAGAAGTTAAAGAAAGCAAAGTTGTCCTTAAAAATCTTAAAACCAAGGAGCAAACAAAAACAACTATCGAAAATGTAATTTCCTTAGTTAAATGATAAAACTTCAATACTATATAGTATTGAAGTTTTTGAGCTTGAGATAATGGAAAAACACAGACTTAAGGCTTATATTTTACTATTAATCACAGCAGTTATTTGGGGAATTGCGGGTTTGGTGATAAAGGCAACATTGGATAAAATTCCTGCCGACCTTTTTATTCTTTACCGGTTTGCAGTTTCGACAATTGTTTCCGTAATCTTTTTCGCCATTCAAGGAATAAAACTTCCCAAAGACAAAATTTCTTTATTCCAATTATTTCTATATTGTCTACTTAACTCGTCTGTTTCGTTGGGGCTTCTTTTCTGGGGAACCTCGAAGACATCCCTCCTCGACATGAGCCTAATCTCACTATTTGGACCATTGCTTTTAACAGCAGCGGGATACATTTTTTTGAAAGATAAAATCACCAAACAAGAGAAAATCGGAACTACGATTGCTTTCATTGGGGCTCTATTAATTGGTATAAGTCCTCTTATCGGTTCATCCGGCACCGAGGGTGAGCTTTTTGGGAACATTCTTATCTTTCTGTCGCTTGTCTCAGGCGCGATTTGCGGAATACTAGCCAAGAAATTAATGAGGAACGGCGTTTCTCCCAACCTCCTGGCCAACCTGTCTTTTGTGGTCGGATTCATTACGATCCTGCCGTTTGTAATAATCAAAAGCGGGGCGGCCTACAGCTTATCGCTTCTGGGTAATTCCGACATAAACATTTGGTCTGGAATTGTATTCATGGCGGTAGTTTCCGGGAATTTAGCTTACATTTTAAATAACATGGGGCAAAAAACAATTGAACTCTCAGAGGCCGCCCCTTTCGCCTATCTTTACCCTATTTTTTCGGCAATTTTAGCAACAATCTTTCTTGGAGATAGATTCACCTTACCTATTATCCTGGGAGCGGTTGTTACATTTGCCGGAGTCATTCTTGCCGAAACAAAGAAAAGACGATATAATTACGGTGGCGTGAGCTTCGCGTTGACGTTTGTTATAATTGTCATCCCTTCTACACAGGTACAATGAAATTACTTGATACTGCAGGTCGGGTTGATGCTTTTAAGGCTAAAATGGCCGGTGCCAAAAGTAAACTAATATCTAAGAGCGAAAAACGAAGAGCCAAGAAAGACAGAAAACTTCAGGAAGAAAGCGCACGGCCTACCTCTCTCAGTGAACTTCGAAAATAGGCCTGAATTTAAATATATGAACGATCAAAATGCCTATCTTGAAATCCGTGGTGCCACGGGCGGAGATGAAGCCAAACTCTGGGGAGCCGATCTTCTTCGCATGTATATCCGTTTTGCCCAAAAAAAAGGTTGGAAAGTGCAACAAATCGCTGAACTAACCATAAAAATCAGCGGTCCCGGCGTCTTTGACAGCCTCAAAAACGAGTCCGGTGTACACAGGGTTCAGCGTGTGCCAGTTACCGAAAAAAGGGGCAGAATTCATACTTCAACCGCTACAGTCGTAGTCCTACCCGAAATAAAGGAAACCGACGTCCAGATTAATCCAAACGATCTGGAATGGTCCTTCACAACCGGCGGTGGACACGGTGGCCAGAACGTAAATAAGGTTGCCACCGCCGTCAGACTTGTCCACAAACCCACAGGTACCGTCGTAGAAGCCCGTGAGGAAAGATTCCAAGAGCAAAACCGGCAAATAGCGCTTTCACTCCTTCGGTCTAGGCTTTGGGAACGTCAGGAAGCCGAAAAAATGCGTACTGTTTCAGGCTATCGAAGCGTAATCGGACGCGGGATGAGGTCAGAAAAAATCCGCACTTACAATTTCCCTCAGGATAGGCTTACGGACCATAGAATAGGCAAAAACTGGGGAAAACTTGAAAATATAGTTGACGGAGACCTGGACAAGATTGTTGAGTTAACAAAAGACGTTCAGTAAAAATTATTGAATTACTTCCGCTTGACTTTTTGCCTCTTTTCTGGTAAACTATAGGCTTGGAATAAATCTTTTCATCATCTAATCTCGAGAGGAGAAAAAATGAATAAGAATTCGTTCGCGTTGCTCTTTGCAATATCAATTTTAGTCGTTGGCATTTTCAATATTTATAGGGCCGGTCCATCGTCATGCTCGGAATGGGCCTCTAAACTCCTCAGTGGAGTTAAGCATTGCGAGACCACTGTTTTGAATATTACGCCAGATGACGTAGTTGGGCTTTATGAATGGAGGGTTGGGTCGATCCGGTTGAGCGATTCCCATATCGACAATGTGTTCGGTATAACTTTCTACGATCAAAATGGGTCATCTATATCACCCGACGACATGCAACAGAATGTTACGTATTATTTTAATAAAACGTTACCTTCTTCGTCGTTCCATCTATGGCCGAACGATGACTATGACCCGTCGTCCTCAGGGACCACCTTGGTAATTCTTGCCAAACCCTGAACGACTAACCGCTTGCGGAACAATGATGTTTCTACATCACTCCGCAAGCGTTTTTTTTGACAAAATGGGGCGTATGATGATATAAACCACTTATGGCCGAAAGAATTGTCGTGAGTCCCAGAGAGATAAAATTTGGCGGTGAGGGAAAGGCGGAGAACATCAATCGCGGTTTTGCGATTGCCACACTCAGGAATCCCAGACCCGAATATAACTTTTCAAGAGGTGAAAGGATACTGGCCAACTGTTTTGACGACAACCAAAAGGTTCCGGTTGTGGTGGTGGCGAATGAAATAAAACAACTTAAAGACTTTTCTGTCCCCCAGCTTGCCCTGGATGGATTTTTCTCCGTTCCCCACGTTGTAAACGGAATGAAAATGTATCCCGGTTATGAAAAAATAAATAAAAAATCGATAGTTCAAGCCATTACTTTCGTTAAAGAAGACGCCTTTAATAAATTACATAAAGATCTGCAAAAAGATATTTTGGCGCATTATGATGTTTTTGACGGATTGGTAAAAATGCCGGAACTCAGGCTCCTGTTCTTCCCAACCATGTGTTTCTGGCTTACCGAAAATGGCGCAAATATAGAAGACTGGGTAGATTTTCTGGAAGTAAATCATCTTATTTCAGGTGAAGAAAAAAAGAAAATGGAAAGTTATACGCGTATGGGAAGCAATATGTTTAAACTTCTAAAGGGCCGGTCCCGCATGTTGCAAGAGGTTTCCACAAAACCCGAGGATGGGTTATTCAGACCTTTAATTTTGGGTGCTTTTGATTAATTAATCAAAAAGATCTATAGCTCCCTGAAGAATTACATCTTCTTTGTCGGTATCTTTTGGCGTAATTACAATATCCGGTGTAAGTCCGATTCCATGCACCCAATTCCCCGAAGGGGTCAACCATTTGGCGGTGGTTACATGTAATCCGCTCCCGTTTGCCGCATCAATAGGTTCCTGAACGGTACCCTTCCCAAAACTCTTCTCCCCTACTAGTTTGAAATGGCGGACATCACGAAGCGCGCCGGAAAATATTTCACTGGCAGAGGCGCTTCCCCCATTAATCAAAACTGCAGCCTCATAATTTTGAAGTCTTTCAAGTCTGTCGGATCGATATTCAATCTTTCTTCCGTCTCCTCTTTCCTCAATAACGACCGTTGTCCCTACGGGAACAAAATCACTGGCCACGTCAACCGCAGATTGCAAATAACCACCAGGGTTATTTCTAAGATCTATAATTATTCCTTTTATTTTTCCGTTTTGCAGGATCTGATCAACAATTTTATCCCACTCATCGGTCGTTTGGGAATCAAATTTACTAAGTTTAACATGAGCGATACTTTTATCCTCTCCTACAAGATTAAGGGTAACAGACGGAACATTAAGCTTTGCTCGAGTAAGTTCGATTACAATAGGAGTCTTGTCCCCATCACGAATTAGAGTTAATGTAACTTTTGTCCCTGCCGGTCCTCTTATATCCTGAACGGCCTCGGGAAGAGTTATTGCGCTGGTT
>Ga0075683_140_pt1 | contig 12660 bp, 19 predicted proteins | sample RifGroA2_FD_67685 | JGI IMG/M metagenome (GOLD analysis project Ga0075683, IMG submission 67685) | Microgenomates (Woesebacteria) bacterium GW2011_GWA2_40_7 | reverse complement strand
AAAACAATTATGTCGGACTCTATCCTGTAGAAGCGTTGGAATCTTGAGGAGAGCTGGGGACAGTACGAGAGGACCTCCCTGGGGGAATCCCTGGTGTGCCGGTTATAGCGTCAGCTGTAACGCCGGGTAGCTACATTCCCAACGGATAACCGCTGAAAGCATCTAAGTGGGAAGCCGCCTCCGAGATTAGGATTCCTTCCTGAACTTGTTTCAGGAGCAGACCCCCGACAGAATATCGGGTTAATCGGTTAGCGCTGGAAGTCCCGTAAGGGATTAAGGCTACTAATGCGAATTGGTCAAAATCTTTCGATCCCTCACAGGGTTCGTGCGTTGCACTTAGTACATAGTACAGAGTACGCAGTACATAGTTGGGAACAAAATATTTGTTTTCTCTATGTACTTTGTACTAAATTCTGTGTACTGCGAGCAATGTGCGAGCCAAGTGGGACGCGACCTTCTTTTTAAAATAGATTTCAATTGTAGGCACTGCTTGCAGTGCAAAATTGAACCTAGTTATCTGATTTTTCAGTAGAAAAATCAGCAAATGTTCTTTTCAAGATATTGTTCCCCGAATAAATTCTTTCAGAATTTTACGGGGTAAACTGGTGTCTTTTTTTGAAATTAAGCCTACCGCGAAAATAAATCATTGCCAGGCCAACTTAATTCCAAAACAAAAGCTCATCAGCCTTCGCCAAGACTTCGGCCGACACAGTCGCCAGCTCGCCCCGCGAAGCTTCAGCGAAATGGGGAACAATATTTTGAATAAATTCCCCTAGATTCCTCTAATTTCCTCTAAGTTCCTTTATCTCAAACAGTCCGGTGCCAATCTAAACCCCGCATTTTCAGCCTCTTTCCCGCTACAAAAAAATCCCTCACCAATATCTAAATCAAGTACAATTTGATTGTAATGGCGGCAGATAGGTAAATGGTAAAAATGTTCGCCGGTTCCTTTATCTATATTTCCTTTAATAACACAGTTTTTAGATGGGGGAGTTGGATTAATCTTTTTGCACAGACTTGAATATATCCCTCTCTTATTTTCTTTGGCGTCCTTATATGCCGCTTTTAGATCTTCCGATTTCGAATTTGGATCATAATTTGGCCTTGCCCATCCTGCTTCCAGCATCTTCTCATTGACAGGGTGCGACCCTGTCAGTCCGATAGTCTGCACCAATCCCATACGTCTGCCATAAACATCTCTTTTTTCATCGGTGATCCTAACAACTTTATTCAAAATCAAACTTTTAAGTAAGGAAGCGCTCTCTGATGCTCCACAATTTCCTAGTTCCGGCGCGTCGATTCCCAGTAGGCGGATTCTGTCTCCATTACCCAGAGTAAAAGTATCCCCGTCATGGACCTCAGTAACTGTCATTTCGCGGTTTTTCGAGATTAAAAAGTAGCCATTTAAAGCTATCGAAGTCAAAATAACGATACCAATTCCAATTTTCTTAAGAAAATTCATATCTATCTATCATAATCTTAATTTCAGTTTACTGAAACCCAGAATTAACATGTATCATTGTAACGTTACAGTGATACAAAACAAGCCTTGGAAAATAAGAAAAAAGAAAGACGAATTTTGACCAGGGTATTTTTTGTGGGGGAAAACTACTGAATTGCAACCCAATCTCTATAAGCCTTTGGATCTCTGCTCCAACTGTGTTCACCGTGACCATTCATAAAAAGTGTGAAACCGTCCACTTCGATTCTTTCAAACGGTATTCCATTCTCTTCAGATTTGATAACATATTGTCCAAGTTCTGGCAGTTTTGCCAACTCACCGTCTTGTATTGAAATAGATTCTAACATATTGAGCCTAGTTTACTTCTTCTTCTCTCAAATCAAGATTGCTACAGTGATATGTATCAGTGTAGCAAATTTGTAAGACAGCATCTCCAAATTAATTCTTTGACTACAGTCTCTTTTAGGCGTAAACTTCTCCCAATCGTTGTTAAACGAGGTTCTTTTTCAAATTCATGTAAGGAGACAGAAATGACCAAAAATAGATGGCGAAGTCTTGGATTTAGCTTTTTCTGTTTGACGGCCGGATTGGTAAGTTTGGCGCTCGATCCTTTAAATTGGGGACTCCCGGCGGTTTTTGCCATCTTCGGCCTGGTTGGATCAATCGCCAGTGGTTGGCCGCTTTGGAGGGAAATGTTGGAACGTTTGAGGAGGCTGTTATGAATACTTGGATCTGGCTTGGAATTTGCTGGTTGGTTTATGACGGAACAATCTTTATAACTGACTGGATTTACCGCAAAAATCAGGGCAGCCTAGAAATTTTCCCTCTTATCTCTTGTTTCTTGTCGCTTCCAGCTATATAATACCCATACCAACAAGAAAGGCAGGTATGAAAAGTGACTTCAAAAACGAAAAGTAAAACAAGTATTACAGGTACTACAAGTAGTACAGGCATAACTATGGCAGAGCTTCTTGCTGGCGCCAAGAACAAAGTTCAGCAATTCACCAAAGGACAAAGAGTAAAGGCCACAATACTCTCAAAATCTCCGGAATCTGTTATTTTTGACGTTGGTGGAAAAAGTGAGGGAATTGTCAAGGAAAAAGGCTACACGGACACAAAAGAATATATTGAGGGATTAAAAGTCGGTGACAGCGTTTTGGTCACAATATTGGTTCCCGAAACCCGCGACGGAATAACAATCCTTGGCCTTAAAGATGCCATGCACGATGTTTCCTGGGAAAAACTTGAGCAAATGAAGAAAGACGGAGTCGAAGTTCCGGTCTTGGGTAAAGGTGTCGGAACTGCGGGTTTTGTGGTTGATGTAATGGGAATTGAAGGATTCATTCCTACTTCACAAATGGGTTCTGACGTAAGCAAAAACGCCCAAGACTTGGTAGGTAAGTACTTCAAGGCAAAGGTAATGGAAATCAACAAGGCGAGTAAAAAAGTTGTTCTATCCGAGAAAGAAGTGTCGGAAGCAGGGGATATTGCACTGGCCAAAAAAGCAATGGAAGCGGTCAAAGAAGGAGAAGTTTACGAAGGAGTGGTAACTACCGTTGCCGCTTTTGGGGCTTTTGTAAAAATCGAAGTTCCCGTCAAAAAGGAGAAAGCTTACATAGAGGGACTCGTCCATGTTTCAGAACTTTCTTACTCCAAAGTTAATTTGCCCAGCGACGTAGTCAAAGAAGGTGACAAAGTTAAGGTCAGGGTACTTGCCGCGCACGAAGGCAAACTTGCCCTCTCCATTAAACACGCCGGACGCGATCCCTGGAGCGAAGTAGAAGATAAATTTAAGCCTGAAGCAAAGGTCACGGGCAAAGTCGTTCGCATCAGCGACTTTGGAGTATTTGTAGAACTAACACCAGGTGTAGAAGGTTTAATCCACATCACTAAAATTCCACCTACCCACAAATTAGCCTTGGGGCAGGAAGTTAAATGCAATATTGAAGAGATTAACGTCAAAGACAAGCGCATCGCCCTCGGTCTGGTCCTCACCACAGCCCCAGTGGGGTATAAATGAGCCCAGTTTTGCTAAAAGTACTCATCTGTTTAGTCCTTGCAATCAATTCGAGTCAATAAGATAATTATTTTAGTGATCAAAAAACTTGCAATTGGTTTATTGTTGTTAATTCTTGCTTTAGGGTTTGGTTTTTGGTTATATATTCGTTATTTTATTCCGGTACCGCATGAGACGTGGACATATACATCGATAAGTGTGACAAGAAAAAGTGACGGTTTGGTTCTGGGTAGCATTAAAGTTGAGAATAAAAAAATAATAAACGATATCAAAGATTATAAAATAAAAATCTTTATAAATAAAAATAAGAACAGTTGGGAAACTGGGGAATTGTCGTATCCAATCGGAGGCCAGACGTGGACAGGATCGTTATGGGATGGAGTAAGAACAACCACAATAGATAACAATGAACACTTATTATCAATTTATGGAATATTAAGTGATGAATTTGATAGCGATTTCACTTTTAAGTTAAACAAAACCAGAGAATATGGCACAAAAAGGGGTTTTAAATAAACTCTTCACTTTACCTCAAGAGCAACAGAAATGTTGGGGAGATATGTCAAATTAACCAGACGGTTGCAATCACCACTTATTCTAAGAACCTCATTAAAATTATTTGTAGGGAGTAGCATTTTTTCAAAGTCTTTCTGAATGATATGAACATACCTGTCTTTTCCATCAGGACCTTTTATATACATTGTGTACCAGCCAAGAGGATTATCAAACTCCCACCTATTTGAAGTCAGAGTGCAGGAGCCGAAATAAGAAATTGGTCCGTTTGAAAGATCGTTAAAGCTCTTGAGTGGAGACTCAAGAAGTGTGGAGTAAATAATGGCAATCAGGAAAAAAGACATAACAAACAAGCGGGTCGTGTTTTTTTGCATTTTCCATTGGAATGTTTTTATCATATTAAAAAAAAGAACAGCCATTCCGATAGGAAATAGGGTATGGAGAGCAAGTTCAATTATTAACAAAACTTTCCAATTACTGGTATTAATAAAATCTACCAAGATCCAAAAGCGATAAAACATCCAAAACACAGCCAGAACCGAAACGATAAACGATATTTTGTTTTTATTTCCGTCTAAAGGTATTATTTTCATAATTTTTTCGCATCCTTAACTACAAGAAGTCGTGGTTTGCTTATGATATGATTGAGTTTGATTTGAGTCAATATCATAATAATTATGAGTGTTAATAAAATGAAAAAAAATAGACTTGTTTTAGTTTTGGTAATTTTAATTGCAGTTGTTTTGGGAGTGGGGCAGGTCTTTCGGGAAAAAAGATATACAACCAAGGGTTATGCGACAAAAGTTGGTTTTTCAAAGCTAACTTTTAGTTACCATCCGGGGTGGGAAGTTACAGAAGACGCAAGTTTGGAAAAATCATTTGACAAAATTAAGGTCTCAAAAAACAATTATGTTATTAATATCAACCAGGAGTTGATAGCGGGTACAGGAACATGTAAATTTAAAGATTCTCCGCTATTTAATGGGCCGTCAAGAGACTTCACTCAAGTTAAGTTTGACGAACTGGATTCTAATTTAGGGGAAATGCGTTATTTTAAAGATGTCCAAACTTATATTTTTTGTATTAAATCAACAAAAGAAGAAATTGGTTATGAACTAAGCGATATTACTATATTGAGGGAACTGCATACATTAGAATAACTTATGGAACAGCCTAAAAAATCATTTGATTGGATATCTTTTTTTAGAATTGTATTTTTGGGAACCTTACCCTTTTGGTTTTTATTGATGCTTTTTGGGTTGGGGATGTCTTCTGATTACAACTCAAATAAACCTTTTGCTAATAGGGCTGTGGACTGGTTACTTTATCCTGTAGTTGGATTGGCGTCGATGTTTATTGGTTGGATTTTGCAAAAAAAGAACAAACAAAAAATCGCAACGATTATTACTTCGATACCGAGTGTTATAGTATCTATTCTTATTTTATTTTTTATAATTGTTTTTACATACACATTATTTTCTACTTATTTTCCTTTTAATGGTAAAGCTCGCTATTCGGGCCAAATAGTGATTTCATTTAAAGACGGGACAACAAATCAAGAGGCGGAGGATGTATTAAATAAAAACGGTTTAGAACTACCATTTTTTTACTCTTCAGATCGTAAGCATCTTAAAACAGCCGGATTTTATATTGTAAAGGTAGAAAAGGGCAAAGAAAGTGAAGTTGCTAGAATTTTACTTAATGATTCACACATAAACACTGCCGAATATGGATTCAACTACTCAAAACTCTATGAATAAATATTTAGAAAAAAATATTCCTTGTTACTCCCACGGAAAAGTTGGTGGTGTTTTTGAGTTAGTTTTTATACTTTATATTATTCTCTTTTTCGTTTTAACAATTTCTATTAATTTTTCAGCCAAAATATTTATAGGATTTATTTTGTTTTTATTACTATTTTTACTTTGTGTAAAAATTTATGGAAATTTTAGAAAAAAGCAGATTAACTGGTTAAAAAGAAATGGAGAAAAATTATCATCAAAATTTAAAACAATAACTTTAGACTTGTGGAGATCGGTTATTTTCCAAAAAGGATATATACATACCGTAGCTACAAAAGATCATACTCAATTAAAATTTTACAGCGATATCGTTTCCTTCGGTTATAGCTATTTCTGGCCATCTAAGAGTAAAGCAGTAAATAAGGTATTAATCCATGGTGAAAATATCGATGTCTGGATAAATCCTGATCACCCAAATGTTTATTGGGTAGATACAGACTTTTTAAAACAAAATGAAAAAAAGTACAAAAAATAAACCAAGATTGCTAAAATTTGTTTTTGTAATTCTTTTTGTTGCCGGTTTGTTTTTTGCTGGTTTATTTTACATCCGCTTTTCATTTAACAATGGTTTTTCAAAGTTGGCCTGTGATTTTAAAGGATATAAATGGTTTAATTTTGGAATGGGGCCGACCGGATGCTATCAAACATATCCGGATGGCGGTAAAGCTTGCACTTCAGGGGACGAATGCGTTTCTAATACCTGCTTTACTTCCGGACTTAATTTTGGTGACGAAAAAAGACCAATGGACAATCTCGTTGGTAAATGTCCGAGTATTGGCCCCGCCTACAGTGAAAATATTACTCTGTGCGGGTCTGCTAAAATTGAAAAGGGAAAGGTGGTTGAGGATAAACGAGGTTGTATATATTAATTTAAAAAAATGAATCCAGAGACAAAAGCACTTCTAATCATTTTATTAATAGTTGTAGGTATTAAGCCATAAATTGGCACAGTCCTCACTACAGCCCCAGTGGGGTACAAGTAAAAGATTAAAGGAATTTAGAGGAACTTACAGGAATTTATGGGGTTAAGATTAAGGGTAAGTTGGTGTCTGTTTCTGTAAACTCCTTTAAATTCCTATAAATTCCTCTAAACTAATTCTGTGGACGACATAGTTAAACAGTTAATCGAGAAAACTTACCTAGAGCTATCGCAAGGTCAAAAACCCCAGGAAAAATCAAGAATTTCAAAAACCGTAAACGGTTATATATATCTGGTAGCCTGGTCAAACGCAAGTCTCCTTCGTGTTTTAAATAAGAAGTTCACAGACAGCCTTCCCAAATCTTTATATAGATTAAAAACGCAATCCGACGATGCCACAAGATCAGTTGTTGCCAACATAGAAGAAGGCTTTGCCCGCCAAACCACCTCAGAGTACATAAATTTCTTGGGTTATTCTCGGGCAAGTTTGATAGAGGAAAAAGGGGATGTTCAAAGAAGTTTGCAGGACGGGATTCTAAAGTCAGCACCCGGCTCAAGTTTAAAAAGTTTGGGGATTAATTTAGAAGACTGGCATGAAGCACTTAAGAAGTCAGTCATTTCAAAACCAGATAAAGGAAGTTATAGGAAATTAGAGGTGATTAAAGGGTCCTTTAAGTTCCTTTACGACCCCGTAGATTCCCTTAGGGCCGAGACCCTGACTTACGAAATTTTCATAGAACTTATAAATAAAACTGACTGGAACATTAGGAAACTAGTTGAATCTTTGGAGAAAAAGCTAAACGCGGATAAGAAGTTTTACCAGGTTGAGAAGATGAGAACGTTCGAGAAATTTAAACGATAAACTCCCTGCCTGCCGGCAGGCTTTAAAATCCTCTAAATTCCTCTACAGCCCTGTAGACCCCCTTAAAGCCGAAGATTTGACTTTCAGATTTTTGAGCATAGAATCTTCATATGCAGGAAAGGCAGGTTCAATTTTCAGAAGAAGAGAAAACGGCAATTGCAGAAACGGCGCGGGACGTAGCAAGAATCGGCGAAGATTTCGTCTGGGAGATGGTTTATGCTAAAGTCGAGTTAATGAAATTGGCTCTAAAGGCCGTATTTAACGGGATAGTGATTGACAATGTTTATTACACACCTACTCAAATTAGACACGAAGTGGATGTAATCGGAGCGGTTATAGACCAGGCTAGGATCATCCTCCAGGTAGAGGGACGTGACACGATGAGTGAATTGGACAGACACACACAGGAAGCCGGTTTGGGCTCTGTCTTTGATCCCGGATCAGAGATAAACAGCAGACTAAAAGATGTTTATGGGAGATGAAATATTGTTGACTTCTTGAGCCACATTGGTTAATCTCATGTCATGTCAGTTAATTCTTCTGAAATTCCCGCCGAAATAACAATGGATGTTTGGGAAGATTTTGCTAAAAGAGGCAAAATCTCAGACCAAAACAACCGAGAACTTTTTTCATCAAAGCCTCCTTTGGCTAGAGTGGAGTTAGTTATTCTGCTTAATTAGTTAAAGTGCTTCTAAACCAATTAAACGGACCTATCCGTTATGCGTGTAAGCATAGCACAACAAGCCTTGAAAGTCAAGTTATAGGATACTTTGAGGGTATATTTTGGAGTAATTCTGGTGGGCCACTAAGATTGGTATCTTTTGTGGCCCACCGGGTGCGTGTTTGTTTAGTGACTCGAAATGTAATCGTTCATCTCCAGGATCTGGAGGGGTGTAAACTCCAAACTGTTCAGGTATTCTGCAGGCAATCCGCCGACGGGGACATTGCCGTAGACATTCTCTAAAGAATTGTAGAATGTATAAAGCATTCTCCCGTTGCAGGTTCCTGCAATATACATCGGAGGAGTTTCCCCGAGTTCTTCCAGCGCCCGCGCCAGCTTTTTAGGCATACTATCTATATAAAAAAGCTCGGTATTGGGCAGGTCTTCGGGTTTAAAGTAACGGTTGTATCCGTCGTTTTCTATCCCCAGTAGGTGCCCCATTTCGTGAGTGAATATAAACGGCGCCTCCTGTGTGTTGGATGTCAGGATAGCAAAATTGCCTTCCGGCATTCCCAAAATCGCCGAACCCACGATCTCCGGCGCATTTAAGGCGACAATCAGGCTGTCCATGGGATACATGGATTTAATTTTTTTAACCAGGATTTTTCTATCGTTGTCGTTTTCAAACAGAACTATTGTATCAATGCGTTTGAAACGAATATTTACAGGCTCTTTAATATACGCAAAATCCACATTAATTCCGGAAAACTTTTTTTGAAATCCGGCAATCAGATTGTCAAGTTTTTCCCGGTTCTCCCGACTATCGTATCCTGATCCCACCAAAACAAAATGGTAGTTGGTAGGTTTAAAATTTCCTATTTTTACAACTTCAATATTTGGAAGAGAAAACGGCATCTCTTTTGAAGGTGTTTTTGTGGGAACTTCCCGAATAGATGCCGCTTCAGTTATGGCGGGTTGCAATATTGGCTCAACTGATGCTTGCGCCGTGGGGGCAGTGGCTATTGCAACCGGTTGGAATGGGATTTGTGTTCCGGCATATTTTTTATCTGAATCCCTGTTGTCTTCCCGTAAGACGCAGAATTCGTACAACTCTGAAGTATTAACAGGCATTATTGCCGTTGGTAAGGCAAAGGGGGGAGCAATGGGTTTCCGATCTTGACGGATTTTGTATAAGGCGATTGCGTCATACGATAAAATCAAAACAATTAAAAGCAAAAGATAGAATTGCCAATCAAATCTTTTCTTCACTTTTGGCTCCTTTTTGTGTCAAAGAACAAGCACGCAAGGGGAATTCTATGCTTGCCCTAACAAAATGTCAAAAGGGCCTTGACATTGAATCCTGTTTGAGATTTAATTAAAGTTGATGGTGAAATCTAGAGACAAGCAGAAAAATATGTGGCGGCTTGTCGGTTTTGTCTTTTTGTTGGGGGCGGTTGCCGCCGGCGTTCTCCTCGTCAGGCAGTCTCAAGACATCCGTGAGAAAGCTGGAGGTTGCAATTTCGTCAATGATCCATGTTCGACCATTGAGTGCCCAAATAATACTGGAGTTTGTACACCGCTTTCCGGTGGTGGCCTGCTAACATGTTTTTGTGCAAATCCGCAAGGTGGCGGTGGTGGTGGGGGAACTAATACCCCCCCTCCCGGTGGTGGCGGCAGTGGGAGTGGCGCAGGCGGCGACACCCGTCTCCGATCATACTCGCAGTGCAATGGGAAGACTCCGTGCAAGGAGGGGTTTAGTTGCTCGCGTCTATTTGGCAGATGCTTCTCCAAAAATACCTGTGATAGGTACAGTATACTTAAGTGTAAGTAACCTTCAAAATATATTTCTTTGTCCGCTCTGGTAGAATAGGTCATGGGAAAATTTTCATCACGGTACGTGTGTCAGCAGTGTGGATATGAAAGTGTCGGTTGGCTGGGGAAATGCCCTGAATGCGGGACGTGGAACAGCCTTGTGGAAACAGTAACTTCCACAAATTCGAAATCCGAATCTCGAAATTCGAAACAAGGTTCAAAAATTATAAATTCCAAACCAGTAAATCTCTCAGATATTAAATCTGCCGACACTAAACGAATTTCAACAAAAATTTCCGAACTGGATAGGGTACTTGGCGGGGGGCTAGTGCCGGGACAAGTAGTATTAATCGCTGGAGAGCCCGGAATAGGCAAAAGTACAATCCTGACACAAATAGCGGATAAGCTGGGAAGTGTTCTTTATGTGTGTGGTGAGGAATCTGCTAATCAAGTGGCTATAAGGGCGAAAAGGTTGGAAGTAAAAAGTAAAGGGATTCAAATGTTGGAGGATACCGATGTCGATTCTATAATAAATACTATAGATAGCATCCAAGGTGTCAAGAAAGAAACATCCCACTCTTTCTTGTAGGGCATGTTACCAAAGAAGGTACTGTGGCTGGCCCTGCTGTTCTGGCCCACATAGTTGATACTGTTTTGTGGTTTGAGGGGGATAAGACCCTGACTACACGTATTTTAAGGGCTGTCAAAAACAGATTCGGACCGACTGACGAGGTCGGAGTTTTTCAGATGGAGGATAAAGGATTAGTTCCGGTAGATGATCTTGAAAAAGCATTTTTGGAAAAGGGCATCAAAAATATATCGGGGAGTGTGGTCACAAGTGTAATGCAGGGAACACGCCCACTTTTGGTGGAAATCCAAGCCCTGGTTGTTCCCACAAAATTGGCCATACCTCGTCGAATCGCGCAAGGAATTGATTCAAGAAGATTGGAGCTTTTGCTTGCGGTTCTAACACGAAGGTGCGGTTTGCCGATGTACGATCACGATGTTTTTGTAAACGTCGCAGGGGGGTTAAAAGTTACGGAACCGGCGAGCGACCTGGCAATTTGTTTAGCAGTTGCTTCATCTTACTATGATAAATCAATTTCAGGAAAAATTATTGCGGTCGGGGAGGTTGGTCTCCTCGGTGAAATCCGGGAAGTTGTAGCCCAGGATAAAAGATTAAAAGAGGCAAGAAGAATGGGGTTTTCGGAGGCGATATCATCTGCTAAATATAAATTTGTAAGTGAAACCATAAAAATTCTGCGCAGATAATTAGTAACAACTTACGGCGAAGCCGAAGTAGTGTTATACACTACTTATCCACATTTATTTTTAAGTAATTTAATTGCCCGAAAATTCGGTCAAAAGTGAAGCTAAAAAGATTATAGGTATGCCTGTTTCATCAACCAAATAAGTTATGGGGTTTGACAATTTTAACAAAAAGTATTAATATCAAAAAAAGAGCATCGCCATCGTTGGGTTCTCCTCTAAGATTAAAGGGACTCGCCACGAATAGAGATGCTCTTTAAAAACTAAACCAAACGTAGTTAAACGTTTGGACACGGGATTTGTCTAGGACAGGCGACCACCTTTCTTGCAAAAGATAATCGTAAGACAAATCGTAATCAGACTAAATCGGATACAGGGAGTTGTCAAGGGCCTTTGAGAGAAGCGCGCCATATTCTGTTTTTCAGGGACGGGTGGAATTTAGGGCAGGAATTCTACCCGCTCCTAAAGAACGGAATTGAGGTAATATTAATTACATGCCCGAAGTCGTCTTATATCATAAGTACGTAAGCCCCAACAAAACAATTTTTTCAAAGTTTGCCCGGCTTTTTACCGTGGTTGGAGTTATCTTGGTTCTGATTTCATACTCACCAAGCATTTGGTTTTGGATTCAAACCGAGGTGACAAATCAAACGGCCAATTTCCAACTCTCGCCAAGTGAGGTCAAGATCTTGACTGTGATCGGAGAAACGGGCCAAAGGAAATATATACCTCCTTTTGATTCCAGACTGCCTGTAATAAATCACCTTGCAATTTCTTCAATCGGAGTTGACACGACTGTTCAGGAGGCTACATACGATAATTACGAAGAAGCCTTGAGGCGCGGTGTTTGGAGAGTTTCGGATTTTGGAGTTCCAAACGAGACGGGCAATCCCGTAATTTTTGCTGCTCACAGATTTGGCTACTTGGCCTGGACCAACTCTTTTAGGCACAAAAATTCTTTTTTTAACCTGCCCAAAGTTCAAACAGGAGACACGATTCAGGTTGTTTGGAGACAAAGAAAATACACCTATGAAGTTTATAAGGTGGATAAAGCCCGGGAAATTACAGATTATACTGCCGACCTAATCCTCTACACCTGCGAGACGCTTAGCGGCCCCGAAAGGATCTTCGTATACGCACGAATGATACAAATTTAGTAAAACATGTACCGACTGGTATATGTCCTGTAATGTTGACAACTCGAGTTTTATAAGATAAAATAGCCGGATAATTATGAAGAAATTATTTTTGGCTTTTGCATTATTCACAATTAGCTTTTCGCTATTGGCCAATGTAGTTCTCGCGGAGGACGAAAACGTCATTTGCCCCCAGCCTTATGGTGG
>Ga0075683_117_pt1 | contig 13077 bp, 13 predicted proteins | sample RifGroA2_FD_67685 | JGI IMG/M metagenome (GOLD analysis project Ga0075683, IMG submission 67685) | Microgenomates (Woesebacteria) bacterium GW2011_GWA2_40_7 | reverse complement strand
CCCACATCCCCTTCCAACAAACGATTCATGGGAATTTCTCCACCCAAATCTTTAAGAATTTCATCCATGGCTTTAGATTGGGATTCGGTTAATTTGAAAGGTAATGAACTGATAAACTGTTGAACTACTGAACTGTTAATTTCTAATCTATTGATGACGCGATTTTCTTTCCAGTTTGATTTTCTGATTAAGCTTTTTAGTTGGAGATTTAGGACTTCGTTAAAGGCCAATCTTTTTCTCCCCTCCTCAGCTTCCTCTAGATTTTTAGGGAAATGCACTTTTTGTATCGCATCCTTCAGACTGACAAGGGCCCCCCCTGTCAACACATCCTTCGGCAAATATTCTTCGATTTCTGTGGTGGCAAACGCATCGCGGATTTTGGTTCGAAGCCATTTGGAAGAAAGACCAGAAGTTTCGGGATAAACAGGAACAAAACGGCCTGTGTGGAAAGTTTGGTCTCCTTCTTCATCCAATATTTCGTAATCGGGTGAACTTAAACACAATTTTCTATTGAAAAATCCAACCTTTCCCGACAAGGAAACAAGGCGTCCCGGGTAAAGCATTTTTAATAAGAATGGTTGGTTAAACCAAACGACCATTAATTTTCCCGTTTCATCCTCAACCGACCCAATCTGCATTCTCACTCCTCTTTTAGAAAAAATATTAGCGATGGAAGCAATTTTGGCGTGAATGGTAACGGTTTCATCCGCGCGAAGTTTGTTAATAGTTGTTATTAATGAATAGTCCAGATAGCGCGAAGGAACATGGTAAAAAAGATCCTCAATGGTATTAATACCCAATCTTTCAAATTTCTTTTCGAATATCGGTCCGACTTTGGGAAGGTTGGAAATCGGTGAATCAAGATTCATTACTCAGATTATATCATCGGAGAAGTCAGACAGGTCTGATATATCAGATATATCCGAATTCTTCCGAATTATTCTGATGTATCTGGAATCTATCTTGCGTATAGAATATAAGGTAACACTGCTCCGGCCAGAAGTGCCAAGGAAGAAATTATAACTATTACTACAAATATTTTTTTGCCCTTTTTAGATATCATTTATTATTTAATATCATATATCGATATATGATATTCCTACTATTCTATCATATGAGACGCTTGCGCAATAAAAACGTTCTTTGGCCAACTTTTACTCATACCTTACTTTACCTTGAGAAAGGTCCGGCCTCCGACCTTTATTTCATCACCGGTTTTAAGCGTAGTTGATCCATCAGTAACTGTTTGTCCGTTAATGTCCACCGCTCCCTGTTTAATCAACTCCTTAGCGGCGCTTACGCTTTGTCTGTTGGTAAAAGGAATGATGGTTTTGATTAGAGACTCTCCCGCATTAACTTTAATGTTAAATTCTGGCGCCCTCTCCTGAAAAGTCTTTTCAAAATTTGCCTGAGCTTCTTTAGCGTCTTTTTCAGAATTTAACCACTTGGTTAAATCAAAAGCTAATTGTTTTTTAAATTCAAAAGGATTCTTGCCTTTCGCAATATCTTTCTCTATTTGTTTTATTTCCCCAATAGATTTGTCGGTTAAGATTGTAAAACAGTTTACAATCGAGTTGTCCGAAAGCGACATTATTTTTGCATAAAATTCTTTTGCAGAATCTGTTAAACCAATTACATTACCCTCAGTCTTACCAATTTTATTTCCTTTTGAGTCTGTCAGAAGTGGAAGTGTCATTACATATTTTTCTTTATGTAAGATATTTCGCATTAATTTTCTGCCCATCAACATGTTAAACTTCTGGTCTTGTCCACCGATTTCCAAATCCACATTCATCGCAACCGAATCATAAGCTTGCATAAAAGGATAAAGAAATTCATTCATGTAAACATCCTGTCTCTTTTTAAGACGTTCCTGGAACATATCCCGTTCAACAACTTGGGTGTATGTCAAATTGTGAGAAAGTTGTAAGAATTCAATTGCACTCATTTTCCCCAGCCATTCACTGTTATATTTAATTTCGACAGGATTTTCCCCATCGAATTTTAATATTCTACCTGCCTGCTCTTTATAAGTTTTAGCATTTTCCAAAACCTCTTCCCTAGTTAAAACTTTTCTTTCAGTCGATTTTCCGGAAGGGTCCCCTATCATTCCGGTAAAATCTCCAATGAGGAAGATTACCTTGTGTCCAAGCGCCTGAAATTGCGCGAGTTTCCTAAAGCCGACTGCGTGGCCAATGTGAAGTTGAGCGCCTGTCGGATCGAATCCTTGATATAGCGTTATTTTCTTTTCTGACATCAGTTTTGCCAAACCTTCTTTGGTCGGCAATATTTCTGCAACACCACGTGTTAATACTTCCTCAATTTTGTCCATATATGAATTCTAACAGTCCATCGTAAAATTTCAATGAAGAAGAAATACTTACCCATTCTGTTTCTGAGTGGATCTCGCCACCCATAGGTTTCATCATTAAAACAGGAACATTAAATTTGGCAAAATGGCGGGCATCGGAAGCTCCGTATGTGTGTGTAACTACGATCTTTTTGCCGTATGCTTTTTCCATTGTCTTTAGGAAATCCTTGACAACAAACAAATCGGTATTTGTAAAAGTGGGCAAACCGGTTGAGGCCTTTTCTATGGTTATGTTATTGCTGATTTTGGCGGCAATACCGGAAACAGTTTTCGTAATCTTTTCTATGCTGTCAGTTTCGGGATATCTGAAATCAACTTTCATTACTGCAACTGGGCAGACCTGGTTGATAGAAATTCCACCCTGAATTTGGCCCGTATTCATGGTCGTATTCCAATTTTCTTTGATATTGTTTTTGCCGTAAATTTTCAAAAGCTCCACAGAAAGTGTAGAAAGCATGTCCAGGGCGTTTCTACCCACCCATGGCCTGCTGGCGTGGGCTGGGGAGCCTTTAGCGGTAATAACCAATTGGCAAACTCCTTTGGCTTTGTTTACAAATGCTAAAGAAAAAGTAATTTTTGATTTAGTGGCAATAAGCTGATTCAAAAGAGAGATTCCGATTGGAATAGAAAACTTCATGTCGCTGGTACCCCGACCGAATATTTTATCTGCTTTTATGGAGACCTTAAATTGTTCAGGTTTGCCAGCAACTACGTCCATGTGCACCATATATCCAACATCCGGCGTCATTATGTTGGAATTACCGGCAATTAAAATTTCGGCGTCTTTATTCTTGATTCTTTTTACTTCCGCGTCCTTGCTTATTAAGGATTCCACATAACTCAAGGCCTCTGAGTTTTCTGCTACGTTACCGGTAACAGTTTCAAAGGAAACAAGTTTTGCAATCTGACTAATAAATTCTTCTTTTTTCATAAGTTTATATATCTTTACCATTCCGATTCTATCACTTACCGACAGGCTACGCATCCCTTGTGCCATAAGAGATGCAAAGTATTAGCCTTTCCACCTCTCATCTTGTTTTGACCAATTCATCTCAATTTCCCAAAACCTCTGTGCCATTTTCTTGGAGTGAACCCCTAATAACGTACAGACAATTGACTGTTAATTAAACTCTCTTCAAATTCATTCGGTGGCCTGTAGTTTAGGCTTGAATGTAACCTTTTTGCATTGTAAATCTGCTCAATATAGTTTGCAATGGCTTCTTTAGCTTCAAAATAATTGTTGTATTTATTTAGCCTAACCTCATCCCATTTGAATGTTTTGTTAAAACTTTCACAAACTGCATTGTCATATGGATTACCCTTTCTACTCATAGAAATTTGAATATTATTTAGTTTTAAAATATTTGTATACTCATAACTGGCATATTGAACTCCACGGTCTGAATGATGAGTTAGCCCTGCAGGTGGTTTTCGGCTGAGTATTGCCATCTGCAGGGCATGACAAACTAAAATGGATGATAAGTCACTTCCTAAATGCCAACCAACTACTTTTCTTGAATAAAGATCCAGTACTACTGCTAAAAATACAAATTTGCCAGTGGTCAGGGGGATATAAGTAATGTCTGCCACCCAGATTTGGTTAATCCTAGTCACAATCATTCCTTTAATTAAGTTTGGGTAAATTGGAAGTGGATGGTTAGAATCAGTTGTAACCATAAACTTCTTTTTGTGTTTGCAAAGTAAATCTTCTTCTTGCATCAGTTTTAGGACCCTTTTGTGATTAACTATAAAATCTCTTCTTTTAAGTTCCTCAGTAATCCTTCTGTATCCATATCTTGGATATTCCAGGGCAATTTGTTCAATTTGGTTTTTAACTAATTCTTCATCCATATTTTTAAGATTTTTGTTTTTCAGATATTCATAATACCCGCTCCTTGAGACATGTAGGGTTCTACACAAATCTGTAATAGATTGTCCTTTTTGACAAAATGTTTCTGCTACTTCATAAAGCCCCCTTTTTTAACATTTAATCCTTCCAGTGTAAATTTCAGGGTTTCCACCTCCATTGTCTTTCTACCCAATGCCCACTCAAGCTCTTTAATTTTAATTTTTAGTCTTTCCTCCTCACTGGCTACCAGTCTACCTGTAAAGGCAGTTTGAGGATTAGCTCGATAGACCGCAACCCACTTAGTAACTAGTCCCTCTGATAATTCATATTCACGAGTAATTTGAGCTCTGGTCTTAGTCCCTGATTCAATTTCAGTGACAACCTGAAGTTTAAATTCTCTGGTAAATTTTCGTTTAGTACCTGACATAATTTTTCACCTCCTTTCTGGCTACAGTTTAACCGATAGTTTAAAGTGATAACTTAATTATGTCTGTACGGAAATAAGGGTGCAGTCCATCTCTAAACTCGTTTAGTTGCGCTTCGCGTATATGCGAAAATTTATCAGCAATTGCTTGTGTGTCTTTCCGCATTTCAGTCGGAAGCACTTCAGAAACTTCAGTGGGCGCCAACTCTGATGACTGACCAGTCAAAATATTGCCGTGGAAACCTAATGTGGCGATTAATACTACCGGTTTCCCTTCATTACCCAATAGACGGTCAACTCCACACAAAACCATGTCAGATCTCGAAGACAACATACCAATTAACGGCATGTTTCGGTCTGTAACTTCTACCGGAAATAGTGAGCAACCTTTAAAATCAACGGACTCTGATGCTACTTGACTAGCTTTTTTTCCGTTATCATTAGGAATCGCCAGACGAAAAGGAGCAGTTTGTATCACCTGTAACCTTGGAATAGTTCCCTTGGTTGACCTATTGTTAATAGAGTCAGAAATTTTTTCACTGATAGTTTTTCCCGGCTTTATATCACTTGCCGAAAGAATAAATTGCTCATTTCTTAGTGGATCCCCGTGCGCAAATAACGGAGCAATTGCAAAGGGTGTAATTGGCAAAATCGAGTTGATAGTACCAAAAAATATCTTTTGAGTTGCAAGTCCGGACGGAACTTGCTTGAATTCGTCTGCGGCGCGAACTTCAGCAATTAACGCCTCATTAGAATGATTTTTTAGATGAAATTTTAAGGCTTCAAGAATTACCCTTTTGCCTAGTCCATTGCCGCGATCAAGCGATACTGCTCTACCGAGCTCCCAAGCGCCATCGTCTTGTTTTACAAGAGAAGCTGTTGCGACAAAATTTTCGTCTTTTTGGGCAAACCAACTTAAAACGTTTCCGACTTCAATATCCTTTACTAGTTTTTTCTTATCTTTGGTAATACCATGTTCAACATACATCGCTTTTAATAACTTAATGACATTGTCTGCAGTTTTTTCGGACGTTAAGTCTCCCGGGTTAAGAATTTTCATTCCGGCATTTCGCGTCTCAAGATTTATCAATTGTTCGCGTAATATTTCTTTATTCATGTTTATCACCCCCTTTTGGGAAAACAAAAAAGCCCCTCCAATTCCCGAGACAAAATCTCAGAAACTGAAGGGGCCCTTTAAAGGCGTTACCACCCTTCTTTAGTTATCTCAACAAAAAATCCCACTTCGCCTTTAGGCTCCGCGGGACTAGAAATTATGAGATAACCCTCATTATTCAAGTCCTTTGATTTCCAACAGACTCTAGTGCGTTTACGGGCACTCCCGGGCTCGATTTTGTCGAACCGGCTCTGCAGGGTAATTCATTAATTTGAGCTTGCGAGGTCTTGCACCAACCGCCTCGTCTCTATTTACCACTCAACTTAACTACTTCACTGCTTCACAGCTTTTACGATGTTAACAAATGTATATTATCACGGAATTTGGAGTTGTCAAATTTTAAATAACTGTTAAGTATATCCATGCGACTATTTTGAAGATGTTTTGGAGCTTCGGATTCGTAATCAAAAAAAAGGAGGATGTTTTTCTGCCCCAGTCCATCACACAAAAGAGGCTCTTCATTGATAGGTGTGATTTTTAAAAAAGTGTGTTGTAGGTATTCGGAAATATCCACTTCTCTGGCTTCGAGTTGTGTGTTTGGAAACGCTGATCGGACTATTTTAAATGCCAAAGTTGTCCATATTCGACAGTTGCCAGGTTCACCAATCTCGATAAGATTTTGGTTGCTGTTTAATCTTGTGATAATCCTTTTTCCCTCACTGTGACGTTCCATGACTATATTGTTTTCCCAGATTGACATGCCATGTTATAGTATCAACATGAAGGATATTTTATCAGGCCGGGAGGTATTTGCAATTACAAGGTTTTCTTCCGAACAACGAATTGAATTAGAAAAGCGAGGTTTTCAAATTTTCGAGCTCAGAGGCGAATCAGTTGCATCATTGAAAATGAATGGTGTAGGTTTTTGGTCTAATTGGCACAATGGACTTGAAATTGAAAATGAGCGATGTAAAGCGTCAGAGGTCGCTATTAATGTTGATGATTTATTTCTTCCCGGTTCGGGTGGTTTGACGCTTCAGGGGCAACAGGAAATGACGAAGAAATACAGCCAGTCACTTTCTCAGATCATTCCTGGTGTAAAAGCAATTATTGGGACGGCGTTGGATTACTTAGACCTTGATTGTGGTTACACCTCAAAAACAAATATGAGTTTTTTTAGAAGAGCCGGAAGCTACGATAACGCATCCACCACAACAATTGGTCCTGGTGAAAATTATTTGTATGTAGGTAGGTCTTTTAATGGTTTACCATTGGTGGCCTATAGACCGGGAAAAACTAGCAATAGTGATGTGAGAGTTTTGCCAATTATCGTTCCGGCAAACTATATTTGATTTCTTTTATCTGGGTCGCCTCCGGTTAAATAATATGTTTCTCCGCGAATAAGATCTCCTCTTTTTTTATCAATAGGAGGACTGGTTTTAATTGCATCGTGGATGACGGCATCTACAGTTGTTACAACTTTAGATGCAGTTGTATTTTGTATTTCTGTTTCGCGCATGTTTTTGTCTCCTTTCTAACCAACAAAAAACCTCCCTTTTGGGGAGGTCCCTTATTTGCTTTGTTTTTTAGCTACATAAGATTACCTCCCGTTGAAAGGAAGGTAAAAAAGAAAAATCTGTTAGAAATCAAAGTCATTACGTATAGCTTAGTTTTTTTTAAAGACGTTGTCAACTATTTTGACCCTAATCTTTTAAGAACTGAACTTTCAAGTTCGGCTACGGCCTGGTCCAATATTTTGTTAGAAGTTCTTGGATTCATAAGACAAGCTCTCCAAACCGCAGTTTGCTCAATTTTTCCATAATAATTGGGAAGATCAAAATCTGTTGAAGAGAAGAAAAACCCGCCTTTGCCTCTCAACCCTTTATCTACATCATCGATTCTACTTTTTTCAACAATATCTGATCTTCGACTGTTATCGTTTACACCGAACAAGTGTTCAACATCTGGTCTAATTCTAAAGCACTGCAAATTTACATCTGGTTCATGTATGGGCATTAGTATTTTAGAACGATTCAATCTGTCATTCAAATATTCGATTCTATCTAGCGTGATGTCGTAGACGGTGGTCAGCCCTTCAAGCCCTAGAGTTCTCAATACTGCTACAGTTGAAAGGATTGACCCAGCTCCACCTGATCCTTCGAATCTTTTTTCTCCAAGACTAAACCCGAGATTTTTATAAGATAAATTTCTTAAAATTGCCTCTTCTTTTTCTTCAAACTTAACGTATGGCGCTTTGACCCCCAGATTTAGAAGAACGTGGTTGTGTTTATCTTTAAAAAGTACTGCCCCATTTGAATAGGGTGTGTAAAGTGCCTTGTGGCCATCGATAGTGATTGCATCATATTCGTTTAAGGATTTGAAAAGTGAACTTTTGCGAGACAATCTGTATGGTGCTCCGTAAGCTCCGTCGGCAATAGTAAAAATGCCATGTTTTTTTGATATCTTTGATATTTGGGTTAGATCATCGACGATTCCGGTTTCTGTTTCCCCGGCAATAGCAAACACGGCTGCGACGATCTTGCCTTCTTTCAAACTCTGTTCGATCTTTTTTTCAAGATCGCGAGGATTCATTCTGAAACCGGGAGATTCTACCTCCATTTTTTCGATCATTCTAGCTGGCCCGCCCAAGGCATCTACAGCTTTATGAAAACTATAATGGGCAAATTTGTTGTATAAAATTACCAATGGTTTGTCTATTTGTTTTTCCGCCTCGTCGAATTGTCTTTTTATTCTTTTGACTGCAACATCAATTGCAGTAAAAACTGCAATTGAGCCTCCCGAAGTAAAAGTTCCACTTGCTTCGTTTTGGTCATAGCCAACCATTTTCATCAATCCTCGAATAGCTTCCGGTTCCAGTCTTGATTCCAATTCAGAAACTTCACGGGCTACGGTATTGCTCCCAAGTCTTGTAGCAAGCATATAACCCCACATTCCAGGAATTGATGCCTCAGACAGCATGTGTCCGATATATGTTTCATTAAATTGTCTTGCGTCTTTTACTTCATCAAAAATCCCCATGAGTTGTCTGGCGATTTTTTGTTGTTCAGCTGAAGGGTTTGCTCCCAAAAACATTGACGTCAAGTTTCTCGCAAATTGTTTATACTGCATGTTGGGATTTTGAGGGTCAATAAAATATTGCAAAACTCGAGCTTGTTCTTTATCTTTGTTTGCAGGTAAAAATCTTTCCATTTTATAAATAAAAAAAAGTGCCCTGTGGCGCTTTATTTAAGCTCCTTTTCAATAAAGAAAAATTTGAATGCGAAATCTTTAGGATTCATACTAATTGGTATTCTAACATTAGATTATCTCTTGTCAAATTATACTAGTGAATTCGTTTACATACTTTGATAATATTTCATAATACGTTAGACAAGATTCAACATCGATCCACTCTTTGTCACTATGTATACCTCCTCCATTCGGCTTCATTATTATAGGAATATTATACTTGGCCCAGTATCTAGCGTCAGATGCTCCGTTTTCTCCTTCAATTTTTATATTTCTGCCGAGAACATCTCTAGCTATTTTTAAAAATCTTGTCACTTCAAGATTTTTTATGTCTGTATATATTGGGTCACCTTGGGCACCAAGTTTAATGGAAAGATTGGGATCAATTTTTTCAGAAGCTTTTCTTACCTCTTCCAATATTTCGTTAGCACTTCTGGTCTCGGGAAATCTAAAATCCAATTTGAGAGTAGCTTCGTCACAAACCTGATTGGTCGATTTGCCACCTTGGAGTACTCCCAAATTCATCGTGGTTTCCCAATTGGGTGATGCAGAATTCTGATCATATATCGCGCCCAGCCCACTTGCTATTTTGATTAATGGCGTTAATGCATTTTTTCCAAGCCAAGGAGTTGAGGCGTGAGTTGCCTTACCTTTAGATTTATTAACAAAAACAAAATCATCTCCTCCGTCCGGTACTATAAGAACTTCAGGAATAAATTTAATTTCATTTGCTAAATAATTTCCTCCATCCCCGCCTCCGACTTCCTCGTCTGTTGTTATGGCGAGAGTCATAACTGGAGCGCCTTTATCTTTGGCTAATTTGTTTAGTATTTCAATTCCAATAGGTATCGAAAATTTCATATCGCTTACTCCTCGTCCATAAAATTTTCCATCAGTCTCGGTCATTTTAAACATTTCTTTGTCGGCATCGACTACATCCACGTGTGCTAAATAACCGATATCTGGGTTTAGTAAATTTCCGTTTCCTAAAAGTAAAATTTCAGTTTTTCCATTTTTAATACGCCTTTTTGACAATGCGGAGTCGGCCCAACTTTCTATGAGATCTAAAGCTTCGGAACTTTCTTTTAGCATCTCTTTTTCTCTGATAGTCGGGATGGCTACAAGTTCAGTTAATTTTTCTTTAAAATATTTTCTCTCCATGGTGTTTATTTCTTGGCCTTTGATTGAATATGGTTGTCTGTTAATTGCATTGCAACACGAAATCTTTTAATTGTTTCTTCAAGCATTCCCACTCTTGGGGTCAATATTCTAACAGCTTGGTTTCCATATCCTTTTGAGGCCTCTTTGCCCAAAGTATTAGAATACTCGTTCAAACTTTCGCTTTTAATTCCTACACATGCAAGCCTGGTGAAGAGGTCGTCGTTGGCATTTGCCACGATTTGCACGGGGGTTTCGTAAATAGTAGGCGCTATTTTTAGACCTAAATTTGTTAAAGCTTCATAAAGTTTGCTATTTGTCTGGTGATTATAATTAATCGCCTTAAGAGCTTGTGCCCTAGCGAGAGTTTTTCCTTCAGAACCCGTGAACAACAATGTGTAGGCATTTTTAACATGGGCTGGAAGACCAAATACAAGTTTTTCGCCTTTACTATATAGGTTTTTAGACAATCCCGGGTTCATAAGAATATAACCTGCACGTAGAGCAGCCAGGCCCTGTGTTTTGGTTAATGAACCCACGCACACACCTCCACGATCTATCGTATATTGAATACCGTCTTTAAATTCATCGCCTAAAACTTCACCAAACGCCAAATCAACAAAAGGTATTCCTCCGTGGAAACTTACATGGTTTACAACTTTTCGTAAAAGATCTTTGTTCGCAACGCCTGAGGGGTTATTTGGATAGTCAACATAAACAACATTTCCCGATAACTGATTACTTTTCATGTCTAGAACGGCATTAAGAGAATCGCTTTGCAAAAACGACTTATCGGAAATTACCGGTACATACCTGGCATTATTACGCGCGGCATATTGTTCAACATTCGGAAAAGAATAAGTTGGAACATAAACCGTTAACGTTTTTCCTTGTTGGTGAGAATGGTTTGATAAAGCCCTTATAACCTCATCACCCGCTCCGTAACTGCCGTTTGGATGAAAAATGACGGATTCGTTTCCTATATTTTTAAGACCAATTCCTTCGATTAACAGGTCTTTAATGTCCGAATGGTGGACATCTTCATCATATTCTGCGATTTGTTTTGTAGAAGTTAGATCGGCTAATTTCTTAGCATCGAATGCTGCGCCACTGGGATTTGCTGCAAGACCTAAGTCTATAATTTGCCCATATTCTCCTCTATATTCAACTGGCAAACCAGTGGCTACATAACCCTCACTCTTTTTATTTTCAGCATTCATTGTTTAGAGGAGACTAACAAAAATAAATTTTAATGTCAATATGCCCTTGTATTGTATTTTTGTTTTGTATATTTATTAATACGTTTCATTTCAAGATTGTAGCCAAGACCTGTAGCTGTTGGTATTGCAATATATCCGTTTTTATCCACTTCGTATGTTGGATCGATTAAGTCTTCTTTATAAAAAAACGAACTCGGAGACATGTCTGCAGGATATTTAAAACCCGGAAGGGAAGAAAGTGCGATATTAAAGGCGCGACCGATCCCAGTTTCTAATAGTCCACCGCACCATACGCCGATATTATTATCTTGGCAAAAATCGTGGATTTTTTTAGATTCTGAAATCCCGCCAACACGTCCGGGCTTAATATTTATTATTTTACATGCCCCTATTTTTATAGCCTTCCTGGCATCCTCCACTGACAGAATGCTTTCATCAAGGCAAATAGGGGTTGTAATTTCTTTTTGCAAAAACGAGTGGTCAACAATATCGGTATCACCTAACGGTTGTTCAATCATCAGTAAATTGAAATTATCCAACTGTAAAAGTGTTTGGGCGGTATCCAATGTATATGCAGAATTGGCATCAACTTGAAGACGTATTTCAGGAAAGCTGCCCCGAATAATGCTTACATCGCCTAAATCCCGGCCGGGTTTGATCTTCAGTTTTATTCTGCCATACCCTTGTTCAAGATACTCACTGACAACCTTGGCAAGTGCCTGGGGCGAATTTTGGAGGCCAATAGAGACGCCCACATCAACTTTCTGGCGTTCCCCCTGAAATAAGGTTCTTAACGATTTTTCCTGGGCTTTGCCAAATAGATCCCACAAAGCCATTTCCAAGCTGGCTTTTGCCATTAAATGCCCACGCACCTCTGACACTATTTCTTGATACTCATCAGCAGATTTGATATCTTTTCCTAAAATTGCTGGTATCAGGAAATCTCTCAATATATGCCAGGCTGTACCGGTGGTTTCATAAGCATAACCCGGATCTCGATCAGCAACACATTCACCATACCCGACTAACCCCTCTGAAAAAATACTAATTACTATACATTCACGCTCACTGATCCGCCCAAAAGACGTCTCAAATGGAGATACTAATGGCATTGCCAGATGATTTAATTTTATCTTCTTAATTTTCATCGAAGGTTGTCTTAGACAATACCACCTGTGGTTACCAGGCTGATCACGAAACGGACAACACCTACCAAAACCGCAAGACCATTCAAGGTAATTCCAGCAATGGCTATCCCTTTTCTTCCCCGGCTTGAAACCAAGGCTGCAATCCCTAGAATGGCGCCTAACAAACCAAGGGGTAATCCAACACAATTTAGTACATTGAGTAATGGAATTAATGAAAAACAGACTCCGAAAACAGAAAATATTCCAATGATTATGCTGGCAATTCCAATTTTATTCTCCGCAAAATAGAATATTTATGGTTCGTAGGAATGATTGTCTTGCTCTATCACATCTTGTTGAGCTGGCAATGTTACTGTTTCTGGCTCTGTTTCTGGTTTTGTCTCCGGTTCCGTTCTTAACTCAACACCTGCCATTTTATCTTCAAGATTTTCGGAAATAAATAAATTTTCTGTACGCAACCCAAGCTCTGGAGTTGCACAAAATGGGCATACGTTCCAGGGTAAATCCATTAATTTTCCACAATGATGACAAGGTTTGCTCAATC
>Ga0075683_123_pt1 | contig 15023 bp, 18 predicted proteins | sample RifGroA2_FD_67685 | JGI IMG/M metagenome (GOLD analysis project Ga0075683, IMG submission 67685) | Microgenomates (Woesebacteria) bacterium GW2011_GWA2_40_7 | reverse complement strand
GTGATTCCCGTGATTAACGCCAGCCAGAAATTTGACATTAGAAAATTTTACCACAAAAATACCGGTCAGATATCTTCACTAAATCTTAACAACCTCTTTAGTATGCTCATTCTATGGCTAACGAAAAAATCCACATTGCAGGCATGCATTGCAGATCCTGCGAGATTTTAATTGAAGAAGAACTAAAAAAGATAAAGGGTGTTGGTGACGTCTCTGTTAGCCATAGTGACGGTACCGCTGATATCGTTTTTACCGATACACTTAATAAATTTGATGTGAAATGCGCCGTGGAAAATGCTGGCTATTGCATAGGAGAAAATGCGAAATTGCCATTTATATCCAGAGATAAAAAGGACTACATAGAGCTTGGATTAGCTTTTTTTATTGCAACTGCATTTTTTTTGATCGCCCGAAGCTTGGGATTGTTTGAATTGGCAGGCTCTGTTAAAGGAAGTTATTCTTCACTTCCCGTAGTTTTCATAATCGGGCTAACTGCAGGAATATCGACCTGTATGGCTCTAGTTGGAGGATTAGTTCTTGGAATGTCTGCTAAGTTTTCAAAACAAAACCCGGAAGCCAGTGGAATAGACAAATTCGTTCCGCATGTTTATTTTAACTTAGGCAGGATTGTTTCTTATTTTGTTTTTGGAGGAATAATTGGTTTTGCAGGATCATTTTTCCAATTATCAACCTCCGTACTCGGACTTTTAACAGTCGCAGTTGGGCTTGTGATGCTGCTTTTAGGCAGTCAGTTAATAGATATATTTCCATTTCTTAAAACAATATCATTTACGCTTCCGAAAAGTTTCCACAAATTTTTGGGGGTAAAAGAAAAAACCGAAGCAGAATATAGCAATAAGAATGCTTCAATTCTTGGCGCGTCTACTTTCTTTCTCCCTTGTGGTTTTACTCAAGCGATGCAACTTTACGCAATCAGTACCGGAAGCCCTCTTCAGGGAGCTCTGACTTTAGGTGTTTTTGCATTGGGAACGACACCCGGCCTTTTAGGAGTGGGAGGTCTTACGTCGGTGGTTAGTGGAGGATCTTCTAAATTATTTTTCAAAACGGCAGGAGTAATAGTGATGCTTTTGGCACTTTTCAATGTTTCTAATGGTCTAAATTTATTAGGAGTTAAATCGGTGTTTGCTAATACAAAAACTGATTCTTTAGATAAGAATGTAAAAATTGTAAATGGCGTTCAGGTAATTAAGATGACTCAAAAATCAAATGGCTATACACCAGATAAATTTACAGTTAAAAAAGGAGTTCCCGTTAAGTGGATTGTAACTTCAGAAACTATTTATTCGTGTGCGAGTAGTATTGTCTCCCAACAGTTGGGTATCAGAAGCAGCCTGAAGTTGGGTGAAAACGTATTCGAATTTACACCAACTCAAACAGGAACAATAAGATTTTCATGCAGCATGGGAATGTATACAGGACAATTTAATGTTGTTGATGGTAACGTCCTTCCAACAAATTCTCCAAGCACTCCATCCTGTGGCGGTAGTGGTGGCGGAGGTTGTGGTTGCGGAGGCGGAGCCAAGAATACAATTGTTCCGACAACGGGTGAGGTATCAACAGTCGACAAGACTCAAATACTAAAAGCTACATACTCTGTGAGTACCGATATCACACCAAATAAATTTACAGTCAAAAAAGGAGTCCCTGTTAGATTTGAAGTTCTGGCAAAAGAAAATGGGCAAGGGTGTATGGGAAGTGTTGCTATTCCGGGACTTACTGATAAAGTTGATGGATTTCAGGCCGGTCAAAGCATAGTCTTTGAATTTACACCCACCACAACAGGTACATATCCAATTACTTGTGCCATGGGAGTTCCAAGAGGAGACATTACAGTTAATTAAAGACATGCAAACACAAACAGTAAATATTACAGGAACGACTTGTCCAGCTTGTAAAAAGCTAATAGAAAAAAGAATCTTCACGATATCTGATATTACTGGGGTCAATGTTGACTTTAAGTCAGGGAAAAGTGTTATTGAATCAAATCGACCAATTAGTAAAGAGGAGATAAATAAAGTTTTAGAAGAACTACCCTACGAGGCCAATTAAATTATGAAAAAAGTTGAACTACAAATAAAAGGCATGCATTGTTCGTCCTGCGAAATGTTGATAAAGGATGAACTATCTTCTATGGATGGAATAACAGATATTGTAGTAAACAGTAAGACCGGCAAAGCTTCTCTTAACCTAAAAAACGGCGATATAAGTGATTTAATGATTTTGGACGCTATTAAAAATGCCGGATATCAGGGATCAATCGTAAATCCCTCACCGGTTTTTAACTCAAATACCTTTACACTCCCTCCGGAAATTAATTTCGATGCAAAAATTAGCAAAGATGAAAATGGAGAATTACATATTAGCGGAAAGTTAAATCTATCAAAACAAAACGAACCGGAAGTTTTAAGTGAAACATCAAATGAAAATACGGAAGATCAAGGAAATGGTAGAACAAATTTGTTAATTTCCGGGATGCACTGCACATCCTGCGCGGGTTTGATTGAAAAACAACTCAAAAAAGTTCAGGGCGTTTCTGAGGCTAGAGTTAATTTTGCTTCTGAAAAAGCATCAATTGTGTACGACTCTAATGTAAGCAAACTTGAAGATCTTGTCAAGGCCGTAGAAAAAGCAGGATATTCAGCTCAACCGGAAACTGAAGAGCTATCGAAAAATCAGTCGGTGAGACAGGAAGAAGAAATTAAAAATCAGTGGAGCAAGTTTGTGTTGAGCTTTCTTTTATCAGCGCCAATGATTTATTTTATGTTTCTCGACTTCTTTAAATTTTTGCCGGGGGGAACTCTTCTACTTCCTTATATTGGCATAATTTCTTTTATTCTGGCAACTCCAGTCCAATTTTATATCGGGGCGGGTTTCTATAAAGGAATGGTTTCGGCACTTCGAATGAAAACATTCAATATGGATAGTTTAATTGCCATTGGAACGTCGGTGGCTTTCTTTTATAGCGTTGTTAACTTTATGACTTACTATGCAGTTAATAACTCAATTATTGGACTGGCGGGCGCTAAAATCCCCGATCTTTATTTTGAAACTGCTGCATTTTTGATTACGTTTGTACTTTTAGGAAAGTTTTTAGAAGCTAAGGCAAAAGGCAGAACTTCTGAAGCAATAAAGAAATTAATGGGTTTACAAGCAAAGACGGCTAGAGTAATAAGGAATTGGCAAACTTTGGATATTCCGGTTGATCAAGTTGTTAAGGACGATATTATAGTCGTACGCCCCGGTGAAAAAGTACCAGTTGATGGAGTGATAACCAAAGGATCATCTGCAATTGACGAATCCATGATTACCGGTGAAAGTTTGCCCGTTGAAAAACATATCGATGACAACGTAATTGGAGGAACTATAAATAAACTTGGTAGTTTTGAATTTTGTGCGACCAGAATCGGTTCTGAAACCACTCTTTCTCAAATAATTAGATTAGTCGAAGATGCACAGGGATCCAAAGCCCCAATTCAAGCAGTTGCCGACAAAATTTCTGCTTGGTTTGTCCCTGCTGTAATAGCAGTTGCCACATTAACTTTCATTGTTTGGTTCTTTGTTTTAGGATCTAGTTTGGCATTCGCGCTTATGGCCTTTACTGCGGTAATAGTTATCGCGTGTCCTTGCGCATTGGGACTTGCTACACCCACCGCAATCATGGTCGGGACCGGAGTCGGCGCAGAGCATGGAATTTTGGTTAAGGGTGGGGAACCGTTGGAGAGCGCCAGCAAGATTAACACAATTGTTTTTGATAAAACCGGAACAATCACAAAGGGTAAACCGGAAGTAACAGATATTGAAGATTTATCCGACTTGGATGAAGAAGAAGTGTTGACGATCGCTGCGAGTTTAGAAAAACAGTCTGAACACCCCCTTGCCGAGGCAATTGTAAATTATGCAGAAGTGGAAAAATTTGCACTGAGCGGGGTTGTTGGGTTTGAGGCAATTCCGGGACATGGAGTTAAAGGAAAAATCGGCAAAACTGATTACTATTTGGGAAATCGTAAATTAATGATCGACAAACTAAATTTAGATATAGATAAATTTGAAAGAAAGTTGGAAAGACTTGAGGACGCGGGAAAAACTGCAATGATTTTGGCTGACAAAAAAGGAATTTTGGGAATCGTGGCCGTTGCCGATACCGTCAAAGAGACTTCAAAAGAAGCGGTAGAGATGCTTAAAGGCAGCGGGATCGAAGTTTGGATGATTACTGGGGACAACCTGCGAACCGCAAACGCTATTGCGATGCAGGTCGGAATTACAAACATCTTGGCGGAGGTGTTGCCCGGTGAAAAAGCAGAAAGGATAAAGGAATTGCAAGGAGGTCTACCTGCCGGCAGGCGGGTAGCGATGGTGGGGGACGGCATTAACGATGCCCCCGCGCTTGCCCAGGCTGACCTGGGGATAGCAATGGGATCAGGAACCGATGTTGCTATGGAAACAGGTGGAATAGTTATTATCAAAAACGATTTGAGGGATGTTGTAAACGCTTTGGATTTATCTAAAACTACAGTCTCTAAAATACGACAAAATATGTTTTTTGCGCTTTTCTATAACGTAATCGGTATTCCAGTTGCCGCCAGAGTTTTCGCTTTTATGGGACTTATTCTTAAGCCCGAACTTGCAGGGCTTGCAATGGCATTAAGCTCTGTTTCGGTTGTAGGCAATTCGTTGCTTTTAAGAAAATACCAACCGGGCAAAAAGAATTATTTATCGATGTATGCCCCATATGCAATGATGCTAGCGTTTACATTCTTATTCTTTGAGTTTGCCCGCTTCAGCTCTTCAGGGATGGGGAAATAATGACAATTTTCTTGACTTGACTTCGTATTTTGTTTGGGATATGTTTAATTTATGACCATCGAAATGGGTACCAAAATTGCAATTTTTAAAGGTAAAAACATTCGCAAAACTATTTGTAAAAATGAATGGTGGTTTGTGGTAGAAGATGTGGTTTTAGCTTTGATTGACTCAAATGACCCCAAACAGTATGTCCAACGAATGAAACTGAGAGATCCCGAGCTTGTAAAAGGGTGGGTACAATTTGTACATACCCTTTCAATTAATACTCTTGAAGGTAAACAGAATATGAATTGTGCAAATACAGAGGGTATCTTTCGCATTGTTCAATCAGTTCCGTCTCCAAAACCGAACCATTCAAGCGTTGGCTAGCCAAAGTTGGTTACGAGCGCGTAACAACAGAAATCTCACAACAAGAAAAACCAAATACATTTATTAAAAACAAAAAAATAGCAAAAAGAGGAGGAAATGTTGCCGGAAACGCTAGAAAACAAACAGAAAAAGAACTAGGTAGACCACTCGTTTCAAAAGAAAATTACCTATCAAAACCGGAAGATAGAAAAAACTTAAAGAATACCTGGTGAATAAATGACTGGTTTTCAACCCACCAATTATTTGCTATTATTTAACGTTTTGATCTTCTTATACTTCATCCCAAGCCTTCTTGAGCTCTTTTTCTGCATATTCTTTCGAGACCGGCCAAAGATACAAATAACCTGAATAAAATTTAGCTTTTTGGCCAAAATCAAAAGCTATTTTATTCTTCTTCAAGTATTTCATTGCTTCTTTTACCGCTAACAATTCTTCTTGAAAGCGAAACTTTGAATCGGATAAGTATTTATAACCAAACTTCAAAACACCCATTTCTTTATGTTTGGGGTTGGGATTATCTGTTTGCAAGTTACGGTATATGGGATCAGGGACAAGAATAATCGGCCCCAAACTCTGTGCGGTTGATTTTCCAATCAATGGCAGATGATGTAACAGAGATCCTTTCGAAATGACATACCATGGAAGTTTCATTGGGAAATTATATCAAGATTTCGACGATAGTACGACCAGAGTATTCCGGTCTTCATAAAATCTTAACCATCTAAAGAATATTATTAAGTAATGAAACGAAGTTTTAGCATTAAACGGATAATCATTTGTGTAGCACTGGTACTCACTGTTTTTGTTGCGATATCCGTCTTTAAAGTAACTCCGTCGAATTTATTCTTCTGGGGTATTTTACTGTTATGTCCGCTCATGCATTTTTGGATGATGAAAGATGACAAGCATAAACATTGAGTAGTAATATGAAAGGGGGGTGAGAAATATGAAATTATCAAAAATAATGCATGTCGCAAGTGTAATCGTTGGATCGATTGCGGTTATTACATTTTCAGGAGCTGTATTTGGTAGCACTAATGGTATGGTTTTTGGAATTACAAAAAATGACGCATTGCTCTGTACCGGAATTCTTGTGCTTTTCGCAATCTGGGGACAGGTCGGAGCGATTCATCACATGATGCTTGAGAAGCGTGGCGAAGTTGTTTAAACATACAATCTTCACAAAATCTTAATATTCAAAAGAATAGAATTTGCTCATGTCGACCAAAACGATGATCCTTTTGGGTGTTGGTTTTTTTGCAATGCTTGTTGGGCTTGTATTTTTGGCAACTTACGGCCAAAAGCCCGACCCAGCGACGCTATCTTACAAAAAAGAGGATGTAGACCGTCCTAAGACTGAGGTTTTAAGCTCCCTAATTGATATCGGCGAAATGAAAGTGAATGAAATAAAAGAAGTTAGCTTTCAACTAAAAAATGTCGGTACAAAACCACTCCAAATTTTGAATATTAACTCAAGTTGTAATTGTACATTTGGCCAAATAATTTATAAGAATTTAACCACAAAACAATATGGAATGCATAAGCAAAGTGGCTATGTTACAGATGTTTTTCCAGGCGACACCGCTAATGTTAAAGTAATATATAATCCCTCGATTATGCCTGTATATGGAAATGTAAGCAGGGATGTATACATATCCACTAACGATCCCGATAATCCAAAAATAACCTTTACGATAAAAACATCGGTTAGGTAACTGTAAAACCGTAGTTAAATGAACATGGATACGAATTTTCTATTTGGAATTTCCTTAACCGCATCATTTTTGGCCGGAGTGTTGGCCCTTTTTGCTCCGTGTTGCATTACCTTCCTATTTCCCTCATATCTGGGAACAATATTCAAATCCTCCTCCGCTAAAGCTTCGGAAGGACGAGGAAAAACAATGTTCTATACCGTTATTTTTGCCATCGGGATCGCTTTTGTTCTTGTTCCAATAGCGTTGGGTTTAAGGTTTGCAATATTATTTTTGGATTCGTATCATTTACAGATTTATTATTTTGGGGCCTTTGTGATGTTTTTGATGGGTATAATGACTTTAAAGCCAATCCTTCATTTGCCTCAAATGTTCCATGTATCAGGGATTCGGGGAAAGAGGGTCAATACAGCAAGCGTGTTTGGATTGGGGCTGATGTCCGGTTTAACATCTGCTTGTTGCGCGCCCGTGCTTTTCGCGGCCGTAACCTTAACCTCATTGTCGCCCAGTTTGTTTCAAGCATTTATTGTTTCACTAGCCTATGTAATAGGAATCGTTTTGCCACTTTTTATTATGTCTATGTTTTATGAAAAGGCGGTTAGTAAAATAGGTGGGAGTAATAGACAAAAAATATATAATGTTTTAAGATATGCGGGATCTGCCATCTTCTTTATTACTTCCATTGTTATAGCAATACTTAATTTTCAGGGAAAACTTCAAATGGATGAAAGCCGTGGCTACGGTCAAAAAATTAGAATGATTGTTTTTGAAGTAAGTAAATATTTTCAAAACCCGCTAGTTGATTTATTAGTCTTTGGGCTTATCGTTTTCATCTTTTACAAATTATTAAAATATAAAAATGACAAAAACTAATATTCTAATCATATCCGTAGTGGTAATAAGTCTTTTAACCAATATCGCTCTCGCGGTAAAGTTGAATTTATTTGGAGATATAAATTTGTTTAAAAAAGATACACCAACTATTTTGACTACAAAAGGAAGTAATAGTGAGATTTTCGACGAAATTAACCCCACTCAAGGATTTCAAATCAATGAACAATAGGATCAGGCGAAAAAATCAAAATTGACCGGGATAACTCATATTTCTTACTTAATTTTTTCTGGGCAGTTGGGCTTAATAATAAATCTAAAATTTTAGATGAGGGAGACATGATGAAATATGGCGGAATAAAAGGAGCGGGTGACTTTGCCTCGACCGGAGGTTGGTCGCTCGCTAAGGGCTCCACGATGAACTATTATTCCAGGTCTGTCCTTATTCCATTAACTTCTGAGCAGGAACAGTTGGTAGAAAAAGTGTCGTCAAATATTTTTAGACCTTGTTGCAACAATTCAACTGCATTCCCAGATTGCAACCACGGAATGGCGCTTTTGGGAGTATTGCAATTTATGGCGGGAAACGGAGCGAGTGAGCGCGAAATGTACGAAGCAGGTAAATACTTTAATGCTTTTTGGTTCCCGGGGAACTACTTTGATTTAGCGCTTTATTTTAAAAACAAAGAAGGAAAGAATTTTTCGGACATTGACGCCAAGTTGTTGCTAAGCAAGGATTATTCTTCTGCGACAGGAGCGAAAAACATTAAACTGTGGTTGTCTGAACAAGGCTTAGTTGAGGAACCGCCAAAAACTGGCGGTGGGTGTGGGGTATAATAACTCCATGAGGATACTTGTTATTGAGGACGAAAGAAGACTGAGTAATATTATTAAGAAGGGGTTTACCGAGGACGGTTTTGCGGTGGACACGGCTTTTGATGGCGAGGAGGGTCAATATTTGGCGGAAAGTGAAGAATATGACCTAATCGTTCTTGATTTGATGCTCCCAAAAATTGACGGAATAGAGTTATGCAAGGCTCTGAGAAAAAAGGGGATTAAAACTCCAATTCTGATGTTAACCGCGAGATCTACCATCGAAGACAAGGTTAAAGGCTTGGATAGCGGCGCAGACGACTACATCACCAAACCATTTTCATTCATCGAATTTAGATCGCGAGTACACGCTCTTATTAGGAGAAGCCATCAAGAAGGTTCCCCTGTTCTTCAAATTGACGGACTTACACTCGATCCTTTAAAACACAAGGTTGTTCGGGATGGTAAAGATATCAGTCTTACCCCTAAAGAATTTTCTATTTTAGAACTTCTAATGAGACACAAAGGAGAGGTTGTAACAAGGACAATGATAATTGAACATGTTTGGGATTATGATTTTAATGGGATGAGCAATATTGTGGACGTTTTTGTTGTGACACTTAGAAAAAAAATAGATGGAGATTTCAAAAATAAATTAATAAAAACCGTTCATGGTGTTGGCTATATTATATGAATAATATGAATACAAAAAGCATAAATTTCAAAATAATTCTTTGGTTTAGTTCTATTTTGTTTATAGCAACCGGGGTCATTTTCTCAATTTTTTTTCTGGTAACTTCAGGCATTCTCTATCAGGAGGTTGATCGAGAGCTTCTGGTCCATTCCAGCAACCCTACGCAATTTAATAATATCCCGGGAATGGTTATTACCATACTTGACCAGAATGGAGGTATAAAACAAAGTTCCATTAGTTACGATACTCCGTTTGTTTCGTATAAATATTTATTTGAAAGCGCAAAAAAAAGAATACAAAATTCAATAAATTTACTTCTGTCAACTCTCGGGATTATTTTTATGGTTCTTATACTTCCTACTATTTTAGGGGCAATGTTTTTGGCTCGAAGGATAATAAAACCAATTTCAGAGACGGCCGACAAAATGGATAATATTACTTCTGAAAATTTAAATGAAAGGTTGACGAACCCGGGTTCCAAAGACGAAATCGAAAAATTAACAGTTACTTTTAATAATTTGCTTGACAGAATTCAACAGTCTTTTATCCGTGAAAAACATTTTATTGGGGACATAGCACACGAATTAAAAACTCCTCTTGCGACACTAAAGGGTGGCATTGAATTGACATTATCAAAAGACAGACAAAAAACCGAGTATCAGAAAACTCTGACTGAGTCGTTGGTCGACATTAACAGGATGTCAGCATTACTTCATAATATTTTAGATTTAGCATGGATAGAGGCCGACAAAGGTACCGTCAACAATAAAAGGTTCAACTTGTCCGAGACGATGAAAGAATTAAGGGAAATTGCAGTTAAACTTGGATCTCAAAAACAAATTAAAATCAAATCAAACATTCAACCGGATATTTCAGTTTTTGGCGACGAAGGAAAAATTACAAGAGCGATATTAAATGTTCTAGATAACGCAATAAAATATACGCCAAGAAATGAACTTGTTTATATCTCATTGCATAAGTCTATGAATCACGCTGTCGTTGAGATTAAGGATAGTGGCGTCGGAATTCCTAAAAGTGATTTAGCACACATTTTTGAGCGTTTTTACAGGGGATCTAAAACGGCAAAAACATTGGGATCTGGGTTGGGGTTGGCAATATCCCAGGGGATAATTAAAGCCCACCATGGCGATATTACAATTGACAGCCTGGTCAGTAAAGGAACGACTGTAAAAATTACTTTGCCAATTTGATTTAATATAACGATATAATTATTCAGGATGACACTAGACCAAATATTGATAATGATTAGTGGACTGGGATTGATGGGACTAATTTATTGGTTCTTCTTTGGAAAGAATGATGAGATTGTTGCCGTCGAAGACAGTGTCGACATCCTTGTTGATGGGGGATATAAACCGGAAAATATAAAAATAGCGAAGGGAAAAACTACAAGGCTTGTTTTCAAAAGAACAGACCCTAACAACTGTCTTGAGGAGATTTATATACCGGACTTCAAAATAAAAAAATATCTCCCACTAAATCAAAAAGTAGAAATCGATCTTGCACCGGGGAAGGCCGGGGTTTACCAGACACACTGTGGTATGGGAATGTTTCATGGAAAAATTATAGTTAATTAGTTAATCGTTATTAGTTCATCGTTCATCGTCCGTGGTTCATCGTTCATCGATTATGATAAATCAATCAAAATTTAAATTTGAAGAACTACATGTTTACCAAGAAGCCCTGGATTTTGTCGATTTTGTGTATGATTTAACCAAAGGTTGGCCAAAGGACGAAATTTTCGGTTTGACAAATCAGGCCAGAAGAGCGGTTGTGTTAATTGTTTTGAATATCGCTGAGAGTACAAGTAGAACCACGAAAGATTTTAGACACTTTAATGATTAGTACTCTTAAAATTTCTTTTCCGATTGTGGGTATGCATTGTGCTTCCTGCGCAAAACTCATCGAAAGAGGAATTTCCAGAATTCCGGGCGTTAATTCTGCGATGGTAAATTACGCTAGCGAAATAGCGACAGTAGATGTTGAAGATGGCGTTGACGATCAAGATTTGGCTCAAGCGGTTTACGACGTCGGTTATAAAGCAGTGTTTGCTGATACTGATAGGTCAGAAGGTAAATCTGCCGAGGAGCAAAAAGATGAGATAAAAAAAGAGGAACTTAAAAAATTAAAGACGAAGGTTGTTGTATCGGGGACATTGTCGGCCATCGTAATGGTGGGGAGCTTTGTAATGTTCCCTAACTGGGTTCTTCTTGTCCTTGCCATTCCTGTTCAATTCTGGGCAGGCAAGGAATTCTATCTGGCCACCTGGTCGGGCTTAAAAAACCGGGCTGCAAGTATGGATACGTTGATTGCAATCGGCACAACCGCTGCGTTTGGTTACTCTATATATTCTGTTATTTTCGGGGGACCTACTTATTTTGATACTTCAACCGTGATAATAACACTTATTTTATTGGGTAGACTTTTGGAAGCAAAAGCCAAGTCGCACACAAGCGACGCCATTAAAAAACTTTTAGGTTTGGCTGCGAAATCTGCTAGGGTTATCAGAAGCGGGCGTGAAATTGATATACCGATAGAGGATGTGATTTTGGGAGACAAAATCAGAGTACGGCCAGGAGAAAAAATTCCAGTGGACGGAATCATTCTGGAAGGTGAAAGTGCAATCGATGAATCGATGGTTACCGGAGAAAGCGTTCCTGTGGATAAAACCGTAGGGGCAAATGTTATTGGAGCAACTATGTCTCTTCATACTTTGTTCCAATAGTATTAATGCTTGCCGTGGCAACCTTTGTCGTCTGGTACAGCCTAGGATTTCCCGTTAACGCATTTACCGGAATGGTGACGGTGTTAATCATTGCTTGCCCTTGCGCAATGGGTTTGGCCACCCCTACGGCTATTATGGTAGGTACGGGAAAGGGGGCCAATAAAGGTATTTTAATAAAAGATGCCGGCAGTCTTGAAACACTTAATAACGTTCGCTCGATAATCTTTGACAAGACGGGGACTCTGACAAAAGGACAGATGTTTTTAAGAGAGTACAAAGTACAGAGTACAAAGTACACAGAGGGCGAAGTTCTTGTGATTGCCGCAAGTTTGGAACAAAATTCTGAGCACCCGATTGCAAAGGCGATAGTAGAAAAAGCGAAGAGTGAAAAACTAAAAGTGAAGAAGGTGGAACACTTTAAAACTTTGGAAGGGATGGGGGTTGAGGGGACAATTGAAGGTAAAAAATATTTTTTGGGAAGATCGAAATCGGGATCGATATCTCTTACGAGTGGAGGGAAAACATTGGCGACCTTTGAAGTTGGTGACGAAATGAAAGACGGGGTCCGCGAAGTGACAAAAGGTTTGGATGAAAAAGGCATTAATGTTTGGATGATAACTGGGGATAAAAAGAGTGTTGCGCAAGATATAGCAAGTAAGGCTGATATTGAAAACATAATGAGTGAAGTAATGCCTCATGATAAAGCGGACAAGGTGAGAGAACTTAAAGTAGGGAGTAAGGGTCAAGTGGTAAGCGTTGCATTCGTCGGAGACGGTGTAAACGACGCGCCGGCATTGGCCGCAGCTGACGTCGGAATTGCCATGGGAACGGGAACCGATGTGGCAATTGAATCGGCAGGGGTGACCCTTTTAAATAAAGATATAAGAAGTGTTTTGACTGCCTTTAATTTGAGTCGTGCAACTCTTGGTGTGATCAAACAAAATCTGTTTTGGGCATTTGGCTATAACATTATTCTTATTCCTGTTGCTGCAGTGGGGCTTCTAAATCCAATGATTGCGGCCGGAGCGATGGCGGCTTCTTCAATATCTGTAGTGCTGAATTCCTTGAGATTAAACAAGATTAAAATTTAACAATTTACTTTTTCACTATGTTGATATGTATCAATATAGTGAGAGTTAAATTTCTTTTTTAAGTCGATTTATTTTTTGAGATCTTTCCCGAACTTTATAATGATAATCACTTATTGGCAAACCCTTGGTCGGGACATCAAACACACTTGCGAGTTCTTGTAAAAGTGCTTTATTGTCGTCCGAAATAGCAATTTTGTCTGCGATTTTCTTAACAGACCCGTTTCCATATTTCATTCGTAAATTCATCTTGGATATTGTTACAGGCGTTACTCTTAATATCTGCCGGATTTCTTGGTAATCGTTTCCTTTTGAAAGTAAAACTGCGATAGCTAGTCTCTTTGCCATTACTGTTTTTTCAGTAGGGGAGAAAAAGTCATCCAAAAAATTATTCATCTCACCTTTATCCTTAATTTTTGCCAGTGAATCACTTAATAATTCGTATATTCTTTGTTCGACCTCTACTCTTAATTTATATTTTGACACCTGCGTCACAATATAACTATATTGATATGTATCAATATAGTCAAGAGATGTATGATAGAGAAAAGTGTGTTCCAAGGCAGATGTTTTATTCAATAATTTTCCAGAGGTGATTAGCGATTGCCTTCATGTCGTTTCTGGCTTGAGCAACTTTGATTTTTTCGTCATCGAATAATTCCAATCTGTCCGAATGGACCGACCCGGGAGTACTGCTAACCCCGGTTAAACGTGGAAAATTGTAAAAAGCATAACTGGTTCCGTCGTGATTGGGAGAACCTTTAAATACTTTTATGCTTTTTAATTCTTTGATTTTTGAAAAGTCTGCATCTGTGTCTAATACGCACAAATCTGGTTTAATATTTTGAGCTAAAAATTCGCCAACAAGTGCCCCGATGGAGTATCCGGTGCATGCATATTCGGTGACAATTAATAAACCGTCATTGAATCGATCTTTGTTTGTCTTGATAATTCTCGCAATTTTCGGTTTTACAATTTCGGCTGTCTCGTAGTTTGTAAGGTTTGAACCGGCATTCATGAAAAACACAGAAGGCGGTGGAAGCATAAGTTGATGTCTTTTTCTTCTAGCCAAATCTGCCATGACGAGAGTGGGAAGTCTACCACTGACATCATCTCAAATAATAACTCCGTAGGTATGGAGAAACGGTTTCATTTTCCAAGCGATATTTTCAAAAGCCTCGACTGTTTGTTCTCGGTTAAATGGAGGACGTAGGTTTTCGATCATTAGTGTGCATTTTAATCTCCGTTGGCTATTGACGCAACTTATTCTGAAAAGTATATTGAAACTTGCTATGGCAACGACAAATATCACAGACGTTAATTTTGAAGAACAAGTAATAAAAAATAAACTTCCGGTGTTAGTTGATTTTTGGGCAACCTGGTGCGGACCATGCCTGATGGCGGCTCCAATTTTAGAAGAGCTTTCGGAAGCTTATAAAGATAAAGTATTGATAATGAAATTGGATGTTGACGCCAATCCTGCGACGTCATCGAAATATGGAGTAATGTCGATTCCTACAACGGTTTTATTTAAAGACGGAAAAGAAATAGGACGTCATACGGGCTTTGCAGGAAAACAAGGTTTTGAAGAGTTAATGATGAAAGGTGGTGATTAATTATGGATCCAAACGCAACAAATCCGATAGTTCCAGCCGCAGACCCGAACGCTCCCGTTCAGGCGCCTGTCATGCCCGGAACAGATCAACCAGTGGGAACTCCCGCTCCAGTTGAACCAGTCATGCCGGTTGAGCCAGCAATGCCAGAGCCAGAAGCTCCCGCCATGCCGACACCGGCCCCAACTGAAGGAACAGGAGATGCTACAGGTGGAATGCCACCCGTGGTACCCCCAGCAACCGTTTAATGAAGTTGGAAGTCAGAGGTTTGAAGAATGAAGGGAGAGTATGATGTTTGAATTTTGGAGCGTGGTTTTTCCAGCTTCAGTTTTC
>Ga0075683_131_pt1 | contig 16105 bp, 17 predicted proteins | sample RifGroA2_FD_67685 | JGI IMG/M metagenome (GOLD analysis project Ga0075683, IMG submission 67685) | Microgenomates (Woesebacteria) bacterium GW2011_GWA2_40_7 | reverse complement strand
AATGTAACTTTTGTCCCTGCCGGTCCTCTTATATCCTGAACGGCCTCGGGAAGAGTTATTGCGCTGGTTGAAACATCGATTTTTTTAGATACGTCGGTAATACGTACTATAAAATCTCCCGCCTTGACCCCGGCGCGTTCGGCCGGAGAATCTGGCAAGGGGCTTACTACCGCCAATCTATTTTCTTTATAACCGATCTCAATACCAACACCTTCAAAAGAACCGCTCAAGTCCTCGTTGACTACTTTGTTTTCTTTTGGAGGCAAAAACATTGTATAAGGGTCTCCAACCGCCGCAACCATTCCGCTAATTGCGCCATAAACCATTTCTGAAGGCCTAAGTTTGCTTTTATCATAATATTTCGCGCTCAACGTATCCCAAACCTGCCAAAAAAGGGAAAAGTCTACATTCTTATCAGGAGGGGTTTGTCTGTCTATTTTTACCTGAAGTGATTTTGAAACTTCGGCCGTAAATCCCCTTACCCCGAGTTGATAGCCAAAGGTAAAGACAATAAGAAGTACGAAAATCCCGAGAACCGATTTTCTAACTTTTGAAAAACTAAGTTTGAAAGCCATATGGAGATGATATCGGCTTTGAGCCGTTAACTCAAGAACTAAATTCTGGGAGTGTATGGCAGAAGTGCCAAATGTCTGGCGCGTTTAATGGAAAGGGCAACACGCCTTTGATGTTTTGCACAAAGCCCGGTTCTATCTTTTCCCAAAAGTTTAGCACGGTCGCTTATATATTTGGTCAAGATTCCAATATCTTTATAGTCGGGCTCTGTTTTATTTTTGTCAAAGGGACAATTACGTGCAACAGGCGCTTCTTTCAATATCCTTCTTTTTTTATTGTCTTTTTTCTTTGCCATAAAAATAGTTATTAGATTTTAGTTATTAGTTCTTAGTTAAAATGGTATATCCTCCTCACCGACTTCCTCCTTGTCCGCCGTAGCCTCGACGGAGGCGGATGCCTTTTTGTCTTTTTTAGCCGGCTTCTCTACTGACTCGACAGGTGCTTCTTGTGATTCAATCTTTGGCTCAGGAACTTCAATTTCCCCTCCACCAACTTCATCGGATTTCTTATCCAAAATCAGCATATCGCTTATAACTACTTCTGTTCTTTGTTTTTGGGTTCCGTCAGTACCTTGCCAGCTACGTGTGGCAAGACGTCCCTCTACGTAAACTTTTCGGCCCTTTTTCAAAAGATTCGCGCAGATTTCGGCCAACTTGTTCCAAGCGACTACGTTGTGGAATTCAACATCCTCCTTTTTTTCACCACTGTCGGTATTCCAGCTTCTATTGGTTGCAACCCCAAAAGTACAAACCGCAGTTCCTTGCGGCGTATAACGCATTTCGGGATCGCGAGTCATATTCCCGATCAACATTACTCTATTTAGTGATTTTGCCACTTCGTCTCGCCGTAGCTCCTTAAGCGGAGGCGGATCCTTCCTTTCTAATTAAAAGATAGCGTATCACATCAACGTCCGTTCTTAGTTTATCATCAAGCGCTTTGGCCCCGGTTGGGTCAAGCTCTATCTCAAAAAATAGGTATAAACCGGTTTCGCTTTTGCCGATTTTGTAGGCCAATTCTTTAACTCCCCACTCTTTGGACTCTTTGATAGCGCCTTTAAAAATCTGAAGGGTTTTTTCAAAAGCCTCGACAACCTTCTTTTTCTTGGCCGCCCCGGCCTTGCCGTCCAAAACTACAGTCAGTTCATATTTGTTCATACAATTGGAATTATATCAGCTTCCGATTTTGAACTCAACCACATCTCCGTCGTGCATTATATAGTCCCGGCCCTCGCTCCTGACTTTGCCTTCCTCACGACAAACCTTCCACCCGCCTACGCCCGGCTTCGGCGAGGCAGGCCCTCCAATAAAGTCACTAAAATCACAAACATCAGCTTTAATAAATTTTTTAATAAAATCCGTATGAATTACACCGGCGGCTTCTTGGGCACTGATCCCAACCGGAATGGTCCAAGCCCTAACTTCCTTCTCCCCTGCCGTTAAAAATGTAATTAGGCCGAGGGTTTTAAAAGCTTTCTGGATTAACCTCTCCAATCCCGATTTTTTAATTCCAAGATCCTCCATGTATATTTTTTGGTCATCGTTAGAAAGTTCCGCAAGCTCGCTTTCGGTTTTGGCGCAAATTGCCACAACTTGATCGGGATTTAACTTGAGCTTTTCGGCAAAAGAAATTTCCAGATCATGCGCGTTTGCTAAATCTTTCTCATCCACATTCATAACGACAAGGACGGGCTTGATTGTCAAAAGTCCTAGTTCTTTGGCTATTTTCCTCTCCTCCTCTGATACATCGTTATATAACGATGTATCACTGGATAAAATTGTTTTTAATCTCTGAACTGCTTGCCAGCGATCTTTTAATTCTTTATCCGGGGTATTGCCTGGGTCTTTTTGTTTTTCTAAAGTTTGAAGATCGGCCAGCGCAAGTTCAGTATTTAAGACCTCAAAGTCGCTTACGGGATCTTTTACTCCCTGTTTTACAATATCAGGGTCGGTAAATGCGCGAAGAACAAAACAAATCGCATTGGTTTCCCTAATATGGCTTAAAAATTTGTTTCCTAATCCCTCACCTTTGCTAGCCCCGGCGATGAGACCAGCTATATCTACGAATTCGACAGTTGCTGGAACAATGCCGTCCGGAACCGGTACAATCCCTATGTTTGGTTCAATCGTTGCGAACGGAAAGTTCGCCACGTACGCCTGCTGCTTTTTAAGCAAAGCGTTAAAAAGTGTGGACTTCCCAACGTTTGATAACCCTACAATTGCCACACTAAGACTCATTTTTTAGCCTCCCTTTCTTGACTTCTTGGGTAAATAGACATATAATATCCTCAAATTGGCGTTAGCCACGACCTTCTCGCTTCGGCGGGAAGGGCAAAACAAAGAATTTCGAAACTTCCTCTAAGACTCTGAAAAAGTCACCCTCATCCATTTCTGATAATTTATTCCAAATTCGTTTTGAACTAAACACACGGATTTGTGAAATCATAACAGAAACAGTTTTACCTTGCACTGATACCGGAACATAATATTTATTATCCTTAAGCTTTGTGCTCATGGGGATTCCCAAAAACAATTCACGATTGAATTTTTTGATAATTAGAACGGGTCTAACAAAGTTTTCATTTTTACCATCCTCTTCAAAACCAACATTTACACCAACAGAAACCCACCAAATATCACGTTCTTTAAAAAGAGGTGGTGTTTTGATTTTGTAATGAGACTGCTTTTTCTTTTCAATCCATCCATCAAAATCTTTTGGGAAATTTACATCCATATAAAGCAATTATAATACTTTGAAGGAAAATATTTACCTTGAAGTAGAAATTTATCCCTCAAAGTTTCAGCGAAGTGGGATCAAACTGTCCTTCGGCATGCTCAGGATAAATTGGGACAGTGAAAAGACTGTCCCAATAGAAAGCGACGTGGCTAGATTTTAACATACTCTTTCCCCGATTTTTACTCGTCAGAAAAGAAGTGTATAATTCCCGCCATGAAACAAGAAATACTATTTGCGGAAGCCAAAAACCTGAAAGCTGAATTCACCTTTTCAAAACTGGATGCAGAGGAAAAAGAAATAGTTGACTCACTTGTCACATGGTCCAATCCGGAAAGGTTTTCGGGTCAAATCAAACAACTTCACGGCAGAAGCGTTGTTATCAAAAGTCCGACAAGACACGTTTCTGATCCCATCGACTTTTTCATGGAAAAATATGACGGAATCCAAATTTTCGGATTTGGAGGCGCAAGGACAATGATCCGTGAAGGTGTCGCAGAAGTACCAAGCAAAATTGAAATTACACAACTTAACGAATCCGACCATTCAAAAGAGCTTGCACAGATTCAGGAAAATTTTTAAGAACTCTTCACCAGACATTCGATTTAGCTTATATGGATGGACATTTGGGAAATATGAGTCTTCTTAGAACTGAGAAAAAAGCCGGAATTTATGCAACCGATTTGGGAAGCGTCAAAGATATAAAAAGCCACCCGTTTGCAGAAAAATTCAGAGGAATTGATATATACACTTATATAGCAACATCACGTCGGCTTATGGCAAGCTATGCTAGTTATTTGGAAGCAAGGCATGGACAAGATAATGCAATAAAAGATTTCCAGAATTTACTTACATTTATAAGTATTTCCGGCCTTGCTTCCGGATATTTTGAAACAGAAATAACAGATGGTGAAAGTATGTCTCCAACAGAAGTTGTTAAGAAAGGGAAAAAATTTGGAAACGATCTGGTAAAAATTTTCTCTCCGAATATCAGTCCTCAGGTCTCACTGGACATGTTCGAGATATACCTTAAGGAAATTATTTAGAAGTAATTATACCGCAATTGTCTTTTGTTCCAGTTTGGAGACTCTTTTTTCCAATTTATCGAATTCTTCAACCGTCGGCGCATCATCCTCCAAATTTGCAACCTGTAAACCGATTTTATCTATTCGCTTGGTTAACCTTTTTTCAACACCATCAATTTTTTGTCTAACTCTCCAAACTTACCTTCAAGTCCATCGATTCTACCTGACAATTTTTTGTCTAAACCATCAATTTTTTGCAATAATTCACTTTTCATGACACTTTGGCCATTAATTATTATTCGTAGCATTTTCTTTGTATCGTCCATTGGAATTAATATACTATCAAAAAACAGCCGATTTCAATATCCTTTATATACAATCTTTATTCTTCCCCCATTAAATGTTGCGTCGGCACCGTTTAACGACTTAATTTGCACCCGATAAATGTTTTGGCCTCTCCAAAAATAAAGTCTCCCGGATGCAACCCTAACACCGATTGTATCATTGCTTTCGAGTTCGCTTCCGTTAACGGCAATTTTATTTGTCGCATCATAAAGTCGAACAAACACTTTGCTTCCGGAACTGGATGTGTTAATTGACGCATCCCAATCAACATAGGCATCTTTACCGTATTCAGTCTCTAAATTAATCGGGGTATCGGTCCCACCAATGTCTGCCCAATCAGTATTTTTTGTAGTAAACGTACCGTTTAAATTCAGATAAGCTGTCCTTTTTGTAAAAGGAGTAGTTGAAACAACCCTAACCGGTATCGGCGTTGATGTCTGTGTAGAAGCCGGAGTCTGCGATTTTAAAACTGACTCAATAACTTGAGTGACATAGTCTTTTATGTCATTTAAATTTACCTGCTGTACAGCTGTTTTTGCACCGTCTTGAGTAACAATTTTACTGTCTTTGACTTTTTTGACTTCACCAAAGAGAAAGAGAAAACCAACTGCCAACGCTACTATGCAAATTGAGAAAAATATATGAATGAGCGTGTCCGAAGATGTTTTTTTGTAATTCACCAGACCCATACTAAAATCTTAACCTTTTTTATTCAGACTTTGCAAATACTAGCATCTTGATGCTAGGACGAAGCAATCAGTGAATATACCTACCCGAAGGAATATCTTACGGTTCAACGCATAGAAACCTACTCACAAATTCAATTTCGCTGGTTAGTGTTGCCGAAAGGTTATGCTAGTGTAATTTCAAAAATACTTTTAATCTTTGGGCTTGCGACCTTGTAAAAAATATTTTTACCCTGGCGTCTTGAATTAACTAGCCCAGTGAGTCTTAATATTTTTAGATGTTGGGAGGTGTTTGACTTTCTGACCTTCAGAATTTTTGATAGCTCATTTACCGTAACCTCGGAATTCATAGTCATACTTAAAATTTCGAGTCTTTTGGAGTTTGCGATAGCTTTGAATAGTTCAGCCATCTGTTCGTAAGCTTTTGGAGTGAATGAAAGTTTGTTTAATACCATATCTAATATGCTAATATGTTGCATATTTGTAACATGTAATTTCAGGGTTGTCAAGTTCCAACTGCTGGCACTTGACAATGTTTGGTATCTGCGATGTAATGAAACTAAGTTACTGATTTGTAACTATATATAAATGAAGAAAATACTTATAGTTGAGGACGAACCGTCGTTTCTTAACCTACTCCACAAAGAGTTGACATCAAAAGGATATACGGTAGTTGACGCCAAGGATGGGAAAGAAGGATACGATACAGCAATGCTGGTTAAACCCGACCTTATTCTTCTGGACATTCTTATGCCCGGAGTCGACGGCCTAACTATGCTCGAGCTTCTTCGAAAAAACAGAGACGGAAGGGATAAGGTCATTATCCTTACCAACCTAGAATTGGATAATAACGTTATGAAACGGGCGCTGGATGCCAAACCGTTATATTATTTTGTTAAAAGCGACATCTCTCTTTCCGCCTTGATTCAAAAAATTGACGAGGAGCTTATGGAACAAGAAGTAAAAGAACTGGTTGAAGAAGACAATGAACACAGGGGGATAATTTAATACACCACATGAATGTTATTATCTGGATTACAATCGGAATTGTGGGCGGGTGGCTAATCGCCACGTTTGTAAAACACTCTACAAGCAATCTAATTGACCTAATCTTTGGACTTGTTGGTAGTCTGGTTGGCGCTTTTATTGCCAATTTGTTTATTGGGACTCCGTCAACAAGTGTTTACACTTTTATATCAGCCGCAATCGGAGCAGTTGTTTTTATTTTCTTGGGAAGACTGCACGGGATTTTTAAGTAAGTTTGCACAGACTTAATATTCTTTAATGAAGTTTATGTCCATAATTAAGAGCTTTTACTCCATCTTTTGCTTCATTAATTTCTCTAAATGAAAGGAATAGAAAAATGCCGAGAAGTAAAAATGTGTTAACAGGCGCCAACCAAAAAGGATATTCGTTGCCAAAAGCCTCAAGAACCATTATTCCCCCAAGAAAACCTATTGAATACATCGCCCCGTTTTTGAGATATGCAAACTTGGTAATTAAATCAATTCCACGAACCGTAAACTCCCGAACAACGTATGCGCCCAAACCATTTCCTAAAATAATTAAAGGGACTGAAAGTGTAAACGCAAATGCACCGATTACTCCATCAATCGAAAAACTTGCATCCAATATCTCTAAGAAAAGAATTTTGCTCAAAGCGCCCATATGAGAAGTCATTAGCTTCTCTTCTTCTTTTGCGGCATTCTTTTTAAATCCGTCTGTAATAAAAAATGCTGTCGCCCCGATTGATGCGGAAAGAGCCAAAATCGGATGAAGATTTACAGAGAAATAAATAATCGCAGTTACGAAAACTGACGAGAGTGCATAAAACCAGATCGATGCTTTATGAATAAACCCCTCAACCAAAAACGCGTATTTTTTTTCTTCGGTAAAAAGCCATGACAAAAAAACCAGAAAAAGATAAACTCCCCCACCAAGAAGTAAAATCGGTTTTGAAGCTTCCATTGATTTTTCCACTACTCCATCTTGCGCAAAAGAAGAACCAACGACCTGAATTAAAGTAAATTCAGGATTTGCAATCCAAACAATTAAAAATGGCAGTATCCCGCGTATTATAACTACCGCGAATATCAGTCCCCAAAACAAGAAGAATTTTTTATATTTTTCCGGGACCGTGGAGAGAACGTGTGCATTAACTATTGCATTATCAATGGAAGAAACAGTCTCAAAAAGAGCAAGTCCGAAAATTACGATTATTGTATGCAAAACCATAAAACTATTATACAATGAAATACATGAAGTTCGTCTTCGTGTCTGGTGGAGTTTTATCGGGCCTTGGAAAAGGGATTACTGCTTCAGCCCTTGCTCTTCTTCTCAAATCGCGCGGAATAAAAGTAACGCTAATGAAATGTGATATGTATTTAAATATCGACGCAGGCACCATGAACCCCATGGAACACGGTGAAGTTTTTGTAACACACGACGGCCTGGAAACCGATCAAGACTTGGGACATTACGAACGTTTTACGGGACTTACCCTTAACAAATCAAATTATCTAACCAACGGACAAATTTACAAAGTTGTTTTAGACAAGGAGCGGGCTCTGGGATATGGAGGAATTTGTGTACAACCATATCACCACATTCCTCCCGAAATTATAAAAAGATGGAAAGAGGCTGGTGAAAAAAATAAAGCAGATGTTGTAATCGTTGAATTCGGCGGAACTGTTGGAGAATATGAAGGCCTCCTTTTTTATGAAGCATACCGGAGACTAAAGATGGAAAATCCGTCAGGTGTTTGTTTAATTCATGTTGGTTACTTACCCGCACCGAATCACATTGGTGAACTTAAAAGCAAGCCCATGCAACAATCTATTATCAACCTTAATTCTCTTGGCGTTCAACCAGACTTTATTGTTGGTCGAGCGGAAAATAACATTGACCTTAAAAGAAAAGAGAAAATTGCCTTTATCGCGGGACTTCCAATAGAAAACATTATTAGCAACCCCAACTTATCATCTGTTTATCTACTTCCGGACAAACTTGAAAAAGAAAAATTGGCAGAAAAAGTAATTAAAAAACTACGTCTTGGAACCGGTAAATTAAATTTGAGCAAATGGCATGCCTTGATCAAAAAGATAGAAAAGGCCAATAAGGAAACCAATATCGCCATCGTTGGTAAGTATCAAAAAACCGGCGATTATATTCTGGAAGATACATATGTCAGCGTTATCGAAGCCCTAAAACACGCAGGATTTGAACTAGGAATTAAGCCAAAAATCACATGGATAGATTCCGAAGATTTTGATTATAAGGAATTAAAAAATTTTGATGGGATTATTGTTCCTCAGGGTTGGGGCAAGCGCGGTGTTGAAGGGAAAATTAAAGCGGTTAAATTCGCCCGAGTTAATAAAATTCCGTATTTGGGGCTTTGTTTTGGAATGCAAATGGCAGTTATAGAATTTGCAAGGACAGTCCTTGCAATGAAGGACGCAAATACAACTGAGGCAGATCCAAAAACAAATTGCCCGGTGATTCATGTAATGAACAATCAAAAAGAGTATCTGCTAAATAAACAATACGGTGGAACAATACGTCTTGGGGCCTGGCCGTGCAAATTAACCGGAGGGACAATTTTAGAAAAAGATAATAAATTCAAAGAAGAGTTTGAAAAAAATGGTTTTATAATATCGGGGACTTCACCGGATGGAACATTGGTAGAAGCGATTGAGTTAGAAAACCATCCATTCTTTGTCGGTACGCAGTTTCATCCTGAATATATTAGTCGTCCGCTCTCCCCCCACCCAATATTTTTAGCGTTTGTTAAAGCATGTAAAAAATAAATTGTGGATACTAAAAGAATATTCCGAACCACAAGAAATGCCTGAAAAATCGCCAATCCTTTGACCAAGAGTTTGGTCACGAACTGCTAAGTCCGCGAAGAAATAACTGTTTCTAAAGCCGGAGCAATATCAATGATTTCGAATTTCTTGGGCAAATGGGACGGTGGCTTTACCGAGTTAGAAGTTATTACTTTTTTAATCAATTTACTTTTCTCCAACTTTTTCCAACCACCTCCGCTGTAGTCCATGTGTACTGAAGCGACATAAATATTTTTTGCTCCGTTTTCTTTAAGAGTCGCTGTCGCCGTGATAGTTGTACCTCCGGATTGAACCATATCGTCCACCAACACGACATTTTTATCCTTGACATCGCCCAGAACTTCCAAAATTTTAACACTTGTGGGAGATATTCGATTTTTTCTAATCCTCACGATTTTTTTCTGTCCTAGATATTTGGCAAATTCCATCGCTCTATTTACTCCCCCCTCGTCGGGGGAAACGATTGAAAGATTTTTTAAATATTTGAATCTTTCTGCCAACTCTTTTATTAAACTTATATGCCGTAGTGGTACTTTGAAAAATTTTACGATTCTTTTACTATGAAGGTCTACGGCAATTATTTTGAGTTTCATTCCCCCTATAGATTCAATCAAATTCACCAAAACTCTGGAACTCACGGATTGTCCCGGTACTTTCTCCATATCGCTTTTACTATAGCCAAGATATGGAATCACAACAGTAATACTTTTTGCTCCGTGATGAAAAACGGTATCGATTGATAGCAAGAGCTCAACTAAATTCTCCGCCGGTGGCTCAGTGGAACCGATAACAACTACGTTCTTATTTTTAACATCTTCATTTAACACAACTGATACTTCTCTGTCCGGAAACCTCCCTATAATCAGGTCTCCGTTATCAAGTCCTAAATGTTTAGCGTTACTCGTTGCCAAAATTATATTTTTCACGACTAAAATTATATATCAAATTATGAAGCTGTGTTTTTCGGCATTGATTTAATATAAATTTTTAGCGAAAATTGGACATGACAAAATACAAGGAATACTTTAACCGAATGGTTGAAGAAAATAAGGAGGCCTTTGATAAATTTACGCAAAAACACTTTGAATATTCTACGGATGAGGATAAATTTCAGACAGAATTCAATAAAGCAGGGGAAGAAATATTAAAGATTATTCACGAATGGGAAGACAGACTTTGTAAAACTTCAGAGAAAGCCGGTTTTAGCACCTACACAGGTAATCTTGCAGAAAAGTTTCAGGAAGAAGTGCGCGGCCATTTTCCCCTGATTGATCACGTAGGAATCATCGTTAAGCCCGCATTTTCCCTTAAAAAAATAGTACCCAGATGAATCCGGAGCTATAAAGCTAGTAGTATTGAAGCAATTATCACCAATATCCCCACTCCGCCCGCAACAACTGTCGGCCAATCCGTACCCGTAACAGGAATTGGCCTGGGTGTTGAACTGGTTCCCGCTGAGGAGCCACTTGCAGTCCCTGTCGCGGTTGGTGTCGCAGTGGCAGTGGCGGTTGCTGTGGGAGTAGCCGTTGCTGTGGGAGTAGAAAGACATGTAATCGAAAAATTATCAAATTTTGCAGTAGTTGCTGGAAGTGGGTTGCCAGTTACCGGCATAGCAGCAAGACTGATAATCAAATCATCAGTTAGCGTGGTTGTAAAAACAATTAATTCTGTGAAAGTTGACGAGTTGGATAGTTTGTATGAAGTTGTAATTTTACCAGACTTTCTTTCGACCTTAAAGCTGACACTGTCAGTTCCATTAATTACCACAGATTTGTTTTGGTTGCCTGGAACAAAATTAACAGCCACATTATGCGCTTCTTGTTTAATATTTCTTCCAACTGTAACTATTTTTGAACCATCTGGACTCACCAAAATAAGTGTTCCAGTAACCGCTCCTGTCCCCGTCTTAGTAAGAGCAGGCGCATCAAAAGTAATCACAAAATCTCCTGTTAAATATTTGGTACTGGTTATTTTAGATCCAGTTTGTTGCCCAGAAGTTACATCGAGAACCAACTGACCAGAAGACACTTTTGCATCCCCGACCTTACTCCATTTAGCAGAATCAATTGTGCTATCAAAACTATCAGAAAAGTTGTCTGAACAAGTCATACTTCCAGTTGGCCCCGGAGTTGGGGTCGCGGCAGCGCACTCAGTCATATCTTTGGTCCAAGCTCCGTTAAGTGACGGGCAGCAATATTGACTCCCTCCACATGATCCTATCCTACCGACTCGGTTACAAAGCTGTTCGTCCGGAGATCCATCGGCCTGGGCAGGGGTACAATTTCTTAAATGCGAAGGCGCCCCCGTGACAGGACACTGCTCGGCAGTAGGACAAGTTGTAGTCTGGGCCTTCTCTTGAATATTCTGTCTTTGACGCACAAGAAGTACTCCAGCAACAACACTAAGGATTAAAAAAACAACAATTAAAAAAGTCACTATGATCCCCTTTTTTCCAAAACTCTTCTTCTTTGTTGAGGTTACTATTTCAAACGGAGAGGTTGTTTGCTTGTTAAGATTTTGGTCAGGCATATCTACAAATCATAATACAATGTATACCAATAGCTAGTCAATCGCGTTTTTACTATTCGATCGGAGAATCGTTGACACCAAATCCCGCGTCTTCAATCTGCTTTCTGATTTCGTCAGCCTCCTCAAACTTTTTCTCTTTTCTTAGTCTCTCCCTTTCAGTCATTAGAATTTTGATATTGTTTGGAATTTCGGATTTAGAATTTCGGATTTGGCCTAAATTTAGGCCTAATACTTCATCAAAACTAATTGCAAGATCGTATTTATCCTCCGATGGAATGTTACTTTTTAGCACCTCCCACAAAACAGCCAATGCCTGAGAAACATTGATGTCATCCGAAAGAGCCATTACAAAATCGTTTCTAAAAGATTCAATTTTTGTTTCCTTGTCCTGAGAAAGAACCGTACGATTTGTTTGGGATTTAAGATTAGATATCTGAGACCTGAGATTATCAAGCGCATTCTGTGCCGATTTCAGAGATTTCCAAGAAAAGTTAATGCCTTTTTTGTAATGAGATGTCAATATAAGATATCTCATGGCCAGTGAATCAAACTCTTTCGCTACAAGTTCCTGAGCAGTAACAAAATTTCCAAGACTTTTACTCATTTTTTCTCCACCCTTACCCATCAACCAACCATTATGGAGCCAATAATTTGCTGTTTGTTTGCCGAATGCCGCAAACCCCTGAGCAATCTCGTTAGTATGGTGAACCGCGATGTGTTCAATTCCACCGGTATGGATATCAAAATTATTACCTAAATATTTTGTGGACATTGCAGTACACTCTATATGCCAACCGGGATAACCTTCGCCCCAAGGACTCGGCCATTTCATAATGTGTTTTGGATTAATTACCCAAAGAAAAAAGTCCCAGGGAAGTTTTTTATCGGGGTCGACCTCTACGTCATTTCTGGTTTTAGTTTTTTCTAAATTTAGATTCCCAAATTTTGCATAATCAGGAAATTTAGACGTGTCGTAAATTAAACCTTTTTTAGTAGTATAGGAGAATCCATTTTTTTCTATTGCCTGGTTTAGTTTTATTTGTTCCGAAATATTTTCAGTGGCCCGGCATAAAACATCCGGTGGACTTATTCCCAAAAGTTTCATACTGTCTTTAAATTGATTTATATATTTATCGGCAATTTCCCAAACAGTTAATCCTTCTCGTTTTGCGCCTTTTTCCATTTTATCTTCACCAAAATCTTCGTCCGATGTCATATGTCCCACATCTGTAACGTTCATTACCCATTTAACATCATTTCCAGCAAAACGAAGGAATCGGACCAATATGTCCCATTGAACGTATGCATACATATGTCCTATATGCTGGTTCCAATATACAGTTGGACCACAGGAATAAATGCCTACCACACCGGGAACATTGGGTATAAACTTTTCTTTTTTGCGGGTTAGAGAATTTGTAAGGAAAATATCAGCCACGAGCTAATTGTAAATTGTAAATTGTAAATTGTAAATTAGCCAGAAGGAGGAACTGGTTTTTCTACTCTTGTTTGCTGTTTTTCTGCCTCCTGTTTTTGTCCCCCCTGTTTTCTTCCCTTTTTGGCAGTACCAAACAACGAGCCACCACCTTGCGACTCAGCAAACTCATGTTGTTTCTTTTGGAATGCCACCGCTTCCATTTGGGCTTTGAGTACTTGTTTTTGTTCCATTGAAAGCTCCGAATAATCCTCCAGTGGAATTATTTCTCCATCAGTAATTCTGGCTTGAAGATCTTTAAAAATATCCTGTTTGTGAATATCCCCAAGCTCACGTTCCAAGGCTTCTATTAACCTGCTGCTTTTCATTTTATCTTGAATTTCCTGCTGGTGATGAATAAGTTTTGTTTGTTCTTCTTGGGTTTGGGGTTGTGATTGAAATTCTCCGGAAGATCGTTTTTCCTCTCCGGTTACCTGAGAACTTGCGGTTTTTAGAACCTCCAGTGGCTCCCGAGCCATTTGCTTGGCAATCTGTTGGGCCAGATTTTTTGCAGATTTAGTTGTGTCTTGGGCAAGTCCTGTTTTCATATATCTCTAGTTTTTAAGGGCAAATTCCGCCTTTAATCCCAGTCTACTATATAGTTTTGTTAACTCCACCACATCGTTAGGGTTTAGAGTCATTAAGTAATCAAAAAATCCTACACCAAATTTACCGTCTATCACCTTTTTCGCCTCATCTTCAGCTTTCTGGTCGCCAATCCTAGCTAACATCAAGTTGTCATATAGGCCATGTTTTTTTGTGCCCGTTTTCTCAATTAGCATTCTTAAAGGTAAACCGGCGGCATTGAGATATGACATAGGTGAATCTGCTTGACCGATAAATCGCTCCTTATACAGAAAATTATAATACGTAATTGACGAAAGCGCTTCTTCCAGAAATCTGCCCCTAACTTTTACATCAGGATTATCATAATCAAAACTATTTTGGAAAGCACGAACAAATCTCTTTTCTCCATTAAATTCAATAAAATGCCTGCCAGTACTATGGAATAACTCCTCAAACAACCTGTCTAAGTCATCTAATACGAATTTCTGGTCATTTTTCAAGATTGCAAAAGCAATATTTGTATTAGCCCTGTATAACCCTTTCGGTTCGTATTCTGGGTCCAACTCACCAATCCGAACACCCGCTCTAAAAAATCTATCCGCATCTGCTTCAGATACTATATAAAGTTCACAGCCTTTATAATCTACGCCTAACGGCACATTTTGCTCAAGAAAATCTTGAGCTTGTTTTTTAATTATTTCCACTCCTGGCATGGCTTCGTCGAAGGCCTCATAAAACGCTTTTGTCCTGTCAATCAAAAAAACTTCGTGCTCATCTTTTTTCACCGGATCTTCAACAAAATCAGGATAGCTCTCGGGCCTGGGAAGTAAAACTTGAATGGCATCTAAGTCTTCTGGCTTTAGTTTTTTTTCAAATGATTTTACTGAATCGTAGCCAACAAATTTACTAACTTTCCCCATAATTTGCTTTACCAATCTTCCGGCCAGCCAATCAAGCGTTTCTTTCTCGCCAAGGTCCCCGCCATCCATGTCAAACTCACTCCCCCCAGGTGCCATACTTTTTACTTTTTCTACAAACTCAAGTGGATTATCCTTATCATGCATCGCAGCGTAATAAGGTGAATCTACCTGGTCAGCCAGTTCAAGCATTCTTTTTAGAAGATTATCCTTCTTTTCGATGTTTTCAATCTTTAAAAGTTTTCTTGCCAAAACAAGCCAGTAAATTCCCACATCCATTTTTAAGGACCCCCTGGGAATTACAAGGGTGTCAACTTTCCCAGAAATTAAGGACATATACATCCTAGAAAGCGCCCTCGGCGTGGGAAACCTAGTTTCACGCACGTAGAAAAAATCCACAGGCCCTGCACCCTCAAGTAAATAATTTGCCCCAATATTTATTACATGTGTTCCGAAAATGTTTCTTACAGGGTCCGCTGAAACTTGGGACGATTCCTGAAGGTAGCTGGCAAGCGCGTTTAAAGAAATTACTAAACCGTCTTTGGTAAAAAGAACTTCGTTCAAGGTTTGGTCTCTATCCCCCAGATAAAGTGTATAACCTGTCGGGCCTGTTGAGTTAATTCTTTCGACGTCTTTCGGATCAACTCCGTATTTATCTTTTAAAACATTCAGCTCAAATTCATGGTCTATTTTGCCAAAAGTTACAAGATCTAAGTCAGATAGGGGGAGTTCGGCATCTGCTGACAGATTAAAAAGTATCTTTGCGACAACCCTTGCAAGTCCGCCCTTAATTGCCACTTCGCCATTTACATTTCTTTCTGGCAATGGGTATTCAAAAGTTCCCATTTTGGAATGTATAGTTAATTTTTTGTCACTTAAAAAGATTGTGGTAGAACCTGATTGAGCTCCCTGGAACTCTGTTATTGGAATTAATATACCTTCATGGTTTGCTTCTTTTTGAGGCCCAACTAAAATATCTGATTGAAAATGCATAATATTCAAAACAAAGTCATAGTTAATCAAACTTTCGACTGCTAATTCCGACCTGTCAGCCGTAGCCAAACGATATTCTAGATATTCTATAAGCGGACTTATATACTTCTGGCAAAAAATCTTCTTAGGATCATTTGCTTCGTCTCCTTCGATAGCGTAGACACCGTTTCGAACTGCAACCAATCCTTTCAACATGGTTTTTGGATAATCTGCTACAGATTCGACTCCATGTAGACCAGCCAGAAACTTCTCTGTTAAAGCAGTTTCGTAATAGGTTTTAATTTTTTCTCGCTCACTTTCGCTTAACCCTTTAAAAACTGTTTCATCTAACTGATTCGGAACCTTTGGCTTTTTATCTAGTTCTGACAATGCATAACTTAAATCAGTCTTTTCAGCAATGGATGCAATTCCCCGAACGGCA
>Ga0075683_148_pt1 | contig 16148 bp, 17 predicted proteins | sample RifGroA2_FD_67685 | JGI IMG/M metagenome (GOLD analysis project Ga0075683, IMG submission 67685) | Microgenomates (Woesebacteria) bacterium GW2011_GWA2_40_7 | reverse complement strand
CCTTCCGTCCTGGAAATTAACATTATCACCGGGGTTTTTTCTATTAGTTACGATTTGATAGCTGACAGGTCCCCCATTGACACCAAACCTCCGATTGCCGAAGTTGCGGCAGCGGAATACCGGTCAGCTCTTTCCACTGCAGGGGTTTTACCGGATGACCTGACCGGACCAGTAACCCACAACTTTCTGAAATTATCCGATGGAAAATTAATTAGTGCACTATCCTTATCCGAAAGTGATTTAATAGAAATCAACCTATTTAGAAAATCATACGACAATCTGCCGAGCATGACAGGTAACCCAAATAAGGCTAATGTTTGGGCAATTGTAAGCGGTTCCAGTAATAAAAAGCAGCAATTAATTGTAGCGGAATATCATTATTTTCCGGTCGATGAATCCCAATCCTCGACTTACCCGATTAAAACTCCCACCGAAGCGTATGCAGAGTTTACAGCAGGAAATGTATATATTGCAGATATAGGGTTAAGCAAAGAGGGCGATTCTTTAAAAATAAGAAGAGTTTATTTGGCATACTTTGACCCCGATACCGAGACCGACTTCTTCCAACCTATTTATGTTTTTGAAGGAGACAACGGATTTACGGCATATGTTCCAGCCATAAAATCTGATTACTATGGCGAATAGGGATTAACTTCCTGCCACTCGTAATTTGTAAAAATCCAATCGATCAGCTCTTTTGTTTCCCCAAATCTGTCCTGACTTCCCAAAACTGCAATCATAACTTTATGATTATCGCGCTCGATGTATGTAACCAAATTCTCCCGCGCATTTTCCGTCCAGCCGGTTTTAACACCCATTACCCCCGGGACATTCCCTAAAAGTTCATTAATATTGCGCAAATTGTATGAAAATTTACCCGAGACATCTTTAAAGGTTATCTGTTTTGTTCCAACCATCCTTGCAAAGACCGGATCTCTCATGGCCACCTCCGACGCCCTCACAAGGTCCCTTGCCGTTGCGTACTGGTCGTTTGTATCCAACCCCACAGGGTTATCAAAGTGACTGTTTGTTAAAGAAAGCTTTTTTGCCTTTGTATTCATTGCTACAATAAAATTGTCATATCCCCCATCGTAGTTTTGAGCCAGAACCAGAGCGGCATCGTTGGCTGAATAGACCAAGAGTCCATATAAAAGGTCCTCAACTTTAATCTGTTCCCCTTTAAAAAGACCCATCTTTTGACCAATTACTTTTACCCCAACGCCAACTGTTAAGACCTGGTCAAGCGGATAGGAATCGAGCGCAACCAAAGCCGTAATTATTTTTGTAGTCGATGCCGGTAGAAATCTTTGATCGGCATTTTTTTCGTAAAGAGGTACCCCCGAGATTAAGTCCACTGCCATAACGCCCTGAGCGGAAAGGATGGGAAACGGTGAATTTAGTAACGGAACCGGGTTAGAGGGAAATTTTTTTTCTTCACGCTTCACTACATTACTATATAGTAATGTAGTATCGAAAGAGCGGGATAGAGCAAGAGCAGTCGAAGACACAAAAACAAAAGCCAACATGGCCAAAAACAAAAAATTGTCTTTAATCTTTAGTGGGTTCATTTTGAAGACAAGTCTTCCTTTTGAGAGAATCTAAAATCGACCCTTTCCATATCGCGAGGGAAAAGAGATGCTTCACGGACATTTCCAAGATTCAAAAGTTTCATTGTTATTCTCTCAAGTCCGAAAGAAAAGCCACCTTCGGGAGGCATGCCATATTTAAAAGTTTGTAAATACATTGTAAAGTTTGCAGGATCCATTCCTCTATCTTTGATTGCGCTAACCAACTCTTCATGATCATTCACTCTCTGACTACCGCTTAAAATCTCGAGCCCTCTAAAAAGTAGATCGTAGCTTAAAGAAAACTCGGGATCTTCAGGGTCCGGCTTGGTATAAAATGCGCGTTTTTTTGTAGGATAGTGGGTAACGGTCACCAGATCACTTTCCTTTTCTTCCAGAGCCCATTTACATATTTCTTTTTCGTCTTCGGGATCCAAGTCTTTTTCTTTAGTATGATCCACACCGGTTCTGTCCTTAATAATAACCTGGGCTTCTCTCATTGTTAAACGCGGAATTTTAGCGGGAATTTTTAACTCCGAAACTCCATAATCCTTAAAAATTTTCCCGCATTTTTCTTCAACATATTTTAGAGTTTTGCCACCGACAAATTCTAAAGCATCCAAAAGTTCATCAAATTCCACAAATCCCAATTCACAATCCATTTGGGTTGCTTCCGAAAGATGGCGGGTAGTAACTGACGGCTCCGCGCGATACGCCTTGGCTATGGTGTAAACGCGTTCGAGTGAAGGAACCATCATTTGCTTATAAAGTTGGGGGGATTGCGTCATAAATGCTTTATGTCCATAATAATCAACAGAGAAAACCTCCGCACCGCCTTCTGTTGCTGATGCAGAGATTGTAGGAACCGTAACTTCCGTACATCCAATATCTTCCGAAGCATTTCTAAATCCTGCTAGAACCGCAGCCTGGACTTTAAAAATTTCCTTGATTTTTTGATGTCTTAAGGTAAGCGTCCGAAAGTCGAGAAGCGTGGGGAGTTCCAAATTAAGAGTTTCCCCTCCCATGTCGAATGGCATTTCATCTGATTTGGCCAAAACTATTACTTTTTCTGCTGTAAGCTCAACTGTTCCCGTTTTAATTTTGTCATTAATCATCTTTTCGGGACGGGCTTGTACGACACCTTCGATTTCCACAGCATATTGAGGTCTAAGATCGGCAAGATCCTCCTCTCCCACAACCTGCAAAATGCCACTTCTGTCCGTAATATCTGCGAAGGCAATTTTTCCATGAGCCCGTACGACATGCACAAAACCATTAATTTTAATTTTTTTGCCAACTTTTTTTGGCGTTTCGCAAATCAGAGTTCTTTCCATGAATCTATTTTAATGCAGATCGACCTTTATGTCACGTATCTGTAATTGGAGACTAACCAAACCGTTCCAAACATTTTCTTCAAGACGGTACACCACATCTAGTTTAGCCTTGGTCGACAGTTTTGAGTACATTTCTCCTCCACCAAAAAATATTGAATCAAAAATATGTTCATTTTGCCTTAGTTTAAGCTTAAGGTGTTTTGCGTCCCTTCCTACAGCCTTGACTGAGATAATTTCTACATCTTTACTTACAAAAACCGGCGACGGATTTCCAAGTCCGGAAGGTTCAAATTTTTTAACCCATTCAACGAGCTCAGGGTTAATTTTTTCAAAATCAAGTTCCAAGTCTATTTTAAGTCTTCTTTGAAGTAACTCTTCCGTTAGTGTTCCTTTTGCCAATTTATTCAAGCGACGGGAAAATTCCGGTATGTTTTCCGTTTTTATCGAAAACCCGGCAGCCATCGGGTGTCCTCCACCCTCGATATACAAATCTTCAAACTTTCTGATCGCCTCGATTATATTAAACCCCGATATCGATCTGGCAGAGGCCTTAGCCACACCTTCTTTTATCGACAAAACTATGGCCGGCCGATAAAATTCCTCTACCAATTTTGCTGCAGCAAGGCCAATCACTCCCTCATGATAACTCTCTCCTGCAATGATTATTATTTCATTTGTAAAACCCTTCGACTCGATTTTCATCTCGCTCAGGGTGGTTGCCATTATTTGGTCAACCATTTTCTGTCTGTCGAAATTGGTTCTCCCGATATTTCCGGCGATTTCCATGGCTTTAAATTTATCTTTTGTGCATAAAAGCCGTAATGACTCCAATCCGTGTTTGAGACGACCCATTGAATTTATTCTTGGTGCAATCATAAATCCAACTTCATAAGTACCGACTCTTTTGACAGGGTCCGACCCTGTCAGTCCGGCTTCGTCAAAAAGAGCAAGCAGGCCGGGTCTTTTTGTATTTTTCAATTCCTCTAAACCGTATTTGACGATGGATCTGTTCGGTCCAACCAGTGGAAGCTGGTCGGCCACTGTTCCAATGGCAGCAAGCTGAAGCTTCTCTTTTGTTTTTTCTTTTCCCTGTTGATGGTGGTCAGATATAATCATATCAATTCCCATTTTCCCGACCTCATCAACCTTTTTCCCAGCGGTAATTCCATGATCGACTGTAATAATCAACTTGAGCTTCGGGTCTTCTTTTTTAAGGCGCGCAACACTTTCCAGATTTAATCCGTACCCCTCCGAAAATCTTTCAGGAATGTGTGGAAGAACAAAAATTCCCAAAGCATGCAATGTTTCCCACATTGTTGCGGTTCCGGTGATTCCATCAGCATCGTAATCACCGTAAACAATTACATGCTCATCATTTTTCTTAGCCTTTTTGATTCTTCCAATTGCTTTTTTTACCTCCGATTCCGATATTCCCAAAGACTTCAGAGAAATTTTCATAGGATCTATGGGCTCAAAAAACTCCATTTTTTGTTTTTCCGTTTTTATTCCACGATTTTTGAGAAGAATATTGGTTATATCTTTTATAGTTTTTATATCTTTGGGGTCTTTATGGAGAATTTCCCATTTTTTGCTTATCATAATATCTTAGTATCCTAATATCTTAGTATCTTCTATAATGATAGCAAGATGAAAATAGATTTGCCCGAATCGGTATTAGAAATATTAGACAAATTTGATGGATTTGGTTACGAAATCTATATCGTTGGTGGCGCTGTCCGCGATTTATTAATGGGGAGACTTGTAAACGACTGGGATTTCGCAACTAATGCAACACCCGAACAAATTTTAAAGGTAATTCCCGAGGGTTTTTATGATAATCAGTTCGGAACTGTTGGACTTACAGTCGAGGATTACAAAAAACCTTTTGAAATTACGACTTATAGAACCGAGGAGGGTTATTCGGATGCAAGACACCCAGACAAAATATCTTGGGGAAAAACTTTAGAAGAAGACTTATCAAGGCGTGATTTTACGATCAATGCAATGGCGCTTGGCGCAGTACAAAGTACAAAGCACAAAGCACAGAGCGAAAAAACTAAGTACTCTGTACTGGGTACTGTGTACTTAATCGATCCGTTTAATGGGCAATCTGATATCGACAAGGGAATTATAAAGGCCGTAGGTAATGCCGACGACCGCTTCTCTGAAGATGCTCTGAGAATGATGAGGGTAATCAGAATCGCTGGAGAACTTGGTTTTAACATTCAAGGTGACACCTTTGACGCTATCAAAAAGAATGCTCCGTTAATTAATAAAATTGCCAAGGAAAGAGTCAAAGAAGAACTTTTCAAACTAATCTCTTCCCCTAACCCGTATGATGGGATTCTTCTTTTTAGAAATTCGGGACTTATGCAGGAAATTCTACCGGAACTTGAAAAATGCTTTGGGGTAGAACAAAAATCCCCCGGTAGGCACCATATTTACGACGTCGGAACCCATTTACTGATGGCGCTCAAATTTTGCAAAAGCGAAGATACAGTCACCAGATTCGCCACACTAATTCATGACATTGGAAAGCCCCAAACATACAGGAAATTAGAAAACGGAACTATAACTTTCTATAACCATGAAATGGTTTCTACTAAAATTGCTGAGAGTATTGCCGACAGACTCAGATTTTCAAAAAAAGAAAAGGATAAGTTAATTATCCTAGTCCGCTGGCACCAATTTACAGTCGACGAACACCAAACAGATTCAGCAATCAGGAGAGTGCTTAGAAATGTGGGTCTGGAAAATATGGACGATATGTTGGCCCTAAGGGTCGCAGACCGGCTTGGTGGTGGTGCCCGCGAAACAAGTTGGAGATTGGAAGAGTTTAAGGCGCGTTTGATTGAAGTTCAAAAACAACCGTTCTCGATCAAAGACTTAAAGATAGACGGGAACGATGTAATGAAAGTCCTTCGACTGCGCTCAGGACCTGAGGTTGGAAAAATTTTGAGTGATCTTTTTGAAAAAGTTGTGAATAAAGAAATTGAGAACAATAAGGAAAATCTAACATCAGAGCTCAAAAAGTTTAATGATCTAGATCAATAAAGTAAATTAAGGGAAGTTAGAGGATTTTAGATAAATAAATTTATTTATTGCAATTTTTCCATAGCCCTAAATCATTCTCCCTTGCATATTTTTCTGACTCCAAAAACATTTTTTGATATTTAACATCGGGAGGATATGTTGAGACGCTGGCAAAACCCTCACGGAGCATCTCGTCATTAACAAGTACACCTCCGAGGTGTACGTAACGAAGAAGACGGCCATATTTGTCTGTTTCTGAAATATCTTTTTCTAATTCAACTGTTTGACCCAAAACTAATTTTTCATTCTCCGCTTTTGCCTCTTCAGAATAGCACAACACTGTTGGGTACACCTCGGGGGTGTCTATACCTGCATATCTAACTTTTTGACCGCCTTCGATTTGAATTGTGTCACCGTCGTATACGCGAGTAACTTTTGCGATTGTAAAGACTGACGGAATTGGGGTAATTAGGGAGATTGGGGAGGTTTGTCCTTCGACTTCGCTCAGGATCTTTGAGGGATTTGGGGAAACTTGGAAAATTGGAGAAATTTGGCTAATTTGTTTATTCTGAAAATAACTAAAAATATAGCCAACTAAAGTTAGTGCTATTCCTAAAAGGAAAAATAACTTTTTTCTACTCATTGGTTTCACTTCAATACTATATAGTATTGAAGTATTTAGGCACGATTTTTTAATTTTTTTTGAATTTCGTCCCAAGTAACAAGTATTGGAACCGCAACGAAGGGAGAAGAATAGGTGCCTGAAATTGTTCCTATTAAAAGAGCTGATGCGAACCATTTTGTAGTTTCACCACCAAGAAGAATTAAAGCTGCCAGCATAAAAATAATTGTAAAAGAGTTGTTAATTGACCTAACCATCGTTTCAGATAAAGCCATGTTTGCGAGGGTTTTATTTTTTGAGTATCCACGCATTCCAATTACAACAATTGCATCATGTAGTGTTGCCACAGTAGCCGAAATTCCGAATTTTATACTTTTAAATTGATATGCGATCCAAAGAAGAATCAACGAAGTGGAAATTGCCAGACCGTAAATTGTTTTTTTAACCAATTCGGGTCCGATTGTCGGGCCGACTGTTTCTAACCGTTCTTCCGTTGCACCTTGGGCTTTATAATCAGATCTGATTTTTTCTATTTGCACGTCTCCCAATTGTCCGTATCTTTCGACCTTCTTTTCTCCGTTTTGCAACCTGTATTCGATAAGTGTCCCTCCTTTAAAATCGATCCCGATTTTTAATCCCCACTTTAAAATACTAAGTATTCCGACAATGATAACAATTGTCGATATAGATAAAAATAAAGGTCTGTATTTCATCCAATTCACAATATTTATCGACACTAATGACACGAATTAGCTACAACACGAATGTCACAAATATTCGTATCATTCGTGTGCAATTCGTATATTTGTGTCGCTCCTCCTTTCTTTTATAAATACCCTTAACAAATTTCTCGAAACAAATATTCCCGTAAATAAGCTTATCGCGATTCCGAGTGCAAGTGTTATTGCAAATCCCCGAACAGGACCCGAGGAAGGTAGAATTGACCAGTCCAGAGGGTTCCAAAGAATAAAACAAGTGACGAGGGTTGCAATGTTGGCATCACGTATTGAGTCCCAAGCACGCCCGAAAGAGGTTTCGAGGGCATTAGGAATTGACCTTATCAATTTTTCTTCTTTAAATCTTTCAAATATCAGAATGTTGCTATCCACTGCCATTCCGATTGAAAGCATAAATCCGGCTATACCCGGAAGAGTTAAGGTGACCGGGATCAGTTTATATAAAGATAGGGTAATGACTCCAAAAATAAACAGTCCAATATCTGCAACGAGTCCAAGTTTACCGTAAGACAAGATCATAAAAATCATGACTGACAATATTCCCACTAAACCGGCCAAAACACTTTGTCTAATTGATTCTGTTCCCAATGTTGCTCCAACCGTCGTTTCTTGAACCAATTTTACCGGAACCGGAAGCGCGCCGGCATTTAGTTGTATTGATAATTTCTTGGCCTCATCAATTGAAAAGTTTCCGGATATTTGAGCGTTACCGCCAATAATTTTCTCGGAAACAACGGGCTGTGACAGTAAGGTATTGTCCAAGACGATTAATACCGGCTTACCCACATTTCTACCCGTGATATCTTCAAATTTCTTGCCTCCTTCATCTGTAAACTGCAAGGAAATAGCCGGTTTGCCTGTTTGACTATCAAACTGAACTGAAGCGTTTTTAAGGTCCGCTCCGGTTAAATTGGTAGAAACAAGAGTTGCAGAAGGAGACGCTCCCTTTGTAGCCGGAATAATTTTTTCTTCCATAAATATCAATTGCGCCGTCTGGCCAATGAGATTTATCGCGTCTTTTGTACTATCCAAACCCGGGAGTTCAATAATTATTCTATTTTTTCCCTGGAACTCGGAGGTTTGAACCGTTGGTTCTGAAACTCCGAAAAGGTTTACTCTTCTTTCTATAACATTTCTGACACCCTCAAGGGCGGATTGACGACGGTCTGTCGGGATATTGGTTGTGTCTGCTTCAAAAACCAATCGACTTCCCCCTGCCAGATCAAGCCCTAATCGGAGATCGAATTTATGAGACAACGAAAAATTGCCTATTTTTATATTTAAATCGGGAGGCAAACTTATGTAAGTTGCAGCTACTGTTAAGATAAATGTGAAGCTAATTAACCAAATCTTCTTCATCGCCAATAATCATAACACGGGAGCCTCCCAAAATCCCACCCAAGAACGGGTCACGTCTTTTTTTTCTAAAGTCAAATTCTTCCCTGCTCATTACGGTGTAGTTAATTTCCTTACCCCGTTTACTTTCCTCAACCCGAATTATGGAAGCGAGTTCCGGAAGAACAACATCTCCAACAACTAATATGTCAACATCTTCATCCCGTTTTCTGTCTTTAATCCGAACAAATTTACCAGAAAACATAATAAAAGAAGCTTTGCCGATTTTGTTTTTGTTCTCAATTAATGCTTTACCCAAACCTGTAGTTTTGGCAACTATCGATATCAGATCGCCATAAAACGGATGGCCAGAACGGGTAAAATAATAAATTCTATTGCCTCTAGGTTCTTTCTCTAAAATTCCATCCTTCTCAAGTTTTGTAAGTTCGCGCCTTACCGCATTAATTTCCTCATCTGTCTCGCGCACAATTCCACGAACATGATAAAGTTCCTTTAAGTTGGAGAAGAAAAGCTCCAAAATTTTAATCCTGACTTTTGAAGTAATAATGTCACCAAAATTAGCCATTGGTTTTATCCGGGCAGGTTAATATGTGACAGGATTCCCTGCCGGTAGCACCTCGATCCAAGTGGCACCGCGGACCATCTCAATCTCTTTCCCATTTGTATCATAAAATGCCTCTCTGTCAAGAGGAGTTGCTTTTCTCCAAGTGCCCGCTATAACTCCTCCATTCTGAAAAACCAAGGCTTTCCCCGTCCCAATGACCTGATAGAACATATGATGTTCTGTATCGAGCGGTCCGGTTTCCTTTACGAATATTACGACTACATTGCTCGCCGAGAGCTGGGGCTTATCAAACTCCCAATCAATATGTTCTTTTCCGCCATTGAAGCGCTTGTAAGAGTTCGGTGCCTGATCATATTTCCATTCGACGTCATAACCAGACATACTTTCCCAAAAGTTAAACTTTAAATTTGTCACAGGCGAAGAAGTTGTCGTTTTTCCATCCTGGAAAAGCCATTTTCTAAATCCCTGGGTCCAGGCAACTCCGCTATCGTCTTTATAATTAAAACCGCGTTTTTGAGCATCCTGCCAAATCAAATCAAGATTTGCTACAACGGCGTGCTCCCAAGCCGACGGAGTACTACCCAAACGATATTGGTCACGCACCACAAGAGGAAAACCAATGTTATACCCGCCATCCAAATTATTGCCTTTCGGTCCACCCTGCCAACCCAACTTATCAAAAAGTGTAAGAGTGTTAACGGTTGGGTCAATTTCACTCCTCGGCTTTACTCCACCCGGACAAGTTGAACAAATATTGTTTGCTCCGCCCTGATGAAGGAAAAGGGGATTTTTTCCGTAACCGGCCGCCAGATTCATAAAATAAACCCTGGCACTCCTTAGCGGCGCCGCTTTAACTTCATTGGCTACGGCTCCGCAATAAAAAACGGCTGCAAATCTGGTTATTCCACCCTCCGCCACTGCTTCATAAACAACATCCGCACGCGAAAGTCCGGATTCCGGACGGGCATCCTGATGGTTTTCGATCATCTGAACAATGGGTCGGCGTGTGTTCCAAACATCTGCCTCCGGTTTAGTATACTTTTGACCATTAATAGGACATTCTTCCGTTTTGGGAAGGTTCAAATTGAATTTTGATTTCTGAGCCACTTTATTTATTACGCTTCCGATGTTTTTTGGAGAAATCAAGTAGAAAACAAGTAAGCCAAGTCCCACAGAAATCAAAAAAAGTCCGCTAAAACTTGCAATCATTATGAACCTCTTGGAACTCAAAATGTTACTAAATTTCTTAAATTTGTACATATTTATTTACTTTTCTGGGCACCTGTCAGAGCCTTTTTCTCATCGACTGACAATTCAAAACTACTTTTACCTCTTTTAATGTCCTTCATATAAACCCTTGTTCTATCTCTTGTATGAAGGCTTGTAATTATTATACCCGTATCTTCACCATCTAAAATAGCCAAACTAAAACTGTGGTCACCGCCAAGCTCTCTAAACGGATTAAACCTGACGATAAAAACCTTTTGGACATGACGCCTTCCGTCTTCTTCCAAAAATGACACTCTCTTAATAATTTTTGCTACATCAATTCCGTTTTCCTCTTCTTTTGAAATTACCTTTTCTAAAACTTTTTTAAGATCGGCCACACCCACACCTTTTGTTAATCTATTAAAAATAACAAATATTTTATAAAGAATTATGCTTATCCCCAAAAGCCAAACCGCCGTAATTGTTAAAAATAAAAAAACCTGTGTTTCCATTTAGATTTGTAAGGGCAAGCAAAGTTGAGTAACAATGGTACTCCGATTGAACTTAATCATTTTTGCATCTTGAAAAGTAAGTGTCAAGGAGATATGCTCCTCTTACTCGAGTTTGCAACTCTCGCAAGAGATCATATACTCGTCAGAGCCCCATGTCAATAGGGAAACAAGTTTAACAGAAAAAACGATCAAGTCCAACCAAGGCTACGCAAAAAGAGCCAATCTTTTGACTAAAGACGACGACTTACCCAGAATCAAAAAGGATATAATTAAGAGCCTGATCCTGGTTAGCTTCATACTGATCCTGGAAACAGTTGTATACTTAGCCTTGCACCGTGTTCAACGCGGTTTGCCCTAAGGACTGGAGGTGAAAAATTTATGATGTATTGCGTCAAATGTCGCGCCAAGAGGGAAGGTAAAGATGCTCAAGAGGTTACCATGAAGAATGGAAAGAAAGCCACAAAAGCAGTTTGTGAAGTTTGCGGCACAACCATGTTCAAGATCGGAGGAAAATAAACTCTTGATTTGAACTCTTAAAGCAAAAGGGCACCCACCTAAGTCGGTAGGGCCCCTTTTGTGTTCCCTACTATGAATATAGACAAAGTCTTCAGCGTATTTAGAAAGAACTACACAGAAATCCCCCTGGAAGTTTTTGGAAATGACCCTTACAAAACCCTTGTTTCAACTGTTATGTCTGCAAGAACAAACGACACAACTACCCTAGCCGCTGCAAACAGATTGTTTGCAAAGGCGGGGAACTTTGTCGAATTGGGCGAATTAGACCAATTAGAAATTGAACAATTGATATATCCGGTTGGGTTCTATAAAACAAAAGCCAAACATCTTAAAGACCTTGCAGGTTCTCTTCTTACAAGGTATTCGAGAAAAGTTCCAAAAACGAGGGAAGAATTGATGACGCTCCCTGGTGTTGGCAGAAAAACTGCAAATCTGGTTTTAAATAGGGCCTTTGGAATCCCTGCAATTGCCGTCGATACACACGTTCATAAAATCAGTAACATGCTCGGTTGGGTCCACACAAGAACTCCGGAACAGACAGAACGCGAATTGGTAAAGATATTACCCAAAAAATATTGGCCGGAAACAAATCGATTATTTGTAAGTATCGGCCGACAGTTTACCTCTAAGAAAAAACTGGAAGAGTTTTTGAAGCATAATAAACTTACAAACAAATAGTAAGGTCAAGACAGTCTTGAGATTAAATCTTTTAACTCAATTATATCAACAGGGAGAAGAGAGGTCCGCCCACCGAATAGATCTTCGCCTACAAAAAATGCCCTATTGGAATCATTAAGATTTGTAGATATTTGATATGAGAGTGCGTTAACACCGCCGATGTTTATCCAGAAACTGGCTCTTTCTGGATCGACAGAATGTTTTTCGCTCAAACTTGTAGATATTTCAATTGGCACGTTTTCTCCCTTATATTCAACTGTAGTAGAAAACTTTTTGTAATGGGCCGCTTTACCAGAAAAATCTAATTTTGCAATTGCCCACAAAATTCGATTAAAACCTTTGTCCGATTCAAACTCCCCTTTAGTCGCCAACAAGTCTGCCACGGATTTACGAAGCACCGAAAAATCAGAATTATTTCCTTCGACACTTAGATCATCCATTAGACGACCAAGCCTTTCCATTGTCATGAGCCGATAATATTACTATAAAGTATCGATGTCAATAAGCAGCAATTGCCACTCCAAAGCCACTTTGGGCATAGATGCAACCAAACGAGTATTCCCCACCCGTTAGTAATTTTTTGTGTCCCAGGGTATTTAGCCAAAGATCCACCGCGTTTTGCGGGGAAGTTGCACCCGATACTAAAAACTCGGATATATCATATTCTTCAAAAATCCATTTTAAATCGGGCCTGTCGGTTGGCAGTTTAGAAAAACCTTCGTGCCCATCAAGCTTCCCAAGTTCCAAGAGTTGGTTTAGACGGATAGAAGCTATTGTACAAAGTTCATCTTTTTGTTTTAGGGGGTTAACACCGTGTTCAACTCTGCTTTTATTAACTGCATCCCAAAGTTGAGGGCCTCCCCATAGACTAGAGCGGGTAGTAGATAGCGGATAGCGAATAGGGGCGTCTGTGGCAGAAGGTTTGGTGGTTGAGGAAACTTTATCTGACAACAATTTTTGATACTCTCCAACTGCGCCGTTCCAACCGTTGCCATACCCTCTGGCGTATCCGGTCAAAAAAACAGTTAGCATAACAACGAGGAAAGTAAAAACCAAAACAATATTGCTAAAAACTTTGGCAATAATTAATGCTATTTTAGTCATATAGAATTGTTACCGGTCCGTCTAATACTGCTTCAATTTGCATATAATCCCCAAAACTACCTGACTCTACTTGGATATCTTTTTCCTTAAGCTTAGTCACAAAATATTCATATAATTTTTTAGCTTTTTCAGGTTCCTCAGCATTAATAAACGATGGTCTGTTTCCACCTTTTGTGTCTGCATAAAGCGTAAATTGAGAAACAACCAACATTTTTCCCCTAACTTCGTTTATCGATTTATTCATTTTATCCGACTCATCACTCATAACCCTTAACTTAGATAGCTTGTCAGCCAACTTGTGCGCTTCTTCCTCAGTATCCCCTTTTTTAAATCCCACCAAGACAAAAAGACCCAACCCGATCTCCCCAACTGTTTTTTGATCAGACACGCGAACGACCTTGGCTCTTTTAACTCTTTGCACAATAAGTTTCATATTGATATTTTATAACAAATTTAACAAATGGGGGTCAGTCTTGGTTTTTAGGTCTATATTGTAAAGCTTCCGCAATATGAACAGTTAGTATTTCTTTTTCTCCAGCCAGGTCGGCTATAGTCCTGGCAATTTTAATTACCTTAAAATAACTGCGGGCGGAAAGATCCATTGTTGCAACCGCGCTTGTTAAAATCACGCGACAATCTTCCGACAAATCACAAAATTCTTTAACACTGCGTGTGCTCATTTCGGAGTTGGATTTTAATTTAGTTCCTTCAAATCGTTTTAGTTGCATTCTGCGAGCTCTTTGTACCCTTTTTTGTATCTCTTTTGAGCTCTCACTTTTTCGCTTTTCGCTCCTCGATATTAGTTTCTGAGTTTCCACCGATGGAACATCAACATGAATATCTATTCTGTCCAAAATCGGACCCGAAATTCTGTGCTGATAACGGGAGATATTTCCCGGCAAACAGGTACAAGCTCGTTTTGTATCTCCAAAATATCCACAAGGGCAGGGATTACTGGCGGCAACCAAAAGAAAATTGGCAGGATAAGTTACACTTCCTTTGGCCCGGGATATTGAAACGACAGAATCCTCCATTGGCTGCCTAAGTGACTCTAAAACATTTCTGGGGAACTCCGGAAATTCATCCAAAAACAAAATCCCACGGTGGGCCAAAGAAATTTCCCCAGGCATCGGATTTGTTCCGCCACCTATTAAACCTATTCGGCTTGTAGTGTGGTGCGGGCTTCTGAAAGGACGTTTTGTAATTATTGATTCTCCTTCAGGGAGGTTGCCTGTTATGGAATAGATTTTTGTGACCTCTAGTGCCTCATCTTCTGTTAATGTCGGCAAAATTCCGGGTAATGCCCGTGCTAACATTGTTTTACCGCTCCCCGGAGTTCCTTTCATAAAAATGTTGTGATTTCCCGCCGCGGCAATCTCCATTGCCCGCTTGGCTTGTTCCTGGCCGACTACTTCGCTAAAATCAAATTCTGCTTCCCCAACAACTAAAAGTTTTTTAAGACTGATTTTTGGAGCGGGTTCAATTTCAATGGTCTTATGAAAATAACGCACCAATGTCAAAAGGGAATCAATTGCATATACCTCAATTCCGGGCACTACCGCCGCCTCAGTCTCATTTACTTTGGGAACAAAAACACGCTTCATTCCTTTAATTTTTGCCAGATACGCCATGGGCAAAATTCCATTTGTATGGCGCAAGCTTCCGTCAAGTGAAAGTTCACCAAAAAATAATGCGTCGCTAATCTCCGGCGCAATTTGGCCCGACGCTACTAAAATTCCAAGGGCTATCGGAAGATCGTATGCAGGCCCCGCCTTTGGCAAGTCGGCAGGAGCAAGATTGACTGTAATCCTATTTATAGGAAAATCTGCCCCGGAATTTTTAATCGCACTTCTTACTCTTTCCTTAGATTCTTCAACAGCTTTATCGGGAAGACCTACAATTGTAAAACTCGGAAGCCCTTGTTCCGCAACATCAACTTCAACATCAACCAAAGTTGCGGTAAGTCCAACCGTAGCTCCCGAGGTAATTTTGGCAAGCATGTAATTAGTATCACTATATCAAAACTTGATAATCATTCAAAATCGGAGGCATTATGTTACAATACCACTGGCCCGTGAACAAAAAACTCAAATACAAAAGAGTGCTTCTAAAACTTTCCGGAGAGTTATTTGGCGAAAAGGACGGAAAAGGCATTGGTTTTGAAAACTTCGAAAGAATTGCAGAACAGATATATAAAATTTGGAAAACAACCGGTGTAGAACTTACCATAGTTGTCGGTGGCGGAAATATTTTTAGGGGCAGAGAGAGATCGACCGATGTGGATGAAGCTTCCGCAGATTACATAGGTATGTTGGGGACTATAATAAACGGTATCGCGCTCCAGGATGCGCTGGAACGGACCGGCGCCCCAACCAGAATGATGACGGCCTTTGAGATAAAATCGGTAGCAGAACCGTATATAAGGAGGCGCGCGATAAGACACATTGATAAAGGAAGAATTGTAATATTCACGGCCGGAACCGGAAATCCGTTCTTCACTACAGATAGCGGAGCGGCTCTAAGGGCAATAGAAATGCACTGCGATGTAATTTTAAAGGCCACTAACGTTGACGGAGTATATTCGGAAGATCCAAAAGCGAATCCGAATGCGACATTTTACGAGAAACTGACTTACCAAAAGGCAATAGAGAAAAATCTAAAAGTGATGGATGCAACAGCCTTTGCTCTCTGCCAAAAACACAATATGCCGATTATTGTTTTTAATATTAATAAACTTAAAAATCTGGACAAAATTCTTCAGGGAGAAAAAACTGGAACGCTGGTGTCCTAGGATTAGCACAATGACCTATAATATCTTTGATTATTCCAGTTTATTCTGTTATACTTGCCTCACTCTAGAGAAAGGATGATCGCCCTGAGCGAAGCAGCTTTATGCTGAGTCAAATGGGGAGGAAAG
>Ga0075683_120_pt1 | contig 18637 bp, 19 predicted proteins | sample RifGroA2_FD_67685 | JGI IMG/M metagenome (GOLD analysis project Ga0075683, IMG submission 67685) | Microgenomates (Woesebacteria) bacterium GW2011_GWA2_40_7 | reverse complement strand
ATTTGTAAGAAAAGAACAATCCCCAAATATACATGACAATAAAAATGCGCCTTCAAGAATATTGTGAAAATGTTCCGGAAATTTTGGTCTTCCCACTTTCTTTGTGGATAAAAAATTTTTCAACCTCAATCGATGTATCATTTTTCCACTTAACCCCCCTGATTTTTATATTAGGAATTTACGGACTATATTTATCTGTAAGAGATAAAATTGGGATTCTTCCCATATTTTTCTTGACAGGGTGCCTCCTTGTCATACTTCTCGGCAGATCTATCGGTCCAAGATATTTGACGGCTTTTCTTGTATTAACACCAATCTTCGCGTCACGGGCAATTTTTAGTTTTAAAAAAACACCTGCAATTTTAATCGGAGGCACCTCAACTTTCACGGCAATCGCTGTAACTTCACTTTTAATTTTTTCTCCTATCGTCTACTTCAATTCTATGGACAAAGTGACAACATTTTCGCAAAAATCTGAATATATAACAGGCTGGACATCGGGATATGGGATTTTGGAGACGGTAGATTATCTAAACCAAAAAGCGAAGGATGAAAAAATAATCGCCGGTTTTAGAATTGATGCGGGTAATCCCGAAAGTGCGATGTTTGTATATTTTAACAACTCGGCTAGAGTAAAACCAATATATATAGATTCAAAGAATCTTGACAAATCCATCTTAAATCTAAATTGTGTGAAAAGCCCATTTCCTATATATTTCGTGGCCCGGGCTGGAAATTTAGCGGGGCTTGATAAACTCTTTATCGAAGAAAAGAGGTTTTATAAACCGGAGGCAAAAGACTTCGTTTCTATCCACAGGCTCAAGAAGTGTGATTAAACTTCTACAACAACAGGAAGAATCATCGGGCGACGGCCTGTTTTTTGGGCAAAATATCTTTCCAGAAAGTCTATTGCAGTATTTCTGGCTAACGTTGAATTAACCGATTTTTTCTTCTGAAGTTCGCGCGCCAGGTCGCGGGAAGCGTCGTCCAAAACTCTGCCGTATTTCTGTTCAAAAACAAAGCCACGGCTTATTATTTCGGGCGGAGAAAGAAGGGTCCCGCGGTTTCTGTCAAAGTGGATAATGGTTATAACAATTCCTTCCTTGGAAAGTATATGCCGGTCCCTTAGCACAGTATTTCCCACGTCTCCAACCCCAAGTCCGTCAATTAAAACCTCTTTGACAGGAACTCTTCCCGCAATTCTTGCGTTCTGATTGTTATACTCCACAATTTGCCCGGGGGTAAGCTCCAGAACCTCTCTTTCCGACGCGCCCATCGATTGCGCGATAAGCCCGTATGCCCTCATGTGACGAATAGTTCCACCGATTGGGATGTAATATTTAGGTTTAACTAGCGCAAAAAGCATTTCAATATCTTTAATGCTTCCGTGTCCTGAGACATGAAGATCCTCCTGCATGTCGTAGTAATGTACATCAATATCACTTTCGATAAATTTATCTACCAAAAAATTAATTCCACCGGCGCTTCCGGGTGGCCCCGGGTCTGCCGAAAAAATAACCATATCCCCTTTGTTTATCGTCAAAAAATCATGTTCACCTGTTGCCAACCGGTAAAGGGCGCTCCCGGACTGTCCGTAACAGCCGGATATAATATAGAGAACTTTATTCGGAGGAAGCTTAGCAGCCTGTTTTGAACGGATGACAACATCTTTGGGATAAAATATGTAACCTAATTGTCTTGCAATCTCTGCTTTCCTTTCAATTGATCGACCAATCAACACTACTTTTCTTCCCAATTTTGCGGCGGCATTAATTGTCTGCTGCATCCTTGAAATGTTTGATGATATTGTTGTCAAATAAATTTTGCCCGTCGCCTCTCTTCCTGCTTGTTCAATTCTTCCCTCAATCGCCTTTTCGCTCTCGGTGTAACCCGGGGATGTTGCCCCCAACGAATCCGATGCTAAAGCAAGCGCTCCACCAGAAGCCAATGTTGCCACTTTTGCTACGTCGAATGGACGCCCGTCTACCGGGGTCCAGTCAAATTTATAATCTGGAACATGGAAAAGTTTCCCTTCCGGGGAATCAATGCAAAAACCAACCCCGTCTGGAACTGAATGGGCAACCCTAAACGGGGTTACTTTAAATACTCCGAGAGTCAGAACGTCATGATCCGGATCAAAAACCTTAACATTTTTGGTATCCATCCCGGAATCTATTAATTTTTCTTGAATAAAACCGGCAACTAATTTGGTCGCGTAAACTGGGGTGTTGACCTCTTTAAGAAGAAATGGAATTGCCCCCAGGTGATCTTCGTGTCCATGAGAAATAAGAACCCCGCGAAGTTTATGTTTATTTTGAACTACGTAAGTAAAATCGGGAATAACAAGATCCACACCAAACATTTCGCTATCGGGAAAGCCCACGCCGCAATCAACAACAATCATGTCGTTTCCGTATTCGTAAACGTAAAGATTTTCCGTTACGCCGGTAGTTCCCGAGAGGGCAATGAATTTGAGGGAGTTCATTATTACACTTTCATTTTACTCAATATTTCTCTCAATTGCACGAAATCGACCTTTTCTGCTTCCAGTACTTTCCCATTCCTTAGAGATGCGGCAGGGTGATACATTGGGATAACTGTTAACTGTTGATTGTTTACTGTTAAATTGAACACTTTTCCGTGGACTCCAGAGATGAAAACATCTGACAAAAATTTTGCCATAGAAAACCTACCCAATGTAATTACTATTTTTGGTTCGATAATTTCAATTATTTTGTCCAGATATTTCCCGTATGCCGATATTTCCTCAGGGAGCGGATCGCGGTTTTCAGGGGGTCTATGGTGAACGATATTTGTTATAAACACCTTTTTCCTTTCGAGGCCGGCAAGAAGTAAGAGCTTGTCTAAAAGTTTTCCCGCCTGCCCCACAAATGGCAGACCTTGTTCATCTTCGTTTCTCCCTGGCCCCTCCCCGATACAGAGAATTGAGGCCTCGGTATTTCCCGATCCGAAAACCAATTTGTTTGCTCCTTTTTTGAGAGGAAGCGAGTCGTCTTTCTCCATCTCATCTTTCAACTCGTGTAATTTCTTATATTTTGATTTCATATATTGCATTGATTGACAGGGTCGGACCTTGTCAAACCGCTATCTATCCTGAAAAGGTCCGACCCTTTCAGTCCTCATTAAAAAATTCTATCTCATTTGTCACTGTCTCATACACTGCAAAATTTATACCGTTAATTATGGCTCCAGGGCGCACAAATTTAGTCCAATTTATCGTTTTTTCCTCTTTTGAGTGGTAATGCCCGCTGAAGACGATACTAAGAGACTCGATACTAGATATTAAGTTTTGGGACATTCTGTGAACTATTCCGATTTCAAGTCCGTCGACGTTTAGTTTAAGAAGATGAGGATCAAACTTTTCGGCATTAAATTTTAAATATTCTTCAATTCCATCCTCTACATCCGCATTTCCCAAAACAGAATAAAGGGGAATTCCATATGATAAAACAGTTTCAATCGACGCGACGTTGTCCCAGTCACCGCAGTGGATAACGGCACCAATCTTGGCTTTTTTGCCAATCTCCATTACGGCTTTAAGGTTGGCAATATGGCCGTGAGAATCGGAAATAATTAAAATCTTCACCTGTAAATTATACCAAACTTGTGTTTTTGTGTCCTATAGGTTAGAATCCTCCATATAAATAGGCTACAAATCCCAGAAAGGAGTTAGTTATGCCCGACCTATTTTTGATTGCATCCCAAGAGGACGCAGAAGTTTTGAAAAAGCACATTAAAACCGTCATTGGCCCAGCTCTCCGCCAGGCCACAGCAAACTCTTTCGAGGACCTCGAAAAAGACCCTAAAAAGGTGGCCTTATATATTTTGGCCCACCAAGGCGGAGACAACATTCCGCCCCTTCAAATCATTGGCATCGCGAGCTGGAATGCTGAAAGGGAAAGGGAGTTAGAAGGTTGGCGAAACAGGCTCGGAAGGGAGTGGGGGCTCATTCTGTCCGATAAAAAAATTGGCAAAGAGTTAACAGACAGATTCCCTTTTGACAAGGTCGAGATCTGGCCGCTCCTGCCGAAAGGTTCATTCGCAACCGCTGCATTTGCCGCAAAGATGTTCTTGGCAGAGCAGGAATGGCGCTAGACAAATAGAAAACAAAAGGAGTTCCAATGCAACACTTAGTTAAATTTTTTATGCCTGAGGCCATTGCCAAAGCTATCAATGCTCATTCTGAGCTTGTAACCTCGACTTTCGCCAGAAAGTTAAAAGTCCCAGAGAGCAGTGTAACCTGCATCGCCATGGCCATACCTGGAGGCAATCAGCGTATCATCGAGATCGCATTCCCCGTTATTCATACCACCGAAATGGAACGTGCGGCCCAGGATGCCTGGATCAACGCCGCCAGTATAATCACCGGCGATGTTGCAGAGCTTGTGTTCGACCGCGAATCGGATATCTGGTTTACTATTGGCTCTAAGGCTTGATCGTTCGCAAGAAGGCGCTTTTCTTTTCAAAAAAGACTAGCGCCTTTTCTTTTGCAGTCATCCTGAATTCATTTCAGGATCTTCCTTGTCCTGAACTTGTTTCAGGATCTGCGTGAACAAATCCTTGAACTCCGGATTTTTTGTTTTAATCAAATCAATCTTCCATTCTCTATGCAATTCTTGAGTTGTTTTTCTCTTTTGATCGCTTCCAATATTTCTTCAAAAACCTCGTAATAAAGAAGTTTGTAAGTCTTATATTTAGAGCTAAACATACTACCAAACCCACTTCTATGCCGCGCAATTCTATTAATTAAATTAGAAGTCACCCCAATATACAAAACCGGTTTTTGATTTCCCAAAATGTAAACGAATCCTTGTTTAGACATAATGACAAAGATACTGAAACGAGTTCAGTATGACACACGCAGAAGCTGAACTGAATTCAGCTTGACTCGGTGACTCATCACTGTGGTATAAATGTCTTTACGTTTTCGGAAGTTACCCGAACTTCTTTAGCTTTTCCTTCAACAATCATCCTGGCCACCTTACGCACAACTCCGTCGATATTCCGCTCAAGTGTACGGATTCCGGCGTCATAGCCCAAGGGTCTAACAATATTAGGCCAAACTTCGTCGGAAATAACAAGTGAGCCTTCAGGCAGCCCCGATGCTTTCATTGCGGCCGGCAAAATATATCTTTGAGCGATAACAGTCTTTTCCTGGTCGGAATAACTGGGCATGCTAATGGGCTCAAGCCTATCCATAACGGCAGTTGCGATGCTTGTGGTGTTATTGGCTGTTGCAATAAACAGAGTCTCGGAAAGGTCGAAGGGGAAGTCGATATAATGGTCCACATAGGCATAATTCTGTTTGGGGTCCAAAAGCTCGACCAAAACTCCCATTATGCTGCTTCTGCCCTGTTCTGTAACCCTGTCGATTTCGTCCAAAAGTATAACCGGATTTCTGCACTGGGTATCCCTCAAGGCCTTAATAACTTTCCCAGGTTCTGCCTCAGGGTGCATTCGCGATTGACCGCGAAGGTCTAAAGGGTCTCCCATACCTCCAAAGGGAATACGGGCAATAGGCCTGCCCAGCGCTTCTGCAATCGAATAAGCAATCGTTGTTTTACCGGTACCAACAAGCCCCACAAAACATAGAATCGGGGCACGATACAAATCTTTCATTTCCCCTTTTTCGGTTTTTAGTTTCATAACACTCATGTACTCCAAAACACGGGTTTTAATATCATCAAGGCCATAGTGGTGAGCTTCAAGAATTTTCTTAGCATTTTCCAGGTCCAGAGTATCCTGGATTCTTTTGTTCCAGGGAAGGATTGTTATCCAATCAATATATTTTTCCATGCTGTCAAACTCGGGTAAAAATGAGGGGGAATTAGTAAGCTTGGCCAGTTGATTAAGACGAACCAGAACCATCTCGCGGAGTTTATCCGGTAAGCTGGCATTTTTAATTCTTTCTATTAAAACAGTAATTTCCTGGGCAGCAGGTTCCATACATTCATGATATCACGAAGTCTTTTTTAAATCCCAATTTTCCAAACACCATTCTCCCTAAATGCAGGTATTGCCTGTCTTTTAGCGGAGTTGAAAACCCCGGACCCTTCTAATCTATTTATTTTTACATATTCAGTCAGTGTTATTATTTTCAGACCTTTCAGATAGGTTATTCTTTTATTTAAAGACTCTATCAGGGCTTTGCTGATTATTTTAGTCATTAACTTTATGCTTTTGGTATCGTTAAACTCGTTAAAGGCTAAATAATACTCAAGCTTTTCTTTATTTTTAACAATGATGTTTGGAAAACCAAGACTTAATAGTTGGAAGTTCAGTAAAACTCGACCGATTCTTCCGTTTCCGTCATTAAAAGGGTGGATTGATTCAAACCCGAGGTGAAAACCAGAAATCTTATCCAAAAAATATTTTGTATTGTCGCTTGAATAACTTAACAACAAATCAGAAATTAAACCTTCAATTTTTTCTGGTGGAGCGCCAATATGCGTCCCTACGCGAACATTTTCCGTCCCATTCCTAAATCTTCCCGAAATTTTGTCATTAATATTATCTAAGAGCATTTTATGGAGAAACAAAATTACATGAATATCTAAATCAGTTCTTTCTTTATTTCTCAAATATTCAAAAATCCGGGCCAAATTTTTAGCCTCAAAAACCTCCCTTAAACTAACATCACGGGGAACCTCCATTTCCATGAGGATTTTTTCTGTCTCTTTCAAGGTAAGAGTCGAGTTTTCAATAGCATTGCTGTTATAGACACTCTCGGCGATTTCAGCCTCGTCTATTAAATTAAGCAAAGAGGATTTTCCTACCCTTCGTTGATCAAATTCCTTTTTGAGCTCATCGATTTTGGCTTTTGTAGAAGTTCCAACTGTCATATAGTCATATTATACAATATTCACGCCTTTTTGTCAAATATGCGTGAATTTATGTCAAAAGTCGCCCAAATTCACGCCAAATTCACCTTCCGAAGTCTTTCCTTGCCCTTCCGTAGCCTTGGCGAAGGAGGGTCTCTAGCTTTTGTTATCAGTTCCTTGCAGGGTTTCTGCTTACAAGGAGTCATACTACTTGAAGGCGTTCCTTCCAAGGTGCACAAAAAAACCATATCTTGACTTCGGGTAATGTTTGGTTCTAAAGTGTATGTATGGCCAAAACTTCTAAGATTGCATTATTTGAGGGGAATAAAATACGCAGGCATTGGGATAACAATAAAGAATTGTGGTATTTTTCTGTTGTCGACGTTGTCCAAACACTAACAGATCAACCAGATTTTACCAGGGCCCGTAAATATTGGAATAAATTAGCAGAAAGACTTCGAAAAGAAGGAAGCGAGTCGGTGACAAAATGTCACCAACTGAAAATGAAATCCTCTGATGGCAAATACTATCTTACTGATGTGGCGGACACTGAAACAATGTTACGTTTAATTCAGTCAATCCCCTCCCCAAAAGCCGAGCCTTTCAAATTATGGCTGGCCAGCGTAGGTTATGAACGATTGGAAGAAACTGCCGATCCGGAATTGGCTATTAATCGCGCTTTAAAAACATATTTACAAAAAGGCTACAGCAGAGAATGGATCAACCAGCGTTTAAAAAGTATTGAAATTCGAAAAGAATTAACTGATGAATGGGAAAGCCGTGGGGTAAAAGAAGGGTTGGAATTTGCAATTTTAACCAATGAAATTACTGAAGCCTGGGCCGGGTTAACTACTAAACAATACAAAAATCTCAAAGGATTAAAGAAAGAGAACTTAAGAGACAATATGACTAACTTGGAATTAGTTTTAAACATGTTGGCAGAAACAGCCACAACTGAAATTTCTCAAAAAAGAAAACCCAAAAACTTTCCTGAAAACAAAAAGGTTGCCAAAGAAGGAGGAACTGTGGCGGGGAACGCAAGACGCGAAATAGAATCAAAAACAGGTAAAAAAGTGATTACCGGAAAGAATGCTAAGAAATTGAAACTTATATGATCGTTGTGTTCACAACATCACTATCGATGTTACCTTCCAAAGTCTTTATTGCTATCATCTCCCATTAGTCTTGAAGTTGGGAAATGGGGACCGCCTGCTTCTCCCGGTCTGTCGCTATTTCCAAAATCACGTCTTGGTCCACCAAAACCCGTTCTTGGACCTCTCGAAAATCCACCACTTCTTCCTCCACTAAAACCTCCTCTTGAGCCTCCTCCAAAACCACCCCGTCCTTCACCGAATCCACCTCGTGAACCTCCGCCGAACCCACCGCGTCCGCCGCCCCTTGGTCTTTCCTCTCTCGGTTTATCTTTTGCCGGGTCCATGTTCATAGAGAGATTAATTCTTCCCATTTCGTCAATTTTGACTACACGAACCTTTACTTTATCGCCGATTTTAACAACATCGTTGGCGTCGGCTACAAATTCCTCTCGGCCCATGTCGCTTACATGGACCATTCCGTCTTTTCCGGGAAGAATATTCACGAATGCTCCAAAAGGCATAATTCTAACAACTTCTCCGTCATAAATTTCTCCTGCTTGGACTTCTTTTGCAAAACCTTCGACGTAGGAAATTGCTGACTGCATCTTTTCAGGATCAACTCCGCTTACCGCAACGCTTCCGTCATCGCTAACATCCACCGTTACTCCAAAGTCTGCCATAACCTTCTTAATATTCTTCCCTCCGGGGCCAATAAACTCACCAATCTTATCGACCGGAATCTTAACAACTTGAATCTTGGGCGCATATTGCGAAACTGTCTTTCTGGGTTCGGCTAGAGTATCAACAATCGCTTTCATCACCTGTCCTCTGGCATCTTTTGATTGTTCTAATGCCTTTTCTAAAATTTCGGGTGTTAAATTTAAGGTTTTAACATCAAGCTGAAGCGCTGTAATCCCCTTTTCCGTTCCCGCGACCTTAAAGTCCATGTCACCGTTATAATCCTCGATTCCCATGATGTCGCTTAGGACCGCAAATTCTTTCTCACTACTTCCGAATATAAGTCCCATCGCAATTCCGGCAACCGGAGCTTTTATGGGAACTCCTGCGTCCATCAACGAAAGAGTAGACCCAACAACTGAAGCCATAGAAGTCGAGCCGTTTGAACTCATTACTTCGCTGACTACGCGGATAGCATATGGAAAGTCATCTTGAGATGGGATAACCGGCTCAAGAGCCCGCTCGGCCAAAGCTCCGTGTCCAATTTCACGCCTGCCGGGATTTCCAAATCTCCCAACCTCACCGCTGGCGTAAGGAGGCATGGAATATTGGTGCATATAGCGCTTTTCTGCTTCACCCTCGGCAGATTCCAAGAGTTGACCCATTGATTGGGCGCCAAGTGTGGCGACAGAAAGAACATGGGTTTGACCCCTCTTGAACAATGCCGATCCATGGACTCGTGGTAAATATCCGACTTCTCCGGATAATTTTCTTACCTCCGTCAGTTTTCGTCCGTCGGGGCGAATTCCCTTTTTAAGAATTTGCTTTCCATTTTCAACCTGAACCAAACTTGCTACAACGCCGGCAATTTTGTCTCCAACTAATTTTTTGACTTGATTTTCAAGTTCAGCTGATGGCTTTTCTTCTTTGTATGTTTCGCGGGTTCTGCCAACCTCTTTAGAAAGATCTTCTATTAATTTAAGAACTGCTTTGGATTCTTTGAATGCAAGTTCAACGCCTTTTACAATTTGTGCCTCAGTTACTTCATTTGCGCCGGCCTCGACCATCAAAACCGCCTCTTTTGTTGAAGAAACGGTAAGATTCATTAAAGAAGCCTTCATCTCAGATGCTATCGGATTAATTTTGTATTTATCTTCGATCAAACCAACTGTTAGGGGAGCCACTGGGCCTTTCCAGGGAAGAGTCGAGACGTGAATTGCAGCGCTTGCGGCAATTGCGCCCAAAGTCTTTGGATCATTTTCCATGTCAACGGAAAGAACGGTAACTGTAACCTGAACTTCCATTTTGTAGGATTTGGGGAAAAGCGGACGGATTGAACGATCGATTAGGCGGGCGGAAAGAATCTCATCATCGGTTGGTCTACCTTCTTTTTTAACCCATTTGCTTCCTTTAATTCGTCCTCCTGCATAAAGCCTTTCAAGATAGTCGACGGAAAGAGGAAAATAATCCATTTCCATTTTCATGGGCGCCGAGGCGACGGTTGCAAGAACAACAGTATCACCGTGTCTGGCTATAACTGCTCCCCCTGCCTGTTCAGCAAGTTCTCCTGTTGAAAGGGTAAGGGTTCTGCCTCCAAGTTCTATACTTTTTTCGATCTTTTTCATTATTTTGAGGTAAGTTTGAAGATTGAGTTCTGAGGTCTCACTACTATCGTGAGACACCATTTCCAATCTCAAACTTACTTATTATATTACTTCTCTATCTTTAAGTCACTGGCCAATTTCGCAAACCTCTCTTCATCGCGTCTTTTTAGATAGCTTAAAAGCCTTCGTCTTTTGGCTACCATTGAAAGGAGTCCGCGCCTACTGTGAACATCTTTTTTGTGTTCTTTTAGATGGGTGACAAGTTTGTCTATCTGATTAGAAAGAAGTGCAATTTGAACTTCAGGAGAACCTGTGTCACCTTTCTCGCGGGAAAACTTCTTAATTATGTCCTGTTTTGTATCTTTGGCTAGTGCCATATGTGTGTCATGAGAAGCAAAGTAGGTCTTGAGTCTGTCGAATGGACGAACCTAGCTTTCATCTTGTGAATGATATCACAGGCAAGGGAAAAAGTAAAAGGGAAAGTAAGAGCTTTTCACCATAGGCATCGGCTTACCAAATAGTTTCTAGTGGGAAGGTCGACCTCAAGATTTTGTCTTTTGTAACAAGTTTTGATCCTGTCAAAATTGCTGTAGAAATAATAATTCGGTCGTGAATATTTATGTTTTTGGGTAATTCATAGCCGATCTTAAGAATTTCTTCATTTAGGGAAATAACAACAAATTCTGCGTGACTTAAAAAGCCTATGAACTCCGAGAAGACAAAATCTTTTTCTTTCAAACTTATGTGAAATGCCTCAAAAAGAACAATCGAGGAAACAAACGCTACCGAGTTACCCAAAAAAGCATCATCCAAAATTAGCCTAGCTTCTTTAGATAATGTTTCTGAATTCTTAAAATACCAAACCAAAGCATGGGTATCAAAAGAATATTTAGGTAAGCTCATCTACAATTTTGTCCAAACTCGAAGTAACTTCGTCTATGTCTTTCTCAGTGATTTCAGGACCTTTAAATATGCCGAATGGGGTTTTGTATTTTGCCCACAACTTTTGACTTTTGGAAGCTGTGAAGGATTTTTCCTCTACAAACTTTTTTAGATGATTATTAATAACAGCGCTCAAAGTTAATCCCAGCTCAGCAGCTGTTTTCTGGGCCTTGGCCTTAAGTTTCGAGTCAGTTCTAATAATAATGGTGCTTGTCATATATACACAGTATATATGTTCACTGTGTGAATTGTCAAATCTGTCGGGTAGATAGGTACGGTTAAAGAAATAAGGAAAATGTTGCGCGGACTATCTTTCAATGGTTTATCCCCACCGATAAGTTGGACAAAGATATTGTCTCCTCTGGAAAGAGTTTCTTTCAAGGATGATTTCATCGCCTTAAAAAAGGCATCACGGTCTTTATCTTCAATCAGAAGTCTGATCGCGTAGTCTCTATCTTTTTCCGCGTGTACAACTTCTGGAATACTATCGTCCCCTTCGTAAACTAAGGCATGAGATATTTCTGTTTTGGGGTTAAACGAGAATTGTTTTAAATCTATTCCGATCGCATTTCCCAACCTTCTGTATGCGGAGATTAACTCCTTCCCGTCTTCGGTCGCCGGATTGGCCACCAACGACAACATTCCATTCTTAGCGCCAACCACAACCCCGTTCATCATATTTGCAAAATCTTCATAACCTCTGTCGGGCTTTTCCCAGTATTTACGGGCATATATCAAGTCTTTATCAGGTTTGTTAATGAGGGTCTCATGCTGCGGTATTACTGAGTCCAGTTTATCCATCTACAAATTATATATTATCCTTTATTCTCACTGTAGGTATCGGGTTGATTAGTAGAAGCGCCTTTGAATATTTTTGGCTGGAGCCAATCGTCGGGCGGGTTTACATCTTGTTCCGTCTCCTGAGTACCATTTATATCTTGGGCATCTAACTCCTGAGGCTGGGGAACTTGAGGTTGAGCATTCATAATTGGTCTTGAAAACGGCTGGGTTGGAATTGCGCCCGGCGGGAAACTGGCGGGGCTTAATCTGGTTTTTGGCAGTCGTTGTCCGCCGCTTCTTAAAAGATAGGCAAATGTTTCAAAAGTTTCGGCAGTTACGTCGCTTCCGGCAAAATTGCTGCTGCCTTCCTCAACTCCCATAATAAGGTTTGTGGCAATGTCGGGCTCCATATTTAAACTATTTTCTTTAATTAGGTTGGCAATCAGCTCACTGGTGGATGCTCCCGGTTTGGCAAACGACATAACTTCGCTATTTGATGCAAGAACTCTTGTTCCGATGTGTACAACTTTTGCCCCTGCAAAATCCCCGGAAGAAAGAATCGGGAAATGGGAATCGTTAGCCCCGCCAATCAATATGACCAAGTCAGACGCTACACCGGCATAACTTAAATCCAATTGTTCTTTTTGGGGCGCGACAAAACCCGTCTTTGGTACAACTATAAGTTTGAATTCACCCTGTTCAATGTCATAACTGACTTTTTCGATATTGTTCGCATCATACCCCTCAAATTTTATCGTCAAATTTTTATTTCCAATCTCCCCGACAATTTTATCTATTCCTATCAAACGGTTAAAACCAACAAGCATGGGGGAGGAACTTGCTATCGTCACGTCTTTTCCCGATCTCAAAGAGAGATATAACGAAAGACCTGCGGCTACCTGATCAAAATATGGTTTTGTAGGCAACAAAACAAGAATTGAGGTGGCAGAGTCAATTAATTGTGAGAAGCTGTCTTGCATTTTTGTATCCGTCTCCAATTTGTAAATTGAAAATTGAAAATTCCGCTCCTAGCGGATGGATACTATCACGTCACCCACCCCGAAATCAAGCTGAGGTTCAAGTATCGCTCCGAATTCTTCGGAAGGTCCAACCGAGGCAACCTCATTTTTTTGTTTTCTGATTGAAACTATTTTTGCCTTTCCTATTGTTTTTTCGTTCCTTAAAAGAACGACTGTGTCACCTTTTGTGATTCTGCCGCTAACTACTTTTGCGCCGGCAACTTTTTTGTTATTAAAAGGAAAACTCGCCAATATGTTTGCGCGTCCTATTTCCTGGATCTTACCTTTTTTAAGTATTTCTTCCAACCTCTGTATAAACTCATAAATTATTTCAAATCTTTCCAATCTCACATTCTCCGCTTCTGCCAGTTTGGTCACATCGCTTCCTATTTTGGACTCAAAAGAAAAGATATAAGCATTTCCGGTTTTGGCCGCAATTACATCCGACGAATTTATTTCTCCGACTCCGTTATCAACAACAATAATTTTAGGCGGAATGGACGCGATAATTGCTTCCAGTGCCCCCGCATTACTAGCCTTAATTATTATCGGGATCTCGTCTTCCCGAAGCCGCCTAAGATCAAAAGTTCCTCGAGCCTTCGGAGGCGCAGACCCCGAACTTGCTTCAGGGTTTTCGCCAACTCTGGCTCCAACCGGCGGAACCAGGCTAAAACCAATAACTTTCGCGGGGTACCCCGGCAAGACTTCGCGAATTGTTTTTCCTTTATCATCAAATAATCCGCGTACTTTGCAAAGAACTTCTTCGGCAAAAATTGTCTGACCCACCTTTATACTGCCGTTTCTGACAACTACTGAAGCCACCTGACCCATCTTTTCCTTGTTTGACTCAATAACGACACCTTCAAGATCTGCCGCCGGGTCCCCTTTTAAATCGGCGACTTCAGACATTAGAATAATCATTTCTAATAGTTCCTTTATCCCCGTCCCGATTTTTGCCGAAACCGAGAAAAAAGGAACATCTCCACCACGTCCTTCAAAAAAAACCTGCTCTTTTTCAAGCTGTCCTTTAAGCGCCTCAACATTAACCCCGACAACGTCTGCCTTAGTTCCCGCAACAAGAAATGGGATTTTAGCATCCCGTATTATTTGTAAGGCTTCCTTGGTCTGGGGAGCAACTCCATCGTCTTGAGCAACCACAAGTACGGCAATATCGGCAATTTTAGCTCCGCGACTGCGCATCTTGGTAAATGCCGCATGTCCCGGAGTATCTATGAAGGTTATTTTTTTATTTATCCCGCCTGTGGACGGGACCTCAATTACACTGGCCCCTATTGCTTGTGTTATTCCTCCCGCCTCAGCACCAGCCACATTAGTTTTTCTTATCGCGTCTAGCAACGTGGTTTTTCCATGATCGACATGGCCGAGCACCACAACAATTGGCGGGCGTGTTTGATTATTTTGATTTTTATTTTCTTCCATAATGTCATCCTGGAGTCCCGCACTGCGGGACGATAGGATCTTATTCAGAATTTAGAAAACGGAAGTTAGATTACGAAGACTGATGTTTGAAATTCGGCCACAAAGTGGTTCATAATTCGATCTTCAATGTTCATTTTTCGTTATCAGACTTCTCGCTTCCATCATCTGTCTTCTCCGGTTCAACACTTACAGGAAAAGATGGTTCTACGTTTTCCTGAGCACCACCTTCTCCGTCTTTCTTTTCGACTCCGTCTGTATCTGATTTTTCTGCCAGGGCTGATTTCGCCTTTTTAGCCAATTTCTTAGCTTTAGTCTTTGTAATCTTTTTAACAGGAGGAATCACAACTGCCGATTCCTCATTCTTAGTTATTAGCTCTTCGATTTTAGTTAATTCTCCGTTACCTTCCACCTCTATTCGATAACCTGTAAGTTTAGCCGTTAACCGAACATTCTGACCATCTTTTCCGATTGCCATAGAAAGTTGATCTTCAGGCGCGGACACCCTTGCAATCATTCTTTCTTTATCAAGTGTTACTATTAAGCTCTCCGCGGGGGAAAGAGAGGCCTTAATAAGTTCCGACACATCCTGGCTCCAGGGGATTACGTCTACCCGCTCTCCACCAATTTCATTTGTAACAGCCTGAACCCTAACGCCTTTTTGGCCAACACAGGATCCAACCGGATCAACCCCGGTCTGGGATGAAAAGACTGCAACTTTTGTTCTTACTCCGGCTTCTCTGGCGATAGATTTGATTTCTACAGATTTAGAAGCCTCTGATTCAGGTCAAGACGTTCATTGGGAATCCTGTCCTCGACCAAGAGTATCGCCTCAGTTCTACCTAAATCTACTCGAACATTTGGCCCGTCGAAGCGAAGGATCAAACCGGATGCTAAAGAGCCGACTTTTTCTTCAAATTCTTCCATTATCGCCCCTTTTTCTGCCTCGCGAATTTTTTGATGAATAACCTGCTTTGCGGTTTGGGCCGCAATTCTTCCAAATCCCGGAGGTGTCACATCGCGCTTTTCCTTTTTGGCTTTTGCCTTTTCCTTCTCTGTAGCATCTTCCGCAGGTAGCACCCAAGCAAAAACGCGCGTTTCGCCGCTTACCGGGTCAAGTACCGCTTCGTAATCAAAAGTGTCAACATCTTCACCCTGTTCTTTTGCATCCCTCTTGTAAGCGGCAATTATGGCTTGTTTAATCGTATCCAAAATCACGTCAGGATCAAGCCCCCGCTCCTGAGCGATGGCTTTTAAGGCCTGACTAAATTCTGTTCTTGCTGTTTGCATATTACAAAAAAAGGCGGGCGTGTTAGTTCCCACCTAATTTCCCGTACCCTGCGTAGATTTTACCTCAAGAAGCCTCATTAAGTCAAACATTTGGAACTGAGATTATTGTTGGGAGCAAACCCTTCCTAGATTTCGAGCCTCCGAATTCCCCCACAGTGTAAACAACAGGCACTCCGAGAGCGCGAATTTTGGTTTCACCGGAATAACAACTTGCGAGTAATATTCCGGCATAGTTGACTGTATTGTCATATCTTTTTAGAATTCTATTCACCGCAACCTCATTTCCAAGCTTCTGAACCCTAGTCTCTTTTGTAAAATATGGCTGACGTGAACATTGTTCACCTATAGTCAAGGGTGCATCCCATCCGTGTCCGCTGACGATAACGATTTCTTTTCCGCGATTTTTCTTAATCAACGAATTAAACTCATCTATTTGTTCATAATTCCTCCCGAACATAAGGTAAAAAAAATCGGCTATTATTTCTCTTCGAAAAGTATCTGTTCCCCGACCCGTGGTAGCAAGGTATCTTAGACTTGTGTCTTTATAATATTTCCAATCCGATTCAATATTTCGAAGTTCAATAGGAAGGGATTCTTGCGGATTCAGATCGAGAAATCTTATTCCGAAAATTCTATCCGGTAAAATTACCCCGCTTAGTTTCCTAACAGCTTTCTTATCAAGAGAGCCTAAGGGAATTTCAATTTCGATTCCCCATGCAAGAGGTCTATTTTTGGTAAAGTCAACACGCCTACCCACAATATTTATAGACCCAAGAATTCTTTCTGACATGGACGGCATTTTAACGTTTTGGAGTAAAATATGTCAAACATCTGCAATTTCATCAATCATAAAAATAATCACATACAATACTTGCAAACTATTATATGTAATGGCAAAATGAAGTACCCTGTCATGCAAGAACAAAATCCATATTTAATCAAAATTCCGGAAGTTCCGTATCAACCGCCTTCAAAGTCTCCATCTTTTCCTAAAAATAATATTTCAAAAACGATTTTCGGCTTTCTTGGAATTATGATGCTTACAATCGGTGCCGGACTTGGTGTCCTTCTTGTCCAAAATCAACAAATATTTAGAGGAAAAGCAGCCGAAAATACCACAGCGCAAAAAATAGCCGAAATAGCTGAAAATCTTGGTCAGAATCAACCTTCAAATACCTCTGTATACACATCCAGTGACCTGGGTTATCAAATTACTTTCGATAAGAATTACTGGACACCCACGACCGATTTAAACCAATCTAATCTACAAACAATAAGCCTATCTCTTAACAATCAGGCTGGAAACGCTCAAATAACTTTTGCCTCTTTTGATCTGACAAAGAAACTTAAATCGGCAAAGGGAGTCGGCAATTCACTTGACTTACTCGCCCAAACTTATGCAACAGATACAAATTCCACTTCCAAAGAAAAAGTAAGAATGAACGGACGAGACTATTATAAATTGTCATATGACCTCAACTTCCTGAACCAAAGAAGTCAATACTTTAAATATTTGACCATAAACGGAAATAACTACTATGTCATAACCGCCAAATACTCTACGTTTGGAAACGGGCAAGCATTTGCCAATCAATTCATCGATTCGCTTTCGTTCTTACCTCAAAATCCATCGGTAAAGGCGGCAACAACCAATTCAATTCCCGCCACGGTCCTTGACGAATCAAAGATCGTGGAATTAACTAAACCGTCTGTTTTTGAGATTGCGCATATCTACTGCAACAATATTGATATCCCCAACCTATCCGGGACCAAATATCTTAAAGCAAGTTACACTTTCTGCAATGGCGCTTTGGGATCCGGTTTTGCAATCAACAAAGACGGTTTTATCGCGACGAATGGTCACGTCGCCAAAAGTTACCCCGAGGAAGCAATGGTGCAGGCATTTTTGTATAAGAGCACCAGTATCAAACCGTTTGCAATTGACCTAATTCAAGAAATTGCCCTAATTCAAACAGGTCAGGAAATAAGCACGGATCAAGCCACAATTTTTCTTGCCCAAGCTGAAAATGATCCGAATGTGTTTCAGATACTCATGAATCTGATTTATAAAATGATGCAACAAAACCTGCTTGTTCTTAAGGAAAACCAGAACAGATATTTTGTGAAATTAAGTAATGATCCTCTCGTTATAGATACCAAAAAATCCGGACTCGATATTTTAAATTCAATCACATCGTCCGACACGGTTAAGGAAGCAACTTACGTGGCATCAAATTATCCAAATGCTTACACCACAGATGCGATACTTAATAATAAGCCCCCAACTGGCTCCGATGTTGCCATTCTTAAGATTATAAACCCTGGTAAGCTAGTTTTTCCTTCAGTCAACCTCGGTACTTCCGATGGCTTAAAAGAGGGTTCTGATGTAATAGTAATCGGTTATCCGGGTTTGGTGTCGGGAAGCGCCTCGGCAGATTCTCTTATAAATCAAAAATCTTCTGCGACTGCCACTGTAACCAGGGGAATTATTTCCGCTATCAAAAATGATCAGGGCGGACTAAAGTTGATCCAAGTTGACGCCTCGATTGACCATGGGAATAGCGGTGGCCCGGCTTTCGATACAAATGGGAATGTAATTGGAATTGCAACTTACGGTATGGGGAGCACTAGCGGTAATTATAATTTTTTAAGGGATATAAACGATCTTAAAAAATTAGCGAGCGACAACTCAGTTTCAATTGGCACTTCTGCTACTTATGACCAGTGGGCACAGGGCTTGTCTTACTTTTGGATCGAACACTACAGACAAGCTGAAATTCCATTTGCCCAAGTACAAAAAGACTATCCAATCCATCCAACAGTTATCGGTTATGTTTCGGATTCAAACACGGCAATTCAAAAAGGGCAGGACAAAAGTGGACTGTTTTTTCTTCTAACTCACGATCTTAAAACACAGCTTATTTTTGCCGGAATAATCTTTGCTGTCATTG
>Ga0075683_146_pt1 | contig 20468 bp, 22 predicted proteins | sample RifGroA2_FD_67685 | JGI IMG/M metagenome (GOLD analysis project Ga0075683, IMG submission 67685) | Microgenomates (Woesebacteria) bacterium GW2011_GWA2_40_7 | reverse complement strand
TGGAAAATCAATTGATGATATAGCTTTGAAACTAAAGAGTGAACACACAAATGAGCATACAGAAGTAACTTTTGAACCAGCTCAGGTATCTGGTCTCAAACCTATATATGGCCTGAATGGAGTATAAATAATTCTCCATCTGAGTTATATTACTCCAAATCAATTTTTCTGTTCAAATACTTGTTCTCGCGCTAGCACTTGGGTAGTTGCTCGACAGGGCAAATTGCGACTGAAATGTGTCTTGGGTTACCGTTGCGGTAGCCGTTACCGCAAACCGTCAACTGTTAGACCGCAATAAGGCCGTGAATACGGCCAGTTGACGGTATTTGTTTTGGTGCTTACGGTAACCCGTCAGGCTTCCGTTCTTGTGTGATATAATTGCCGTAGCTTTGTGTTCTGTTCTTTAGTTTGGCTTTAGCCAAACAACAAAAAATCGCGCTGAGTTAAAATGTTGTTAAGCGAGCCCCGCAGGGGCGAGCTAAGCGAACCGCGAAGCGGTGAGCGAGGTGTTCCGAGTCGTTTGGAAATCAGTTCGAATTTGTTCGTAACAGATCACACAGTTTTTGGATAAATTAAGCCTCAGCAAATTGTAAAAAATGGCAGCACCCCAAGTGGACTCGAACTTTTTAAATGGCGACAAGATCACGGCCATTTTTAAATATTCTCCAATAAAGGTAAATTACAGGTAAACCAATAATCGTCAGTATTACTAAAGCTTTTGCCGGTCCAAGCGAATCAGCCAGACCACCCAACACTAAACTCATCAAGGCGAAACCAACACTGCCCCCAAGTGAATTCAGGGAACTCATTGTTGCTCGCTGATGGTTACTAAACTCATGTTGCATCAAGGTTTTTTCGGCAACACTACCTACACCATACAAAAGTGAAGGAGTTGACATTAGGAGTGGAGAAAACGCTGTGGGGAATAATAAAGAAACAAAGCTAATCACTTTTCCATATACACTATCAAACAAGAGAATTGTGACCGCTTTGAATTTACGGATAAGTTTACCACTGAAATAAAAACTTAATGCTGCCCCAAAACTTGGAAGGGTTTTTGAAATACCTATCGCCCAAATCGGCCAAACCGTGAGAACGAATGCAGAAGTAAATTCCCATTTTAGCTCACTGATTGAATAACTAAGAATTGAAGCCAAACTTAAAAGCCTTAGTTTCTTATTGGAAATAAATAATGAAATAGCCTCTTTTATATGTACCAACAAATTGGTATCCAGTTTTTTTCTGAAATGTGGTTCAACCAAAAAATAACTAACAAAAAGTAAGGAGGCTTGGATTATAACAGTAAACCATAGAAGATAATGAAATGAAAATATAGCAATCAGACCACTCAAAACGGCCGAAATTCCCATTGCCAACTGCTCAGTTGAACTTACTTTGCCTTGAAACTCATCATAATTGTCTTCTTTATGTTCATCCGCCAGAGTGTCATACAACAACGCATCGTTATTACCACTGTAAAAGGCTCGGGATAATCCTTCAAAAACTGCACCGACAACAAGCCACCAATAAGAAAGACCAATCGCATAAAATACAAAAGCTAGTACACGTGCCCACGATCCTAAAACAACAGTATATTTTCGACCAACCTTGTCCGACCAGATACCCGTAGGAACTTCAAAGAGGGCACTGGAAAGCATAATTATGCCAAAGACACTCGTACCCAGTGTGTATGAACCCGATACTTTTGAAAAATAAATGATAGCAAGCGGGGCAAACATGCTAAAACCTATCAAAAAATTGAATATCGAAAGTAATCTAATATTTTTCTGGAACATGATTTGATTATACCAATTTCAAAACGAACAATAGAAAACTGAGATTAAGAAACTGTATAGTTGTAATTGAGGTTGAACATACTTTTCCAATCTTTTTCTATATCCACAAACTCGGTCATACTTTGGTTCGGGATAATGTAGGGGCAGTTCACAAAGCCCTTGTAATCGTTTGCATAGCAAATCAGGAAAAGGTCGATGGAGACTGCATCACTTTGCACGAATCCATCTGGGCTCACTTATTTTTCGAGAAAATTTAGCTTCAGGATTTTGGTAAAAATGACCCCACCCCCAATGGATTCGTACTTTTTACATACTTTATGAAATGGCCTGTATAATATAGCAGTGAGCCTTGCTAAAATCATTATCAAAATAATTGCCGCTATTTTGGCCGTGTTATTTTTAATTGCTCTGCTGATCTTTATATTGGTTACAGACTTAGGTGGTTTGCAGTCATCCAAACTTAAGGATGGAGATGCTAGAAGGGCTCAAAAAATTGAAGCCATTCGTAAAGATAAAAATAACTGACAACTGTATTCTAATACAGATTTGGGATTTTCACTGACGATTCCACCTGAAGCAACTGTGCGCGAAGCCTCCTTAGTAACTGCGGGTAGTTTTGGAGAAGATATAGATTTCGATGATAATCGAAAATTAATCATAGATACTGTGGATGGCCCTGAATGTATTCAAATTGGCACACTAGACAACATAAAGCGTGTACGGCGTGTTCCCGTTAGTAAAGATAGAACAAATATATACACCATTGAAAATATATCAAACCTCCGAAGTTACCTATCTAACAAAAAAATAACATTAGATGGTTTTGAAAATACCAAACTGTTAAAAATGAGTGACTATACTTACTATTATCCAGGTGAAAAGCAATTATTGTTTGAAATTTCTGGAGGTAGATCAATCGAATGGTTTCTAAATGACAACGTCTTTCCCTTTACCCATATTGATTCAGCTGAAGGGAATCAAATCAAACTACTTCAATTTGATATCTTAAAAACTGTAAAGTTTTCTAAATAATTTAGATCTTCAAAAATAAGAAACATCTGAAGCCAAACCGTTAAATTGTAGTTCGGCAAAGTGTACTTAAACATCAGTTTCCAATTTTTTATTACATCCACTAATTGGGCAATGACATCGTTCGGGATTGCCAAACGGCTGTTCACAAAGCCCTTGTAATCGTTTGCTGTGATAGTCATAAACAGGTCGATGGAATAGAATATCCCGTCTTGACTATCATATATCGATATATGATAGTTAGGTATGCCACATGTTTCCAAAAGAAAAATAGAACCCAAGATACAAAAGTACACTCTCGATTCGCTTACCTTCCTTCTCAAGGATCTGAATAATATTTCAGATACAGAAAAATTCCTGACCTCTGTTCTGTCTGAAACCGAAACGCTTATGATTGCCAAACGAGTAGTTGCGGCTTTTCTTCTTAGACATAATATCGATTCGGTCAAGATACAAGACCTGTTAAAACTAACTCCGGCCACAGTTTTAAGGTTAAAACTTTGGATCCTGACGCATAAGGAAGGTTTTGATGTCATATTCGATAAACTGGAAAAACGAAGGAGAAACAATACGGTTAAAGAAATTTTGTTTAATATTCTTGACTACGCCATTAAAGCCGGCTCGGGCAGGGTTCCCGATTTATTTAAAAAGGAGTTTCGTAAAGGTCAACTTCGTTAAGACTATCATATATCGATATATGATACGAAGAGAGAATGGGCGTTTACTAAACCTTCGTGATAAAATAGGCATATGTCAACGATTGAAAATCTGGAAAAAGAGATGGAGAAAATAAAAGCGAGGAATACGCGTGTAGAAGACGACAAAGCTTGGGAAACAAGCTGGACCAGAAGGATTTTTATTTTTGTCTCAACTTACGTTTTAGTCTCAATATTATTTATTGTGATTGGTGTTTCAAAGCCATTTTTAAGCGCCATAATTCCGGCCGCTGCCTATCTCGTCTCAACCCTTTCTTTAGGAGTCCTCAAGTCCTGGTGGCTAAGTAAAAAGAAATAATATTACACAGTTATTTTCAATTTTTTCAATCCGTTCGTCGTGGTCATTAACTTTACGGTTAAGATCTGAAAACATAACCACCTCTTCTCGAGTAGCTTTAAGTTCTCCCATGATCTCATCCATTTTTGAATAGAATTCATCCTTTGTCGGCAGATGTTTGATATCTTCTTTTGTGGCCAGAAATGTTTCAGTCTGCTCCTCCAGAGTTACCTTGATTAATTCTTTGAAAGCTTCGAAGTCACTTTTTGTTAACGTCATAACATACATTAAATACCGTGGAGGCCTAACGGTCAAGACCTGGAACAAAAATTTATAGATTGGCACCCTGTAAATCTTTAATTAAGGCAATCGTACTTTGATTATCATATATCGATATATGATATGGAGCGCGAGCGGCTGCGCCCTTCCGTAGCTGATGGCGAAGGAGGGAACGAGCGCAACAAGAATTGGCGAGCGAAGGAACGAAGGGGCGGAGCGAGCGCGCAAAGGTGATCAACGATGCGCTCTTGACCCCGCCGAAATGGTTAGATGGAAAAAGTGGTAATGTGGCACCCTGCAAAAATCCCCCACAGCTGGTTCGATAGTCTCTCCGGAGCGAGGATTTTTGAGGTTTTGAGGAAAAACGTTCTCAAGAAGGCTTGAGGGTTCTATACTCAAGAAACTCGATTTCGAGTATACGATTGTAACAAAATGGTGCTAAGGCTACCCTTGCACTGCAAATTATAATCCTGAGCAATGTCGAAGGACGATCTTGCCATCCAGCTTTTGTTAAATCTTCGTGGTAAAATATTGCTATAGCGAACTCATAAGGACATTCTAAGCATGCAAATATTTCTAGATGAAACAGGTCAATTGTCAAAGTCTACAGATGGAGAGTATTTCATTATCGGAACTTTTACGGTCGGAGACCCAAGAAGAACCCAGAAAAGGTTTGTGTCTTGGAGACAATTTAAATTTCCAAAGAAACTCAAAAATCTTTCCGAGATAAAATTTTCAAATAGTGGAATAGATGACGATTTGCGTCTTAAAACACTAAAGGAGATAACTAGATTGGATGTACGAATAAGATATGGGTTTATAAGAAGAAAGAATATTCCCTTAGATTTTCGCTCAAAAGGTAGGGTGCGTACAGGACATTTATATACAGAAATCGTTTCAAACATACTGGAATCATATTTGCCAATTACAGATAAAGATTTTAGGATCTTTTGCGATAACAGGAATCTGAAAAGTCTTAAAAAATCCGAATTTAAAAGTATCATATCGACTAAGTTAATTTCGAGACTTGCCCCAAATCCAATAATTCAAATTGAAATGCTAGATTCTACGACCAGTCCAAATATTCAGATTGCCGACTGGATATGCGGAGCTTTGGGTAGGTATTACAACAAAAAGAAACTAGGTCAAGAATGTTTTGATATTTTAAAAAATAATTTATTGGATGAAGGAATCGAATTGTTTAAAGATTATTGGTCTAAAAACCAAAAAACTCAATCCGAGGATTGAGTAATTTCTGGTGTAAGCAATGTCTTAAGCGATGGTATTCTTTAGCTTTAACATCCTAGATATTCTAGGGGAACACCAAAGCACCACTTAAGTTATTAGTATATGCTTACAAGGGTAAGCATATACCTTGAGTAGATACTTGTCAAGGGCTAGTGAGGCTAAATCGCCACAAATTCCGACAGTTTACGCTCGGGGCTTTAGTTTGAACAGTTAAATTTGTAGGGTGGCACCCTGTAGGTTCAGGAATATCATATATCGATATATGATATGGAGCGAGCGACGGAATCGGAGCGAGCGCGCAAAGGTGATCAACGATGCGCTCTTGACCCCGCCGAAATGGTTAGATGAAAAAAGTGGTAATGTGGCACCCTGCAAAAATTCCCACAACTGGCATAACAACCTCTCCTGAGCAAGTATTTTTAAGGTTTTGAACAAAAACGTTCTCAAGAAGGCTTGAGGGTTCTGCCAATGTAACAAAATTGTGCTAAGGCTACCTTCACTTTGCGAACGATCCTGCCACTTAAAAAGTGGTAAAATAGCTCAGGATGACACGTACCGTTGAAGCCGACTCAAGAATCGTTATAGATAGACTTCTTAGGGAAGCTGGTTGGGATATTGAGGATAAAACTCAAGTTTCCACTGAAGAGCCTGCAGCAGACGGTCGCGCTGATTATCTCCTTTTAGATTCACGCAGTAGACCTTTGGCTATTATCGAAGCCAAAAAGTTTTCTACAAATCCTAATTTAGCTCAGGAGCAGGCAAAAGAATATGCAAAATCAATTAGTGCTCCATTTATTTTCCTATCTAATGGTGAAACAATTTTCTTTTGGGATTACAAAAATGCAGGAGCAAGACAAATTGACTCTTTCTATAACCGCGAAGACCTAGAAAAGAAAGATATATTATCTAATCAAATTAAACCATTGGAGGAAATTCCGATACCTGTTAAGTTTTATCATTTTAACAAAGAAATCATTGTTAGACCGTATCAAAAAGAGGCAATTCAAGCTATTGATAAGACTATTTCTAAAGGTAAACGTAGGATGTTAGTGGAAATGGCAACAGGAACAGGAAAAACATTAACAATAGCAATAATTCTCAAAAGATTGTTTGAGGCTGGTGTAGCTCAAAAAGTTTTATTTTTGGTAGACCGTAAAAACCTTGCTGAGCAAACAAAAGAGGTATTTACAGAATACTTAAAAGATTATCCTACAAAGGTTTGGTACGGAGGTAAGCCAAAAGAGTTAGGAAGAATTGTTATTGGAACACTGCCTACAATATCTTCACAGTTAGAAAGATTTTCTCCAGGGCATTTTGATGTCGTTATAACCGATGAGTGTCATAGATCTATTTACAACCTTTACAGAAACGTACTTAATCATTTCGATGCACTTCACATTGGCTTAACAGCTACTCCGAACTTGGGCCATTATGAATATGTAAACGAAAAGGAAAAGAAGTTAGTTAGAAACACGTACGAATTTTACGATTGTTGGAACCATGCGAGTATTAGTGGAGAGCCCACGTTTGCTTACGACATTGTCGACGGAATAAAAGATGGTTTTTTGGCAAAATATAGTATTTATCTGGCAAAAACTAGAATTACTGTTCAGGGCGTAAATTACGAGGGAATTGACTATAAACCCTCTGACCTTGAAAGAAAAATTACTATTCGATCAAGAAACAGATTAATGGTGGAAGAATTCAGACTTCACGAAACACAGCTAGGTGGTAGTCACCCAAGAAAAACATTAGTTTTCGCAGTTACAAAAAATCATGCAGCTCAACTTAAAGAACATTTTGACGCAGTATTCCCTGAATATAAAGGTGAATACGCAAAAATAATTACTTCTGATACACAAAATTCAGACCAAATTCTCGCAGATTTTAAAAAACAACCTTTTCCAATCTGTTTAATTTCGGTAGGAATGCTTGATACAGGGGTTGATGCGCCATGCGTTGAAAATATTGTGATGATGAGGCCAACCATTTCAGCAATTCTTTATCAACAAACCAGGGGGCGCGGTTCACGTCTAGATCCCAAAATTAACAAAGACAGTTTTTTGATTTATGACTTTGTTGATAATGCCGCAAGGTTTAATGATCCAATGCTTGCCGACGCTGTACCTGGGGAAAAAATGCTTCCCGCTGATTTTACACAACAAGTTGAAGAAGAAAGAAAAAGAAAGCCTTTCGATTTTATTATTGTTCCTGAAAGTGAGATGTCTGACGAAATCACTTCAAGAGAAATAATTAATATTGGCCCTGAGGGAATGGCGGTTGATAAGAAAACATACACAGAAAAATTTGCGCAAACTATTAAAACAATGGAAACCGAACCCATTGTCCAAAAAATTTTAGAAGATAAAGTGTTAAATAACGAAGAAATTCAAAAATTGATGGAGAAGTTAAACGCTCCAGAATATTATTTTAATCAAGAAAACCTACAAGAAGCATACAAAGAACCATCGGGATCGGTAATTGATTTCATTAAAGCCGTATTTGGTAAATACAAATTTCCAACTAGAAAAGAAAGAGTGGAAGATGCCTATTCATCTTGGCTTAGACAGAAAAATTTCTCAGCCGAACAAACAAAACTTCTTGTTCAGCTTAAAGATAGATTTGTAGCTGGGGATACAGAAATAACAGCTGAGGATTTTACAAAACAGCCATTCTCTTCTCAGGGTGGTATTAGTTACGCACTCTCAATTTTTGGAGAAGACAAACTTAAAGAAACTCTTGAGGAAATGAACCATTCAGTTTTGATATAAAAAATGACAAAAGACGAATTGCAAAATACAGTTGATAAATTAGCGGACAAATTTTTTGCCAACGGGGTTGTTACGCCTACAACTTATATTGAACAAATAAGTTTTCTATTTTTCGCCAAAATGCTGGAAGAAGAGGAAAATGGCAGGATCCAGGCCGCAAAGTTGGCAGGTAAAAATTACAAATCCATATTTGACGGAAAGAATGAAAAATATAGATGGTCAATTTGGTCAGTAATGCCGGACACACAAGCAATGTTTAAGTTTGTTCGTGACGATCTTATAACTTTTTTCCAGACAGGAATACAAGATCACGAAGATGTTAAAAAATTCTTCCTAGAGGTACACTTTTTCATTCCCGATGCAATTTTGCTTTCCGAAGTAGTGGACATTATAAGTAAAATTGAATTTAGTAAAATTGATGCTGACATAAAGGGTGACATGTATGAGCATCTTACTAGTAGACTTGCAACGGCTGGCAGAATCGGCTCATTCAGAACTCCAAGACATATAATTCGCACAATTGTAAAAATGGTTGATCCAAAAATCGGTCAAACGATTTGTGACCCAGCTTGTGGTACTGCTGGTTTTTTACTTGCAGCCTACGAACATATCAAATCTCAAAATTCAAAAACAACTTTAGAATATACCACATTAGAAAATGGAGACAGCTATCAAAAGGGTAAAGGCGATTTATTGGGTGAAAAAGACTGGATCAAATTAGAAAATGAAACATTTTGGGGTTTTGATGTAACCCCTGACAGTATAAAAATTGCAATTATGAACATGCTTCTCCATGGACTCTGTTGAGCGCCTAAGAAGTGTTTTACCAATCAAGGCCAAAGATTCATCCGTTCTATTTGTTGGGCTTATGATTGAATCCCTTAAACCTGGTGGAACTTGCGGAGTTATTGTGAACGAGGGCTTACTTTTTGGTAGAAACAAATCGGGAGTTGCACTTAGGAAGATGCTTTTAGAGAAAATGGACCTACAAGCCGTGGTGTCTTTACCTCAGGGAGTATTTAATCCATATGCAGGTGTAAAAACAAGTTTCTTAATTTTCAAAAACACTGGTAAACCAACACAAAAAGTTTGGTTCTATGAGGTAGAAAACGATGGTTATACAAAAGGAACAAACAGAAAACCAGATCCAACCAAAAATGACCTTCCAGACGTGCTTTCCAAGTGGCCAGAGAGAAAAATTTCAGATAAAAGTTGGTTAGTAGGTGTAGAAAAAATAAAAGAAAATGACTTTATTTTAAGTTCAAGCACATACAAACCAGAAGATTTGGGAGAAAAACAAAATCTTCGAGAACCAAAAGAAATATTTATAGAGATTGGAAAAGTAAATCAAGAAATGCAAAAAACCCTTTTGGGTCTTAAAAATTATGTTGGCAATTGATTATAAATCCGAAAGGACAAAAGATACTTCAGATATTCTCGATTCGACTCATCTAAAAAAAGTTGTTATTGCTGGACCCGGTACTGGTAAAAGCTATCTATTTGCTGAACTAATTAGGAAGAAACGAGAACAAGGAAAATCTGATTTCTTAGCAATAACTTTTGTTGGAAAATTGGGAGATTCACTTGCAGATGATTTATGTGGCCTAGCAAAAACAACTACAATGCACAGTTTTGCAAGAGATTTTGTTCTGAAATACTGTAAAGGTTGGAATTATTATCCACGAATGCTTGAACTGATTGCTGAAGACTTAAAACAAGAAGGAATCAAAGAATTTACAATTGGCGACGAAAATTATGAAGAAAAAACTAAATATTACAAAGCTGTTGGTGATGCAGACGTGGTACATTATGCGGTTCAAATCTGCAAAAAAGACGAGAGCAAAACACCGATTTTCGATCTAATATTAGTTGATGAATACCAAGATTTTAACGCTATAGAATCTGAATTCGTTGATCTTTTAGCGGTAAAGAGTGAAATAGTTATTGTCGGTGATGATGATCAGGCACTATATAGCTTCAAAGGGTCATCACCTTCGTTTATAAGAGAGAAGTACGACTTGGGTAACACATATTGGGAAAGTCATACACTCCGATTCTGCTCTCGTTGTACTGAGGTGGTTATTAAATATTTTGATGCAATTGTTGATAAATATAATCTCAAAAACTCATCCGAATTAGATCCAAAGAAAAGAAGAGTAGAAAAGAAATACATTTGCTATATGCCCGACAAGGAGTCGGATTCAAAATTAAATCCTAAGATACATCTTATAAAAAACTGCCCAGTTGGGATGATTGCACGCAAAATAAGACATCAATTGGCCGAGATGGCTAAAAATCAAAAGATAAAAGATATATTGGTTATAGGGGAAGCGCGTAGTTGTCAGACATTACTTAAAACCGTTGGCCAGCAATTAAAAAATTATGGATTCAAAAATGTTGATCTCAGAGACAGTATTGATGTTATACCACTGCAACAAGATATTGTCGACGCATATAAGTTTATCGTAAACGATGCTGAATCTTTACTCGGATGGAGAATTTTAAATAACCCAATTGAGGCAGACAAAAATGGACATTTAAAAAATGCTAAAACTTTAAATACCATTATTAATGGTTCGCCATCGGATTTAAAAAAAATTAGTCAGACCGATATTCAAATACTTGAAAACACCATTGAGAATTGGAAATTTTATTTAAATAAAGATAAATCTAAAAAAGATCAAGCCAAGGTGCCAGACGAACCAACTCGTTGTGATCAGAATGAATTGATTAGAAAAGATGTCCTTACTCGTGAGTTAAAAAGTAACAATCTTAGCTTATCCCGACCGCTTTCCAATCTAAACATCACCATATGTAATGTTTTAAATTCTAAAGGTCTGAGTGCCGATGTTGTATTTCTAATTGGTTTTGATCAGGGTAGATTTCCATTAAAAACTGAGGTCTCAGATAGCGAGGTATACCAAATGTTAGTTGCTTTAACCAGAGCAAAGAAAAGAGTCTATCTTATAAATACTATTGATAGAAAAGTATCTGATTTCTCAAACTGTATGACAAAAGATGAATGGAATATCGAAACCGTAGATACTATAAAAAATGACTAACTGGCCAACAAAAAAATTAGGAGAAGTTGCAGAAGTTTCCTGGGGAAATACTTCAATAACAAAGGCATCTTATCTTTCTAAAGGATATGCAGCATATAGTGCTACAGGTCCTGATGGCTTTCTTAAAGATTTTGAATACGATAGGCAGGCAATAGTTCTTTCGGCGATTGGCGCCAAATGCGGCAAGTTCTTTTATGCACAGGGGAGATGGACAGCCATTAAGAACACAATTGTTATTTATCCCAAAATTTCAAGTTTGGATGTTAAATTTTTATTTTATTATTTAAATCCCTCTTTATGGCCGGTATCTGGAGCCGGGCAACCATTTATTACCATGGGCGGGGCCCAGAAAGTTGAGATAAAAATACCCTCAACTAAAATTCAACAAAAAATTATAAAGAGATTGGATGCAATCAGGAAAGCCCAAGAACTTTGCGACACTCAAATTCAAAAGATCGAAGAACTTTTTGTGTCACAGTTATTTAAAGAGTTTAATTTTAACAAAGATCTAGACCTTAAAAAATTAGAAGACGTCGCAACAATTACTTCAAGTAAGAGGATCCATCAAGGCGATTATGTTGGAAGTGGAATAGCATTTTACAGAACGAAAGAAATAGTCGAACTTAGTCAAAACAAGCCAATCTCGTTAAATTTATATATCTCGGGAGATCAATTTAACAAAATCAAAAACCAATTTGGAATACCAAAAAAGGGTGATATATTAATTTCTGCAGTGGGAACAATAGGTATATCATGGGTTGTTTCAGATGATAGTGAGTTTTACTTCAAAGATGGTAATTTATTATGGATAAAAGATTTCAAAGAAATTGAACCTACCTATCTGAAAGATTTCCTTGATTACAGTTTTAGTTCTGTATCTGGATTGGCTGCTGGGGGAGCATATAAAGCTCTAACGATAATTAAATTAAAACAATTCCAGATACCACTTCCACCAATCGCAAAACAAAAAGAAACTATCGAAAGACTAGATGCAATTCAGGATTACAATTATGTGCAAGCCGAATTAACAATGGTAAGTTTGATGACTTGGAAGAAAAAAACGGAATGTATTTAGGTGGGGATGATCGCATGAAAGCTGCTTTGGATTTAAATGACCAGACTAACAAATTTATTGTGGTAGGTGGGGGTATGGAAAAAGAAATAAATGAAAGATGGCTCAAAACCGATGATATGTATGAATATTTGCTTAATAATAGTGTAGATTCTAGCAAGATTATTAGAGTAGCTTCTGAACCAGATACCACTGGAAACATGAGGGCAATATATAAATGTTTGCGTGAAGTTGTAAATAACAAAAGAGTAGGTATTTTGACTAATTATTACCACATACCAAGAGCTTTAAGATTTGCGGAAGATATTTTTGTTGAAGAAAATGTAAGGTTTATTCCCATAATTGCAGAGTCGTCAGTTAATACTTTTCCGTTTAAATATTGGCCTCAGTTAATCGTAAGAACCCAGAATGAAGTTAAAGGGCTAACAGACTGGAACAAGGGAATTTATAATCACCAGGATAAACCAAAACAAGAATGGCTTGGAGAGATTAATAAAAAGGACCTTAAAAAAATAAAGTAAACTTATCACCCGTCGGGTAGTCCTACTTATTTTGTATATTGATAAACTCCATAGGTAAAAATTCCTTTGTTGAGGGGTACGTTTACCACACCCGTTAGATCAAAAACACTTTGAATAAAATCGGTAGTATCACGCGTCATTAGGAATATGTTTCGCTTGTATTGTTTTAATATTGCCCCAAGAAATAAATCCGTAACATTTAACGATGCCCCGTCAATTCCATATTCTTGTATTAATTCGTAAATAATTTCAAAAGTTCGCGGTATTGGGGTTATTGTTGAGTCAATGATATCAGCTATAAGCTTGGATTTTTCCTGATACTTAGTTTCACTCGCGGACCCCTTCAAGATTTCATATTTAACTAAATCTATTGTAGCTATTGTGACATCTGCTTCTTTTAATTCATTAAAGAACTTTGTGAACACACTGGGCTTGGCAGCAAAATCTCTAAATACATTGGTGTCTAATAGAAGATGTTTGTTACTAAGCGAAGTTGTGAGAGTCGGTGAATAAAATGTCTCCATTTTTTATTCTTTTTTCGCGCAAATATTTGACTTCTTCTTCGAAACTTTTATTTACCTTCTTGGCAACTTTTTCTATTTCTGTTTGATTTATAAATTTTTTGTTTTTAGGTTTGGGTAACATCGTCAGATCCTCCTAATTTCATATTACATTTTTGACCAAACAGTGTCAATGAAGTAGTATAATTGCTTCAGTAATAGCCCCAATATGTTAACAAAAACTGATTTTAGAAATCATATAGAGTGCCCGATATTTTTGTGGCTTACTAAAAAGCGGCCGGATTTACTACCCCCGCAAACCGAAGAACTCAAAAGAATATTCGCACAAGGTAACGAGGTCGACGCGTTGGCAAGAAAATTATTCCCTGGTGGTATAGAAGTGCAGGGTTTTAACAAAGCAGGTGCGGTACACACCGAGGAGCTGATGGAGAAGGGGGAAACGATTTTATTTCAGCCCACCGCGATTTCCCCCGACGGATTGGAAGCCAAAGCGGATATTTTAAAAAAAGGAAAAGGTGATTCGTGGGATTTGTATGAAGTCAAGATGTCTGCGGAAGTTAAAGAAGAACATTTTTATGATGTTGCCTTCCAAAAAATTTGTTTTACAGACGCAGGGATAAAGATCGGCAAAACTTTTTTGGTTCACTTGAACGGGAATTATGTACGCCGCGGCGCAGTTGACCCCAAACAATTATTTAAGATAGAAAATATTACAGCTAAGGTTGATTCTGTAATTGACCAAACCAGAGAACGAATCGCAGAGGCAGAGAGCGTTATAACGGGCGCAGAAACAATCGATGAACTTTTGATACAAAAATGCCACAGTCCCGAAAAGTGTGATTATTTGGAATATTATATTCACGGATTTCCCGAGGCATTTTTGATAGCTGATAAAATTTTCGATAGGCACTTAAAAGCATTATTAAAAAGAGGAATAATTGACGCCGATAAAGTTTCCCCCGAAATACTTAAAAAGATTGGATATGTTCCCGAAGTTCCTTTTAGAGAGATAAATAAAGAGGGGATTAGGAGCGAACTTTCTACTTTAAAATATCCTTTGTACTTTTTTGACTACGAAACTTACAGTTACCCGATTCCCCCTTTTGACGGAACTAAGCCTTTTCAGCAGATTCCGTTCCAGTATTCTTTGCATATAAAAGAAACTCCCGATTCTGAATTATTACACAAGGAATTTTTGGCGAGAGATTATAAAAATTCCATGGCTGAGCTACTTAAACAGTTAAAAAATGATTTTGGCACAACGGGAAGTGTGCTGGTTTGGTACTGCCCTTTTGAAATGGCCAGAAATGTCGAAATGGCCGCGACGTATCCGGAATATGCAGATTTTTTGAATGATATTAATTCCAGAATTTTTGACTTGATGCTGATATTTAAATTTAAGAGAAATTTATATCTGAATAGTAGATTTAATGGAAGCGCTTCGCTCAAAAAAGTATTGCCGGTTGTTTGCCCCGAGCTTTCGTATGACGACCTGGAAATTCATGAGGGTGAAACCGCCTCCGCCAGCTGGCCGATTCTTGCTGACCCAAAGACTTCTGCCGAGAAAAAAGAAAGTTTGGCAAAGGCAATGCTTGAATATTGCGGCCGCGACACCATGGCGATGGTTGCCATAATGGAACATTTGGAAAAGGAGATAGAAAAAGGGTAAATTTCCTCTTGACTTCGGTATATCTTCGGTATAGTTTAAAATATGATCGATAAAGAAATTGAACTGACAAAAATTGCAATCTTCAAAGGTAAAGATATTAGACGCGATATTTATAAAAATGAATGGTGGTTTTCTGTTGTGGATGTGATTGAGGCGCTAACGGACAGTGTTAAACCAAGGGTTTATTGGAATGCAATGAAAACCCGTGTTAAAGCGAGTGAAGGTGTTGAGTTGTCTACATTTTGTAGACAACTGAAGCTGACATCCTCTGACGGTAAAAAATATAAAACTGATTGTGCCAATACAGAATCCCTGTTTCGTATTGTTCAATCAATTCCTTCCCCCAAAGCAGAACCTTTTAAACGTTGGTTGGCAAAAGTAGGGTACGAAAGAATTCAAGAAATTGAAGACCCGGAACTGGCAACAAAACGAACACGGGCGCTTTATAAAGCAAAAGGATATCCTGATACTTGGATAGAAAGACGTATGCGTGGAATTGAAATAAGGGAAACATTAACTGATGAATGGAGAAAACATAATGTTAGCAAAGATGTTGAATACGCAATTCTTACAGCAGAAATATCTAAAGCGACTTTTGGAATAACTCCATCGGAATATAAAAAGCTGAAAGGCTTAAAAAGGGAAAATTTGCGGGGCGGCGGTAATATTGCTGGGGGAGCAAGGCAAAAACTTGAGAAAGAAACCGAAATGAAAGTAACAACTTCTAAAAATTATTTACCGAATAAGCATAGCTTATTTTCAAATAAGCGAAGCTTGTCACTTCGTGGTAAAAATCTTAAAAAATTAAAGTAATATAACCACCTCAAATGGCCTTTAAATTTTTAAAAGTCCCTTTATATACCTCTGAACTCCGGTGAAATAATTATTAATTTGATTTTGGTCAATTTTGACTACGTATGCTTCAATCGAAAAACTGTTGGTTATTTTTTTATTTTCCGTATCCGCCAAGAATAATGATTTTGTATAAATTCCGGTATTTTCGGGGGCGGCAGCTTTAAATACAATTAACCCCAGCCGGGTTGGCTCAATTTCTTGGAATGAAAATGGCTTGATAGTAAAATCAGAAGATTCGCTTCCTATGGAAATATTGTTTTGTGACCAGATGGATTGCCCCGTATTCTTGGCCAATATGGCACCCACATACTCGGAGCCTAAAGGTATCACGGGTTGGGCAAAAACTGCCAGAATATCTCCCTTTACGATTTGTTTCGGAGCACCTGCAATCTTTGGGAGATTTGATATCGTAGTATAAAAACTATAAAAAGACCCATCTGCTTTTTTCCATGAAAATTGCTCAAACGGGGGATTGGGATAGTTTAAAATAAAAGGAGTAACGGCTACAATGCGCGAATCACTCCAAACATTTTTGTATGCATATATGAGGCGAGACGCGATTTGATCTTCGGAAGAGTCAACATTAGACCACCCCGTCTCGGTAATAAAAACCGGTAGACTCTTTGTGGCTCCAAGAGTTTTAAGATACGTTAGTTCCCAATCAAAAGTATTAATGGTTCCTCGGCCAACGTCAGTTTCTTTGCCGGAAAACGCCGGGTTTGGATATGAGTGGGAATTCCAACCGTCTATGAAATTAAAAACATCGGGTTCTGCTTTTAACATTGCGCGAATAAATTTTGTTTCGTCCATTGTTTTGACTGAGTTATTGGCCGAGGCATCAAGACCAGCGGGCAGGACAAAAAAATCGGGGGATGCAGTGTGGAGTGCCTGCGAGAAATTTTTTAAATAAGTGGCGTATGTTTCCGGATCGATTTTGCCGCCCCATTCCGAAGAATGATTTGGTTCATTCGAAATAATTACATACCTGTTTTCTATTACCCAGTTAAGCGAATTTAGAAATGCAATCCAGTTGTTTATTTCTTCGATTTTGGGAATTTCCCAAGTGTCCCCGCTGGCTTTGGTGGCCAGTCTGACGATTGGGATTAGATGGTCACGCCTCATTTGATCAAAAACCTTTTGCCACCTGTCGTGGTCACGTTCACCTTCGGTAATAACAAAGGTTACATAACCCCAGTCACCGCTTGTGTTAATAAGTTTTTGGGCATCCGGCAGGTCCTTTTCACTAAAAATATGAACTCCGAATTTGTTATTGGGGACGGAAAGGGGATCGGTAATGGCCAAAACACTTTTTGGGGAAAGAAAAAAAAGATTTAAAATTAGAATCAAGAAAATTGAAATGTGTTTGGCCATCAAACATTCATTGTACCAAAGTATGGAAATGGGAAGCAAAGCAATGCATTCGGCACCTGGGGCTTTCTCGTGATAAAATACAAGGTAATGGCCTTGTAGCTCAACGGATAGAGCAAGTTCCTTCTAAGAACGAGATGGAAGTTCGATTCTTCCCGAGGTCACCAAGTGACCTAGCTCAACGGATAAGCTGCTACGCATCTTGCTTCTCGCAAGACTCAAAGTAGAGCAAGTTCCTTCTAAGAACGAGATGGAAGTTCGATTCTTGCTAAGGGCACATATTTGATATAATTACGCAGAAGTGGCGGAACTGGCAGACGCGCAGGCCTCAGAAGCTTGTGGACCTAATACGTCCTTGGAGGTTCGACTCCTCTCTTCTGCACATAATTTTTCGCGCGCGGGTGGCGGAATGGTATACGCGCACGCCTAAGGAGCGTGTAGAGCAATCTGTGCAGGTCCAACTCCTGTCCCGCGCACCAGGTCGATTAGCTCAGTTGATTAGAGCGCTTCTCTTACACAGAAGAGGTCGCAGGTTTAAATCCTGCATCGACCACTTAGTTAAAAATTAGCCGAGATAGCCAAGGTTGGTCAAGGCGGGCGCCTGAAGAGCGTCATATGTAGGTTCGACTCCTACTCTCGGCACAGAATAAATCTTTAGAGTCATTTTGTGCCTGTGTTAGGCGTTCGACCGATAGGTTTTTAACAAAATATTCATTTTCGTCATGTTTAAGGCCTATGAAGATAGATTTGGCCTTGATATCGACACTTTTGTTAACGAAGTCGATAATAAACCTATTGTCGATTTTATCGGAGAGACAAGCAAAAACAACGAGGTGACCAAAGTGCCCGGAAATACTCTGCTTTTAAGGCACGACGGCATTTAAAGAGGAGGGTTTTGACATTATCCAATCTACGGACGGACAATCCGGATACGATTCTACTTTAAAGAACCATCCCGATTTAATCCTACTTGATATCATCATGCCAATAATGGACGGCATGACTATGTTGGAAAAACTTAGACATGACGAATGGGGTAAGGATGCAAAAGTAATAATCCTTACCAATCTATCCGACGCCGGCAAGGCTAGTAAATCCACACTCGAGGGAGTCCGTGACTATCTCATCAAATCAGACTGGAAGCTTGACGATATTGTTTAAAAAAGTGAATGAGGAATTAAATGTTCTCAAATCATGAGCGGCGGAGCGGATTTGAACCGCCGACCTCTTCCTTGGCAAGGAAGCATTCTACCACTGAACTACCGCCGCAACTTGTTTATTTTACTACATACCAGGTCAAATCTCTAACGTAAACTTGACACTACACACCATTTTGTGACATCCTAACTTGATATAAATGGAAACAAGCCTGTTCGGAAGAGAAGAAAATATAAGTTTCTGGAAAAATGTAATTTTAATTGCCGTTTTCTTTACAATTACCCCAATCACACTTGGAATAAGTATTTTTTCCCTTTTTTCTCTGAAGAGCGGGTTACTCGCTAAGGAGGTGTTGGGAACGGATTTTGTTTCACCTTCACAATCAGGGGTTCGCGTCTACGCGTCTCTGCCCACAAAATTGCCGACAATATCCAGTGAAGTTGGCAAAGCTGACGCGAGACCGGAAATCGTGAAACAATACCTCGAATATTATCACTCTCCGCTTGTTCCATATGCAAACCTTATAGTTGCTGTGTCCGATAAATATTCAATCGATTTTAGACTAATATCTGCAATTGCCCAACAGGAGAGCAATTTGTGTAAAATTATCCCTCCCGGGTCCTATAACTGCTGGGGTTGGGGAATAACCAGTGTTGGAACTTTAGGCTTTGATTCATATGAAGACGGAATAGAAACCGTATCTAAGGGTCTTCGGGAAAATTATTTGAACAAAGGATATATTACTATTAACGATATCATGTCCAAATATACCCCCCAGTCAAACGGCTCCTGGGCAAACGGAGTTTCTCAATTCATGGCTGAAATGGAATGAGACCAAACTCAAAAATAGTTTGACATACCTACAACTTTCGAGATGCCAAGATAGTCAACCCTGTATTCCCTATAACATTTGACTATCTTATAATTTCATGCTATAGTACCTATACATTCCGAGGCTTAGTCACGGAAACGTGAACTCGGCGTTGGAATTTATATTTGGGGCGTGCCTTACGGTACGCCCCTTTTTTGGCAAAACTATGAAAAATTTAATTACATTGATAACTGTAATCGTGCTTATAGCAATATGCACAAATACAGTTCGAGCCAATGATACAATTGTTTCTAAATCGGGAACGGTCAGATCTGGCGTGGCTCAGCCACGATTTGATTACCGAGTGGAAAATCTAAGACATTATTTAGATAAATTTAACTCTCCTCTTACATCTTATTCTGAATATTTTGTTATGTATGCGGATTTTTATGGCATCGACTACCGTCTAGTTCCAGCAATCACAGGAGTTGAATCAACTTTTGGCAAACATATTCCGTATAAATCTTTTAACGCCTATGGATGGGCAAATGGAAATTACAAATTTTTATCTTGGGAGGATTCCATTAACCATGTCTCAATGACTCTTAAAAGGGAATATCTCGACAAGGGAGCCGTTTCAATTACAAAAATCTCTCGTCGTTACGCACCGCCTTCCTCAACCTGGGCTTACAAAGTATCTTATTTTGTTAACAAAATCGACTCCTCACCTTTGTCCTACGATATATAATTCATTTATATGGCAAAGGCGGAATCGTTTCAGAATATTCTTCTTAAAGTTCAGGCCGGAGAAAAATCCGCAAGAAATGGCGATTTTTCGTTTTTTCAGAATTTAGATTTGCTTGAGAATATTGAAAATGGGAATTTGGATAGTCGGCTTACCGGTTTGGCAAATCTAACTACCAAAGAACCGGAAAGCATGTTTCTAAATATATTTTTACTTAAAAGGATTTACGGGATTGTGGAGGAGGACTCCTTGGATAATTCAAAAATTAAAATAGCTGTTGAGTCAATGTTGATTTTGAGAAACAGGGGCGTGATTCTTTAAACCGCCTCGTCTGATATAATCTGGTGGGGTATGCCGGGGTGGCGGAATGGCAGACGCGCATGGTTTAGGACCATGTGTCCGCAAGGACTTGCAGGTTCGATTCCTGTCCCCGGCACCACATAGAAAGTAGTAAACCTATGTCCGATTTCCTGCCATTACATATCCGTTCAAATAGGTTGAACTCAAGGTTGGCCTTAATTCTTCTTCTTGTTCCTCCCTTGGTTTTTTTTCTGGTCTTGACTTTCCTGT
>Ga0075683_135_pt1 | contig 25824 bp, 37 predicted proteins | sample RifGroA2_FD_67685 | JGI IMG/M metagenome (GOLD analysis project Ga0075683, IMG submission 67685) | Microgenomates (Woesebacteria) bacterium GW2011_GWA2_40_7 | reverse complement strand
ACTGGTTAATTGTTGTGTAAACATCGAATTATCTTGTTTGTCTCTCTTTTTAAATCCTTCAAAATTGGTTTGTCCCAAAGTCGAACCACCTTCCACCCTTTAAGTCTAAGTGTCTTTCGATTCTTCCTGTCGCGCTCTATATTGCTGCTTATTTTTTTGAACCAAAACTCAGACAGAGAGCCCTTCCACTCTTTAAAATTCCTACCGTGCCAAAATTCACCATCTACAAATACCACCACTTTCTCCTTAACAAGGGCTATATCAGGTTTGCCAAGAATATCGTAGTGTCTTTTAAAAATCAATCCTTTGCTTTTTAGTTCCTTGAATAGAAGTCTTTCGGGCAGTGTGTTCTTTGATTTCACCCGGGACATGTTAAAACTTCTCTGCGACCTAGTATGTCTGTCCATTACCGAGATTCTACACCACTCAGGACTGTGGAAATGGAAATCCGCCTGGTAATTTTCCGGTCCTCAATAATGATTACTTCTTTATTTCCCCCAAAATAAAATCCTGCACTTTCTCAGCCCAACCCTTGGGTAACTCTACCTCTGCCAGTAGTGTGCCTTTGCTGTTTAATTTAATCTTGTTTTTACCAGCGCCTCCCGAATCCAAGCTTACCGTTTCAATATCTGATTTTAGGACTTTAAATGAACGCCCATATGCGCTTTGGTACGAGATATATTTGTCGTCGGCTTTAAATTTATAGCCACCAAATGCGAATGATAACACTCGCTCATTTTTGTCATGATTTATTCCAAATAGACCCATTAGTTTCACCCCCTACTCTGTGGGTGGCGAACAAAAAGCCCGCCACCGTGATAGCTTGCGCTACCCGTACGGGTTTCCCCATACGACCTTGAGAGGTGCTCGATGACGGGCTTTCTCCTCTCAAGGATTTGCTACCATGCCCTAAATGGGTTTAGGTAATCTGATGGTCTTATTATATGTACTGCAGGCTGAATAAACAAATATACAATTTTTGGCGTTTTTGCTCTCAAAACTCCCCTGAATTTTGCCGTACTGGCCTCAATATACATGCTAATTTTGAGACAACTCTGTTGTTGAAAGGATTATAATTCCAACCAGATGGATATTAAGATTGATATAACCGATGACAGGCTGTTTGCGGATGTTGCACCCGTTGTTGACCGGGATAAATTCTCGAAAGAGATTGGGAGGATAAGAACGGTTGTAGGAATTAGCACCCTCCTCCCCCAAGATAAATATAACCAATTTGCAGGTGATGAAAAATTTCTAGAAAAAGAGGTGGAAAAAAGCAGGAAACGTCTTTATTTACCAATTGTCTTTAGACGAGTAATCGAGAAGGCGGCCTTATGTGGGGCAATTTCCGACGGGGATTATCTACCAGCCTATCTCGACTCTACTCTTGATACCTTCGATACCGAGGGGAAGATGCTCGACGAGACATATTTTATAGTCCTTTCTCCAGGTGTTAGAAATGAGGATGTACTTAAAGCCTACTGGGAATACGCAGATAAAATTGGAAACGAAAAGGGTGTTCCAGAATACGAGTACATCAATCCTGTATGGAAGGTTGATAAAAAGAAACCATCAATTAAAAAATACCGAGAGTGGTACCTTGCTTATAGATCAAGAAAACCATTTAAAGATATTGCCGATGGAGAAACAGAAGCGTGCCCAATTAAAGAACCTCACGACATTGGTAGAAACAAACCCAAAGGGTGTACTTGCTTCAACGAAAGCACAATCAGGAAAGGTGTCGAAACATACAAATCTCTTGTTGAGAAGGCTCCAGCTTTCTAGTTTTCCAACCTAACAACTTCTTTTTATAGGAAAATTAAGACATAAATTATTCATTTATGGAAAAGCCTATTGAGATTGATAACAAAGAGATTGATGCAGCGGCAGAGTTGGTTGCCAAAATGCTGGAGTTACACACTACATACATAAAAACCAGAAGAAACAAAAAGATTATTAAGATTAACCATGGAGAAACAAACTGAATTATTTAAGACTTCTGATATCAAATCGTCCGCATATCTTCTTACGGAGGGTATATCTATTGTAAAAATAATCAAAAGCGACCCACAAAAAGTTCACTTTTGCTTTCCTAACACTCCGGAGGTCAAGAACCTGCTTCAGCGATACTGGACAAACAGGGCATCCGCAAACCCCCGTCTCCTATTTGACAATTTTGATTACTTAAAAGGTTTGATTCACAGAGATTACGAAATCTGACAAAGAGAGTGTTTCGATTGAGATGAATATGGAAAACAAATTTAAATTAGATACATATACATTCAAGAAAGTTATGCAGGATAAAAATATTCCCCCTGGAGCAAAATTAGTTCTATACAACCTTATAAGTAGGCTGGGAGGAAAAAATTACTCGTTTCCCTCACAAGAAAGGATAGCAAAAGATATTGGTCTATCCGCAAGGCAAGTCAGAAATCATCTCGTAGCGCTTAGAAGAAGGGGTCTCATTACTTGGAAAAGGGGCGCCTTTAATCCCAAAACCAAAGGCAAACTGAATTCCAATCAATATGATTTATCCGAACTATTAGAACAAAAATTAACATGAGGAAAAATATTTCCGCTTTTCAAATGGGTAACATCATTCCGCTTGTAGAGGAATTTGCCTTCCTGTTTCCAAGGGAAATGGGTTTCCACCTAAATAATAATATGAATCTTTTTAATGAAGGATCTGTCTCTGAAGGTATCTCGCGAGCGCCCGAAACCGCTCGCGGTATCGATAATCAAAAGATTATCGATACTACATATAAATCCAATTTTTCTCTGGTTCCATTGGCTATATTCATGGATATTTTCCTATGGGGTATTTGTATCTTATATTTTGATCTAAGAGTACATAAAATTAATTAACCAAAAAATAGAGGCTCCAGCTAGAAACTAAGAACCTCTATTTTACGCATAGGTTGCGCCGTTTTAGTGGCAACGTCCTGTTTGTATGGATAGGATAGCAACACAAAAAATGGTTATCAATAGGAACTTATTTAGGTATGAAATTTTTAATAAAAATATACAAAAACAGGAAGTTAATGGATAAGTACAGAACTGGAAAGAAAAGGCTTTTTTTAAAAAAGGCACGCCTAATAAACTGGAGGATTAAGGGTTTAAAAGTCTATCTAGATGGATGTGACACGAAATGAATAAACACAAACAAGCCATTGTTCTGACCGTTGATCCGAGGGTGGTTGAATGTCCTTATTGCTATGGCACGATTTTAATTACCAAAGATTTATCTATCACTGACGCTACATCTGAAGATTTTAAATATACCGACACTTTTGTATGTCCTAACTGCCATCACGTATTTTACATATGAATAAGGCTTGCTATATCTATTTACGCGTGAGCACGGATGAACAGGCTAAGGAAGGTTTTTCTCTCGATAACCAAAAAAGGGCTTGTGTTGAGTATGCCAAAAATAATGGATACCAAATAAAGAGTGCTTTTTTGGAGGAAGGAAAAAGTGCCAGAACCGTAGAGAGACCGGAATTCCAAAAACTTCTTAAGGCCGTTGACGATAACCCTGTCGATTCTGTAATTGTTTATAAGATTGACAGATTTGCCAGGAATGTTGCTGACTTCTCGAGGATAAGAAAGGAGTTCAGGAATAAAGGAGTCAGTTTAATTTCCATTGTTGAGGGTGGAGACGTGGGAAACGGACTAATTGGCAATATATTTGCCTCAGTAGCCGAATGGGAAAGTGAGGTCAACGGACAAAGAACAAAAGATGCTCTGAGGCAGAAGTATAGGGATGGATGGTGGCCGGGTTGGGCTCCAGTGGGATACAAAAACATAAGGAAGAATAATAAAAAAATAGTCGTGCCTGATCCAATTACGGCACCATTGGTAGAAGAAACATTTAATCTATATTCCACAGGCAATTACTCTTATGTACGGCTGTCGAAGGAGATGTTCTCAAAAGGTCTTACTGCAAGGAACGGAAAGATGTTTTGTGATAGCAGCCTCCAACAATTACTATCCAACCCCTTCTTTTACGGTTTAATGAAATGGGGAGGAACAGAGAAGACGGGAAACCACACACCTTTAATAACCAAGGCCTTGTTCGACCAATGCCAACTTACAGCGGCAAAGCACAGACAATTTTTAATTCGACAGAGAAAGCACAATTTCCTTTTAAGGGGAATTGTTTTTTGTTCGGAGCACTCCTCCAGACTGACCGCAGAATGGCATTATTACCATCACAATGGTTATAAAAAGGATCGGATTGGTTACTATCACTGCTATACTCCGGGTGGTTGTCCTGGATCGTTTATTGAATTAGAGGACATGGAAAAAAGAGTTGCCAATCTCTTCAAAAACTTCCAATTCGGCCAAGAATTTACTGAACTTGTAAGACAAAAGATTAGAAAGCACTTCGAAGGCGGAAGAAAAACCTTCAAATCAGAAAGGCAAATAATCGTCAATCAAAAAAGAGCCATCGAAAAGCATAGGAATAAATTAGAAGACCTTCTGGTTGAGGGTGTTATAGGCAGGGATGTTTTCAAAAGGCAACACATCAAACTTCAGGAACAGATAAATAATCTTAATGACCGGCTGGTTGAATTGGAGGGTCGGCAAAAACTGGATATAAATCTTGTCGACGAAGTTCTTGCTCTTACAAGAAATATCCATCAGACATATCTGGAGGCCCCACCCCACCTAAAGAGACATTACTTAAGATTCTTCTTTGAGGGCATTTATATCAAAGATAAGGAGATTACAAGAGTTGTTGAAACACCCGTGTTTGCAACCTTACGTAGGCAGAACCACATTATAATAAGGAGCCACTTGCTCCCCCGGCTGGATTCGAACCAGCAACCTTAATCTTAACAGGATTCTGCTCTACCATTGAGCTACAGGGGATTATAAAGTGCAATTTAGAGTTAATAATTTAAAATTTATAATTCTCTGAAGCTATTATAGTCTAAGTTTGCTCAATTTTACACTTGCAAAGCTATTTTGAAGAATTTAGAAACTGTCCGCATAGCCCAGGGGTGCGGGCGATGATGAAGACGGCTTTACCCAATTTTGGTTCCCAACCAAAAGCGCAGAGGATGGCTGCAATTGCCCCGTCTATATTTACCGGCAAAACTTTGCCTTTTTGCTCCAAAAGCTCCCTTTCGATATCACGGGCCAAATTTATATATTCATCTGAGATTCCTTCATCTTTGGCAAGTTTAAAAAGAAGCTGGCTCCTGGGGTCTACTTCATAGATTCTATGCCCAAATCCCGACAGTCTCTTTCCCTGTTCCAACTGTTCCTTCACAAAGTTTCGTATTTCGTGCTTCGAATTTCGAATTTCGTAAAACATCGCCATCGCCGGTTCAATCGCCCCGCCGTGTGTATCGTTTATTTGCAAAATTCCGGCAGCAACGGACTCACTTATGGTTTTTCCATCTTTTGCTGCCCTAATCGTTTCCGTAGCCGATGGGGTTTCTTCTCCGTGAAATTTCCAATAGGTTTTCATTTCCAAAATATGGCAAATTATTTTTATGTACGATAGTTTTTGTCATACGTCATCCTGGAGTCGAGCTCAGCTCGACGATAGGATCTTCCTCAATAATACAGGGATCTCATCAAAATTCTCAGCAACCAAAATTCCGGCTTCTTTCAAAATCTTCCTTTTTTCCGAAGGAAGACCACGCTTCCCTTCTATTATAGCTCCCGCATGACCAAATTGAACATCACTCGGTAATTTGTTGGTAAATTCTCCGGCAATGAATGCAACAACCGGTTTTTTTATTTTCCCTTTCCTTACATATTCGGCAATTTTTTCTTCATACTTTCCTCCAAGTTCTCCAAAAACGACCGAGGCTTTCGTATCCTTATCTTGTTCTAATTCCATCAAAAAGTCCGTAAAGTCGGTACATATTATTCTGTCTCCACCGATGCCTACCGCCCAGGAAACTCCCATTCCGTTATTTTTAAGAATTAAACCAAGCTCGGAAGTCATTCCGCCGGATTTGGATATAACTCCGATATTGCCCTTAACAAAAACCCTCTCCGGAGTTCCTCCTCCAATTTGGCCCAGTTTGATTTTGTTTTTAGGAGAAATAATCCCTACAGAACTCGGACCGATTATTGTTACTCTTTTCTTCTTGGCAAGCGCAAACATTTCAGCAGCATCCCTTGTCGGTACTTTTTCGGCGCCAATTAATATAAATTTTATTCCTGCGTCAATTGCCTCCACCACTGCCCCTTTGGTAAATAGTGGCGGAACAAATTGCACCGTTCCATCCACTTTCCCAACCTTTTTTAGAGCTTCTTTTACTGTATTGAATATTGGTACTCCTTGTACCTCTTGCCCACCCTTACCCGGTGTTACTCCGGCTACAATCTTTGTTCCATAACCCAGCATGTGCGCCAAAGAGGTTGAACCCTCCGTTCCTGTTAACCCCTGTCCTATGAATTTTGAATTACTTTTTGGTAGATGCATATTTTTTTGCCAGACGGGACACAATTTTAGCCGACTCGGCGATAGATGTTTTCTCACCGTAAAGATGCAAATCAAAATCCTTAACTTTCCTAAGCATGGCAAAAGCTTCTTTGTCGTGCGGGCCGCCGCGCCTAATTACAATTGGGTATTCCGGCTTGGGTTTAATGTTTCTCAATGATTCTACAAACCCTGTAAGCGTCTCAAAAATATTGGTAAAGTTGGCAATGGCCCCAACCACCCAAAGGCCGTTTATTCCTTTTTTAGATAGTACAATCTTGGTTAATTTTGCCACTTTTTCCTTGGAGGGGTTTCCTGAATATTCGGTATAGTTGGCTGGAGCGCCACCTGCTTTAACCAACGCATCCATCGCAGTTAACGAGGCTCCCCCTCCGGATGCAAGCACCGCAATATCTCCCGGTAAATCAAAATAAGTGGAACCCGCAGTTCCCTTATAATCACCTTCATCAATTTTCTTGGCGGCAATTTCTCTTATTGTAGGATTATGACCGGGGATAGACCTGGGTGAATAAGTCCACTCTTTATGACGTCCGATTGCGGAATCATCCAATTTGACCTTGGCATCAAGCGCATAAACATTTCCTTTTTCATCAATTACAAGAGGGTTAATTTCTAGAAGCACCAAGTCGTTATCCAAGAACGACTTGATTAATTTGGGTAATATTTTTTGGATTTTTGTGGGAAGCGCGATTTTTGTTTTTTGGGGACTAAGGATATTTAATGGAACAATTTTGGATTCCCTGGTTTCAATTCCGGTCCCTCCCGATTCAGAAAAAGTTAAAACAGGTCCACTGCGACCAGTGTCGTATGATAAAGCCAAATAAAATTCGCGTCTGTGTTTAATTATTTCCTCCGCAAGTATTTCCGTAACAACTTCTCCGTTTATTTTTTTACCCAAAAGTTTTTTAACCTTAGATTTGAATTCTTCTTTTTTGTTTACAAAAATAATTCCACCGGCATCTTTTCTTTTACCGGAAAGGACCTGGGCCTTAAGAACTAACGGAAATTTTATTCTGACCTTATTTGTAGCCGAATCCACAATCTGAAACGGAGGAACTTTAATACCTTTATCCGAAAGAAGTTTTTTTCCTTCAAATTCGTATAGAATCATGCCAATATCATACCAGAATATTGGTTTGAAGCAACCACTGACAACCTAAAGTGGTTAGTCCAAATAGTCTTGGAGTTTCTTACGACGCGAGGGGTGTTTTAATTTTCTTAGGGCCTTTGCTTCAATTTGACGAATACGTTCGCGAGTAACACCAAAAACCTTACCCACCTCTTCAAGTGTCATTGCCTTGCTTCCCTCCAAACCGAACCTGAGTTTAAGGACTTTGGCTTCTCTCTCGGACAAAGTACCCAAAACTTCTTCCAAATGATCTTTAAGAAGTTGTTTACTGGCTTGGTCTACGGGAGAAAGCGCGTTTTCGTCAGGAATAAAGTCCCCCAAAAAACTCTCCTGATCTTCCCCAACTGGAGCTTCAAGCGAAGTTGTTTCCTGTGCAATCTTAAATATCTCCCGGACACGGTCCCCGTCCAATTCAAGTTCTCCTCCAATTTCTTCCGGGGTGGGTTCCCTGCCAAGTTCCTGCATCAAGCGTCTTGAGGTCCTGTAAATTTTATTGATCGTCTCAACCATGTGGACAGGAATTCTAATGGTTCTGGCCTGATCAGCAATGGCGCGGGTTATGGCCTGTCTTATCCACCAGGTTGCATATGTCGAAAATTTGTAACCCTTTCTCCAGTCATACTTTTCTACTGCACGGATTAACCCCTGGTTCCCTTCCTGAATAAGATCCAGAAGCGATAGGCCGCGCCCAATATATTTCTTGGCAATAGAAACGACCAAACGCAAATTGCTCTCGGTTAGCTTGTCTTTTGCTCTTTTATCGGCCTTTTCGTATCTTTTGGCAAGCTCAACCTCATCCTCGGCCAAAAGAAGCGGAACCCGTCCTATTTCCCTAAGATATTGCCTGACGGGGTCTGTAGACTCAATTCCTTCAAGTTTTGTAAGAAGTTCGATCTCACGGTCAAGCTTCTCTTTGGCTTTTTCGTCACTTTCAATTTCCCCGGGGGTTACCGATTCAAAGACGTCAATGCCTTCGCCAAGAAGTTTTTCGTAAAGTTCGTCAAGCTCAATTACTCGTTCTTCAGCATCAGAAAAAACATCCAAAATTTCATCTTGGGTTAAAAATCCCTGATCGCGTCCTTTTTTAATTAAATCTAAAACAGGTTTTCGTATCATTTGTGAAACAAATGATTGCAGTTATCGTGCCCCATGAGCACGAAACTACAACCATTAAAACTATGGTTCTTTGAGTATTATACCCCCTCCGTCGGCCTCAGTATACCCGGACAATTGTTCAGCAAGTTTTCCGAATTCATTTTGAACTTTAAAAAGCTTGTCTTTATCGCCATCTTTTTCCAAATTCCGCATTTCGGAGGCCAGAAATTTAAGATTATCCTTTATGGAAAATATTTTAAGCTCTTTTTGAACCAAATCAAATTCTTTTTTAAAGAGGTCCGGGTCAAAAAACTCTTCTTCATTCCCACCCAAAACCATTTGGGCAAAACCGTCAAACAGCTCTTTAGACAACGAGCTTGCAAATACCGAAAGATCAAAGTCCTTGTTTAACGACGAAAATTTCATATACTCTTCCAAAATTCTTATATTTAAAGGTGTTGAAATAAGTTTGGAAACACTTTCAGAAAGGAAAATTTTCGGATCTGTCTGAAATCCCATTGCAAGAAGCCTTTCCTCCAGAAGAACTTTCCTGTCTTTGTCGGATCCGATTTCAGATTCAGTCAAAATCTTGGGAAGAGCGACTGCCTTCTTATTTTTATCCACTTCGTCTGTTACTGCCATAAGGGGCACATCTAAGCGCCTGGCGATAACATTGGCATAGTGCGCCTGGACAATCCTATCTCCAATCTCTGATAAAATTGGTATTAATTCTTTTGAAATTTTTGCCTTACCGGAACCGGTTGATGAATTGAACCTGGAAAATACAGAGTTAATCAGATAGTCCCAAGATCCTTCTGCCTCAATTAGGTCTTTTTTATAACCTGCAAGGTCGTGTCTCGCAGCCTCATCTGGGTCTTTAAAATTACTTAATTTGGCAATCTTTACCTCAATTCCTGCATTACCAGCAATAGTAAGTCCTCGGCGAGAAGCTGCGTCCCCAGCCATATCGGCGTCAAGCGCTAAAATAAACTTAGGTGCAAAACGGGAAAGAAGACGGATTTGCTCTTCTGTCAGGGCCGATCCTTTAATCGCAACCACATTTTTAATTCCGGCCTGATAAGAAGAAATTGCATCAAGCTCTCCCTCAACGATAATTGCAACCTTTTTCTTTTTAATCCAACCTCGTGTCAGATTCAATGCATATAAAACACTACTCTTGTGATAGAGCGGGGTTTCGGGAGAATTTATATATTTTCCGGTTTCGCGTTTATCCCAGGGCAAAATTCTTCCTGCAAAACCAATCGGATTACCCCTATGGTCAAAAAGCGGAAAAGTTATGCGTCCATTGAATCTGTCGTAAATATTTGACCCACGAATTAACCCTATACCCGCCCTTTCAATATCGCTTGGTAAAAACTTTTTCTTGTCAATTAAAAATTTCTTGAGGGAATAGGAGTTTTCCGGAGAAAACCCTAATTGGAATTCTTTGATTGTATCTGGTTTCAATCCTCTATCGTGAACTAGATATTCCAAAGCTTTCTTCCCGACCGGATGTTCTAAAAGAAGGTAATTATAAAATCTCAGGGCTTGAGAATTGACTTCGATCAGCCTTTCACGATCGGTTGATTGCCCAATTCCCGTCTTTTGAAGTTTAATTCCAATTTTGTCCGCCAGGTATTTTAACGCCTCAGGAAAATCCATTCCCTCATATTTTTCCAAGAAGGAGAAAGCGTCGCCGCTCTCAGAACAACCGAAACATTTAAAAATTTGAAGTTCTGGAGAAACCATAAAGGACGGAGTTTTTTCGCCGTGGAAAGGGCAGTTTGCCTTATAATTTCTACCGGCCTTTTTAAGATCGATTCTTTCCCCAATAATGGAAACTATATCTATCTTTGATTTAATCTCAGCAACTTGATTGTCCATTCTAAATCGATTATACCAGACCCGAAGAAATACCTAATTATAAACAATCGATCTATGACCAGCAGAAATTATTTCTACCAGTTTAGTTTTAACATTTATTCTATAAATAATTCTGTAAACCCCGACACGGTAGGAATATTTACCGCTAAAATCTCTTGTTAGAGCCTTCCCAGCAAAGAGGTTGTCTTTTAGGTCTTCTATTATCGAAAGGAGGGAAAGTTTGTGTCTTATTTTTAAATCTTTAAGCTGTTTTTTAGCTTGTGGAGCGATCTCAATCTTGTACATTTAGCTTTAATTCTTTTTTAACTTCTTCCCAATCAAGGCCCTTACCTTCGTTAAGTTCTTTTTCTCCTTTTCGAATAGATTTCATCAAACCAGGGTCAGACATAATCTCGTTGGTCTCCTTCCACGACTCATACTCTGCGGCAGACATGATAACAGCAGCGGGAGAACCGTTTACAGTTATTACAAATTCGTCAAGAAGTCTGTTGGCACGATCGACCAAGTTGGTGAGATCCTCTCTGGCTTTAGTAATGGATAGCGTTTTTGTCATATCTTTATATTACATAATTCTGTACAGATTGTCAATACTTTAGATATCAAAATCTAAAATTAACGGCAAATGGTCGGAGATTTCGATATTTGGAACTTCAAAACTTTTAACTTTTACACCAGGTGACACAAATACATAATCGGCAAAATCTTGGCGTTCAAAAAACGGATCTCCGTTTTCTTTATATTGCCTCTCGGCCTGCTCCCAGGAAAAATGATTAAATCAATTGTTTTTTTGGATTGTGCGATTCTGGCCTTTGTATCCAACTTATGTCCGGGCTGGGCTTTGCCATGAATACTGCCTATCAAAACCCTTCTACTATTAATTACAATTTCCATCGTCTGGAGCACTCCGCAATCTTTTTTAGTAACTTTGTAAACATATTGTTTTCCGTTGTTCTCAACATTAATACCGCTTTTGACAAATATGCCTTGTCCGTCGATTCCACCATCTAAATAATCGGTTCTGATTAATTCGTCATAAAACGGTCGGTAATCCGGTAAAAGATTTGCCAGTTTTGTTTGAAGCTCGGGGCCAACCTCAGTAAAACAGAAAGCGTCGGTCGTAACGGCCTCACCCAATATAAATTCCTGAAGCTTGTCCCAGACGTGTCCATGCCAGATATTTAGAAAGATTATTTTCAAGCGGTGGGGACAGGATTCGAACCTGCGAGGCCTTTCGACCACACGATTTCCAATCGTGCTCCTTGAACCACTCGGACACCCCACCTTGTAAAGCGTATTATATCAAAGAAGGAAGGTTTCGAAGTTATCTAACTTTCTTACTCATTATCTTCTCTTTTTCTTCTTTTCTCAGTCCTTTTAGAAGAATTAATGCCTCATGGGTATCTACCGACTCCAACAAGGTTGATGTTGGAATAACCAATTTCTGATCCGGGAAAAGGATCACTGCCTGCCCCCCCAACGGCGCCCTCTTTTTGTTGGATTTTCCTCCGGAATCGTATTCAGAAAACCAGCCCGGGGCAACATAATCTGCATCCGGTGTAGTCATAAAACCTCCACCCAGCATGTGTCCGCCTGCAACAACATCGGATCTCAAGAGTGCCTTGCGTCTGGCCTGCACCAAACCCCTAAAGGGGTCAAATTCGCTTCCGGAGTTGGCTAAATGGTCCATAAGCAAAAATTCATATGAGGCCTTTCCGAAATCCAAATACATCAAGGATTGGTTAAGATACAAAGGCACTTTTTTGGAAAACGCCCTATAAATATAAGTTCCCGGATACAAACGAGACTTCCTTTCTCTCTCAAAATGAATTTTTCCCCTACTGTCTTTAATTTTTATGACATTTCCCAAAACATCTTTCTTCCATCTGTCGTCCAATAAACTGGAGGACATCATAAAACCTAAAAGCCGGTCTTTGTTAACAATCGGCGAAAGGTCATTAATCATCCGATCCAAGACATAATCCCTGCTGTACATTTTGGCCACATCCGGATCAATAAAATGTCTCATTACAAGACCGTATTGAAAAGGATTACTTTCTATTTGTTTGACAATTTCAAATAACTTCTCTTTGTCCCTTTTTTCAAAACTGGTACTTGAATATCTGGCTCCCGCCAAAAGAAATACCATCCTCGGGATACTGCCGGAGTCCTCAAATTTCCATTTGAAGTTTTCGAACATGGGAGTATCAAACTGATTGTCTTTGATTTTTGTCCTGGAACTTTTCCTGTCAAATTCTGCTTTGGGCTTTCTTGATCTGTCTATTATTTCTTCAATTAATTCTCCTGTTTTTTTCTGTTTTTCAGTTTTATCCAACAACTTAGCCGCCTCATACAAAATCTCGCCTTTATTAAATCCATAAGACAACCAAGCATATTCTCCGTTTCTGCCGTCATTTTTTTGTCGTGCCGGTTGGTTAAGAATTAGTTGGACCCCGGGTGCCAGAGTCGGCCCTTTCGCCATCTTAGTTAAAAAGGTATCGGGCCTATTCGGGTCGTTCCCTTTTGATGTCCCGTTTGAAAACAGAAGATGGCTCCTTTCTTTTCCATCTTTTAAATCGAACACCGTTTCTTTAGAAACCCCCGCTCTATGGTGCCAATCGCCACCACCTGCTCCATCTGTAGGGCCACGATGGCTAATATGCTCCCAAAGACGGTTCCTCTGGGCACCAAGGGGGTTGATCTCATCTGATCCACCCCCGCCTGGAGCATGGTAGATCAGCTGTGAATAAGTTACTCCGTTGTTAAGATGGATAATCAGTTTCCCCCCGTTATACAAAACTTTCAAATCGGTGCCGTCAGGTTGACTGAAACCATGTGCAATCAATTGAACAACATCTAGTCCCAATGTCGTGTCCCCCCAACCTTCGTGTCCGGTAAAGGTTCCCACCATACAAATTATCTTTCCTGTTTTAACAAAAGGTTCAATTATCTTCTTTGCCGCTATTACCTGCTGGGTAAATCCTATCTCTACATTATTAATATGGTCGACAATCTTTGGGTTTGCTCCCTCGATAAAGTCCCCCATAATAATACCGAATGTGTTTAGCTCCCGAAGTTTGCCAAGAAGTTCGTTGGCCTTGGTTGTATCTGTTTGCACAGCAAAAAGGTGTGTGTCAGAAATAGGAATTATTCTGACAGGTTCATCAAACTTTATATTTAGCTCGACCGAATCGCACAGCAAACTCATATCATCGTCAATTTCTTGTTTTAAACGATGAAGATTGTCAAGTTTTACCTGAACCTTGTCAAAAGTCGGGCGACCTTTGTCAATAAATTTAAGTTGCAGCTCTGGTAATCTTTCTTTCATTTCCACCTTATTATAGAAAGCAAAATATTCTTTTCAAGTATTGACTTAATTTGTAAAAAGTCGTAAAAATTAGGACAGTTCTTTACTGAAGATCTTTCGCCTTTTTAAGTATTTCTTTTTCCTTTGTGAACGATAATCTTTTGTATGCTTCATCGTACGCAAGCCATGCAACTTCCGAGGTTTCACCATCAAACCCTTCCGGCAAATTGCGCAAATATTCCATCAAATAAAATGTTACAAACTTCATAATTTTCATCTGCTTTTTTGATTCCACTGGCCATAGGGCCCGGAATTCCTTCACTCTCATCATCCAACCATCCCTTTGGAAGAGTCCAATATTTTTCGGGGAAGAGCGTACTTGGCGTGGTAGATCTAACAAGCCACCGAAATTCGAATCTGGAGTCTGGAATCTTGAATTTTTCGTAGACTACTCCACCGGAAGAGAACTCTCTTAGAACTGTTGTTTTTTGTTGTGCGTTTTTTCCCACTCTTTTAGTATATCTTTGGCACTTCTTAACATTTCCCTTTCCCTCTTAATGGTTACCTTTTTCATTGCCTGGGCGTTCTCCAACCAAATAAAATCGTTAAAACCTATCGCATCGGCTCCACCAGCTTTAAGAATCATTAAATAATAATAAAATTTTTGGGAAATGGATTTTCCGTTTACTATGGTTGTTCCGGTAGCGCGACCCGCTTCCTCCAAAACTTTTGTTGCCATTCCGGCTTGCTCTCCGGTTAAGCGGATCACGGCCCGAACTGAGGATTCGCCTTTCCTGACAGTCACCTTTGGCAACTCCCATTCGCCGTCTTCTTTTTGTTTAACTACAAACCACTGCCTCTTTCCACGGTTGTCTCTGAAAATAATGGCAATTCCTATTAAAATTTGTTGATTTTGTTTTGGTGTAATCATATTATTCAGTCCCGTGATACAGGAGTCGTCCCGCACCGAGCGGAGGGTACAGGATTTGAACCTGTGTAGGGATTACTCCCTCGAGTTTTCGAAACTCGTGCAATTGGCCGCTATGCGAACCCTCCGCTCTACGCGGGATTCGAAACCAACGCGTTACCGTCCCGCCCATCCTCCAGTGTGTACCCGGTGAGACTCGGACTCACAATCTTCAGGTCCGCAACCTGATGCTTAATCCAATTAAGCTACGGGTACGAGTCTACTAGTAATTTAACTATTTCCTGGCAGCTTTTTCCCTATCCAATCCGTAAATTTATCAATTCCGGATGCGGGCATTTCTTCAAGCGGCAGGTAGGCAGAGATCTCTTTTGTAATTTTTTCTTTTACTGCCAGATCCACAACCATCTCGATTCTTCCCGGAATCAAACCCGTATCGATAACCATCAGTTCCTGATCGAACCTTTTGGTAAACCAAAATCTATTCAAAAAGCTCCATTCGGTCAATTTGCTACCGATTTTTATCCCTTTACTGGTTATTTTGTATTCGATTCTTTCCGGCTCCACCGTAGAAAGAACATAATACAAAAAAACAAGCGCAATAATTAAAAGTACGGGCATAAACCCTTCAGCAAAAAAAAGTACCAATCCCAAAATCCCGGCCATCGCAAAAACTGTCACAAAAAATTGTTTATCACGCCGCTTAAATGGGCGGGCTGGCGCGGTCCAGCTGACCAATTCCCTCTCGGGTTCGCGCCTAACAACCACAGCTTGTGGCTGACTTTCTTGATCTTTGGCAGGATCCATATGAACGTATTATACCCCAAAACCTGATATAATTGCAGAGTGTAATTGGAGGAGTCGCATAGCTGGTCCATTGCGGAAGTTCGCTAAACTTCTGAGTCTAATAGACTCGCGTGGGTTCGAATCCCGCCTCCTCCGCCGCGTCGAAGCTAAACTGAAGAATAGCAACAAAATTTCATTAGAAATTTTGAGAGGAGAAATGATGAAGCGATAGAGTTTCAGCGATAGCGGTAAACTCGAAAGCGAAATCCATTTCGACGAGGTGAGGTCGCATAGCGGTCTAGTGCGAAGGTCTTGAAAACCTTTGTAGGGTTTTTCCCTACCGTGGGTCCGAATCCCACCCTCACCGCAAACAAATTATATATATTAAACGGGTTAAATAGATGTAAATTCAAACAATGACAACTGAGCTTCCAGTTTTTGAGGCTGTTTTTTCTAAACGCGCAGGAGAAAAAGAGATCGAATTTCTAAAAAGGGCTATTAAAAATCCTAACGTTAATGGGATTGTCCAGCCCTCTAGTCCTAATGCCAAAGCAGTAAGATCTGTAGGAAATAAATCAGAAAGATAAGCAATCATCTTGCAATCGTCATCCCCCACACTTTTTCAACTCCCGCCCTCTTTAACACTTTAGCAGCCTCCTTAAGGGTGGAGCCGGTGGTGAAGACATCGTCGAACAAAATAACAGATTTAAGATTTAAGATTGCAGATTTATGATAGGGATCAATACAAAAAACGCCGCGAAGATTTTGCTTGCGGCCCTCAACGGTCAACTCAACTTGAGATTTTGTTGATTTATTTTTTATTAATAAATCCGGGATAAATTTCCACCCCATTTCTTTAGCAATAAGCTTCCCAATTTCTTCCGATTGATTAAATCCCCGAACGTTTTCCCTCTGCCAATATATTGGTATAGGAACCAGTGTGCCATTGACAGGGTGCGACCCTGTCACGAGCTCCCGGACAAGAATGCTGGCCAGTTCACCTCCAACTTGGGTGGCATATTTAAATTTCAATGCCCAAATTGCTTTTTTTAATACGCCTTCATATTTCCAGAAAGAAGTTAAGCCGTCCAAACCATACTTTTTCCCACATTTAGTATGAGTAAATCCGTCAATTGAAGGTTTCTCGCAATAGGGGCACGCAGGCTTTAAAATTCGGGCCTTTCCAAGACAGTTCTCACAAATGTATTTGCCCTCTTTCCCGCAGGAAAGGCAGGTTTTGGGAAAAATTAGATCAAGAAGTGACACTACTTATACTATCATCGGGAATATGAAATTCGGAAATTTCATATGTCTCAGTTTGCTTTGTCCTTCATTTAAAGATTTCGGAGTCGCAAAATTTCACCATCGAATAAATTCTCTTCCCTCCAAACACAAAAAATCCAGGATTAAATCCTGGATTTCTATGTGTGGAGACGGCGGGAATCGAACCCGCGTCCGAAAAACATTAAAACAAAACATCTACAAGCTTATTTGGTTTTTAAATTTTCATCGAGCTTATCCAGCCAACAGGAACGCTCGATGTAAGATTTATTTGTCTTTTGCGTGAATCTTTAAATCGTTAAGATTCAAACAGCATCCCGAACGGGTTTATGCCCATTTAATTCGGTCGAGAATCAAATTAAAGGACACCGATTATGCGAAGGCAAAATTGCCCGCGTAATCAGAAGCTGAATCATAAGATTTAGCTTTTGTTTTTTAATCAATTTTTAAGGACTACAGATAAAAGTCCGCTTGCAGTTTTGTTAAAGAGCTCTCGTCGAAACCGATCGTCCCCTCACTACACAGAGTTTTTAAGCTCTGTTTCGATGTCCCTTTGGACGTCTTTTAGCTTAATTGACTCTTTCTTTTCGAACTTGCGTTTTGACTTGCCGAGTTCCAGATAAATCTTGATTAAGCGGCTTTTACGACCATTGGGTCGCAAGCTACGCTTATTATACACCCTAACAGGCACGATTTGCAACTTTTGCTGCTTGGCTTTTGTCAAAATAGAGATTATTTCCCTTTTATGCAACAAGAGCTTGCGTGTCCTCGTCGGATCGTATTTCTGAATTCCGGTGGCCGGTATGTTTGCATTAATTAAATAAGCCTCCCCGTTTAGGATTCTCACGCTAGATCTGGAGATATCCCCACGGTTCTCACGGATAGACTTAGCCTCAGCTCCCTTTAGGGAAATACCGGCCTCAATCCCCTCTCCCATGAGTTCATACTCAAATCTGGCGCGCTTATTAAACATCTTCATACTTAAGATTGTACATCAAATGTGCCTGATCTCAATCGAGAAAAGCTTGTCCCCGGTCAGAAGTATTATCTTTTTGTCAGCTTCAGATACTATAACGTTGGAGGCTCCGGAAATAGATTCGCTTAGATACTGGGCTTTATATGTTCCCTTTTTATCCGTAACCACCACTCTTTTACCGGCGCGGTCGAGCAAATAGATGTATTGGGTATCGTCTCCTGCAAACATGGCGTCGACGTTGCCAATTTCAGGGGTAACACCGATAATTCTAAAGCTCTGGGGGCTTCCCTGACTATATTTCAAAATTTTTGAATTGGGGAAAAGCGTATAAACCGCTCCGTCTATCACCCATTGTCTAACTCCCGAAAAATCGGCCTTGATGCTTGCCGACAACCAGTTTGTTTTATTGGGAAAAGCTCCCCCAACTCCGGCGTACCTGTATATTTGATTACCGGACTCATCCAGCACATAAATATTACCAGCAAACGCTTTTATTAAAGCTTTTCCCTCCCAACTTTTTTCAATAACCTTGTTCTTTTGCTTATCAACTTCGTAAACTCCGTCGCCTGCCAAAATAAATGCTCTATCCTCATAGGAGGCAAGGTCGAAAGCCTCGTCAATCACTCCCGGGCCTGCCACCACCTTACTTTTCTTTGTAGAAATGGCAATACTAACAATCCTTTTGCCAGCTTTATCCAAAATAAAAATATTTCCTCCCGATACAGTTAACGCATCTCCTTTAAATCCAGAGGAAAGAAGTCCCAAGTCCAAGAAAAGTTCCGGGGTAGCTAAAAACTCGCCCAAAATTGAGGCCCGGCTTGAATCTATTTTTTTTCTTATATCATCGTATTTTGGATCCTTTATCTTAAGGTCCTCAATCGAAGCGAGTTTTTGTTCGGCATCGTAAAAAAGTTCCCTCGACCTTTCGGGGCTTACACTTGCCAAACTAATTGCTTCATCTATCTCACTTTGAACTTGTTGGAGGATTCCCTGATATTTGCTTTTAACATCGTTAATTTTTTTCTGCCTTATTCCAAACCCTATACTTACAGCCAGAATAAAAATAAGGATTAAAGCCACCGAAAAAGTCAATTTTTTGTTTTGTGACGAGTATTCGTCATTTACTTCGTTTTTCACATAAAGTTGTTTTTGAGGTAATTTTTTCAAAAATACGGCAATTGTGTTGAACACTTTTTGTTTGAAACTTTTCTGAGGTAGGCTGAAACTATTTATAATTGGAGTAGTTTCAAATACCTTGACCTGTTCCTGAGAAAACCGGAGAACTATGGCTGCCGGGTTTCCGGGGGTAAATATCTCAATTGCCGATTCGGGGCTTTCAGCCGAAAGAGCAGCCTTAATAATGCCGGGTGAGGTTCCATCATAAAAAGATTTGGTTCCGATAAGCATTACATCTCCCTCTTTAGGAAAACCTGAAGAAACAATCGTCTCGCTACCAACACTTTTCAGAATTGTTCCGATTGACCCCCCTCTGCAAATTATTACCTCCGCCCCACCCACCGCGGCAGAATAAACAACGTCGCCGCAAATGCTTGCCGCCGCTATTTCCACATCTCCCCATGATTCTTTAAAACCCTTGGCCAAATTTTCTACCGCAGACTTGAGGGCGTTAAATGCTTTTATTGTTAAGTCATCAAAATAATCCTCCCGGAATTTCGCTATTAGGGTACGCCCGACAGAAATAGTTTCAACACCGTGGCCTTCAACTTGCGAAGTAGACAAGACGACAAATAAGTGTCCGCGGAGAGATTTCTGCTCAATACCTTCGGGTACAAAATCATAGGACTCGGCCCATCCGGGTCCTTTCGGAACTCCTGTTAATTTTGCACTAACAATCTCAAACATTCTAAAGAATTACCAAAGCCGTTAAAAAGACTAAAATCGCAAATCCCAAGTGTAGCCAACTTAACGTTTTTGCCAAGCTCTCAAAACCCAACTGTAATGTATCCGTCATCATTTTGACCTGCCTAACGACAACCAAAGCAAATACCAGATACATTCCCAGCAAAATCAGGGCAAAAATTTTAGCAATCATCCACATATTAATATTTGTAATTAAAGTTTCCATGTTTAAACCTTTGACCTTAGATCGTCCAATATTTTTACAGCCCGTTCCGGGTTCGGAACCGCAAAAAAATCAAATTCCGACACCTCCGCAGCTGTCTGAATAAAAACATCTCCATAATTAAGCAGGGTCCGTATCACCCCGCCGGTTGTATAACTTACGTCCTCTATTTTCTCTATCTCAGCATTCGAAACTCTTTTGTTTATAAGGTTGTAAAAATCGACATCGACTATCCTCTGGTCCGTAATAAAGTAAACATTAAAATACCAATCCAGAAATCCTTCGATCGCATAAGTGCTTGTTACCAAGTACCATGAAAGAGTTATTACAAGCGAAAACCCGGCAGGCAAAAGCGCAAATATTCCAAAAAGGTTTAGGAGTGTGGGACCTGAGAGCATCAAGATAGAAGTAACAATCCATTTTAGATTTACTACCGGGTGCTGTCTGAGCATTAAAATTATCTGTTCCTTACTGGCTTTTGTCTCAAAGTCAATATCGTCAGGGTAAAGTTCTTCGGGAGAGATGAATATATCCGGCATTATAACTTGATTATATCAAGTTAAGCGAAGAAATAAAAACTAAAAATGTTAAATAGGTTGTTTTATCTTTTTTCTACATTATATAGAGGGCCAACTATTTGAATATTGGCTGGGGCGCGAAGGTTGAAATATGTTTTGAAATCCTGTCCATCAAAACTTCTACCATTAACACTAACCGTTGTTGTTTTTCCGCTTCCAAAATCTGCGCTGATTGATATATCAGATGCATTTTCTAAAGGTGTAATTCCACGACTTTTAAGTTCGTTTTTAACCCGACCAGAATCCCAAGTATCGACCCCATCAGGATTAGTTTTATCTGGTTGTGCAAGATGTTTTTGTGTTGAACCGTCGGCTTTGGCAAGAAGGATAACATTCGCAATATCAGCAACCTCTTCGGGTTTTAACCAAGCAGTTTTGTTATATTGACTGCGTGACCCCCAATCACAGTAGAATGTTGGACATGGGTCGAAGAGAACCAGGCCGTAATAGGTTTTCCTCCATTCGTAAGAACGATTCCGCGCGTTGCATCAACTGCGGCCTGCCAGGCATTGTCATTTAGCTCTCTCTTGACAACTTGACAGCTTTGACTCGGACAAATTGATTTTGCTCCGTTATTTGTATATGAGAGAGCGTAAGATCTAGCGGCTATCGCTTGCGCTTTAAGAGCCGCCGAGTCTTTCGCGGTCCAGCTTGTGGGCATTTCGTAAACATGTTTTACATAGTCTTCTATGTTCCAGTCTTCGTTGAACGATTGTCCAAATTCGTTTTTACCGGAAATGTGAATTGTTATCCCGGTGTTATAACCTCTTGTTATGTCAGCGTTATAATAGGCCCTAAGTATTTCTTCGAAGTCTTGTCCCGCTTCGGATCTTCCTTTCGCTCCAAATTGATTCATACCCACCCTGTTTGGAACACCAAAACTGAAAAATCCAACTGCGGGACTAAAACCGGGGCTTTTAAAGGGATTTATGTCACTAGAACAACCGCCTTTCATGTTATAGGCAGATCTGGAAAGTCCAAGAGATTCAAGTTTTTGAGCCAAAAAAGATTGTTGTCTCGAGGAAAGAACTGCTAAATAAGACTCAACTTTCGCAACCTCTCCTGCCAAAAAAACTGTTTGCTCAGATACTTGTTTTTGAACCACTGCCAACGATGCCTTATTCTTTTCTAAAGCTTCTTTGTCAGTTTTGAGTTTTGCTAAATCAAGTCCGTATTTCTCCATGGTTTTTCTGTCTTCATCCGCCGCTTTTTGTCTAAAACTAATTTCTTGGAATGCTTGTGAAGCGCTATCGGAAAAGATAAACGGAGTAATGGGGTCGTAAAGTCTAAGGAAGGTATAATGATCTTTAGCCTTTCCCTCGAAAATTTCTTTTGTAAAGGCCAAATCTATCTCTCTTTTTACAATATCCTTGGCAAAATTATCTAACTGAATCACCATCGCCTTAACCCTCTTGTTTAAATTGTCCAGTTGAGACCGGAGTTGTGCCAAATTTTTTTTGTTAGTTGTTTGAGCCGAAGTATATTGGTTCTTTAAAGACTCTATTTGATCATAACAAATACCGGCATCTGTACCAGATAGCTTTGCGTTTGGATCTGAACAATCGAGAGCAAGCACCAAACTGCCAAATTTCAAAACACAAATCCCAAACAATACAAAACTTACAAATACCAAAAACTTGATTTTTATGCTCATTATGTTATAATAGGCCAAATTGGCACTAGCCACGGCTCCTTTGCTTAGGCAGAGGAGAGAAAGTAATCATCTTTACTACTTCATCTTGTACTTTTTTGAAGTCACCCCTATCTAGTTCAGCTAGTTTGTCTTGTATTCTTTTTGCGCTAAAAACTCTAATTTGGGAGATCAAAACCGATACGGTTTCGTCTTGAACAGTAACTTGAGTGTAATAACGGTTATCTTTAATCTTAGTACTCATTGGGATTCCCAAAAACAACTCCCTGTTAAACTTCCTGAGTACCAGAACGGGCCTTAGAAACTTATCGTGTTTGCCATCTTCTTCATAGCCCACATTAACCCCAATTGAAACCCACCAGATATCTCTTTCTTTAAACATTGGAGGTAACAATTTCTGATAGTGGTATTTTTTTTTCTTGACAATCCAACCGTCAAAATTTTTTGTATAGTCCGCCATATTTCATTATACCAGCCAAAAATGATAAAATAGTTATGGATGAAGAAAAAAATACTACCCATCTTACTCGGATTTGTGTTTCTCCTTAGATTGTCTGTTATGCCAGTTCGTGCGGATGATCTTATGTGCGATGGGGGTAACGGAATAAATACTGCAATAGGTTGCCTTAATGTTCTGAGCAGTCAGGAACAGTTTCTTGGAAGTCTTCTTAAGTGGGCAGTTGGGGTTGGTGGCGGAATTGCCTTCCTTTTGATTGTCTATGCCGGTTTTATGGTAATGACATCAGCTGGAGACCCGGAACGCCTTAAGGCCGGGCAGGAACTTTTAACAAGTGCAATTTCCGGCCTGATTTTACTTATTTTTTCCATTTTTATACTCAAATTCATAGGAGTTGATATACTAGGTCTGAATGAGTTTGGCTTTGGAAAGTAAACTGACAATTAACCTAATTATTCTAATTCCTAATTGACCTAAATAAAAACCAATGTCTGAAGCTTCAAAAAAATATGACCTGGAAGAAAGAACTGCCAAGTTTGGAGAAAATGTAATTAAGTTCTGCAAAGAATTGTCCAAAAGTATAATTACAGACCCCCTAGTTAGCCAGTTGGTGAGATGTTCAACAAGTGTCGGTGCAAATTATTGCGAAGCAGACGACGCAGAAAGTGGTAAAGATTTTAAGCATAAAATTGGAATTTGCAAAAAGGAGGCAAGAGAGTCAAAACATTTTCTAAGAATGCTGGCAACGGCTTGTCCTGGGCAAAAAGAGAAAATAAAAGTTATCTGGACAGAAGCAAAAGAGCTAAACTTAATATTTAATTCGATTTACCAGAAGATGGGTAAATTAACCTAATTATTCTAATTTCTAATTGCTCTAAATTGGAAACTGGGTGTTGGGTATTATTTAGAATAATTAGTATAATTAAAATAATTAGAACAATTTTCTAGTATAATTACGTCAATTAGAATAATTTTATAAATGCTCGCACAATTAGATTTAAATAGTATTCAAACCAACGGTCTACCAGACGCAACTTTTGGTCCGGATTCCAAGCTTGCAGATATAATGGGTGCTGTATTGCCATACATTTTTGGAGCCGCCGGTATTGCATTATTAATTTATTTAGTCATGGGAGGTCTGCAGATGATGACGTCCCGCGGTGACCCAAAAGCCATTCAAGGAGCACAAGGTAAAATTACCAACGCTCTAATTGGATTTGTAATAGTCATAACAGCCTTTCTTGTCGTTCAATTACTTGCACAGATTTTTAAATCAACTGGCACGGGAGGATTCGGTGAACCTTTTAACAAATAAAATTTATGAATATAAACGCAATGTTCAAATCTCCCTTCGGAGAAATCGGAAAGATAGGAGATCTTGTTTCCCTCTTTCTCAATATTGCTTTTGTTGTTTCCGGTTTAATCCTCCTATTTTTCTTTATCATGGGCGGGATCGGAATGATTGCAAGCGCGGGGCAATCCGATCCGCAAAAGGCAGAACAAGCCAAAAAAACCGTTACAAGTGCCATTATTGGCTTTGTTATTGTATTTGCATCCTACTGGATAGTACAATTAGTTGGGAATATTACCAATGTTCCAATTTTACCAAATCAATAAATGAAACTCTTATCAGACGCGAATCCTTTTGGAACAATTAAAGCCCCTACAGCTCTCTCTCAATATGGAACAGACGCAGGCCCCGCCATTGGTGGTCTAATCGAAAAAGTGCTTCAGTTTCTTATTGTCGGCGCCGGAATTTATGCCCTTTTCAATTTGGTGCTTGCAGGATATGCCTTTATGTCCGCTGGGGATGATGCCAAAAAAGTGGAGGGTGCTTGGGCAAAAATTTATCAGACAATAATAGGATTAGCTTTCTCGGCCGGGGCATTTGTTCTAGCCGCCCTGATTGGACAATTTGTATTTGGCAGTTGGGACTTTATTCTTAGCCCGTCTATTCCAACACTATGAACAACACTTTAGCACAGATAAATATATTCCCTGACGGAGGGTTTAAAGGTTTTGGTAAACTCGGACTTGAAACGGCTCCAGCTATGGACGCCAGTGTCGTCTTCACAAATTTCATTTCCTCCGCAATCGGCCTTGTTACGCTAATCGCAATTATTTGGTTTGTGTTCTTGGTGACTACGGGGTCTTTCGCGTTTATGACCGCTGGCGGGGATAAACAGTCCTTGGAGACTGCAAGGAAAAAAATCATGAGCGGTCTCATTGGACTCATGGTTTGTATATTCGGAATATTCATAATCAGATTTATTGGATATTTAATCGGCATTCCCGATATATTAAATTTCGTTTCTCTATTTTCAGTATTAACGGGCAATAATGTTATTAACTAATTCATACAAACTACTGGCTGGGGCTAACGAAAGTAGCGAAATACAAAACCCAATCTTTGGTCCCGGTTTGCAGGGTGTTTATTCCTCCGGTCCAACCGGTTTTTTGTCAACTTTTATCCCAAACTTTATTGGTTTGGTGTTTGTCATTGGAGTCTTGGTATTCTTCTTCATGCTCATTTGGGGAGCCGTTCAGTGGATAAGCTCCGGCGGTGATAAACAAGCGCTTGAGTCGGCGCGCGGCAGAATTACAAGCGCGGTGATCGGAATTGTAATTCTTTTGGGAGCATTTGCCGTTATAAATGTTGTAGAAACGTTTTTCGGTTTAAACATTCTGACTATTGACATTGGTCCGTTGGTAATTCAATAATATACATAATGACAAATTTATTAGCAGTTACAAGCGACTCGATTAACTTACAACCACCTAGCAACACACAATTTGCTCAGCTCGGTGGTCTTACGGTTCCTTCAATTGTTTCAGCGCTGATCAGACTTACTGTAGTTGTCGCCGCAATAGTCTTCTTCTTTATTTTAGTAATTGGTGGAATTCGCTGGATCGCCTCCGGTGGAGATAAAGCCCAAACAGAAGCCGCCAGAAATCAAATTACGGCCGCTTTGGTCGGGCTTGTGATAGTTTTTGCAGCATGGGCAATTGTTGCCTTAATAAACACTTTCTTTAAAATCGATATCTTCTCCCTCGCTATCCCCTCAGTGTAATTCACGCTTGCTCAAAATTTTAATCCTTTTGCAAACTAATTTCTTTTAGTTTTTCTTTTATTGACTCATCACTTATTTCAAAGCCTTCCAAATAGTCAACCTCCTCAGAAAAATCCATGTCGTTAAAGTACGAAAGTT
>Ga0075683_105_pt1 | contig 26090 bp, 24 predicted proteins | sample RifGroA2_FD_67685 | JGI IMG/M metagenome (GOLD analysis project Ga0075683, IMG submission 67685) | Microgenomates (Woesebacteria) bacterium GW2011_GWA2_40_7 | reverse complement strand
GAGCCGGTGCCGGCCACCGACTGGTAGGTATCGACGATGATGCGCCTGATGGGGTTGACCTTGTGCAGGGGGTAGAGGGCCACGACCATCTGGATGGTGGAGCAGTTGGGGTTGGCGATAATCCCCCGGTGCCAGCGGATATCCCCGACGTTGACCTCCGGCACGACCAGCGGCACGGTCTTGTCCATGCGCCAGGCGGCGCTGTTATCGATGACCACGGCGCCGGCCCGGGCGGCCATGGGCGAAAAGTGCCGGCTCTGGTCGGCCCCGGCGGAAAACAGGGCGATATCCACGCCCTCAAAAGAGTCGGCCGAGGTTTCCTCCACCTCGATTTCCCGGTTACCGACCGGCAGCTTCTTGCCCGCCGAGCGGTCCGAGGCGAGTAATCTTATGGAAGCCATGGGGAAGTTGCGCTGGAGCAGGGTCTTGATGAACTCCTGCCCGACCAGCCCGGTGGCGCCGACGATAGCGACGTGATATTCCTTCACCGTTTCCCTCACAGACCCAGTAATTTATCCAGGCCGTAAATAAACCCCTTGCGTTCCACCACCGCCCTGACCGCCAGCATCACGCCGGGCATGTAACACTCCCGGTTGATGGTATCGTGGCGGATGCTCAAGGTCTGTCCGGCGGCGCCGAAGATGACCTCCTGGTGGGCCATGAGGCCGGGCAGGCGCACGCTATGCAGGCTGATGCCCTCCACCGCTTGCCCCCGGCTGGGGGTGGGTTCCCCGGCGGCCGGCGGCAGGAATGGCTTGCCGCGGGCCTCGGCCATGGCGCGGGCGGTCAGCAAGGCCGTGCCGGAGGGGGCATCCAGCTTGCGGTCGTGGTGGAGCTCGATAATCTCGGCATGGTCCAGGAACCTCCCGGCGATCTTGGCCAGGTGCATCATGAGAACGGCCCCCAGGGCGAAGTTGGGCGCCGCCACGATGCCGATTTCGCCGGCCTCGGCCAGCTGCTTCATCTCATCGAAGTCGGCGGCGGTGAAGCCGGTGGTCCCGATGACCATGTTGACGCTGTGCCGGGAGGCGGCGCGCACCGCCGGCATGGAAGCCCTGGCGATGGAAAAGTCCACGACGACGTCCGGCCGGCACCTATCAAGGATGGCATCGATATCGGTGGAAAAAGGCACCGTCCCCGAGCCGTCCGGCAGGGACAGGGGCTCCGCGGTGACCCGCAGGTCGACGGCGCCCACCAGCCGCATCCCCGGCTCCTGGCAAACGGCTTTGACCACCTCCTGCCCCACCCTGCCCGCCGCCCCGTGGACAACAACTTTTATCTGTTCCATGACAGAACTCCTCAAAAAAGACTGGGGAGATTTAGTTGCGTTTAAAAGGAGGCCGTGACGGGCCGCGATTCGGGCGGTCACCACCGGAAAAGCGGGGCCTGTCCCGGAAGCCTGAAGCGCCGCCCGGGCCACCCCTCCGCGAGGAACGGGCAGCTTCCCTCTCGGCGGCGGCCGCCCCGGAATCTTCCTCGAACACCGCCCGCCGTGAAAGGTTGACCCTGCCCAGGTTATCGACATTGATTACCTTGACGGTAATCTCATCGCCGATTTTCACCTCGTCTTCTACCTTGTTCACCCGTTGATCGGCCAGCTCGCTGATGTGCACCAGTCCGTCCTTGCCGGGGAGGATTTCCACCATGGCGCCGAAGTCCAGGATGCGGCTGACCTTGCCGGTGAAAATATCGCCGATTTGAATTTCGCGGGTCAGCCCCTCGATGATGGAGATGGCTTTCTGGGTGGCTTCCATCTTGGTCATCCTGGGAGCGAAGCGGCTGACATCGGGTCGGCTGGCGCTGATGGCCCCGGCCATCTTGTCCAGGATAAACATACGGCCTTCCCTGGCCTGTAATAGCGTCTTTTCCACGATTTCCAGGCTGATGCCCTTGAGCTTGGTATCCATCTGGATGGCCGTGATGCCGTCCCGGGTGCCGGCCACCTTGAAGTCCATGTCCCCGTTGAAGTCTTCCTGGCCTTCCAGGTCCGTCAGCACGACAAACCGGTCGTTGCCGGTAACCAGTCCCATGGCGATGCCGGCCACGGCCTTCTTCATCGGGATGCCGGCGTCCATGAGCGAAAGGCTGCCGGCGCAAACGCTGGCCATCGAGGTGCTGCCGTTGGAGCTCAACACCTCCGAGACGAGGCGGATGGTATAAGGGAAGTCCTCGACGGTAGGGAGCATGGGCACCAGGGCCCGATCGGCTAACGCGCCGTGACCTATCTCGCGGCGACCCGGCGAGCCGACCCGCCGCACCTCGCCGTTGGAAAAACCGGGGAAATTATAATGATGGATAAAGCGCTTGCTCTCTTCCAGTCCCAGGCCGTCCAGCATCTGCTCCTTGCGGGTGGAGCCCAGGGTGGTGATGGTCAGGACCTGGGTCTGCCCGCGGGAGAAAAGGCCGGAGCCGTGGGTGCGCGGCAGGAGGCCTACCTCGCAGCTAAGGGGGCGGATTTCCGTGATGCCGCGCCCGCCGATGCGCCGGCCCTTATCCAGGATGCCGGACCTTATCTCGGCCTTGAGCTTGACATCGATGGCGGCCAGGATTTCTTTCTCGGAGAAGGACTCGCCGAGGTGCCGGCCGAGCTCCTCGGTGAGCTCTCTAAGCATCTGCTCGCGCTTATCCTTGTCCTTCTCGGCCAGGGCCTGCGCCAGCTTCACATCGACGATTTTGGAGACGGCTTCCACCGCCGCCGAGTTAGTCTCGGCTTCGGGGACGGCCAGCTTGGGCAGGCCCACCGCCTGCCGGAGCTGCTCCTGCAACTCGATGATGCCCTGGTTGGCCTTGTGGGCGAATTTGACCGCTTCGAGGACTATTTCCTCGCTGATTTCCTTGGCCCCCGCCTCCACCATGATGACCTTATCACGGGTGCTGACGACGACCAGGTCGAGCTTACTCTCTTCCAGCTGGGCCATCTTGGGATTGAGCACCAGCTCACCGTTGATGTAGCCGACGTTGACGGCGCCGACCGGTCCGTCGAAGGGTATCTCGGACATCGTCAGGCAGGCCGAGGCGCCGATGACCGATAGTATATCCGGGTCGTTCTCCTGGTCGGCGGAAAGCACGGTGGTGATGATCTGGATATCGCTGTGCCAGCTCTTGGGCAGCAGCGGCCGTATGGGACGGTCCGTCTGCCGGCAGGCCAGGACGGCGGCCTCGCTGGGGCGCCCCTCCCGCCGTATAAAGCCGCCCGGTATCTTGCCGGCGGCGTAGAGCCTCTCCTCGTAGTCGATGGTCAGGGGCAAAAAGTCCCCCCCCTCCCTGGACTCCCGGTTGAAACACATCGTCACCAGCACGACGGTCTCGCCATAGCGGACGGTTACGGCGGCGTGGGCCTGCTGGGCCAGCTTGCCGGTTTCGATAATTAGTTCGCGACCAGCTATGTCGCGGCGAAAAAATTGTGATTCCAATGAATTACTCCTTCATCTAAAAGGCTTTACTTGCGCAGTCCCAGCCTCTTGATTAATTGATTATACCGCCCTACATCCTCCCGGCTGAGATAGGCTAAAAGCCTTCGCCGCTGTCCGACGAGCTTAAGTAAGCCCCGCTGGGTATGATAATCGTGGCGGTTGGCTGCCATGTGCGATTTTGCGGTTAAAAAGTTCCTTTCCCAGAAAATACATTCCCAGCCCGCCAAAAACCAATGGAAGAAAGAATAAAAGTTTTGCTGACCAAATATAACCTAAAAGAAAACTCGCAACCGCACCCAGATAGTAAGACAGAGGTCCATAGAAATTAAAAAGCGGATAACCATTTCCAAATCCCATATCAGGAACCCACCTACAGGGAATTTGAAAATCAGCAAAACACCTCCTCATCTCGAAAATCCTCATTGCCTGAAGATTGTCGTGGTGAGAAAAGTAGCCTGGCATGAGTATTGGCCAAACAACAAGGACCGAAAGTGTAAATATCAAAATTAAGGACCAATTATTATGAAAGAATTTTTTCATGCTTTTTTAATCTTATTACCAAATAAATAATATATCCAAGACTTATTAGGGTTAAAGTATTACCTATTTTTCTAATCGGAGTATCTAAGAGTCTGATCTCAATAAAATGTTTCCCTGACGGAACTGAAAAAGTAATAAGGCCACGACAATATCTTTCTCCGCTACAATTATCATTAACATGAGGAACTTTTCTTCCGTCAATTTTCACGACCATTCCGGGGAAATCAAAAAGTGGAACACGAATCAGAGAATCTTTTGACACCTCGACAGTTCCTGTTTGAAAATCACTACCCTTTTTATATTCTATAAACTTCGCGTTTCCTATCAAAACCTCCGGAAATTCAGGAGCTTTGCTCCAGGGAGGCAAGACTCCGTAAACCGGTAAATAATCGAAAATGCTAATCGTAAGTTGCTTTTCCCAAGATATGCCCGAAAACTTGTCGGTATCGGTGATATCTAACCAGCTTTTGGGGATATAAAAAGAAATTGTGAGTGCAAAAGAAACAGTGACCAGAACTACACCCAAAAAATACTTAAAACGTCCTGCAAAATAAATGGCAAAACCAGACAACATACAGAGCAGAAAAATACTTATCGCCAAAAATCTCCATGGGAACTGCAAATACCACAGAGGTGGAATAAGCGTCCAAATAAAACTGGATTTCATATGTATCATGAATATGCTTGCGAGTGTTAATAAAATTAGGGCGAAAGCAAACAATGAATTTTTTTTGTTTTTACGAAAATTGAAAAATGCTAAGACCGGCAGGACAATTAATCCCGTCACCCACTGCACAATTCCAAGTGAGAGGTTTAGTTTTTCATTAGGGAAACCTGACGAGCCATACCCCCACTCCCTGGAAATAAACAGTTTGTATAAATTCACAAAATGTTGTCTGTAATCAAAATATCCTGAAAGAAGACTTTCCGTATGCACGAATTTTTTTTCAAAAATAACAGGAAGAACAAAAAAAGCTGAGAGACCAAACCCTAAGACTCCTCCCCACACGACCTTAATCCAATTACCCCATTTTTCTCTTATCAGCCAATAAACTGCCCAGATGACTGCAATTGGAACAAAAACCATCGTCATTAAAGTATGCGTAGTTGCAAGGGCTGCGGAGGAGAGAGCAAACCAGATTAAATATTTTGCCTTCCCGGTTTTAACCAGTTTATATATTGCCCATAAAATTAGCGGAAAGAAAATTTGCGCCCAAAACTCACTCAGCGCCCCCCTTACATAAACCTCTACTGCTTTATATGGAATATAGGTATACAAAAGTGAAGCAATCAATCCAGCCCAGGTATCGAATAGTTCTGCTACAAGAATGAACATCGTTATGGCCGAAAGAATATAACCCAAAACAAAAAGTATTTTGACAGAATCTATATATTGAACACCGATTCTGTGTAGTCCTGCCCCTAAATAATAAGGCAGAGGCGGGTAAAAATTGAATTGGGGATATCCATACTGGTAACCTGCATCGGGTACCCAGCGACAAGGAATTTGAAGATCGGTATAACATTTATCCATTTCAAAGACTCTAAAGGCCTGCAAATCATCCTGCATAGGGAAAAAACCCGGTTGAAGTAGTTTGAAAAATGTTGGGGAAATAAGAAAAATTAAAAGGATTACTATTAATTTTTTTGAAATATTTTTTGCCATTTTTGTCCAGCCCAAAGGATTGCGTTTATAATGTAATGTTTAAAAAAACCATGATAAATTTTACTGGAAGGAATTAATTTCCTCCAACGATTGGCCTCATCACCCAATTTTTTGAAGGTCGCCCCATGATAGTGTGTAATAACTGAATCAGGTAAATAATATACTTTAAGCCCCTGCTTCCATGTTTGCCTGCAATAATCTATGTCTTCAAAATAAGCAAAATAATGTTCGTCCAAAATTCCGACGCTCTTTTTGGCCGCAGGTGTTATTAAAAAGGCGGCCCCAACCACAGAATCAACTGTAACAGGAGTCTTTTCCCGCGGTGCAAATTTTTCAAATAATCCCTTTTGCCCCAACCAATATTCTTTTATGGCATTTGTTATTGTAGGAAAATTAAAACAGGACATTTGTAAACTGCCGTCAATGTTAAGAAGACATGATCCGACAACTCCGGCATCCGGAGTATTTTTTACAAATTTTAGTAAATTTTGGAGGGCATCTTTGTGAACCACCGTATCGTTATTCAAAAGAAATATATATTTTCCTTTCGCGCGCCTTATTCCCTGGTTGTTCGCCTTTGCATAACCGGTATTTGCCTCATTCAAAATTAAAGTGAAACGTTTTTTCCAAAACTTTTCTTCTTTTATCTCTTTAAAGGCTTCAACAGAACCGTCGTTACTGCCATTGTCTGTCAAAAGTACCTCAAAAGAAATATTTTTTGCTTGTTTTTCGATAGACCTAATGCACCCCACCGTAAGATCTTTGGTATTTAGATTAACGATAATTATAGAAAGCTCAATATTCATATTAACCTGTAAATTTTGAGAAAATAGCCTCGTCGGAAACCTTGCTATCCTTGATTTCCTTCTTTCGTGCTTTAATCGCGATTCCCAGCCGTCCCAAAGCCATAAGAACTACTCTTATGTACCCGGGGTGCTTAATAAGCCGCATAAAAAGGCCGGCAATATGTTTCCTAATCAAATTTTGTGAATGTATATTTTTCCAAAGCATAAGAAGTTGATTTCGTTCGCGGACTTTTTGAACATACGATTTGGAAAATGTACTGATCGTCGACTCATGATTGTGTACCACATGCCCATCGGGTTCCCAAAGATTTAAATATCCTCGCTTGGCTGCTCGATAGCAGATATCTATATCCTCCCAATAAAAGGGGGAAAGCAATTTCTCGTCCATTCCACCCAGTTCAACCCATATACTTCTCCTAAAAACTCCGCTTCCTCCACTTACATAAAAGCTTGAATGGGGATCGATACTTTCTTTCCCCATACTCAACTGTATAAAGCCTTCAGCAAAAGAGCCTCCCGCCCACCCATAGCCATTCTCATGAAGAGAAACTGCAAATGTTCTTTTGTCTTCAAAATGCTTAAAAATGGGTGCCAGAAAGTTTTCTTCAGGTAATACGTCCGTATTGAGAAGTAATATCAGATCTCCTTTTGCGGCTCGAACACCGGTATTTACCCCTGCAGAAAAACCCCGATTTTTTACATGTTTAATTAGCTTGACAGACGAGAATTTATTTTTAATCAGAGAAACGCTTGCATCAATGGAACCATCGTCAACTATAATAATTTCCTTAATTTGATTTCTCGAATCATTTTTGGCATCCAATACTCTAGGAAGATTTTTTTCAATCAACTTTTCCCCATTATAGTTGGGTACAACAATAGAAACCGAAAAGTTTTTGCTGTTCATATCAGAATTTTAGACTACAGATGGTCCAAAAGCCAGATGCTACAAACTTTTCATCCTGAATAAGTTTCTATTTTTCTGCTTTAACCAAGTGCAACATTCCCAAAAGGAATTTTTTATCCACTTTGATTTTGAAACCGGCCTTTTTAACTATTTTTGGTAAATAATTACCGCTATAAGTTTGAATGTGAGTTTCTTTCCAAATACCGCCACGCGGGTAAAAATTCAACCATAAATACCAAACAAATCTGAAAAGAATACTATCGGAGGGAACCAGAAAAATTCCGTATCCGCCTTTTTTAAGAACTCTGCGGGCTTCCGTTAGCACTTCCAACGGATCAAATACATGCTCTAGCATTTCCAAGGCAAAAACCGCATCAAACGAATTGTTTTCAAAGGGAAGATTGTGGGCATCCGCAACTTTAAATTCCATCTTTCCATTTGACGTCCAATGTTTATTGGCCCAGTCTACAGTCTTTTTAACAACATCAATCCCAACGAGCCCCGAAGCTCCTGATGTATTTAATATAACCTTTGAAAAAGTCCCGTCGTTGCAACCTAAATCCAAGATCTTTCCTTCAACTTTTTCTGTAACTGCCGAAACTTCTTCAAACCGTCTCTTGTGCCAATATCTTTGAAGCAGGTCAACCTTTATTGATTGAAAATACCAATTAGCCGGCACGTTCCTGTGAAGCTCCTCTGCTGAGATTTTTTGCATTGTCAAAGTATAGATGAAATTATTTCCTTTTCAAACCGTTCAAACGAAAAAGCACTTGAATCTCTTTTGGCTTTTTTTGAAACGGATGAATATACGCTCCTGTCTTTAAGGATATGATTTGTAATTTTTATAAGTTGGTCAGTTGATTCCCATAAAAATCCATTCACTCCATCTTTAATAATCTCCTTATGTCCTCCGGCATTAAAAACAACAGGTATTGCACCCGCCGACATTGCCTCAACTACTGTTATTCCAAAATGTTCAACTTTTTCAGGATTTTTTTCATTATCCTCACCAAAACCGGATGCAGACCAAAAAATTCTTGCTTTTCCGTATAGGTTTTTTAGTATTGAAAAGTCAGGGCTTCTAATTATTTCAATCAAATATCTTTCCGACATTTTTTCCAAATTTTTTAAATAATCTGCATCCACTATCTCAGTCCCACCTGCAAGAATCAATTTCCAATCCTTTAAGCCATTGTCTACGAGTTTTTTGAAAACTTCTATCAAAACATTCTGATTCTTGTTTTGCTTCAACTGAGAAAATCTACCGACAAACAAAATTAAATTTTCTTTTCTCTTGGATATAATGCGATCGACGTCAACCGGAGGATAGACAACCACACTTTCGGTTCCGTATTCTTTATCTATAATTTTCTTTGTAAACTTGGAGTTACAAATAATTTTTTCGATACGAAATAATTTCATTTTATTAAGAAGATTGTTTCCCCCAATATTATGAAATGGCACTTGAAAATGGAGAAGGTTTTTTCTGGATCTTAACGTAGGAATACTGCCATCGGACACCCAAAAACACAAATCGTATCCGTCTCCCTTTTTTATATCTTTTACCACTTCCAATCCTTTAAGGTTTATTCCAAACCTGTCTTGCATTGAAGTTATTATTGAAGGATGGTTCCACTCAATATCCACCTTCCAACCGGAGTTCAAAAGAACTTTTGCAAAAGAAACTGTGTATCTTTCACCACCACCTAAAGTGTCGAGATATGGATTATATATTGCTGCTCGCATATTTAGTTTTTTCTTAATTGCATCTCCCAAAGTTTTGAGTATGAAATTAGCCTACTAAACACCTGATACAATCCATAAATTACGCCCTCGGTTCCATCCAAAAAAGCGGCCTGAACAATCATTCTTAGCCAAAACTCCCTAAATCCCGCGCTAAAAAAACGCAACGCGTTCATTTTCGGATGACGAGCCTCAAACAGCAACTCCGCCTCGATTTCCGACCATTCATTAGTCTTATCTACCATTTCACCCAAACTTTTGTGTTTTACGTGAATTAAAGGTTCTTTTAGATGACATATTGTTCCAAGAACTTTTGGTTGTTCGTGCAATTTTCCAAACCACCCCTTAAGTTTATCCTTCCTTATGAGACGCAAGACAAAATCAGGCCAAAGTCCGCAATGTTTCATTTCTTTTCCAAAAATAAAGTTACGTCTCGGAATCGCATATGCAGAAAATTCACTGGAGCCGACAACTTGTTGAATTATTTTTGCAAGACTTGGTGTAACCTGCTCATCCATGTCCACGTATATTAGCCAATCACTTTTTGCTTTTTTGGCTCCATAATTCCTCCAATCAGAGAAACTGCCTTTTATTTTACTTGTGTCTACAATCACTTTTTCATCTGCAAATGAAATAGAATTTAAACATTTTTTATAAAGCGCTTCGTTTATTTTTCCACCTTTCAAAATTATCGCCGAAATTGAAGTTTTCATTTTTTACGTTTTAACCATCTTCCCGATTTCCATCTGCCCAAATAGAAATCAATAACACCTTTTTTTTGCCATTCTCTCCCCGTAAAGAGTAAACGAACACTATCCCTAAACAGCGCAAATTTTGTCCTGAGACCCGAATATCTTAAACCAAAAATTAACCGATTTCGGATAATGAAATAGTCGTTTGACGGACTCCCGCTTTTACCTGTACTAACCGACACCATATGCCAAAGATGAGTTTCCGGGGTGTACATCACTCTAAACCCTGCCCGCCTGGCTTTCTCAGAATAGTCGGCGTCTTCCCAATACAAGAAAAACGTTTCGTCAATCAATCCGATTTTTTTAATTAAGTCCCTGGTAATCAAAAAGCACGCCCCGTTTACATAATCTGTATCATAAATTTCATCATATTGACCATTATCGACTTCATCTACTCCACGATGTTCGGAATAAACGTTATTCCTATCAATGACCCCTCCTGCATACCAAATTACCTTACCCAATTCCGACTCCTTATACCTGTCCTTATGAAATTCAAAACCCTTAGCAAAATACATTTTAGGGGCAACAAGACCTATTTTATTATCTGATTCTGCAAGTTTTACTAGCTTGATCAAAATGTCTTTGGCAAGAATCAGGTCATTATTCATTGAAATTACGTAGTCCGCACCACGCTCAATCGCGTCTTTTATTCCGATATTGTTTCCGCCGGCAAAACCCAGGTTTGAACCGGTCTCGATAAATCTATATTGCATATTTGGAAGTTCAAATTTGGAAAGCTCATCTATTGTTGCGTCTGTTGAACCGTTGTCCACAACAATCATTTCCACATTAAGACCTGTTACATCAAGTTTGGCGACCCCTGCGAGTTGATTTTTAGTCATCTTACATTGGTTCCAAGTCAGGATTACTATCGAAACTTTGAGTTTAGTTGCCATTTTAAATCTTAAATTTTCTTCGAATACGATCGGCCAACTTTCCTGATTCTTTAAATTGAGAGTCCCCTTGCCAATAATGAAGTTCCTTTTCTTCGTCGCGCATTAACAAGTTAACCTCACTAATAGTCAAATCTTTTTCCGCGAATTTTTCCTTTTGCCAAATTTTAAGGTACATCACCAATTCGGAGAAAGCTTGAAGAAAAGAAAGTGCCAATCCATGCAATCCATCCTTATACCCCTCTCCGAAAAAATATCTGCTGAAAAACTCGTTTGAGGGTTTTGTAATTACATCTTTCCAGGAGAACTCATAACCCTCATTTATTCTAAGGAGTGCATGTTGAGAAGTGTACCTATTCATCCTCTCAATATATTGTTCAACCGTATCGTAATTGTGGTGGACTATTGCAAGTTCTTCCTCAGATTCGAGTTCTGCACCAATTCCTTGTGTCATAGGGACAGCGTGAATGACTTCGTTCCAGGAAACAGACCCTTTTTTGAAAAGTCGGATGTTATAGTCCGGCCACCACCTTGAATGTTTCAGCCATTTGCCGAAAATAATATTTTTACGTGGAATTCTGTAATAATCAGCCTTTGGATTTTTTAATATTTTTTGAATCTGCAAGGACAGTCCTTGAGTAACTTCCTCATCTGCATCTAAAACTAAAATCCATGGATTTGATGCTTTTGAAATGGCGAAGTTCCTGCCAGGCTCAACATAGCCCATTTTTTTATGAAAAAATACTTTTGCACCCAATTTTTTTGATACTTCGACAGTTTTGTCCGTGGACTCCATATCAACAACTACAATTTCATCCGCAAACCCATTGATTGAAGCGATTGCACGAGGGAGATTTTCCTCCTCGTTTAGTGTATTAATTACTACCGAAATCTTGGAAGCCATGGCTAAATTTTACCCCCACACCACACACAACTCAAGCATTGCTTTATTTTTGACAGAAATTGGTGTAGGGGTGAACCACTTTATCTGTTAAAAATCGTCTTAAAGCTCTTTTTGGCATCTTCAATAAGAGATAGCCCCATCATTGAAATCATGGAGGTTGCATAGATCGCCATTCCCGTAACTATCAAAATTTCCATGGAAACCAGACTCGTTGGTAAAAATCCTCGCAACATCAATAGGACAGCTCCCATAACAACTGCTCCTACTGCGGGCTTAATCATTGAGTCTGTTATTGAAAAATTAATGTATTTCTTAGTGATAAAAATTGCGACGACGGAGGATGCCCCTACCAATGAATAACCGATAGCAGCCCCGACAACATCAAATTTTATCGCAAGAACGGGTACAAGGGCCCAGGTAAGGGCTGTCCACATAACCATTAAATAGAATGTAATCTTGATTTTACCAATGGCATTTAACAAATTTGTAAGCTGCGTTGTCGCTGCTGCAAATACAAAATTAATCGATATAAAAATAATGGGAACAAGCGCCGGAATCCATTGACTATATCTGGGGATCACACGAACCAATATTGGCGCCAGAATTGAAATTCCGACAAGGCTAGGAAACACTAAGAAACAAATAAAAAAAACGGACCGCGTAACACTTCGTTCAAGATCAGCCTTTGCATCCTGCATACGCGAAAATGCGGGAAAGGTGACCCTGGTTACCGTATCCATAAAAAATGTCAGGGGAAGCCGGGAAATTTTTTGAGCAAAAGACAGAATTCCTACACCTGCCGGTCCAAGTATTCCACCCAGAACCAATGTCATTCCGTCATCCTTAAAGGTGGCCAGAAAAGTGTTGATTTGATAAGGAATTCCAAATTTAAAAAGCCCACTTAATGTCTTCCTTGAAAAAGCTACGCCCGGAATCCATGGCTGAAGTGTATAAATTGCAATAACACCGATAACTCCGCGTAAAAGTATCGCATATGTAAAACTCATGAGTCCAAACCCTTTCATTGCCAATAAAACCAATACAACGTTATAAACAACTTGTTCCAAAATTTGGGGAAATACAAGTTTTACAAATTCAAGTTTCCGTTCCAAAAGTACCGACGGAATGCTTTTCAGAGACGAAAAAAGAAGAGATACGCTTAATGCATACAAAAGGATTCGTCCATCCCAGTTAAGCGAATATTTCTGAACAAAAAAAGGTGCTAACAAAAAGACGGCTATAATAATCGAAAGTACAAGCAATTGTTGAACAAAAAATGTTGTCTTTAAATCAGAATCTGTGGGTTTGTCCTTTTTTTGAATAAGGGCTGCAGCCAAACCAATATCTGAAAAATAGACAAGAAAATTTATTATTGCGCTGACTATTGCGAAAACTCCAAATTCGTATTTACCTAAATACGCAAACAGAAACAATTGGGCAACAAGCCCTATTATCTGAAGCAGGAATGTTCTCCCGGTCAAAACAACAATACCCCGTACGGAACGCTCTTTGACGGTTTCCAAAGAGATTTCAGTAGTTGGATCTAAATGTTCACCTTCCATTATTTCAGTTCAAATAAATAAAGCGCGTCTTGCGGTCCATTATGTAAAAATTCAGTTGTACCAGGAACACGCGGCTCTTTGGGAAACTCCTGAATGAGTTTGATGTTCAACTTTGAAGGATCGACAATGAGTCTTGATTTATTAACTATTAAATACGTCGGGTTCCCGGCTTTTTTGGCCTCAACTAGGGGTTGCGGAATTTTATTTATCGCGAGCCCTGTTCCTACAACTATGACATTCGACAAATCTTGAACATACATGGTAAAACCGTCGGGAAGTGTACCAAAATATCCTTCGGTACCTACTACAATTTGTTTATCCGGATTTAGACTGTGTATATTTCTTACATAGTCTGCCGATTCTTTTATTCCGATTCCCGATGTCCACTCCTGAAAATACCCGGACCTATCGCGCGCCGGGAAATTGGCTTTCTGAGGACTGACTACAAGAAAATAATCAAAAATACCGGCCTGGATTAGGAAAATAGCAAAAAAAATTGCTGTTAAATACCTCCACTTGTTATTTAATTTACTAAACGCCGAGGCGGCAAATACATAAAGCGGTGGAATTAAAAAAAGAATATATCTTAAAGTAAAACTTTTTGAAAACTCTGCTTCGTAAATGAGAGGCGTTATAAACCAAACGCCCAATATTAAAATATATTTTGTTTGTTTTTTGAAATTAGTTGCGATACCAACAAAAGCCAATAAAAGAAGGCCAACCGGCCCCATCGCAATTAGCCAACTAAGAGTCGTTGGTAAATTATATCGAATGGGGTCTGTCGGATACACAAATATTCTTGATAACGGAAAAATATAATCCGAAGTGCGCGAGGAAAGCATGCCAAAATTTGGTCCCAGTCGCTGAATATTATACATTCCTAAAGCGATAACATAGGCAACACCCAAAAGACCTGCGTATTTAAAAATATCCTTCGGTTTTTTGAGAAGAATTACACATACAGGAATGAGTGCGGCAAAAAATAAGGCAGGAGATTTTGTAAGTCCCGCAAAACCCAAGACAAATCCTAAAATCATCGCCATATCAAGCCTCAAAGTGTCTGCAACAACCAAGCTTAGATAAAGCGTCCATATCCCAAAACATGTTAGCATTGCATCAACCAGGGCCATTCTGTCAAAAAAAAGAGATACCGGAGAAACCGCCCAGAGAATCGAAGCGAAAAGCGCAGCCTTCTTTGACTTAAAAATATAATAAGTCAGTAAAAAAAGGCCAATCATGCTTCCAACTCCCGAGACGGCTGAAAGCAGTCTCCCGGCAAAAAGAGGGTCCGTCATTTTCTTGACGAAGAACATCAAAATCCACATAAAAAGAGGTTGCTTGCCGTCTGAGAGGGGCAAAAACCTCAAAGTCGGCTCAGAGGCCATAATTTGACTCCAGCGGATATAAATGGCCTCATCCGCAAAAACGGGGATAATTGTCAGGTGGAAAATACGAAGCACAAAACCAAAACCCAGAATGATAATACCAGCCACAATAACCCATTTCCAATCTTTCAGAAACTTTTTCATTCCCTTCAATTCTAATTCAGTATCACAACAGAAGCAATTATACCTTCCATCATTGTTCTAATGTTCTAGAACAATAGAACATGATGAAAAGAGAAAAAATTAAATTAGTTGGCCACTTTAACGAACCAACTCAAAACGACCCGTGCTTCCGTAATACGGAGTGGTTATCTCGCGGAGGTCCCGATAACCACTTGAACCAACATCGTTAAAATTTTTCCAAATTCCACCGCCTACGTCAAAAATATAAACACTTGCCCTTAAACAAATCCTTTTGTCTCTAGTCGGAATAGTTAGATATCCGGTCTCACCGGCATCATCCGCCCTTCCCATCTTATAAAATATAACTTCAGGCTTTATTTTATCGATAATTTGTTTAACTAAATCAGTGTCCCCCAGACCTTTCGGTGATATATCAACAACCAGTCTGGGAAAACCCTTCTTTTCATCGATCTCTACCCATTTGTTATCCGACTGTTCAATCCCGTATTCAGTTAAAATTTCTCGAAGATTTGTTTCGAACCCAGGAGAACTTATTTCTTTTTCAAATCTAACAATTATTCCTCTGTCTTTATTTTCGGTCATTGATCTGACTATAACACAGACGATACTTCTGCATTTCATAAAAGTTATATATAGAAGAATTTGTCCGTCACACGATATACAATAATATTGTGCTAAAGAGAAATATAACAATCGCCTATATTTTGGCTTTTTCTAAAAATACTTGGTTTTGGTTGGGAATCTGGATTTTTTACTATCTTCGTTTTACAGATTATGCGGGGATTGGAATAATAGAAACTATTCTTATTCTTACAATGACACTGGCGGAAATTCCGACCGGCGCGGTTGCCGATTTGTTTGGCAAAAAGAAGACATTAATTCTTGCCTTCACGTTGGAAACTATTGGCGCCTTCATGATGGCTACCGCCCCAAACTTTCAAATGTTGGCCTTGTCTGTCTTTGTTATGTGTGTTGGGGGGACATTTTATTCTGGTACAATTGATGCCTTGATATTTGACACTCTAAAGGAAAGTGGTGAGGAAAGATCCTATGATACAAAAATCTCGAACACAAACACTCTTTCACTTATTGCTCCGGCAATTTGCAGTATTCTTGGAGGATTCATGTACAAGGTCAACCCTACCTTTCCATTTTACGGTAATGCATTTGGATATATGGTAGGGCTTATTGCTTCGTTTTTCCTAATTGAACCGCACATCGATACCACCAAGTTCTCCTTTAGAAATTTTGTTAATCAAACGGGGCAAGGATTAAAGGAACTTTTTAAAAATCTTGATATCAAAAAACAGACGATACTTCTTCTATCGATAGGTTTTATTGTAGTAATAGCCTCCGAAATGTTGGATAGCTTTTTAGGATTTGAGTTTGGTTTTAGCGCGGAACAGTTGGGGATTTTATGGTCCGTCATATTTATTATTTCCGCCTTGGCTTCACAGTTGACGCCGTTTATAAATAGATTGTTTAAGGGAAACCTGTCAATTTTATTTGTCGGAGTATTAATGGTCGTAACATTTTTCTTTTCACCCTGGATAGGACTTGTCTTTGGAGGATTATCCTTAGTGTTCCGTTCTTCACTCGAAGCAATATTCGACAACCTTGCGTCGATTACTGTAAATCAAAACACAGAATCTAAATACCGCGCCACAACTATTTCCACCTTTAACATGATTAAAAACATCCCCTACGTTCTGAGTGCTTATTTTATAGGTTCACTTTCAGATAAAATTTCTGCCAAGACAACCGCAATGTATTTGGGGATTCTTCTGCTTGGGTTCATTCTTGCACAATCAATATTCTCCCGAAAAACTTTAAAAGACAACCAGACCACAAATAAGTACGGATGTTGAAAGCAAAAGGAGCATTATTATCAGACTCCATATTTCCCCTGAAGTGCATTTAGACGGACCATGAGAAGACCCCTGAAACCCTCGATGGAATCTTTAATAGGATCTACCTTTGTTCCTTCTTTGTGATGCCAATCAACGGGGACTTCCGCAATTTTATAACCAAGCTTGCGAGCAACATATAAAATTTCCAAATCAAAACCCGCTGTAACGGAGGCACCAACACTTTTGTTCTTCGAATCAAAAATTTTGAGACGACTAAAAATCTCTTTTGCGGCATCTTTCGAAAAAGCCTTGAATCCGCATTGCGTATCTTTAAACGGAAGTCTCAAAATCATCAATATTAGGAACGAAAAACCCCAAGCCATAACTTTTCGAATTAACGGGGCTCCTTCACGCCCTCTGCGGGAACCAATAACGACATTGTAGTCATTTTCAAACTTTGGCAAGACCTTGGTAATTTGATCTATAGGTGTAGCTTGGTCTGTATCTGTAAAAAGAATTATTTCTCCCTTAGATTTCAAAACTCCCGCTATAACCGTCCCGGCCTTGCCCCTATGGGGTTCCTTAAGAACAAAAAAATTTTTACGCAACTGAGCAAACTCTTCCGCAATTTTTGCCGTATTGTCAGTCGAGCCATCATCAACGAATATAATCTCCCATGAATATTTTTGTCTAGTCAAATAATCGTAAACTGAATCGAGGACTCCAGTACGCAAATTGTATGCTTCATTAAAAGCAGGGATAACTACCGAGAGAAAAATTTTGTTCATATGAATCATTGTATCTTACTTAGACTTTTCCGGCCAATTATTTTTCAGCCATACCGGTGGGACGTAGATCCCTAGTTGTCCAAATGAAAAAGTTGTAACCCTCTTTTGGCGGGGAATTACAAATTCTATCAAAGGGTCATTTGCGCTTCCTGAATGACCAACTTTGTGAAATTTAAGTAAATACCTAAATCCGGTATCTTCATTAAAAGGAACATCGAACGAGATATTAAAAGGACTGGAATTCTTGGTTATTTCCTTCAACAAACCAACAGCCCGATCTTTTTCTCTTAAACTCAGGGAAACATCTCTTAATAGAGGAAGTGAGCAAACTCCAAAATAAAGCATTATTAAAATTAACGCAAAAAGCCCGAAACGCTTCAAATTTTTAAGTAGAATACTTATCAAAACAAGAAACGGAACAAGCAAATAATTAAAATAATATTCCGACGGGCTTTTTATTAATATGTAAAACAAAGGAAGACTCGCTACCCAGACACTACCCAGACCAAATAAAACTCTTCTCTGAACAATATCTTTGATTCTCGTAGCCGTTACAAAAAGACCGACAGAAACAAATAAATAAATTGTAATTGCCAGTAATACTGAAGGCGAACCACCCACCATAAAAGAAGAAACTCTTTCCCAGACCATCAGCACTCTACCAACCCCTTCTCCCACACTTTTGGTAAATCCTGCTATCAAATTTAAATTTAAAAAATTATGCCTTAAATCAAAAAACAGAATCGGCACGAAAGGTATGACTGATCCCAAAATAAGAAGGATGAAATGTTTATACTTTTTACACTTGAATATGTCTATTAGCAATGGGGCGAACATGGGGGCAATAAACAAAAATTGAAGATGGGAACTCAATCCCATTCCAAATATTATTCCAGCCAAGAAAATATATTTTGCTTTTATTTTTTTAAGATAAAGATAAATTAAATAAATCAAAGAGATAAATAAAAGAGGAACCACTACCGGATTCCAAGCAAATAAAGTCGACCAGAAAATTATAAATACGTTAGTAGCTATTGGATTCAAACCAGTCAAAAGATAAAAAGGTGTAAGGATATAAAAGAAATATGGGGGTAGAAAAAACCCACTTGGCCCCTGAACCCTTGGACCCAAGAGAGTCAATTTCCCAGCAAGAATATTTGACACTGTTACAGCGTCTCTTTCCTGATCCCAACCAAATCCAAGTCGCCCGGGCAGATTGTAGCTTCTAAAAAAAATATATAATGTAAATACTGTTATTGCTAATAAGAAGGATATCAATTTCTTCCTGTTTTTATTTATTCCGGTTAAATAAATTATCAAAATAATTAACCAAATTAAGAAAAAGGTTAATGCTAAATAATTGAAAATTTTTTCAATTCTACTTTGCCCTACTTTCCAAGATACTAGATTCTCCCCATTTCTGGTTTTGTCTGTATTAAAACAAACTAACCCACCGCAATCTGTATAATCTGTACTTTTACCATTTAATGAAACTGTGTGTATGTCCGAAAAATATCCTAAACCAATAATAATTTTGTTTCCCTTAATTTTATTTTTATCAATGAGGAACTTTACCGACCCGAAAGTGTTATCCCTCTCTACAATCCTGGAACTGAGATCTTCATTATTGTTGGTAGAAATGACCGGGGTAGAAAACCAGCAAGCTTTGACCGCATTCGGACTTATAACATCATCCCCTAAGGTGGTTGTTGAATACCTATGCTGATGAAGTTTCTCAAAATCATCGTATTTGTAAAGATCCTCTACAGAAATAGGTTGGGGTAACATAAAATTTCTTGTACCAATAACCGTTAAAAAACTGACACCGATAAAAATAATTAAATAGACATATTTGGATTTGATTTTTGCTAACATAAATGAAAAAAGAGAACTTGTTGTAAAAATACCTACCCCAAGGAGCCTCCACGAGAATTGAATTTCCTGAAGCGGTCTAATCTTTTCCCAAAGGGGAATAGATATTGGAAGTATTAAATAAATTGTAAAAAGCGAGCCAAGAAAGAAAAAAATGATCCAAACATTACCTTCAATAAAATCCCAAAATTTCGATTTGTTTCTAATAAAAAAGTAGACCTGACATACAAAAAATGAGAAGTTGTCCAAATGTCGGAAAATGTTCACGCCACTGAATAAAATTTAAACCAATCTGAGTGAATTTTTGCTCCGTCAAGGCCGGACCAATAAAAAAAGATCCCATTCCAAAAGAGGCCAAAAAAGAAAATGCAATCCAGATAACTTTTTGTAAATTAAATTTGTGGAGCCGGAGTTTAATAATTAAATAGACAAGGATGATCGGCATTAAAAACATTGCCGCAAAATTGTGAGATATAGTAAGAACCGCCCCCATCAAACTCGCCAAAAACGCATATACCATAAACCTTTTGCCGTTTGAGTTAAAACACAAAGCATAAAAAAATAAAACGATTGGCAACACTGCATAAGCCAGATATTCAGGACTACCCCTTACAAAAATTAAGGAAAACCTATATGGCGCGTATAAATATGTGAGAGCTCCGCCAATGGCTGCCAGTTCCTTATTTGTTTCTTCTTTGATCCAGAAATAAAAAAATAATGTGCCCAAAAGGAGTGATAGGAAATTAATTATTTTGAGTGTAAAAATTACATCTTTTGTAAACGGGTAAACAGCAACGGAAAGATAATAAATTAACGGATAGAAAAAATTATAAATCGGCGCGCCGCAGAAATAATTGAGACTTCCGGCCCACCTTAAAGGAAATTGACCTTCTTTAGCAGTTTGAATTACGTCAAAAATACGGGCGATGTGATGATCCCCGTCGTGAGTACTGAAAACATTATATTTAAAAATACCTTTCCCTGCCCAAATAACAGCGCCAACTAATAATGCAAAAATCAGTATTTGTATAAATTTTTTTTTCATATTCCAGATATCCTATCTCTTTCCTGAACCACAATACCGCCGAATCTTTGCTCTTTTACAACCCTGCCAATACTCTTTTGTCTGTCCAACCAAGCCGTAAGTCGCTCGGGATGAGCCGAATCAACCTCGTACAAAGTATATAGTAAAGGTGTTTGATTTTCAGTAAATTGGCCACTTGCCCCGCGAAGCCTTGGCGTAGTGGGGAGCCATTTGAATAAATAGTCATATGCATAGGGTATGACGGGCGGCACGTATACATCAATATTAAAGTTTCTATCGTCGGCGTTGTTATAAACCCACTCTATTACCTTTTCCTGATCACTCAAAATTATTACACTATTAATATTGGTAGATCTTTCTGTTAATCTTGGTAAGAGAATTGAAAGATTTGCATTTAAAAATAAATAAATAAAATACAATACGAAAATCTTTCCTGCTGTAAATTTCCATATATCCCCCAAAACTATTGCGAACAATAAAATAAATATCAAATAATATCCGGTAAAATAATAATCATATAAAACGGCATTATTGCCCTGATAAAAATATAGTCCGATAATCGGAGAGATTAGAATTAAAATCAGAAGCGAAATTTTTTTGTTTTTTAAATATTTTGGGGTGGAAACCAAAAACCATGTAGCGATTATGCCCAACATAATTTTTTCTCTTCCCCCTCTGGAATCAAATATTTTTTTTGTAAAAACATCATAATAAAAAATAGTCCTTTCTACTAAAAACTTTTTTGTCGGAACGGTAAAACTCTTCTCGGATACAAATGATTGATAAATATTCGTCCTTAAAATTCTACTGTGTTTAAAATCAAAAATTACCAAAGGAGCAAAAGTGATAATAAACAGCAATATTGATAATAATAAATTTTTTAAATCCGGCCAATTTTTCTTTTGCCAGATGGCAAAAAATAATAATACAGGGGAATAAAACAACTCTCCGGATGAACCAAAATTAAATAGCGACAAACCAAAACAAAAAGAGATAATTGGCCAACCCCATTTTTTTCCCTCTATAACTTTAAACATTCCAAGGATCATCACAAGCGACAAAAGCATCATTGGCGTGGGATTAGACAGCCATCGAGATGCATCGACAATGTAAAATGAGAATGCCGCAATTGTGGTTGCCAAAAGTCCGGTTGATTTTCCTTGAATTTTGTAACCCAAATAGTAAATTACTCCCAGAGCGGCAATCGTCGTAAATATCAGAAAAATCGAAGGATAAACTGGATTCCCGCGTCCTATCCAGTAAAATGGAGTAATCAACCAATAATACCAGGGACCTCTAAAAATTCCGGCAAGGCCTGTTGTCGGCCCTATTAAAAAAAATTTTCCGTTATGTAAAAGATCCCAAATTACTAACGCATCACGCCCCTGATCGAACCAAAAGCCTAAAAGTTCGTTTATCCTATATAATCGGAGAAATGCGCCTAATCCCAAAATTAAAACTAGAAGATAGTTGAATACCAATGAAGATTTAATCTTTTTTCGCATATTTTCTGGCAGTCTCCAAAACTTTAATTACAGCCTGGTCATATGGCATATAAAGACGTGCAGCCGACGCTGACTTGTGTCCCCCTCCGCCTAATTTCTCTGCGATTTTCGAAACATCGAAATCATTTCTCGACCTAAAACTAACTGAGCAGAAGTTATCGAACTGTTCGAGAACAAAACCGAAATCCGTATTTTCAATGGATTGGATAAACGATCCTGCTATATAACTTTTTGCATCCCTGCTTCCGGGATAATTTTTTGTGAGATCTTTAGGAACAGCCACCCAAGCGAACCTTGCGTCTTCCTCAACGACAACTTTAGTTAACATTTCTCCCATCAAATGTATTTCATCAATAGGACGCGACATGTAAAGATTAAAAAGAATGTTCCTTCTGTCTGCTCCATTTTTGACGAGAGTGTCTGCCATTGAAAATGCCGATTCTCCGATAATGTCTGTCTGAAAAGACATTGTGTCCGCGATTATACCCGTCAATAGTGATGTGGCAAGATCTGTAGTTAATTCCAGTTTCCAATCCGAAAATATTTTAAACAAAAGAGCGCAACACGAACCGGTTTTTTCATCGACCAGATTAATATCGCCTTCCTTTGTGTTTGTATAATGGTGATCTATCACCACTTTTCGTATTTTGGAAGACAAAATGTTGTCTTTTCCGGTTGTCTGGTTCCAATTGCCGGAATCGACTATCACAAAAGTGTCATATTGAGAAAAATCAAAATCGTCAAAATTTACTACTTTTATTGATTTCGAATTTGGTAAAAATTTACAATTATCGGGAATCTCGTCGGGAGAAATAATAGTGACATCGTCTTTTCCCAGCTCTTTCAATGCAAGGGACATTGAGGTTGCGCTACCAATACTGTCCGGATCGGGACTTCTATGACAATTAACCAAAATTTTGTTGGCTTTTTTAATTTCCTCTAAAATATTTTTACTTTCTTTGTAATTCATTCTACGTTTACGTGACCAAGTTTATAAAGCGTTCCCCCCCAGACCTCCCATCTATCCACTATTTTAGTCCATCCGAACCTGGTAATCCAGGCGGAAGGACTATGTGTCGGATCGCACTTAGATTCTTCAAACTCACAGACAACAAAGAGCTGATCTGTTTGTGTAAATTCGGAGGTAGAAGGGTCGGTGTCGACCACATTGGCCCCCCAAATAATCAAAAAGTAGAGATAAACACTTCGATCGTCAAAATCTGATATCGCAGCTAAATTAAATTTGGCCCCACCCGCCTTCTCCTGTATAACTTTTGCCACAGATATCGCCCTAGGCATTTGATATGTAGGGTGTACAAACGGAGGATCGTTTTGAAAACTAACAAAGACAATAAAACCAATAGTCAAAGAAAGCAGTACTTTAGCTATCAAGTTTTTATTATTTAAAATTTTTTGAGCAAAAGTTCCTAATAATAAAAACGGCGCCGGAAACAAAAAACCAAGGTAATGATCATAAATCTGACCTTTATAATAGGCTGTTCCAATAAGACCTACTGTAATCCATAAAGATAAAAGGCCGTAAGCGTCTGTAAAAAGGTGTTTTTTATAAATCCAGACTAAAAATATTATTGAGACCAATACCGCCAAAATTCCCAAATACATATTTTTGCCCATGGGCAAATTTGTAAAAACCATAAGAGTTGTTGCGCCAATTTTTGATAAATAGGCTAAAAGCGGGAGGCCAACATCACGACTGGAAGTAAAAAATATTTTTATTGCATTATAATTTTGCCAATTATGACGGATATCAAAGATGAGAAGTGGTGACATTAGCAGAGCGAAGAGCGAAAAAGCTAAGAATGAAGAGCGGACAAATATCGCTTTAACAAGTTTGTCATTTTTAATTTTGAATAACGTTAATAACCAAAAAACAAAAAGAGTTGGGGCAAGGAAAAGACCTAGATAGTGCGACTGGAGAACAAAGGCGTAGGAAATCCCCAATGTTATCAGCCAACCTCCCACTCCGCGCGAGGCTCCGCGGGATTCGTATACTTTCCATATGGAATATATAGAAAGTAACGAAAAAAAGGGCATTATATTTGGATTCCAAGAAGATCTTGAAAATGTTATTACAGTCGGTGAAATTGCATAAAGCCCAGCTGCCACCAACGCACCTACGTTCAGAGAGACTTGAATGCCTCCTGTAGTTTTAACCGGAAACCACTCCCGCGTGATAAACCAAACAAAAAAAACTGTTACAACGCCTAATAGCGCAATTTGAACTGCCGGTCCAACCGGTGAAAAGTTGGCAAGAAGTAAAGCCGGGGCCATCATATAGTAATAAAGCGGCCCCAAATACATATTTCCAACCGATGTGCCAGGTCCAATTAGAGGTGGGTGCAGCTCGGTGATAAATCTTCTAACTATAAGCACGTCCCGCCCTTCATCACTAAGAAACGTCATATAATCAGAAATTCTATACAATCTCATGAATGCACCGACTAATAGAATTAATAATAAAATCAAAAATTCTTTTTTATTCAACAAAATCCACGATCGAATTTTAGAAACTGTTGACTGTTGACTGTTGACTGTTGACTGTTCGATCATTTGAGTTTTCTCCAAAGTCTAAAAAGATCTGTAAAACTTTTGATTATAACATCTATATTTCTTCCGGTTCCCTCTCCTTTAGTTCTCGGATAATGGGTGACAGGAATTTCCTCAATTTTAAATCCCGCTTTTTTGGCCTTGATCAGAAGTTCGCTGGAAATAAAAGCCCCGCGTTCACTTTCCAATTTTGAAATTTTGTCTAACACTTTTTTGGAAATCAATTTAAAACCACAATCAATATCGCGTACCGTAAGACCAAATAACAAATAAACCAAAAGCTCCCACAGTCTACTGGTAATTTTTTTTCCAAAATTTACTTTTCGTGATGTGTAATAACCTATGACTAGGTCTGCATTCGTGTTTTTCTGTTTTTCGATAAAATTTACGATTTCGGTAAAATCAAACTGACCATCAGAGTCAGTAAACGCAATCCATGAGAATCTTGAATTATAAAAACCGGATGCGAGTGCCGCCCCATATCCTCTATTTTTTTCATTATCTATCAGTCGTACATTTTTATCGGATTTTGAAAATTCGAGAGCAACTTCCCGAGTTGAATCGGTTGAGCCGTCATTAACTATCAGAAGTTCCCATTTTTCGGAGACAGATTTGAGTACTTCTGTTGTTTTAACAATAACCGGCCTTATATTTGATTCTTCATTGTAAGTTGGTAGAAAAACCGATATTTCCTGAATTAGTTTAGCCACATAAGTAGTCTATATCAGATTCAAGAAAACTGCGAGCTACAGCTCGCATGTGAATTAAACCTGATATATCCTGGCATATACCACTGCCTGCGTGTTAATATTTAATGTATGCATAAAAAATTCAAAAACTTGACTTTGATCTTGGTTTTTTCTCTCGTTCCAACTTTACTTATCTGGCTTCCGTTCATATTCCGGGTAAATTCGTTCTGGAAAATTCCGCTTCCGCAAAACGGTTTGGCAACAATCGTCGCAAACTACGATGGTCCGCTATATATGGTTGCAGCCAAAACTTTATATAACAAGACTGATATCCAATCTAACTTTCAGTTTCCCCTTCCAACAGAATATTACTCCGCACATTTTCCTCTCTTTCCGGTGTTAATTCGCTTGATTGGAACTGTGACAAACTACCCTTACGCTATGCTGATTGTAACCCTTTTGTCCGGAATCCTGGCAACTTTCTTTTTCTTTAAATTGGTTAGTCTTTATACGGATGAAAAAAGCGCGCTTTTTCTTACATTCTTATTTTCATTTTTTCCCGCCCGTTGGTTAATTGTAAAGTCGGTTGGTTCCGCCGACCCTCTGTTTATTGGAAGTATCATCGCATCCCTTTATTACTTTAAAAATAAAAAATATTTACTTGCCGGTGTTTGGGGGGCAATAGCGCAACTAACCAAATCACCAGGAATCTTATTGTTCGCCTCTTACTTTGTATTTCTTTTATTTCCTTTTATACGAAATCAAATTAATGTAACCGGAAATAGACTTATTGAAAAACTGAATTTTAAAAAAACATATCCACTTCTCCTAATTCCATTGTCGTTAATTCTTGTTTTTATATTTTACGCATTTGCAACGGGGGACTTTTGGGCATACTTCCATTCCGGAGACAATATTCATCTTATTTTTCCTCCTTTTTCTATATTTAATTATTCGGCACCGTGGGTGGGAACTAGCTGGTTGGAAGAAATAATCTTTATTTACTTATTTGGAGCTATTGGAGTTTATAAACTTTTTGAAAAGAAAGAATATGA
>Ga0075683_121_pt1 | contig 27429 bp, 26 predicted proteins | sample RifGroA2_FD_67685 | JGI IMG/M metagenome (GOLD analysis project Ga0075683, IMG submission 67685) | Microgenomates (Woesebacteria) bacterium GW2011_GWA2_40_7 | reverse complement strand
AAGCGTTCAATGAGAAAAAAGGTCGGCTCGAACCTGAAAATAGCTTGATAACTCGGGATAATACCACTCTTTCGAAAAACGATTCCGATATGGAGCGGGATAGGGGAGTCGAACCCCTCTTCACAGCTTGGAAAGCTGTTGTTAAGCCGATTAACTAATCCCGCAACAATTGAAACATACCCGCACGAGTCTATTTTACCACGTCAGTGGCAAGCTTGTCTTACCACGTCAGTGGCAAGCTTGTCTTACCACGTCAGTGGCAAGCTTGTCTTACCATGAAATTTGTTGAATTTTAACTTTCCTGAAGATGGCTAAAAATCCCAGCTCCACACCAATCGGTATAAATAACAAATAGGCGAATTTTTCAATGACAGGCCCAACCTCCATTATCTTCTGAAAAATATAAGTAAAAGGGGAGTATATTTTGAGTATTAGTAAGGCGATGGAAACTATGGCGATAAAAACAACAAGTTCCAAAACCGCTCCCAAGTCCTTTTTGCTGGAAAACATCGTGTGGGTTATTTGAAATATGGAATAGATAATTAAAGCTATGACCCAAGGATTTTGCAGGTATTCCCTGCTTATTGCAAACGAGATTCCCCAAAAAATGATTCCCCCACCGGTTAGTATCGGTGCAAGTCCGATTATTGAACCGCGAACAAAATCGGTCTTCCCTATTCCCACACTCCCTAACTTTATTCCATCATCTACTACCTCCGGTATTAAATTAAGTTGGCCAACCGGAACAATCATCAAAAGCGCACTCAAAAAATGCGCAATTTCATGAATAAAAGTCCCGGGCAAAAATATCCAACCCAAAAGAACAGTTGCTTTTTCCCTACTTCGTGTTATTCGAAATAACACGTAAAATAGCTTTCGAATAAAAATTCGGGAGAGAATGTATAGTGTGATTAGAGCAAGAATTAAAATTGTTATCCCTACCATTACCATCTAATATTACACCACAGATTATTTACAGTTGAGGGCGGAGAGGCAAGAAGTCTTGTCATCACCCGTAAGGGAGTCACAAATCGAACATTGTTGTGAGTTTTCACTTCCGTTCGTTCCCGGGGACGAGTTAAGAGTTTGAGAAAAATCGGTAAACTTTACATCTAAAGGCGGGGTAAATAGAGAATCGTCGGGTACCCAAGCGGAACATTTATAATCAGCCTTCTGGTTTAAATCGCTTTCACTCGCCACTGAATTATCTCCCGGGGCCGGGACCGATGTTGCTGCTGTGTCGGCCTCTGTTACCGTCATTTTAAATCCAGTCTTTTCACCATCTTGCCAAATGTAACTGGTTTTATTATCGGAAATCATGTGGGAAGTTGTGGACTTACCGGATATGGTATTTGTAATATCGGCCCTTACTTTGCCGCCTGCAGCGAATGAAGTTCCTTCGGTCTTCCCCGAGTCATCGAAACTTTGGAAAGTACATTTTTGAGGAACGCCGGATGCCAAAAGTTCTTTAAGCGACTTAGCACCTGAGGCAATTTCATTTATGGATTCGGGTGCAGTTTTGCCTTTGGAAAAAAGGAAGTAACCGCCGACCGCGGCTAAAACAATTACCACAACCGCAATCATTGCTTTATTTTTCATTTCCGTTATCACTATATATCCTTTTCTTTTAAAAAATCAAGGCCTGAATAAGGGATAATTATTTTCTATCATTTGCAATTAATTATATGTATGTATAATATAATACTCAAAGGTTCGTATGAAAAAGTTATTAAAAATACTTTTTGGTTTACTTCTCTTGTTTGTGATTCTAGTAATCGGAGCGCTTGCTTACATTGGGATAGTCCCGGGCCTTGCCAAAACTGTTGACCTGGGAGCTAAAAACGACCCTGCTCTTGTTGCCGCCTTTGAACTCGCGCACGGAATGAAAAATGAAGTTCCGGGAGGGGTTATATCCGCGGGACGTCTGGCAGAATTTTCGGGACAAACAAATCTGGATTCCGTTCTTTCCGCGAATGAAATTACTTCAATTTTAGCTTATTGGAAAAAGAGAAATCCCGCTTTTCCTATTCGCAACGTTCAGGTGCGTTTTAATTCCGATGGAACGGGTGAGATTTCGGGAATTTTGGAAATTAGAACCGCTATTAACATTGCTAAGGACTTAGATTACAACGATGAAGATATTGAAAAAGGTAAGAAATACGCGCAGTATACTTTTGGCGATATTCCATTCTACGTTAAGGGGATAGGTAATGTATCAAACAATCAGGTCGCCCTTTTCCCGACAAATTTCCGCCTGGGTAAAGTTGAAGTGCCGCAATCGATTATTAAAGAAGCAATTCCTGTAATTGAAGACGCAATTGAAAGACGAATTGGTCAAGTAAATGGCGCCAACATTCAATCTTTGGATTTTACAAAAGGTACCCTCCATATAGTGGCCACACTTCCCGCTATGGTCAAGTAATTTTGTTATTGTGATTTGGAGCTTCCGACTATTACAACAACCAAGTCCTTTGAAGTATCAGGGAGATCTTGGATTTTGCCTGCGACAGTGTAAATACCGGATAGTGTTGAAGTTAGTTTTGTTACAAACTCTGCGGGTACATCTGATCTGACCTTAATTATCGTATCTGAGTAATCATAGCTGTCAGCGTTGCCTGTTGCGCTAACGGAAAATCCCGCTTTTGTAAGTAAACTTTTTGCGTCTCCCGCAACTCCCGGGATACCCGACCCATTTTGCACATTAACAGGATATTTGGATAAAATAAGTTTTGCGCTCGGAGAAGCTGTGGGAACAGTGGTGGGCAAGACTATAGAAACGGGGGTTGGAGTAATTTCGGGAATAGAACTTATATTTTTTTGATAAAAATAAATCCCCCCAAGAAGGGCGCCCAAAAGAAGAACACCGGGAATTAAAATTATAAGAGGACTGGGACCGTTTTTTATTCCGCTTCCGACAGGAGCAAAATCTTCGATTTTAGGTTCAACTTTTTCTGCCGCTTGTACTATTTCTTCCTGTACCTCTGTAGACTTTTCAATATCGTCGGATATGTGTTCCGTTATGTCTTGGAGTTCGCCAACCTTTTCCTTGATCTCTTCTACATGCTCCGAGGATTCAGTCATTTCTGGAGTTTCTGACGTTTTCTCTATATCGACTTCTTCAACTACCATTCTTCTGGTTTGCTTGGATTTGTCCGGTGGCATTGACAATAAGTATAGCAAATAATATAAGTCAACTACAAATGCCACTTTCACCGGAAATCAAAACAATACCAAGCATGATAGCCAACTTTACACGAGCCGGTTTGACCTTTGAGCTTATTAACGCACTTACACGCGGGGAAACAGGGCGTGACATGGCAGAAGATGGAAAACGTTTACTTAAAGAGCTGGGAAAAACTTCACATGTTGAAATTAACGGAACGGAAAATATCCCAAAAGATAGCGGTGGTTTAATAGTTTTTAATCACCCAAATATGGATGTACTTGTTCCGGCATTTTTAACGCTTATGATTAAAATTAAGGATATCGGGAAGGTGAATGGAAAACTTTTATGGGGTTCCGAAGTTCCGCTTTTTGGAAAATTTAACGAAAGTTTCCCCGTACCAGTTTCGATTAAATTTATAAAAAGGTTTCATAATTTATATTATAAAAACGTTATTTCTGTTCCAATGTCAAAGGGAAGACCGGATTACGAATTGGGTAGGTTCTCAGCGCTTCGAAAAGCGATCAATTCGTTAAAAAATGGTGACTTTGTACTTGTTTCACCCGAGGGGCACGTTGAAGTGAAGAATACAATATCTCCCCTAGATTCGTTTCACAATGGTAGTGGAGGGCTTTCTATTATGGCCACGAAACTGAGGCTCCCAATTCTTCCTGTTGGTATTTGATTCTTCCCTTAGAATTAAGAGGGCCTTTTCTGTTAAAATAAACACTTCCGCCAATGACTCAAGACAATGTGGTAATCCGATTAAATAACGTGTCGTTTGAATATAACGACCAAAAAGTAATCCTAGACGAGGCTAATTTCAGTGTGCGCAGAAATTCAATTGTAACTATAACCGGTCAGAACGGGGCGGGTAAAAGCACCATTTTTAAGCTTCTTCTGGGCAAATTGACTCCTACCGGTGGCAAAATCAACTTAGAAATAGGCACAAAAATCGGAATTGCAGAACAAATGGTTCCAACGGATAAGCTTGAGCTAACTATTGTTGACTACTTCAAAGCCGCGTTGCCTGATGTTGAGTATGGAATTGAAGGTGATATCAAAAAAATCTTCAAAAGCGTCAATTTAGACGTTCCCTTGGATAGAAAGGTTAAAGAACTCTCGGGAGGTCAAAAAGCCAGACTTCTACTTGCCTACGCCTTAATCACAAACCCTGACGTTTTGCTACTGGATGAACCAACCAACAATCTGGACAAAGAAGGGGTCAATGAACTGACAATCTTCTTAATGAACTATGAAAAAACTTGTATTGTCATTTCTCACGATTCAGACTTTCTGAACTGCTTTACAGACGGAGTTTTGAATTTGGACGTACATACACACAAAGTTGAACAGTTTGTGGGTAATTATTACGACGTAATTAACGAAATTGAAGCCAAATTGGAAAGAGATAGAAGACAAAATGCACTTTTGGAAAAAAGTATCAAAGACAGATTTCTTAAAATTAACAAATTAGGAGGAAAAAGCATCGCCATGAGTCACTTGGCCAGAAAACTTAGAAAAGAAATTGAGGAAGATCGAGAAACCTCAGTTGAGATAAGACGAGAGGATAAAACAATTCCGGATTTTACAGTTCCATGTCAGGAATACGTCGGCTATATTGCCAAAATTAAGGAACCGATTGTTACAGAACTTGTTAAAGGTGTAAGACTTTTGATAAAAGGACCTAATGGTATTGGAAAGAGCTCACTTTTACGGGCGTATTTAGCAGGAGAAAAAGCGGACATTAATCCAAAAATCAGAGTCGGCTATTACAGCCAGGATTTTAGCGAGCTAAATTTTAATCAAACTGCCTACGATTCAATTTTATCTGTCAACCACACAGCTCTTCCGCAAGAAATTTATGAGGCAGGAGCCAAGTTTTTATTGAACGGTGATATTTTGAATACCAAAATCGAATCATTATCCGAAGGCCAAAAAGGACTTCTTTGCTATTCTAGGCTTGTAATGCAAAAGCCCGGCCTTTTGATATTGGACGAACCTACAAATCACATAAATTTCCGCCATATTCCGGTTATTACTAAAGCCATTGATGGGTTTGAAGGCCCGGTAATTTTCGTTAGCCATTTACCGGAGTTCTTCGAAAAGATTAAAAACGTGAGAGAAGTGAATTTGGGGAAAAACTAGACTTACTTGCAATCTCCCCCTTTTGTAAACCCGGCTTTTTTGGCCTCAGCTTCAGTGCAAAACCACTGGTCACCGCGGTACAACTGTACCAAGGTACTATCGTAATTTTTACATCCGGGAAATCTGTACATTCTTTGTCCGTCGCGGTTATTTCCTTTAATGTTGCATTCAGGTTTTTGCAGATTTTCTTGTTGCGTGCACAGATTAGAATAAACTCCAAGATTTTTATTTTGGGCATAATTGGTCGCGTTTGATAAATTATCTCTTTTTGCTCCGCCACGAAGTGTCGCAAGCCCTTTTTTAAGCATCGTTTCTTCTACATCTCCATTTGTTGTATAGACGGAACCTATTAGGCGATTGCGATTTTGTTCTATATATGAAACCTTTATGAAAACTTTTTTATTTAAAATAAGTTTGGATAACTCATCTTTGGATTGTTTGCCTAGACAATAATCAATTTCCGGAGCATCAACTTTATCAAATCTTACATATTGATTCTCTGAAGTAACAAAAGTATCTCCATCTATAACTTCTTTAATCGTATAGAAAGCTTTCGAAGCCCAAAATCCCATACCTAAAGTGGTTGCAAGCGTTGCCCCAACAAGTATTTTTTTGATCAATGAGTTGGATTTGTTTTTCAGCAAGCCCCCATCCATATTCACTTTCGCTTTCATATAATTAATAATACCTTATTATTTAATCACTACTATAATTCGAATGATAGTAGTGAGTTTTCTTTGGAATAGAGGTTTTATGATGTTAATTGCTTCTTGAGGCATGCTGAATTAAAATTGTGACATGGATACAAAAGCTTGGTGTGTAAATAATTCGGAAGATAATATCCACGAGCCTCGTTTACACAAAAAGCCCGAAAGGTATTATTTTCAAACTTCCTGAATAATTACCTCACCATCATGAAGTGCTTTAAACTCAATTCCATTCTTGATGTAATACTCAACTTCTCTATCCACCATTTCAGTTTCAGGATGGTTTGATTTGTAATGTGGCGCAAAAGCAAAACTGATAAGCCCCAACCCACTCCAAATAACTTCTTTTGTATATCCCTCAGAAACAATATTTGGGTCATCTACAGTTTCTAAACCATTTAGTGATGGCGATAATACACAAACACCTGCACTATATCCTGCATAAACCAATTCTTTGTTTTCTTTTTGATTAACCAGCCACTCATCCATACCGCTTTCCTTAAACGCCCTGCGAAGAATAAAGGTATTTCCACCTCTTACCCATATGGTTCCAAATTCTGACAACTTTTTAGCCAGTTCTTCGGGTCTGCCAAAGAAACTTCTTAAATCAATCTCTTCTGGCACCAGTCCCAGTTGTTTCAAATCGTCTGCCTCCCTCTGAACACCGGCCTTTCTTCTTTCAGGGTCGTTTCCAAAATCTATTGAGTTGGCCACTACGGCAACTTTTTTATTACTTCCGATTAGATCAACCAACTGCTGTGGATTATCTCCCAATCTATATGACGATAGGTATAGCTTCATATTTAATCCATCCTGACACCAATTATATCATCGTTTGAATCTATTAATGCGAAATTTCAATCCATATAACAACTATCTTAAATCCACTTGAGTAAGCTGATGATAATTCATCTCCAATTGCTTCTTAATGCCTGGTCAATTAAAATTCAATGAATGAAAAAGCAATCTATTCGATATTGGTTTTTTAAATCTTCGTATTTTCCAATGGTTGATGCTTGGGTAAAAACAAAAGGAAGATATTTTGAATAAAGAATCGGAAATTCATATATAAGTTTACTTTCCATGGGCATAGTAGTTAAAAATGATAATGAAATTTGGAGATTAAATAGTTGCTTGGATACCTAATTTTTTTTCGACCTTTTCAATTCTTGGCCCATGATCTTCATAGACTCTGTGGGATAGCATGGTATGTTCTTCCCTCATAGCTTTAAGTTCGGTTATAAGTTCATCCATTTTTGCAAAGAACTCTTCTTTGTTTGGTAGGTATTTGATTTTTTCCTCTAACTTTTCCTCAAGTTTAATATCGAGTTCCTCGTCAATTGTCACTTTCATCACATCCTTAATCAATTTAAGATCATTGTTTGTAAGTGACATAATCCTATTTAATAGCATTCAAATACAATTGTCAATTATTTTAAGTCTGAGGCTAAAACTTGGGGTGGTCGACGGGATTTGAACCCGCAACACCTAGCTCCACAAGCTAGTGCTCTACCATTGAGCTACGACCACCGAGTTAGACGAGGTGGGCGCTCAGAAAACTTATGTTTTCTTACGACCACGGCTCCATTTGTATTTTACCACGAGGCATTACCAAATGCCGAGTGGCAAGCTTGCAGGCTACTGGGTGACTTCGGTTGGAATGAAGGCCTTTTGGCTAAATAACTTTTCCTTAAATTTAGTTCTAAATAAGTCGATAAGCTCCAATGCCTCCGGATTTGCAACAGCGAGGCTTATCCGTTCGAGAATTTTTTTATCTTTTTCATAAAATTTAGCATCCACCATTTCCAGATCGGCAAAAAAGAGTTTGAGATTGTCAGGAGTTGCGTTTATATCAATTCCGCCTTCTCTATTCATCCTGACGAGGCCACTGTCAGTAAGTGAATTTAAAATTAATACTGCAGAAAGAATATAACCGTCAAAAATTTTATTGCTTTTGTTCTCCCTATGTCCTTCGAACCATGCTTCTTCCGAAACTCCGGTAACAATTTCGGAAACGTATTCTGTCAGCACTCCTGTTATTACAACATGAAGGTCGTATCCTCCATTTTCAAACGCCATCTTAACAGCTGTAATAACTGCGGGGATGTCAGATGAAATGTTCCAATATTCAATTTTTTTAGCTAAATTGTTTAGCGCCAAATATATACAATGCTCGTTGCCTTTCCCGCTATCAAATGTGACTACCTCTCCAACCGTAGATGACAATACCGAAAAGCCGGCTGCACCCATATCTTTACCCACAATGAATTTTGGTATTGATACGTCGGTTTTATTCCCCCTCTGCTTTAACCGACTCCACAAACTGTTTGCCAGTTTATTAAACTTTGCTCTTTCTTCAGTTTCAATGGGTAAAATTACAGAAATTGAAGCTTCACAAATTTGAGTCATATCACCAAAATTTTCTACCGGGTTTGTATAATCGCTATCAAAAGGAATGAAAAGAATAGATTCGCCGTTTGCATTAGCTTCAACGCAGGTTTCAATGTATTCGGAGTGTTTCCGGAAAATATAGTCGGGATCATTTGAATGGATAAGAACATTTTTGACAAATTCAAGTGCTTTTCTAATTCCTTTTGACCTTCCGAGCATGCCTGAAAATTTATCTGTACTCAAAGCATTTGTTATTTTTTCCTCTAATCTGTCGGAGGCATCTCCATTAACCTCTCTCCAGGATTTTGGACCATGATATCCTTGTTCAAATTGAGATATTGCGATCTCTGTAATTTCCGGTGTCAAATCTGCAAAAATTTCGAAAATTAAAGTTTCATCTGATTTATTGTCTTTATTTTCAAAATGTTTAAAAATTTCTACATTTGCTTTACAAATCGGCCCTAATCGCTCTTTAAGTACTCCCAGCCATTCGCCAATCGGTTTGTCCCATGGAGCATTCGGCGGGTATCCAACAGCATCTTGAACGATGTCCGACACCTCACTTGTATACGCCATTGTCGATTGATCAGCACCTACCGCCTGAACAAGTGATTCTTTCATATTGGTTTCCCCATATGCCATGAAAAAATTATACAACATGGTATATACTCCTCTTACTCAAGTTTTCAACTCTCGCAAGAGATTATATACTCGAAATTCTCGTTTGCTATGCAAACTCGCATTTCTTGAGTATAATAGCTTCATAATGAAAGACATCATCCGACACAATTTTGTTTTTATTGCAGGAATCATCGCAACCGCAGTAATTATAATCGGTGGCGTTTATCTTTTTGGCAACAATGGCTCAACAAAACCTAACGGAAAGCAAATTTCAAATGATATTCTTGTACCAAAAGGGTCAAATATCACGTCGGGAATCGTAAATGGAAAATATTTGCCTGCCGACAGTTCGGCTCAACTAACATTGGTTGAGTTCGGTGACTATCAGTGCCCTGCCTGCGGAGCATATAGCCCTCTTACAAAACAACTCATAACTGAATTTTCAGGAAAAATAAATTATGTTTTTAGAGGTTTTTCTTTTATAGGTCCGGAGTCGTTAAAATCAGCTGAGGCGGCAGATTGCGCATCTGATCAAAACAAATTCTGGGAATATCACGATTACTTATACACTCATCAGAACGGTGAAAATAAAGGAACTTTTGCAGATGTTAATCTTAAATCATTTGCCAATATATTGGGAATGGATTCCAAAACTTTTGATAAATGTTTAGATTCCGGAAAATACAAAAACCAAGTAGATAACTCAACCAACGACGGAAAGCTAGCTGGGGTAAATAGTACACCATCCTTTTTTATAAATGGCGTTAAGATGGAGAATATTCCCGGTTCTTATGATGAATTCAAGAAGTTGATTCAAAATGCAATGAACAAATCTCCAATTGTTCAAGGAACTCCCACTACCGCTTACCACGGTCACTTTGATATTAAAGTTTATTTAAACGACACAAGAGTTAACCTTGGTCTTGCTAAGTACCAATCTAAAGAACCAAAAGAGCTTGATCCCTATATCCATCTCCACGACGGCAACGGAAACCTTGTTCATCTGCATAAAACCGAAACTACCCTTAATCAATTCTTCAATTCGCTTAAAATGAACTTTACTGAAAACTGTTTTATACTGGATGGGGGCAAAAAATCCTGTAATTCTGAATCCTCAAGCCTTAAAATGTATGTAAACGGAGTAGCTAACACTCAGTATCAAAATTATGTTCCACAAGACCTTGACCGCATTTTAATAAGTTTTGGACCCGTTAATGATAAAAATCTGACAACCCAAATTAACTCGGTAACAGACCTTTCCTGCATATACTCGCTCAGGTGTCCCGAACGTGGTAAACCTCCTTCAGAAAATTGTGTTGGTGGAGTAGGAACAGACTGTACAGACTGATTATCTCCTATTTATTTTATAGGTAACGGGGTAGTATAAGAACGCCGCCGGGGAGTCTTCAACCAAAAATCTTTGAAAGTTCAAGTATGTTTTCTTTCTATCTTCAATATTAATCTGACTTCTTCCGTCTTCCAAAAGTTTATCAATTCTTGGATTTTGATAACGCGTAATATTAGTTTCTGTCTGTGTAGAATGCCAAATAGAATATTGATCGGGATCGTCGGGTGTGTCAAAGATTGCTAAGAGCGACTGATAATCAGATGGAATCCCGGAAAAAACTTGTAAATTTACCTTAACCCCCAAAGCTTCCCAGTCTTTTACAATGAGCTCAGCCTGTTTCAAAAGAATCGGGGAGGTTGTGATACCTATCTCAAGAGTGTCTGTTTTAGAGCTCTTTTTATAATCCGCTATTGTTTCCAACGCTTTCTGTAAATCATAATTGTAAGGTTTTACCTGCGAATTGTATGCCCAAGATTCTTTAGATATAGGGCTTATTGCGCGAACTCCTCCAAAACGCTCCTTATTAATTGCGTATGAAAGTGCTTGTCTTATACTTTTATCGGCAAGGATTTTATCCTGAGTATTAAAAAATATCGCAACAAATTCACCTGCGTTGGAGAAAGTTGTCACGTTAGCTTTTTTCCACGTGTCTAAAGGCGACGGGTTAAAAATATCGGTAATTTCGTCAGGGAAAGATTTTTTACTTCCCATTCCCCGGTTCCCAACAATCCTTTTCTAAAGGCGGGTCTGGTTAGAACCGCGGGAAAAGCCGAATAAGAAGTCTGCAATTTAAAAATTATAGTTGCATCATCCGGGCGTTCGATGGTTACATCCGAAAACTGGTAGGTAATTCCGGATGATACTACGCGTGTCCCATCTTGCCATAAAACATCTCTTCTTAAATGGAAAATCCAGGTTTTTCCATTATCCGGCGTTTCCCAGCTCTCGGCTAAGTTGGGCTCAACATTACCGGTGGCATCAAGTTTGGTTAGACCGTCCCCTATCATGTCCAATATTGCAATCGGTAAATTTGTTGTGGTAAATCTTCCTGTAATTCCAATCCTTTCAATACCCTCACCCATTAAAAGAGGAAGAAGTAACTTTAAGATAAAGAAAAAGCCAACGCCAAAAAGAATGCTTATTACAATTAATGTTCTAAAACGCGCCACAAATGCGCCAATCAGTCTTAAAATGTAGCGGGCTTTGAGCATCTATAATAAAAGCGAAAGAACTGAGACTACCAAGAACAACCCAACCATTATGAAGGTTAATTTGAAAATGATTTTTTCCAATCCCCTCCTGGCAAAAGATGTTCCCCCTCCGCCTCCGAAAGTTCTCCCTAAACCGGTTCCTCTGGCCTGAACAAGGATCAGGCCGATAAGTATTACCGAAACTATCATTTGAATTATTGTTAAGATCTGTTTCATATACATTTAGGATTATACCTCAAAAGTTACTTGAAGATCCAGAAAACAATGGAGGAAACTAGAGATATTACAAATGAAAAGGCCAGGAATGCCAGGGCTCCTGTTAAATGAATAGACGGAATTGCGACCCAATATGATGAGAATCCGGCAAAAACAAAGTCCAAAAGCTTAAATCCCGGAACTACCAACGTAACAAGATAAAGTGTAATTGCGTAAGCTACCCATTTAAAAAGGCCAAAAGTAATTAGGTTAATAGGCAAAAGGAGTAGATTAATAATGGGCTTGATTATGGTTGTAGCCAGCATTAGAACCAAACCGGTAAGAAGCAGGCTTTCAACCCCTTTCTCAAAAACAATCCCCTGTATAGCCAGAGAAATCAGGTAAAGAGCCACAGTATCGATAATAAAATGTTTAAGAAGAGTCCTCATTAACTTTAGTATATGTGCATTTGACCCGCTTTGACAATCCGACGAACCTTTCTTTTGGTAAAAGTAGTCATTTTGGGATCAACTCACGGGAGACTAATTTGTGGTGATACCTTCTTGCAAATCTATGAGCTTCGTCACGGATCCGTGAAACTAATTGCAGGGGACCACCTTGTAATTTGATTTTCTGATCCCCAACAACCAACCTATCCGGATTTTTAGCAATCCCCACCACCGGAATATTCACTTCATTACTATATAGTATTGAAGTGAAAGCTTTTACCTGCCCTTCTCCCCCATCCACAATAATTAAATTGGGTCTACCCCAATTTACCCCACGAAGCCCTGAGCGCAGTTGAAGGAGCGAAGTCGGTACTCCGAGGTGCCTAACCCGCCTTTTTGCAACTTCTCTCATAGAATCGTAATCATCCCCACCTTTAGCTTTTTTTATTTTGAAATGACGATAAAATGTCTTGTCGGCCACCCCATCAATAAAAGTGACCATAGATGCTGTTGGGCTACTTCCTGCAAGGTGGGCAATATCGAAACACTCAATACGCGCCAGGGATTTAAGATTTAAGATATAAGAATTAAGAATTTTCAAAAACTCAGATAATTCTTTTTTCCTGACATCCTCATAAAGATTTGGATTTTGCATGTAGAATTCGGTAGGCATTTGGGGCTGGGTAATGTAATCAAGATTCCGAACCTTGTTTCGAATTTCTCCGGCTTCTTCAAATCTCTGCTCCTTTGACAAATTTTTCATCTCTCGGACTAGGTCGGTTTTAACTCCTTGAAATTTACCCGAAAGAATTGATTTTATATGTTTTATATTCCCCAAATATTTTTTTCTAAGTACTTTGCCCACGAAGTGATGCCCTCTCTCTGTACTTTGTACTATATCGTTTGGGCACGGGTCACAGAGTCCTATGTGTGAATACAAACACCCCCGCGTGCCTTGTTTGTGATCTGAATATGGAAAAATTCTTCTAATCATTCTAAGAACAGAGCGAACTGTGTTAGAAGCAGGAAAAGGCCCAAAACTAGCTATTAGTTTATAGTTATTAGTTATTAGTTTCCGTACTGCAAGTACGCGTGGATATTTTTCTTTTGTGATAATAATATAGAGTGGGTGTTTGTCGTCTTTTGCCGCAATATTGTAGTGCGGCATATATTTTCTGATCAATCTGGCTTCCAAAAGAAGCGCTTCCAGTTCACTTCCTACTTGAATGAAGGAGAGGGCGGTGGCCTCTCTGATCATCTTTTTGGTTTTGACTTCAAGGTCCAAGTCAAAATATGATCCTACTCTCCTTTTTAGATTTATCGCCTTACCCACGTAAATTGGCAGTTTGTCTTTAAAAAAGACGTAAACACCAGCCGATTCAGGCAGTGAATAGATAGCTGAGGGTTTATACCCCTCCTGTTTTAGGGGTATTTTTGTCAACTTTTCGGCCAAACTTTGCATATACAGTCCGTATTGTAGCAGTAAGGCGCCTGAATGTAATTTTCCTGAGCTTAATTAATATGCCAATCATGAGCACTCCAAACAAAATAAATATTGAGATCAGACTATTAATTATCACCTGATTCTTATTTGTGGGAACTTCAATTTCGGCCCCGTCAACACTAATTTTTACCACCTCGGGGGTGTCCTTGCCTAAAATGCTAAACGGAACTTTGACTTCCATTTGGTATTTACTGAAAGGCGTTAAAACTTCTATAAAATCACGCAGAGTTTCTTTGCCATCAAAATAAACCGCCGGCCGAACCGAATAAAGAGCCTCCGGGCCGAGATTAAATATACTAACCAAATAAATTAAATCCAAAAATGGAACATTTCTTTTCAATGTTGCAGTAATAATCGATTTACTGATTCTTCCCACCGGCAACTTTCCAAACGAAACAAAGACGTCTTTTTGTGGATTTGTGCCCAATTTATATGAACCCGGTGGATAAGGCTTTACGGAACTATTACCGTGAATAACAAATGCAAAATGTCTAAGGTCAAGTTTTGTAAAAAAATCTACGCCGCCGGTGGTTGAACCCCACGTCGGGTCAATTGGAATCCAAACACCATTCTCTTTATCATAATATTCCGGCCACGAATGCAAAACGTCGGCAACAAGGCTCAAGGGCTGAAGTTCCGGATTCTCTGTATAGGCATATCCGTTAATCTCACGGGCGGGAATTCCCGCGGCACGGGCCAGAGCAATAAAAAGATCGGTAAATTCCATGCAAATTGCCTGGGTTGGCTTTTCCAAGGCCTTTTTGGCTCCAAGACGTTGAACATTTGGTTGAACTCTCGTATAATCATATTTAAGAGTTTGCGATACGTAATTATATATAGCCTGTGGAGTTTTTAGACCTACGGCCAGCTCCTTAATCTGCGGATCGTTTACTTGCCAATATTCAGTTTCTTTTAAATTACTACTTAACTCAACATCGGTTGGACCGGGAAATTTTCTAAAACTGGCGAATATTTGGACAAAGCCTTCCGCTTTTACATCTATTCTTTCGCGGGGGCTCAATTTATAGATTGCAATCCAATTCCCGTCACCGTCAACCATCACATTGGTGGGCTTAGGGTCTAATTTTGTAAAGTAAATCTTTTGAAAGGCCGTATCGGGAGGAAGCGCAATTTGTGTTTCGGTATTAGACGTTAATGGATTTTCCAAGTGATAAGCAAGACTGAAAGAAAAAACCTGGAATTGACCAAACCCCGCTGTTATGCCCGTCTGGGTTACCGATTCCTTGTTGAATTTATATTTTTTATAACCACCATCGTTGGAGAATTCCATAGGTCGGGGTGATATATATGCCTCCAATCCAAAAGAATCCGGTATTTCAAGGTTTACCGAATAATTTCCAAATGAGTCGGGGTTAGAAAGACGCGGAATTGATATTTCCCAAACTTCTCCTGTTCTGACCGCAAAATTACCGTTTTCGTAAGATATAGAAAAATCTCTCTTTACACCTTTACCTACAGCCGCATCCGTAAACACAATTTTAATATTTGTCTTGTCTCCGTCTTTTTGTGTTTCCACTTTTAGCTCTTCGCTTTTACCTTTTACCTCTTCGCTTGCTTTAATATCCTGAGCATCGACATTCTCCAAAGAAAGCGTATAAGTAGTTGCGTAAATTGTGGACAAATTATTTTCGAGGGTAATGTTATGCGTAACAAGAGTTCTCCCTGACTCTTGGACTTTGTAATTAACATTAGAAGAAGTAGTAAATTCACTCTCGGCTAACACGACAGGAGGAATAAGATATAAGATATAAGATATAAGAAAAAGAGCCAACTTCCAGAATTTCATACTTTAAGTATAGCTTCCCCATATACTACATACCACTCCCTATATACGATATTGTCCAGGTGAGTTATTCATTGACTTCACATATTCCACAGAGTAAAAATAGATAATGACCAAAAAACAAACTCCATTAACATTAGAAGTATTTAAAGAGGTTCTAATGCCTCAGATCAAGACATTAACTCTTGAGACATTCGAAGAGGCTCTAATGCCTCAGATCAAGACATTAATTTCTGAATCTCATGACGACTTAGAGGAAAAGATCAAGCATCTCCCTACACGTGAGCAATATTATGCTCGCGAAGATAAGACGATGGGGGAACTTAAAAAAATTCGCGAAGAAGTGGCATTAACCGGCCACCATTACGAAAAAACCAACAAGAGAGTAGATATTATCGACAAACATTTAGGTATAGATACCTCGACTGTGTTTTAAGCTCCACTTAGGAAATTTCAAGGCTAACGCCTTGGTAAGACAAACCGGCAAGTGACGATTTAACGTAATACGCGATTTTGAATTATTATCCAAATACTGTCAATTTCAATCGATTTCAAAAGGAGATTTGCATGAACACAAAAGTACGTAGTTCGATCGTTTTATTATCCTTGCTTCTGGCCTTGGCATTCGGCCAGGTTGGAACCGCGGCCGCTGCCGGCTGCAGTATCTCTGCTTCGACAATTAACCCCAAAGCCGGGGAATTTGTCCATTTCACTGTCGAGACGGGTTTGGATGTCACTCCGTCGATCTATTTCTCGGATAGTCCGGATCCGACCACGCCTGACCGTGACAACCATTTTGGTCGCTCGTTCCCTTACAACATGGTTCCATTTACGGTGACAGCAGTTATTGTCTCGCCAAACAATGGCTTGACAAAGTGTCACATCCAAATCACGGTCCAAGCGACAGCGGCAGAGGTTGCACCGATAACTTCAACCACACCCACTGCTGTCGTGCCGACCGCAACTGCCACGGCCCCAGCTGTAACCGAGACCCCCGCCACAGAACAACTGTTCGTGGTAGATGAAGGCGCTGGAGACAGTTCATCGGTGACAAGCCTTGGGGACAATAACGGAAGCCAGGTCAGCGGTAACGGCAATATTGTCACATACAACGTGACCAATATCCTGCCCACACCCGCGCCTACGCAAGTTGCCCTGACACCGGTGGTCATCGAAAACAAGGTGATCGTGGTTGTCAAAAACCCTCAGCCGAGACCTCAGGTTTCATTCTGGATCCGGTTCATCAACTACTGGCGCAATATCTTTATGGCCCTCTTTGGGGTGCCCATGGCGCCAGTCCCTGCCAATTAGTTTGCCTTCGTCCCACCCAACAATTTGAGTAGACAACTCTCGTTTCCGTTTGCGGGAACATCAAGAGCTGTTTAGCTAATTTTTTATTGAGTGGAGTCAGGTGCCTGTATGGGACAAAAACCAAACAGGCGCCTGAAAGATTTACTTTCATCTACCTCACTACTTCATTTGACTATACCCATAATAATGCTAAAATTCCCCTTGTCGCTAGCACGTTCACACAAAAAAGGACGATTTGTCCGAACAATTTCAATTGGCGAATAGCCAGAAAAGGAAAATGTCATGTTAGCCTTGAAGGATTTTCGAAAGTCTGAACTCAATTCATCCAAAGCCATGATTATATCGGGTTTAACCCTCAGTATTGTGGCAGGCGTTTGCTTGTTAATCGTCATGTTTCTCCAAATTGACCACATATGGTGGTGGATATTTGGTCTCGTGGTGGGATCTGGCATAGTACTTCTAGCAAGTGGATGGACCGATGTTAACAAGGCTGTCAAGCTCGTAGAAAGTGTACAAGACGCGGAATTTGCAAAATTCAAGGGTTTGTACACAGATGAGCTTCGCAAATTAGCGGGAGAACTCATAAAACGAGTCAGCGGCCCAAAACCAAATCCAGGATACGATCAAGCAAACAAGCTTCTTCTGCACCTATATTTTGGAATTTGCTTTGATGTTGATATCACTACAATCAACCTCATCTTGTTTGGTCTCAACACCAAAATGAGGGTTGATCATCAGCCCAATTTAGGATTCGACAAGCAAGGAAGAAAATTGTTAGGGAAAATAACCCTTGACTATCCGAACAGCGATACCCCAAATGCTACACGGACTGCAGTTTTTTGGTACTAATTCAAAGTAGCTAGCGACAAAGTGCCCTGGGAGAATAAATCATCGATTTTAAATCGAAAATGATGATTCTCTCAGGCACTCAATTATTTTTAGAGGTACTCCGCTGTATATGAAGATTTAGAAGACTTTATATCCTTTACACTTCCTTTTGCCACAATTTTTCCTCCCCCTTCTCCCCCTTCAGGACCCAAATCAATAATATAATCACTGTTTTTAATAACATCCAAATTGTGTTCAATTACGAAAACTGAGTTACCTTTTTGAACGAGTAATTTTAGTACTCTCATAAGTTTCTCTACATCGGCAAAATGAAGCCCTGTTGTAGGTTCATCTAAAATGTAAACAGTTTTCCCTGTGGATCGCTTGGAAAGTTCTGTCGCAAGTTTAACCCTCTGGGCTTCTCCTCCCGACAAAGTTGTTGCGGGTTGTCCCAGCTGCATGTAGCCCAAACCTACCATCACAAGCGTTTCCAGTTTTTGTTCAATTTGCGGGTGCGCGTGGAAAAATTCCAAAGCGTCTGTAATCGTCATGTCCAAAACTTCAGCAATATTTTTCCCTCGATACAATATTTCTAAAGTTTGAGCGTTATAACGTTTTCCATGACAGACCTCGCAAGTTACCCAAATATCACTCATAAATTGCATTTCAATTTTAATTTGACCTTGACCTTCACATTCTTCACAACGGCCCCCTTTGACGTTGAATGAAAACCTTCCCTTTTTGAAACCGTTAAGTTTTGCTTCTTTTGTGTTTGCATACACATCGCGTATTAAATCAAACAACTTTGTATAAGTTGCGGGATTGCTTCTTGGAGTTCTTCCAATTGGCGACTGATCAATTAAAACCAGTTTATTAACAGCCTCATATCCTTTTATTTCTTTAAACTTTCCCTGCTCAATGTTGCTGTTGCGGTTTATCTTTTTGTAAAGAGCTGGATAAAGAGTTTCTACCAACAAAGATGACTTGCCCGAACCTGACACTCCCGTTATGACGACCATTTTGCCGAGAGGAAAAGTAACTTCAATATTTTGCAAGTTGTAAGTAGTGCAGCCACTAAGTGTAAGTACGTCACTAATTGTATTTTTATTAAGGCTAATTTTTTCTATTTTTTTCTTACCCGATAGGTATTTACCAGTTTTTGAAAATTTATTGTTTTCTATTTGTATTAAGGTTCCTTGAGCAATTACGCAACCACCAAATTTACCAGCTTCCGGACCAACGTCCACTATCCAATCAGATTGGCGCATCATTTCCATATCATGTTCGACAACAATTACAGTGTTTCCGAGATCTTTTAGTTTTTGTAAAGTGTCGATTAATTTTTGATTATCTTTAGGATGAAGTCCGATTGTTGGTTCGTCCAAAACATATAAAACACCCGACAAACCGGAACCGATTTGACTTGCAAGTCTAATGCGTTGTGCTTCTCCTCCGGAAAGAGTTGCTGATGGGCGAGACAATGTTAAATATTCAAGACCAACAGAGAGTAAAAACTCAAGCCGCAAGGAAACCTCTTTAATAATTAGATTTGCTATTTCTATCTCTTTGCTTGAAATTAGGGCATTTGCAATTAAATTGTCAACCCACTCCTTAACCTTGACAATAGATAAATCGCAAACGTGTGCAATCGAGTATCCAGTAATTGTAATTTTAAGGGATTCATCTTTAAGGCGCGCGCCCTGACAATCGGGACAAGTTGTATTTACCATAAATTTTTCTATATGTTTTTTAACCCATTCACTCTCGCTATTGACATATTTATTCGTTAATTCATTTTCAAGACCGCCGAAGATTTCATAAATATATGTATTTTTTCCAAATCTGTTTTTGCCATTAACTTTATATTGTATTTCTCCGGTACCTTCTAATAAAATCTTTACTTTATCTTTTCTAATATTTTTGATAGGAATACCTGTATCTATGTTATTTTTGTCACACATTATTAAAATTAATCTTGAGTACCAAGTATCATTTTCAAATAGTGATACAAAAGGCAATATTCCGCCCTCACGAATGCTTAATTCAGGTGCGAAAACGCGTTCCTGGTCGATTTTAAGTATTTTTCCGACACCAAGACACCTTTTGCATGCACCATGAGGGGAGTTAAATGAAAATGTGCGTGGTTCAATTTCAGGTAATGAAATATTGTCGAGCGGACATGAGAATTTTTCTGAAAAAAGATGGTCTTTAAACTGTTTGGGATTAGGTGGAAATTCAAGAGCTTTATCAAGAACATTTGTTAATATAAGAAGCCCATCTGAAAGTTTAAGGGCACTTTCAACAGATTGACCGATTCTGCTAATTAAATTCTTTCTAAATATTTCATTCTTTAAGTCTTTTTGTGAAACGGATAACTTATCGATAACTCCCTCAACAGTATGTTTATTTGTTTTAATTAAAATTATGTTTTCATCAAGGCCTTTAAGAAAACCGTCGATACGAATTGTGCTTATGCCTTTACTGCGCAAATTATCAAATAAATCATTAAATTCACCTTTGCGATCCCGAACTACAGGTGCCAGGAGTAAAAATCGTGCTACTTTATTTAATTTCGCGTGTTCTTCAATAAGAGCAAAAACTTGACTAGTTATTTGATCAGTTGACAGACTTGAAATTTCCAATCCACAAATCGGACAATGCGGATGCATCGGGTTTCTCCATTATGCCCAAAAATTGCCGAGCATATGTAGACAAGCTTTCTACATATCTTCGTTGACCTTCAGCGTAAATTGTATCAAACGCCATGGAGCTTTTCCCTGAGCCGGATACTCCGGTAAAAATTATTAACTTGTTTTTAGGTATATCAAGGTCAACATTTTTTAGATTATGTTGCCTAGCTCCACGAACTTTTATATATAAATTATCCATAAAAATCACGCAAAATCGCTAGCGGTTGGTTCCGTAGCAAAGGCATTATACCATTCTTGAAAAGTGAACTAATAAATGAATTTAGATTACTCTATCTCCTTTATTTTGTCTCTAATTTTTGCTGCGAATTCAAAATTCAACTGCTTTGCCGCAATTAGCATTTCCTTTTCCAAACTTTTTATTAATCGTTTTCTATCCAAGGGAGTTAATCCAGCAAGAACAATTTCCGGCAGCACATTTTTATAAACAGATCCTTTGTTAACTTTGTCTAAATTTGTTTCTTGTTCTTCTTCGACAAGTTTTTCTCTGAATGGCTTAACTATTGAGGTAGGTGTGATATTATACTTTTCATTCATTTTTAACTGATACTGCCTTCTTCTTTCTACTTCTTTTAGTGCTCTCTTGATTGACCCGGTCATGCGGTCGGCATAAAGAATAACACTGCCTTCAACGTGCCTTGCGGCCCTACCCATCGTTTGTACAAGTGAAACTTCGCTTCTTAAAAACCCTTCTTTATCCGCATCAAGTATGGCAACCAGTGCAACTTCTGGTAAATCAAGTCCCTCACGCAATAAATTAACACCGACCAAACAGTCATAATTGCCTTTACGTAAATCATCTAAAATATCCGTTCGTTCAAGGGTTTTGATATCAGAGTGAAGATACGCAACTTTAATATCTTGATCTTTCAAATATGTTGCAAGATCTTCGGCTGTTCTTTTGGTAAGAGTTGTAATTAAAGTTCTTTGTTTTAATTTGGCTTTTTGCTTTACTTCCCTAATTACATCTGCAACTTGAGTTTGCAACGGTCTAATATAAACCTTCGGATCAGGGATACCTGTAGGACGCAACAATTGTTCTACAATTCCATTTTTAGGCAGGAACGTGCTTACTTTTTTCGCTACGTTTTTATATGCACTCATTGCCTTTTCTTTTTCCCACTCGGAGGGAGTAGCTGAAACTGCTGTAAGATTTGGTATTTTATCCAGGAATTCGGCAAAAGTAAGAGGCCGATTATCCATTGCTGATGGTAAACGAAATCCGTAGTCAATTAAAGTCTTTTTTCGAGACTGGTCACCAGCATGCATTCCCCGGATTTGTGGCAAGGTAATGTGGCTTTCGTCAACAAAAACAAGCCAATCTTGACCGTAAGGATGATTAAAGTAATCAAGTAATGTGAAAGGCGGTTCGCCTTTTTGTCTGCCGTCAAAATATCTTGAATAATTTTCAATTCCTTTAACGTAGCCGATTTCTTTGATCATTTCCATGTCATAAGTAACTTTTTGTCTAATTCTTCGAGCTTCCAATTCTTTCCCTTCTCCAAGAAGGTTCTTTTCTTGGTCATCTAACTCTTGTTTTATGGCATCAAATGCACTTTTTTGTTGGATATCTGTAATAAAGTGTTTAGCGGGATAAATTATAAAGTTTTTTTGCTTTGCATTACTTACTTTTCCGGTTAATGGATCGATATTAATTATTTGTGTTATTTTGTTTGCTAAAATGGTTATTCGAATGCCGTTATCATTGTAAGCTGGGTATATATCAATGTTTTCACCCATGACACGAAATGTTCCGCGGTGAAAGCCAAAATCGCCGCGCTCATACTGTAAATCTACAAGCTTCTCCATAATTTGTTCGCGTGTTATTTGTAACCCACAGGCAAACTCAAAAACAAACTTGCTGTATTCTATTGGTGAACCTAGGTTGTAAATACTCGATACCGATGCAACAACGATTGTATCTTTACGGCTTAATAAATTCGAAGTTGCAGCAAGACGAAGTTTATCTATTAAATCATTTATACCTGCATCTTTTTCAATGTAGGTATCGGTACTTGGGATATAAGCTTCCGGTTGATAATAGTCATAATAAGAAACAAAATAAGAAACTGCGTTTTGGGGAAAGAAATCACGAAATTCCTGGTAAAGCTGGGCCGAAAGTGTTTTGTTATGCGAAATAATAAGGGCTGGTTTTTGAAGATTCGCAATGACATTTGCAATCGTAAAAGTTTTACCCGATCCGGTAACACCTAAAAGTATTTGGGTGTCAAGGCCACCAACAATTCCATTGGATAACAATTCTATTGCTTGTTTTTGTTCGGCTGTAGCATTAAATGTCGATTTAAGCCTAAATTGCGTACTTGACATATTCGGGTATTATTAGTAGATTGTATTAGACATACCTATACTTAACAAGAACTAAAATGGCACCAGTAATTTACAAAAGACAGCGAGAAATTCTTGATTTTATTCGACAAAAGATAGATTTATATGGCGCAGCCCCAACCTTACGGGAAATCGCAGATGCACTTGGTGTAACCTCCCTTGCTACAGTCCATGAACACTTAACCACAATGGAAGAAAAGGGTCTAATTAAAAGAAGGCCGGGCAGAACAAGATCAATTGAAATTCTTGACAGAAGAATTAATTTCACGCCTCAAGGGGTTTCCGTTCCCGTTATGGGTTATATCGCCGCAGGATCGCCAATTGAACCCTATACTGACCCCAACGCAACTATTACCATTCCGCCTGATTTCACCAACAGTAAAAAAAGAATATATGTGCTACAAGTGAGGGGAGAATCGATGATTGAAGACCAGATAAGGGATGGTGACTTTGTTGTGGTCGAGCAAGTCGAAAGTGCCAACAATGGAGATATCGTTGTTGCTCTTCTTGACAACGGGATGGCTACTTTAAAACGCTTTTTTAAGGAGGCAACAAGAGTACGCCTGCAACCGGCAAATTCGGCAATGAGTCCAATATTTGTTAAAAATGTGCGTATTCAGGGCAAGGTTGTCGGATTGATTCGCAGATATGTCAATTAATCTATTTCCTCAAGTAAATTTCTTCCGGTCATGGTATCTGGAATGTCTAGTCCCAACAGGTGAAGTATAGTTGGAGCCACATCCGACAATATCCCTTGAGTTAATTTCAGCGGCTGACCAATGAACTTTTTGGAAACACAAATAAATGGTACCGGGTTAATGCTGTGTTCGGTATTAATCTGCCCAGATTGCAAGTTAATCATTTCTTCTGTATTGCCATGATCGGCAGTAATTATTAAATTGCCGCCATATCCGAGAACGTGACTGGCAATTTTACCCACGCATTCATCAATTGCCTCACAAGCTTTCACTGCTGGACCAAGGCTTCCTGTGTGGCCTACCATATCAGCATTTGCAAAGTTAACAAGAACAAAAGAATAGTTATTTGCTTTTTTCAATTCTTCAAGCAACTTTTCTGTCAGTTGATATACCGACATTTCGGGTTTTTGATCGTAAGTTGAGACATTTGGTGAAGGAATAATAATGACATCTTCGCCTATCAATTTTACGTTTTGCTGTCCATTGAAATAAAAGGTCACAAACCGTTCTTTTTCAGATTCAGCCATCCGCAACTGTTTTAGACCATTTTCGGCTATAACTCGTCCTAACGTCATTGTGACAAGTTCGGGATGTATGGCAACTTTAGCCCCATCTTCGACCAAAATTTTGCTATATTCAGTCATTGTTGCAAAATACAAATTATTAATATATTTTTTGCGTATAAACGTACTTCTGGCCTTTGTATCGTGAATTTCGTGTTTTTTTTGATACTTTACTGTAAATGGATCGTATCCCCATTCTGTAGAACTATTCTGAAAATCTTTAGCGACAAAGACTTTGGTTAATTGCCGCGGCCTGTCGATTCGAAAGTTGAAAAAAATAACAGCATCGTTATCGTTAATTGTCGCGACGGGCTTACCATCATCTTTTACGATTATGGATGGTGTTAAAAATTCATCCGTTTTACCTTCTTCGTATGAAGCTTCGATTGCCTCTTCCGGTGTTTTTACATACTTGCCTTCAGCAAGAGTTAACGCGTTATATGCCTTTTCGGTTCGATCCCAGCGCTGATCGCGATCCATTGCCCAGTATCTACCCATAACAGAAGCAATTACGCCAACTTGTTCTTTTTTTATTATTTGCCTCACCTGTGAAATATATAAAGCCGAAGACGTTGGGGGTGAATCTCGCCCGTCAGTGAATAAATGCAAAAAAACCCTATTAAATTTTCTAATATTTGTTAAGTGAAGAAGTGCAAAAGTTCCATCGTCTATTGACAAGTTTATTCTCGCCAAATCCTGATAAACGATTCTGCCTGCTCCTAGATTCAAATGACCAGTTTCAGTATTGCCAACTTCTCCTCTTGGAAGCCCTACCGCCTCTTCAGAGGCCCGAAGCGTGGTATTGGGGAATGAATAATTAAGTCTGTTTATATTGGTTGTTGTAGCCAGTGTTATTGCGTTTCCCGAACCGGGCGGGGCTATTCCCCAGCCATCTAGTACAAGAAGTATTACAAAATTATCGTTCATGGATTATTCCTTCACCTGAAGCTCGGTATTTATACTTAAAAGTCTGTTATACTTAGCAACCCTTTCTCCTCGAGCTGGAGCTCCGAACTTAACATAATCAGAGGCCACTCCAACTGCAAAATCAGCGATAAACCAATCATTTGTTTCTCCGGATCGATGAGAAACATTTATTTTCCATCCTGCATCTTTGGCCATTTTAACAACGTCAAGCGTTTGCGTCACTGTTCCGATTTGGTTGGGTTTAACCAAGATGGCATTACAAGATTTTTCCTTAATCGCACGATCAAGACGTTTTGGGTTGGTAACTAGTAAATCATCACCAACAATAACCAGTTGATCAGAAAAAGCAGCGGTTATTTGCTTCCAGCTTTCCCAAGAATCCTCGTTAAAAGGGTCTTCCAGTAATGCCAACTTGTATCTGTCGTTAATTTCTTTATAAAATTCCATCATACGAAATTCATTTAGTGGGGAAGTTTTATCGCGAATTGTGTATTCGCTATTATTGAAAAACTCATTTGCTGCAACATCAAGACCCAAAAGGACATCGCGGCCAAGTGAGTAACTAGTAATTTGGGCGTATATTTCAACTCCGGCCTGCAAACCTTGCGTATAGGTTTTATTTGAAGCAGGTACAACTTGGAACTCTTGAAAGTCCAAATTTCCAGCACCATGTTTTCCTCCATTTATCATATTAAAAACCGGGGTAGGAATTTTTGGAGTTACCAGTATTTCTTTAGCCCGGGCTAGCGTATTTATCCAGTTGTATAAACTTATTTGCTGGACGACAGCCGCAACTTTTGCAACTACCATTGAAACAGACAATAGAGCATTTCCACCTAACCTGGATTTATTTTCAGTTCCATCAAGTGCAATCATTTTCATATCTATCCCACTTTGATCGGTTGGGTCCATACCAACAACAGCAGCGTTTAAAATTTTGTTAACGTTTTCAACTGCCTGCAAAACACCTAAACCATTGAAACGCTTTGTGTCTTTGTCACGCAATTCAGTCGCTTCATGACTTCCGGTAGATGATCCTGAAGGAACCGAACTGACCGCAGTTTGCCCATTATCTAATTGACATGCTGTTTCAATAGTCGGAACTCCCCTTGAGTCAATTATTTCTCTTGCCCAAACCTGCTTTATGGTATTCATGATTTTCCTGCCACCTCCCTTTCAGTTTCCGAAATTATATTTCTAACTCTATTTATTGCATCGGGGTTAACAGAAATACTGGTAATACCAAGTTTGACTAAATTAACAACTAAATTGTCATGATTTGAAGGCGCCTGACCGCAAATTGATACTGTAACATTGTTTTTCTTGCAAATCCTGATTACCCGCCTTAAAGACCACATAAGAGTTTCTGAAACCTCATCAAATGCTTGTGCTACTTCGGCATTGTCACGATCTGTGCCCAAAAGAAGCATTGTTAGATCGTTGCTTCCGACAGACACTCCGTCAATGCCAACATCTAAAAACTCTTGGAGTTTGATTACATTTACCGGCAATTCAACCATCATCCAAAATTTAAATTTAGAATCAGCAAGGAGCCCTTGGGCTCGAACAATTCTTTTAACTCGATGCAACTCTTCGGGTGATCTTACATATGGAATCATTAAGTGTAAGTTGTTATATTTTTCACGTACTTTTTTAATTGCCCGCAATTCAAGCGTAAAAACTTCAGGATTTGCAATATAGCGAAAAGCGCCTCGAAACCCAAGCATGGGATTTGGTTCTTGCGGCTCCCAGAGATTGCCTCCTTTTAACGATCGGTATTCATTTGTTTTAAAATCACTGGCTCGGTAAACAATGGGTTTACCGTCAAATGCTTTACAAAAAAGTGATAGTTTCTTTACCATTTTGTTCACATAATCTTCTTGTTTTTTAAGCTTTATGGCTTCACTCGGATGTATGCCAATGTCAGCCATCATAAATTCAGCCCGCAGAAGACCAACGCCGTCAGGATTTAATTTAGCTACAACTTTTGCTAATTGTGGTTCTGCTAAATTGACGTAAAGATTCGTTGCTGTCTTTGCTTTTGTATAGTCTTTTGACACTTCATCCTTTGTTGTATTTGTAAAAACTTTCGATCCTAAAAACAGGAGTCCTTTTCCTCCATCAACTGTTACAAACACGCCGTCCTTTAATTTTTTAGTTGCGTCTTTTGTTCCAACGACACAGGGAACTCCAAGTTCACGGGAGACAATAGCGGCGTGAGATGTTTGCCCTCCTTCGTCGGTTACAATTGCACTGGCCCGCTTCATTGCAGGTACAAAATCTGGCGAAGTCATCTTCGAAACCAATACGTTACCCTCTTTTACTTTATCAATATTTTTTGAATTATTTACAATTACAACATCACCACTCCCAATACCCGGGCTTGCTGCAAGACCTGTTAAATAGGGAACGTCTGAAATTACGAGACTACCTTTTGTGACTGATGTTTTTGTATTTGTTGTAGTTACGGGCCTTGTTTGAATGATATAAAGGGATACCTTATCTTT
>Ga0075683_122_pt1 | contig 32303 bp, 43 predicted proteins | sample RifGroA2_FD_67685 | JGI IMG/M metagenome (GOLD analysis project Ga0075683, IMG submission 67685) | Microgenomates (Woesebacteria) bacterium GW2011_GWA2_40_7 | reverse complement strand
CCAAATAAGGAGGGGGATCTCAAATTTTACGGCAATTTGCATGGGGTATGCAAAAACACCGGCATGGCAATGCCAGCAAAAATCCCCTTTTCTTATAAGGGCCTCTAACATTAATTTCTTTACAACTTGCCAATTAGGAGTAAAAGTTATAACATCAACTCCTAATTTTCTGAATGTTCTCGTTCTGTTTTCGACAGTTTTTGGTCTATAAAATCCGTGATCAAAAGAAACAACCAAAGGCTTAAGCCCATACTTTCTTACGATCGCCCAGAGAGTAAAAGTGCTGTCCTTCCCACCGCTAAAAGGAACTATGCAGTCGTAAGAATTCTTCCTGTTTTTTACTTCATTAAATATATCTAAAAGCTGTTTTTCTCTTTCTTCCCAATTTATAACATTTTGCTTGGTATTCCAATTTTTGCATATGTTACATACACCATCATCATCAAAATAAATCGTTTCCCAAGTTATAGGCAAAGTACATCTGACACATCTTTCTAATCCAGTCTCCAAATTCGTGTTCAAATTCCCCTCTGCAGATGCAGAGGCATTACCTTTTGTTAAGTTTTCTCTGTCGTCTCCCATGTCAAATCCTGGCACCAAAGCAAATTATAAAGATTTTACTAATTCTTCCAGCCAATCCCAGAGTAGTATTTGGAATTTTTAGCTTTTATATCTGGATTTGCGTCTATAATTTCAATAATCTCATTCAAATGACCGAAGCTATTTCTTTTCTTAAGCTCTTTAATGACAAACTCAACGACTTCAAAATCTTCTGGGTAGTCAACTGTCAGACGGTATTTTGAACAGTTTTTGCTGTTGTAGAGTTGTGCAATTTTAAAATCATTATTATATTTCCAGAAATAAAAAGTAACGTGTTCTCTATCGTGAGAATCATTAGCTTTTTCATATGCCTTTTTTAATGCCTTCATACTAAATACTTCCACATCAAAACCATCTGGATATTTACTGGTTTCCGGTGGAACTGTGTTTGCGGCATAATCCACCTTAGTATCCATGTAAAATTTTATCGTATCATCTATTATTTTAGGGTCGGACAATGGACAATCAGCCGTTAACCTTACAACTATATCTGCATTATATTTTTGGGCACATTCATAATATCTGGAAAGCACATCATTTTCAGAACCTCTAAAATATTCAATATTGTTTGTTTTACAGAATTTCTCTACAACATCATCCTTAACCAGAACACTTGTTGCTACAATAATTTTATCAAGTAATCTGGACTTACGTACCCTTTCAACCTGGTAACCCAAAAGAGCAGCACCATTTACCTTTTTCAAAATTTTACCCGGCAACCTCGCCGACCCCATCCTTGCCTGTATTACACCCACTATCATTATAATTATTCCTCAGTTAAGCCTTTTAAACCCTTCGTCTCTTATGGAAGTTTCTAGCTTTTCTTTAATATTATCATGCTTGATTGCGTCCGCAAGCAGCTTAAAAACTTCATCAACATTTTTTAAGTATTCTTTTACAATATCTTCATTATGAGCGTAAGTAACATAAACACTATTTGCTGCGAGATACCCTTTCTTCAGCATTTCCTGCGTAAATAGTGTATACAATGCGGAATTTTTATCATCGTACTCAAATTTAAAAGTTATTAGTGGTTTAAAATCAGTAACGTGAAGTTTTAGACCATATTTACCTGCTAAACGTTCCCAGCCTTTTCCTATAATTTCACCAATTTTATTTAAATGTTCCCATACTTTATTTTTCGTTAATTTCTCTATTGTTTTTAAAGCTGCTACGAATCCAACCCTCTCTGTCCAGAAAGTACTGCTAATAAAAGTTTCCTGGGCTTCATTCATAACTTCTTTTTTACCTATAATTGCAGATATTGCAAAACCATTACCCATTGACTTACCATAAACTACAATATCAGGTTTAAATCCTGTTAACTTATAAATACCTCCATCTGTCATCCTCCAGCCTGAAGTTATTTCATCAACAATTATTACAGCCTTTTTTTCTTTTGCGATTCTCTGAATGTTATCCAAAAACTCTTTTGTGGGAAAATCATATCTTGCTCCCTCAATAGCAATAACACCAATGTCCTCTCTCTTCACAATTTCATTAAGTTCTCCAACATTATTGTACTTAAACGGGAAAACAGTGTTTTTTAACCCACAAGGAACACCTTTGGGCTTAAGTCCTGGCAATAAATGATCACTTAACTTGCTTTCTCCATTCAGATTTGCAGCCAGGTACCAATCAGTCCAGCCGTGATATCCACTAAAAGCAATTTTATCCCTGCCACTATAGGCACGTGCAATTCTGACTGCCATTGCCATTGATTCTCCCCCACACCTTGCAAACTTAACGCCTCCGGCAAAAGGATTCAATTCTAATAACTTCTCAGCTAAATAAACCTCTTCTTGTGTATTCAGGGTAGTATTAACACCATTATCTATAGCCTCTTTCACCGCATTATTTACGTCATCATCACCGTAACCAAGAATAGCGGTACCTATACCCATCTGGGCCATATCAATGAATCTCCTCCCATCAAGGTCATAAATTACAACACCCTTTGCCCTACTGAAATAGGTAGGCCAAATATCTGGCGCATATCTTTCCGGTCTTTTTGACAAAAGACCATTGCCACCGGGAATGGATTTCTTTGCCCGTTGCCATAATTCCAAACCTGAATTCATATCTAATCTCCCTTCATACCCTTTCACAGCCATTTGTGGTACCACAGTTCAGTCGCTTTAGTGCTGAACCCTACGCTCTGATAAAGCTTCTGTGCTGCATAATTTCTTCCTTGTGTAACTACAAATACAGCATGAACATCCTTCTCACGTAACATATTAAATATTAAATATAAAAGTGTTTTAGCCAGCCCTTTACCTTGATACTTTTTTGACAAACCAAATAGTCCTATACTGGCAGTATTTAAAACATTATATTTTATTGTGCAAAAACCGAAAGGAGTACCATTTTCGTATAAACAATAACACGCATCATCAAACTGCCCTAAAACCGCTCTTTCTATCCAGGTTTGATAAAATTCAGATACTCTATCTCTGTCAAAATTATCATCAAAAAAATATCTGCTGTCCTTATATAAATCTTTGCTAAATTCTCTTAGTTCTTGCATATCGCTGTTTTTTGCTCTATCAAATGTAATATTATCGGGCAGTTTAAAATCATATTTTTCATTCAAAGGTTTCTCAAACGATAACCGAATGTCTGTAAAATGGAACTCATTCTTTTCGGCAATCTTTACACTTCTACTATCATGACAATTACATAAATATTCTATAAGTCTTATCTTATCTCTTTTTATGACCTTTTCGATTCTCAACAAGATATTATCTGTTAAATATTTTGAACTTAAATATGCAACAGGAAATCCCCAAAAATTTGTGTCCCAATCAAGTTTTGTAATCAGATTTACTATTTCATCAAATGCTAAATCTTTATTTTTACATACTGAGTACATCTCTCCAGTGAAATATTTGTTGCTATCCTGACTTTTAAAATCTATAATTATATCAACTAAGTTGAGATATTTTTCTATTTTATCCAAAGTCACTGTAACAATATTCAACCCTTTTAGAATGTAAAGCCAATCTTTTGGTAATCCGTTTGAAATAACCACTTCTATTAAATTATCAACCAGATAATCAACGGTAAGATTCCCCATTTCAACCTTATGGGAACTATTTTTACATATCTCATAAGCATACTCTAATTCTTTGCGGTAATCGTTATCTATATTATCCTGAAATACAAAAAGCTTATTCACTGTATTTTATTATTTCTCCTGAAGATCTTGCATTCAACTTCAGCCTCTCTTATACCCAATTCACCATCACCCAGAATCTTCTCCAGTTTTCTAATCTTCAGAACTAATTCTTTCATCTGATCTTCTGAAATTGACACAGGCGCATCTACACAATTCATGTTTTCGTCTATTTTATAATGTTTCTCTATGACTTGAGCCCCTGCCGCTACGGCATACACCGGCACAATTATACCGTTTGTATGGTCTGATTGACCGATTATGCAATCAAACTTGTCTTTCAGAGTGTAAATAGCCGATAGGTTCACATCTTCTTCTTTTGCAGGGTAGGCTGAGATGCAGTGCAAAATTGCAAGGTTTTTTGTTTTATTATTCAAAATTTTAAAAGCCTCTTCAATTTCAGATAAATTAGCCATTCCTACCGACATTATGATAGTCTTTTTTGTATCTGCAATTTTAGACAATAGCTTGTGGTTTACTACATCAAATGAAGCAATTTTATAAAGAGCACAATCTATACTTTCAAGAAAATCAATACTTTCTTCATCAAATGGAGTTGAGAAAAATTCGACCTTGTATTTCTCAGCATAATCCTTTAATTCTTTAAATGCTTTAAATGGCAATTCACACTTTTTGAGAATGTCGAAAATAGGTGAATTCGTCGGTACTCTTTTTTCCGTAAGATATGTTTGAAACTTTACAGCATCCACGCCCGTTTTGGCAGCGGAATCTATCAACTATATTTTGCAACGAATTTGCCTGACGATACCAACTACTCGGTTTCATTAAAAGGAGAAAAACACCTTGCAATTAGATTTTGCTACCCAAGCGAACAAACTACTTATTGTTCAGATAGTCAAGGACACATTGGTGTTTACAACGCTTCCGGTCCTGAGAATTTGGACTTTACAGGAATTCCTCTTCCTGCAGGCGACACATACCCGCAAGACGGAGTTGTCAATTCTACCGACTACGACAGAGTAAGAAGTTTATTTAGCAAACCGGATTCCGAATTAACAACTACTGACAAACTTGTAGGCGATCTTAATTACGATGGGTTCATCGATATCCGAGACTCATTCCTGATTAGGAAAACATTAGGAACCAGATACGATGAAAGCTAAATTTTTTCTAAAGACTTTATTTGCTACCTGCCTTTTTTTTGTGGTAAGCGGATTTATGGGATCTGTGTCAGCAGCCCCCAGAATCTATTTCGAACCAGCCACTTACACCTCCTCTAAAAATACTGACTTCCAAATAAATTTAAAAATTGATGTCGAAAGTAAATCTACAACCGGCGCAAAAGTCACTCTTAATTTTCCATCCGATATCATAACTCTTAAGGATCCTGTCAGCGGAGGATATTTTAGCGATTTTTTGTTTTCACGAAGTGAGGGAAAAATTGTTATCAACGCTCAACCGGCTTTGGGCGACAGCAAAACTGGAAGTGGAATCTTAGCGGTTTTGACTTTGAGCTCCAACAAGGACACAGGAACCGGCGCAGTTATCATGGCTTGTTCGGGTAACGGAAATGATAGCTTTATACTTGACGCAACTGGCGCAAACATTTTGGACTGCGGGTCTATTAATCAATTAAATCTTACGTACTCTTCAAGTGGCTCAAACGAGGGATCTGGCCCAACGAACGCGTGCGGAGGAACTTGTGGTAGTGTCTATAATTGCAACTCGGGACTATTCTGTTATCAAGGTTATTGTAGAAATCCGGACTGTAAAACCGATCTTACTTGTGGTTGTAAGGCCAGTCCGACACCGTCACCTACTGCGAAACCCAAAACTCCTGCCCCCACATTAAAGGCTTCGTCTACTCCCACTGTCGTCACATTGACAGAGTTTACTCCACTGCCCTCATCATCCGCTTCTGCTATACCGGCTTCGGTAAACTCAAAGCCCGGAGTCAATTTACAAAGCCTGGCGCTTTGGGCCGGGTTGGGAATTTTGGGGTTTGCTGTAATGTTTGCTGTAATCGGAATGATCAAAAGCAGAAACAAACCGCCAAAAATCACCCCTCCAACAGGATCAACAACTGAATCGCCTGTCCCTTCGGCGTATAATGTTCCGTCCGAGCCACCGCCCACACCTCCGGTTGAGTCTCCTCCCGCCACTTTCTAAAATTTCGGTTTTTGTGTTAAAATGGTAACTTAGAAAGATAGGTGATTTTATCAGACTATAAAAATGTTCATACTAAAAAAGAATAAAGGCGAAAGCGACGACAAATTAATTGCCCGCTTTCGCAAAAAAACTATTGTAGAAGGTGTAATGCAGGAATATCGCGATCGCGAACACTATAAAAAACCTTCTGAAAAAAGAAAAGAGGCCAAATACAGAATTGCCCACTCTATTGAACTGGAAAAGAAACGCCACTTCTAAAATAACTAAGAGCTAAAAAGTAAGAACTAATAGCTTTTCACTTTTCGCTCTTCACTTTTAGTTTGTTGAGCCAAGTGGCGACGAAGGCTTTCCTGTGCAATTTAGTCGCTCCATATTTTTTGATGGCATTTTGGTGTTCTTTTGTCCCATACCCTTTGTTTTTACCCCATTTGTAAACTCTAAATTTTGGATTTTTGGAGATTTTTACCATTAGTTTATCCCGATAGACTTTGGCGACAATTGAGGCTGCTGCGATTGAAATCGATTTCGTATCCCCTTTAATAATGGCCTTTTGGTTTTTTCTTCTTAGACTCCTTACGTAAGGTATGAAGAAGGCGTCAATGAGTAGATACTCGATACTGGATACTTTGATACTCACACTTTTGATCGCTTTACGGAAAGCTATTTCTGAGGCTTTTTTTATCCCAAACCGATTTATTTGTGCCACACTTGCCTGTCCGATTCCAATCGCAAGTGCATTTTGCCGTATCCATTTATCTGCAACTTTCCTCTGTCTTGGAGTAAGTTGTTTTGAGTCGTTGATAATTATTTTGCGATTACCTTTCAAGACCGTGTCTTTAAAGGTGGTTATAGTATTTCTGTCAAAGACAACACATCCTGCCACAATTGCGCCGGCAAAACAGCCTCTACCTACCTCATCCATACCGGCAACAACCTTAAAACCTTTATTCCACAGCTTCTTTTCAAAGGAGAAATCCGGAAGTGTCATTTATTTATCTTTTGCTTATATTTTTCGGGGTATGCGTCAAAAAGCCTATCGGACAAGACGCCAATCATTCTATTCTTCTCTACGGGAAGAATGGTTCCTAAAGCAACAGCCGTCCTCACATTAGGAAAACTATTCACAATCATAGTTGCCAAGGTTTTATGTCCTCGACCTGCAAGATAATACTGAAAAACTGAATCCTTCAAACTCATTGTTTGTTTTTCCTCTATTGGCTGCCAAAAATCACCATCGGCCACACCAAAAACATCTTCGGGAAGAAATTCTTTTATCCCAACCAAAACAGATTCCCATGACCCCTCTTTAGGCCGATAGCCCTTTGCCTTCTCTCTTTGGAATCTTGTATTCCTTGTCCTTTCTTTGTCCATCGCCTTGATTATACCACCTGTAATCTGCTACAATTTAGCTTCGATGAAACAAATTTTCAGCTTCTTTTCTGAGGTCAAAATCGAGCTTTCCAAGGTAACCTGGCCCAGACGCGACGAGGTTATAAAGCTCACCTTGATAGTATTCGCCGTCTCGGCTATAATTGGAGCCTACGTCGGAGGTTTAGACTATTTGTTCACAAAACTTCTAGCGTTAATTGTCACAAAATAATATATGCCTAACGATCAAAAGCCAGAGGATATAACTCAGATTGCCGAACGTGGAACCGGAAAAAAGAAAATTCCGGGACATATGATTATTGCGGTAACTGAAGATCCCAAGGCCAAATGGTATGTGGTTCACACGTCCTCGGGACATGAGGTACGCGTTATGGAAACCTTGCGCCAAAGGGTTGAGACTATGAATTTGGTGGGTAGAATCTTTGAAATGCTTGTCCCCACCCAAGACAGAGTCATCATTCGCGGAGGTAAAAAGGCCACCATAAAGGAAAAGATTTTCCCGGGATACCTTCTGGTTAAGATGATTTTGGACGACCCAACTTGGTTAGCCGTTCGCACTACAGCAGGAATCACGGGATTTGTGGGCGCAGGCAATAATCCCACACCTCTATCAGAAATCGAAGTTGCCAACATTCAAAAGTTCGTAAGCTCCCCAGCCCCCAGATTCAAAACAAAGTTTACAGTTGGAGAGGCAGTTAAAATTACCGACGGGCCTTTCAGCGACTTTATAAATACCACGGTTTTTCTGTGGGAGACGTAGGTCGAAACTTCTTTATAGTTTCTTCCTTGCGTTTAGAACAAAACTTGTGGTGAGCGAGTTTTACGAGTCGAATCCATGGCCAGAAAAGTAAAAACAATCGTTAAGATCAATTTAAAGGCGGCTGAGGCAACCCCAGCCCCTCCTGTGGGAACAGCGTTGGGACAACACGGCGTTGCCATTATGGAGTTTGTTAAACAGTATAATGATAAGACTAAAGATCTTAAAGGTCAGGTTGCTCCGGCTGTAATCACGATCTACGACGACAGAAGCTTCACTTTTACTATCAAAAGAGCACCTGTTGCCGATATGATCAAAAAAACCTTGGGTATAGAAAAAGGTTCCGGTAAAACCCCAAGGGAAACCGCAGGAACTCTAACCCGCGAAATGGTCAAAAAGATTGCCGAGGAAAAGTTGGAAGACTTAAATACTAAAGATGTAGAAGCTGCAATGAAAATCGTAGAAGGAACAGCAAGAAGTATGGGAGTGACGGTAGCGTCATCCTGAGTTTTACGAAGGATCCTATTAATATAACAAAAGATTCTATCGCTAACGCTCCAGAATGACATCAAAAAAATGGGAAAAACTAAAACAGCATTTGTAAGTGAGACCCCGACTTCCGTCGGGGCAGGCAAAAACGAAAAGAAAAGTCACCTTGCTCACAAAAGTGAGGAGGGTAAAGTTCATGTCGCCGGACTTAAGGGTGGTCAAAGAGTTAAAGTGGTTGAAGCCGCCCCAACCGAGGAAGCACCTATTTTTGAGGAAGGAAAAGCGGGTTCTCTTGAAGTCTCGAAAAGTGGTGAGCGAAGTCGAACCAGAGTCGAACGGGTCAGGTCCGTAAAGTATAAAGACGCTAAAAAGAAAATCGAGCCGGGTAAAACTTATGCAATAGAAGCGGCAATTAAACTAGTTAAAGAGGCGTCATATTCCAAATTTGACGGAACAATGGAAGCTCACCTAGTACTCAAAAAGGCCGGAATTTCGGCCCAAGTCACCCTCCCCCATGCCGCGGGACGCGAGAAAAAAGTAGAAATTGCGTCAGATGAAACAATAGAAAAATTAAAAGCAGGAAAAATCGATTTTGATATTTTGATTGCAACCCCGGCAATGATGCCGAAACTTGTTCCCTTTGCCAGACTTTTGGGACCTAAGGGACTTATGCCAAACCCCAAAAACGGAACGCTTGTAACGGACCCAAAAAAAGCCAACAGTTTCTCTGCAGGAACAGTCACCATCAAAACCGAAAAAGAGGCTCCACTTATTCATACAGTTGTCGGGAAAAATAGCCAGAAAGATGAAGAAATTGCAGACAACCTTAAAGCAATTTTCAAAGCTTTCGGAGGAGACAAACAAATTGTCAGAGCTTTTATTAAATCAACAATGAGCCCAAGTGTTAAAGTGGAGGTTAAGTAATTTTTCCTTTGTCTCCAAAAATTGAAGTAAGTAACTCCTCTTTCAAATTGTCCGAAATCGGCAGTTTGCGAACCCATTCTGCAATTTTACTAGCCGAATCTTCAACGAAATTGGGAGATTTACCCGGAAATTCTACATGAACAACCCCTTTTATTCGACTAGATTTTTTATCTTTTTCTATTGCACTCATTTTTTGTCAGGCAAAAGGCCATACGCTTTTGCGTCGTATACAAACGTATCTATTGAGTTAGTGTTTGTTATTCTACCATAACAGTTCCTAACGGATTCCGAAGCATACCCCGGAACAATGACTATAAATGGTCTTATAACTGCATTTCCCGTGTCTTGCTCACCCATTATCCAATGTGTTTGCCTAACCGTCGCCAAAAGAGTCCTGACATGCTCGGGCCCTACCTGACCATGAGTATCCAGGTTGGGATCGTCAGCTCTGAATATCTCAGGATTAATTACACTAGAATGTGACTTAAGTTGAATAACACGAACAATTTCTTTGCCTTCTTGATCTCTTTCCCCGAACTTTAATATCAAATCAACCTTCCCCTTAACATCCATCGTAGCCGGGGCAATTATATCCAAAGCGCGAATTGCGACTCCGGCTTTCCTTGCTAAATCTATAAAAGTCACGATAGAGAAAGCCCCATACAAATGGTCTCTTACAACATCTTTAGAATTCGGTAAGCCATTAACCACTGAATCTTTTTCTGCGGTTGAGAACAATGCTTTGTCCAACAAGCTTTCAATTGCTAACCCCTGTCCTGTCCCAGCGAAATCTTGGGAAAAAATGTCAATTACGGCGGCTAATGAACCTTGTAAACTTGCTAATTTTTCCGGGTGACGATTGCCTTCTTTTTGATGAAGTTCGGAAATAAGTCCATTTTTAAAATCAGTGCCAATCCACTTTAAAAGTATGTCATGCGATTTGCTTTGCAAACGTTCCTCTTTCGGCATCTCTAAAATCTGTCTTATGGGAACTTCAGCAATGGCGTCCAACATCACCTAATTTAAAGGTATTTAACAAGAAAATACAACCAGGTGAAAGTTCCCTGCCTTGTTTTCTCGCCACTCCTATAGTACAATTCCCCCTCGTAAGCCATTTTTTAATTAAATATGAAAGATAATATCGAAAATGAGGCTAGAAAAAGAGACTTGTTGAGGCTTGCCAGAAATATTAGCTTGGCTGAAACAGGAAAACTTGGATCGGAGATTGAAACCGGCTACCCGGAGGGTGAAATACCCGGCGAAAGCCCAAGAGTTAAACAAATACGCCTAGCGCGATCAAGGCAAGAATTGCTTGAGTATAAACCGGAAGGTGAATCTTCCCCTGTTGCATAAACATATTAGTTTGATATAATTACTCTTGTCCTAAGAAAGTGCGTGGCGAGCGTAGTCGAACCATAAATCGCGCTGGAGGAAGCTAATTTCTTCAGTGTTGGCGTACCCCTCCCCCTCTTTAGACAAAAAATATGCTTAAGGCTCAAAAGATTACATTCGTAGAAGATTTAACCGGAAAACTGAAAGATGCAAAGTCGTTGGTTCTTGTTAACTACTCCGGACTTAACGTCAAAGCTCAACAAGACCTAAAAGAGAAGCTAAACGCGGCAGGAGCCCGTATGGTGGTAATTAAAAACACCCTGCTTAAAAGAGCCGGCAAGGCGGCAAAAATCGACGATGGCATGCTTGAAGACTCCATCCTCCAAGGTCAAACAGCCTTGGTTATATCAAATGAAGACGCTGTTGCCCCTATTCAGATTTTGGGGAAGTTTGCAAAAGAGAATGACGTACCAAAGTTTAAAGTCGGGATTATCGACGGAATGTTCCAGGATACCGTTTCTCTAACCAAACTTTCCACCCTTCCGGGACGAGATGTTCTTTTGAGCCAGCTTTTGGGAAGCTTAATGTCACCTATGTATGGATTGGTGGGAACTCTAAATGGACCAATGCAGAAATTAGTGTATATTTTGGACCAAAAATCCAAATCGAGCTAATAATATTTCGGACGGAGGTGAATATATATGGCAGAAGAAACAACAAAAGCAAACAAAGCAGTAGAAAAATTAGTTGAAGAAATTGCAAAACTTAGTGTTTTGGATCTTTCAGAACTAGTTAGCGCACTTCAAGAAAAACTTGGAGTTTCTGCTATGCCAGTAGCAGCAGCCGCGGCACCCGCCGCCGTCCAAGAGGGCTCTGGCGAGGCAAAGGACGAAGGTGGTCTTAAAACAGTTGTCATGACAAATGCGGGAGGAAACAAAATTGGTGTAATCAAAGCTCTTCGGGAGATTAACCAAAACTTGACCCTCATGGATGCAAAGGGCATGACAGAAGCGGTTCCTGCAGAAATTCTTAAGGACGCCAAAGCAGAAGATGCTAAAGCGGCCGAGGAAAAATTGAAAGCGGCAGGTGCCACAGTAGAATTGAAATAAATTTCAATCTACGTGGTAAACAACAGTCGAGCTTAAATAATCAAATTATTGTTACTCAGTAATTCGTTACTTAAGCTGACAACAAATTATCCCGCTTAAAATGCGGGATTTTTTGTGCCCGAAAAAATACATTACTTCTCAATTATCCTTATCTGTTAAGTGTTCTACTGTTCTAGAACAATAGAACACTATTTGCGATATAATTCACTATTCATTTCAGCTATTTCTTTATCTATTACCTCTTTTTCCGACATTTTCTCAATTAGCTCTTTGGGAGTTTTATCTTGTTTCTCTGCTACAGCATATTGCCCAGTGGCTAACTTTATTCACAGTTCCCAAACTTGAATGAGTTTCCCGAACGACTTCACGCTGATGTTTGCCAGAGAGCAATAGTTTGGCTATACGAAGCCTTATTGAAAGAATTTTTATTTCGTTGGCGGTAAGCAGATCCTCAAGGAAATCCGCTATTTCAGAAGCATTTCTTAAGTCCTTAAATGAGTTTACCAAATCAAACATCAAACTTACCTTTTCCTCGTTTCCTAATTTTTCCGCTTTCTGTTTCATTGTTCTAGAACATTAGAACATGTACGGTGAAGGCTTGTCAAGAATGGCAAGACAAACAATAGCTGAAAGAATTTACTCGATATAAATTCGTGAAATGTTTGGGTGTGAAATAAGGTCGTATTTTCACGAACTGCTGGATAAAGGATTTGTTCGAAAGTGATAGTTAATACCCTATTTTGGGCATTTATGCCAGGAGGTAATTTATAACTTTTTGTGCCACATTTATCTTAGTTGCAGATTCAAACCCCTCAAATTGACAGGATCTATTAACCTCCAAAACTATCCAGTTACCTTGGGTGTCCCGCATAAGATCTAAACCACAGTATTCCAATTTAAACAGTTTAACGGTATTCACAGCTACCGAACTCGCTTCTGAATCTTCCCCTATTTTATATTCTTCTACCAGTCCGCCCTGAGAAAAATTACTTAGAAAATTCCCTGGTTTAGCAATCCTCTTCATAGCGCCAACAATCTCGCCTCCCAGCATAACAACCCGCAAGTCAACTGCATTCGGCAAAAACCTTTGAAAAAGTAAGGCTTTCACTTTAAAATTTGAATTAAATTTTTTAAGAAGTTCATCAAGTTCATCATCACCCGAAATTTTAAAAACACCCGTTCCACAACTTCCTATTACGTCTTTTGCAATAAAGGGATAATTACTTTTGCCCCATTTAACAAGTTCTTCAATTGATGCAAAACTATAACTTTCAGCGACCGGAATCCCCGCTGTTGCCAGATTGATATATTGCGTCGTCTTATCTAACGACGGCCATTTGTCATATGACAATTCATTCAGAATTTTTGACCCCTTAGATTTGTACCATAAAAGAATCGCGGTTCTTAGAGGATTGTAAATACTATCCTCCCCTAATCCCCTTAAAAAAACCCCTTTTGGAATTGGCATTTTTTCACCCTTTAAATTGAGTTCCATGCCATTATTTGAATAAGTTATGTTTATATCTTTATAGTGAATCACTCGAAGATCGACATTAAGTTTCTTTGCCTCTTCACTCAACCTTTTTGGAGCATAGGCCGAAGGCCCCGTTGTAAATAAAATTATGTCGCAATCAAAATCCATAGTGGGTATTGTACTATACTAAACACCGGATTGTCAAATTCATCATAGAATTTTTTGGATATTATTCTGACTATATTTTTGACTGACTCGGGAACCACTTCATAATCAACTTCTGTTAAATTTCCACCCTGGGCAGCATTTGCCAAAAACGTTCCCGGGGCGGGAACTCGTGCGTGACACCATACAACTTCGCCATTTATAACAACAACCCGTAAATCATGTTTGCCAGGTGTTATACCGGGAATGCCATTTGACGTATCAACAAATTCTTGCAATATGAATTTGGTGTCCTCTTTTTCGGGTTTAAATTCTTTGAATTTTTCTTTAGAACCAATAAAAATTCCTTTGCCACGCAACCCATTATAAGGCTTTAGAACTATATTTTCTGTAGAGATTTTATCGAACAAATTTTCTCTGTTTACCCTGAGCGAAGTCGAAGGGCCTATCCAAAAAGTCTTTGGCATGTACTCTTCCAGAATTTTATACGCCGCCCATTTATCACATGTCAACTCTTTGAATTTTCTGGTGTTAACAACCCTGAGACCGTCAAATTCTTTTGGCGGAAATTCAAGGTCTCCTACCCAATCAAAAACTAAATCCATTTTTACTTCTTTCTTCAATCTCTCAAATATCCCATTTGTAAATAACCACACACCGTTAAAAACTCCATTACCTTTGTATGTTTTTTTGTTACCACGTAAACGTCCCAACCTTGATTTTGACAAAGTTCCAGGAGACGGATGTAGACAGGCCTTTTGACAGTGATGTGACTAAGAGGGTTGTCTCCCACAAAATCCTTGCCGAAACACATTCCAAATCGAATCATTTTGAAAGTTTCTTGTCTAAAAATTTTATCACCTCCGATATTTCCGGACCTACTGACGTGTCGTAATTAAATCCTGGTCCACGGTTTACTTCAAATATGTAAGCCTTTCCTGTACCCTTTTCGACTGCCAAGTCCACCCCGGCGATTTGAATATTCAAACACTTTGCAGCATTAACCGCAATTTCCTGCATTTCGGAACTAATAGAATCAACCTTCAGGTATTTTTCATATTCGTCCATATTTGAATAATTTAATTTTAATTGGGAATAGTCTCTTGGAACTTTTGTATGAACTACTTTTACTTCGTCTCCCAATACTAACAATCTGTATTCACTCTCCAATGGAATGTATTTCTGAAAAAGATATTTTGCTGTTCTGCCTTTTTCTCCGACTTTTTTCGGCAACTCTTCAAATTGTTTTTTATCGCTAATTGCATAAATTCCCGTCATGTGTTGCCCGACCAATTCCTTTGCAACAATCGGAAAACCCAACTCCGAAATAATATAATCTTCATACCTTTCAATATTAACGCCCATGCAAAATATTGTTGGAGGAACAGGGATACCTCCAATCGACAACTTTAAATAAGAAGTAAGCTTATCTCCGGCGGCGCCAATTTCACTAAAACTTCTGTCGAAGTAAGGAACTTTCAATTTATCCAAGCATCTTGCCAAACTTCCCGCCAACGCAAAATGTGAATGATCCGCGCGGCGGATATAGACCAAGCCAAACTCTGAGATGTCTACTCCCTTTACCAAGACTTGAAGATTGCTACCATTTATATCAAACAAGAGGTCTGTAAATGTCGCTATTTGTGCTCCCGATTTTTCACCTAAAAATTCCGCTTTTGACCCAATTTTATCGAACAGAATTAGCGTTCTTTTTTTCGTCATTTTGTGTAATCATCAACCTTAACCAAAAAATTTTGTAAATCTCGGCGGCCTATTATCATGGCGTGCTTTAACCCTTTACGCTTAGCAATAGTTCCAACCGTATTGACAAGCCGTCCTGCTATATAATACCTCAAATTAATTGTTAGTCGCATCTCTGACCCCATTGAGGTTGTAACTTTCTTTTCCCAAAGTATGTTTTCTTTAGTTAAAAGTCCCAAATTTTCGGCTAATTCTTTATCAATTGAACTATTCCAGGCCCCGGTATCAACCTTAGCCAAAACCGCGACTTTCTTCTTATCTCCAGCCACGACCTTTATCATCTCCTTCGTTCCTATTGTCTTAATCCCCTCTTCCAACTGTTCAGCATCCTGATATCTGCCGGCAAATAAAAGTTTGGCTATACGAACCCCATGTTTAGCATCGGTAATTTCTAAATCATCAACTCTGTCAAGTCTGCGTCTTAACCCCTCGCCGTTTGCGATTTGAATCTGAAGTCCGGGTTGAGCGTTCATTTCGAGTACCATAGGGCCCTTTTCCGGGTGAATTACTATATCAATTCCCGCATAGCCAAGTTTGGAAGCAATGGAGGCGTTTACTGCGGTAGTCAATACCAAATCCCAATTGGGTATTTTTATTCCTCGTAACTTCTTTTCTGTCCCGGGTTTGAATACAATTTGATTTCCATGCCATATCGCTTTTGTTGTAACTCCCGTCGCTATGTCTACCCCAAGCCCCAAAGCTCCTTGATGAAGATTGGCACGGCCTCCGCTCTCCTTGGTTGGCAACCTAAGCATTGCCATAACCGGAATTTTATTAAAAACTATTACGCGGACGTCAGGAGTCCCCCTATATGCCCACTTTCTAAATGCCTCGGCCCTACCCACATATTCCTGCGCAAAAGCGACGTCTGGCTCATTTCCCATTGAGTAGGCACCTTCGAGAATATCCAACGTGTGAAGTTTTAAGTCTGCCGTTGTTGTTTTTTCTTTTTGTGTGGTCAACCAGACGCCATCCTTAAGTTTCTTTTTTACAACTATTATCCCTTCTCCTCCCAAACCGCGGCTTGGTTTAAGAGCAAACCTATCGGGAAACAAGTCCCAGTTGAAACTCAAAATATCATTAGGATCTCTGAATATTTTTATGATTTTAGGAGAAGGCACTCCGACCGCTTTCAATACTCTAGCTGTCTGGATTTTGGAATCGGCTATTTTCTTGCCACGATGGCTGTTATATCGATAAGCGTATAGCTGGGTGCGGGCATTGAGACCGAGGATGGAAGAAATTTTCATTACGACTTTATCAATTTTCTAAAACGGTAAAACTCCATAACCCTTAGGCCTGTATATCTGCCGAGGACCAAATCAAGCACAGCTACTCCTATTAAAGAAATCTCCGGGTTCAAAAGAACATAAGATTGAAGAGGTTTAAGTGTAAGAAAAAAGAAAGATATAAAAGAAATAAGGAGAGTTTCAAAGGTCAGATTCGCAGCCGTCTCCACACTTTTGCCCAACTGTACCCGAGTAAAGTCTTCAGCCAAAAGAATCATGATGAGAACCGCGAAAATTGATACGTTGGCAAGATCGGGAAACTTGATTAAAGGAGCCGAAAAAAGAATGGCCAGAACTCCGACTACAACGGCCCAAAGGATTAGGGCCATGCGGGGCAAATATTGCAATTTGATTTTTACTTTACGAAGAATCATGCGAGTTGCTGTGGAAACCGCAACGATAACAAGAAATAATCCAATCCCTACAATTGGCCCAGTGGCCACAAATACCACAGAAAGGGCGGCAGGAAGAAAGATTCCAAATCCCCTAACACCTATAACATTCCTCGTAAAGGCTATTACAAAGGCAACCAGGGGAAGAAGAAGTAGAAGAACTATAGTGTTTGCAGGAACTCCTGCTGTGATTGCCCCTCTTATTGCGTATTTTATGGGATTTGTTGGCCAAACTGAACCCAATTTTTGATCTTTTAAAATCATCTCAAGTGGCCCTAAAGACTCCTGTGATTTTTGAGTAATGTCGATTCTGGGAGCCTCGGGTGTGGGTGCGGCTGAGGGTGTTGCGGTAGTTGTGACCAAAGGGCTGGGCGTGGGAAGGGCTAAGGCATAAACAGGTCTAGGCACAAAAAGAAAACCTGCGGCCACGAACAATGTAGCTATGAACTTTCGCATGGGTTAATTTCTCTAAAGAGTATGTATAGTATACCATTAGGTAAACTTAATCTCCAGCTTTTTGCCCATGGCTTCGGCAATTCTCTGAACAAGCGCCAAAGTTGGGCTTACGCTTGAATTCTGAATACGCGAAATAACGGCTTGAGTGGTTTTGGCCCTTCTTGCTAACTCCTTCTGAGTCATCTTCTTATCAATTCGAGCTCTAATTATTGCCCTATTCAATTGATATTCAGGCTCACTTCGTTCCCACTCCTTCCTAAACTCAGGGTCTTTCATTAATTCTCTTTTAACTTCTTCGTGTGTAACCATTCTTCTCATACAATTAATATATCTTTTTAGGTATATTTTGTCAAGCCTTTGTATCTTTGAAGAGAAATTTTAATATCTCCAGGTGGTGTTTTGTTGCTTTTCTTTTTGAAGATATGAAGTACAACAACGGTTTTTTCAATCACGGCAACGCTGATTATTCTCGTATTATCACCTCCTAAAATCCGGGATTCCCAAAGTGGTGTTCCTGATAATTTTCTTAAATATCTATTTTGTACAGTGAGCCCAAATTCTTCCAAATAATCGATTTGACGGACTATTTTTCTTCGAAGTCGGGCTTCAGATCTGTTAATAAATTCTTTTATGGGAGATTTCCCGCTTGGCGAGGTGTAATAGACTATTTTATACATTAATTAATAATATTCTCTCTTTTGAAACTATTCCAGTTTACCCCTAAAAATATTCCACAAGCTACGGCTTGTAGCCTACGCTAGCAAGCGAGGCACCCTATAACCGATGTGTTTTTTGGCAAAAATTCTATATAATAAAGTCTCGCCGTAAGATAACCCCTTCGGGGGTTTTGTGGTGTTTCAAAATGTTTAAAATCTTTAAACGATTTTACGGTTTCATTTGGAAGCACAAGTGGTGGTTCATCCTAGCGCAGCTGGCCACGACCATTGCTATCGTGCTTGAACTCATTACCCCCTACTTTTTTAAACTTTTTGTGGAAACTCTTCAAAGAAATGACTTGGATCACCTTTATACATTAATTCTGGTCTTCATTGGAGTTTTGTTTGGTAATCTTGTTTTTGATAATCTAAAGTTTTTTCTTGGCGACATTGTCTCGGTAGACACAGCCATAGACATACGAACAACTATATTTAAATATGTTCAAGAGTTGGACTTCTCTTTTCATGCCGGAAAAAGCACCGGTGCTTTGATTAGTGCTTTCAAGCGCGGTGACAACGCCTTTTGGGAACTTTAGTAAAACAACTTTGGCAAAACCTCTCATGAGGTTCTACGATCTTGACTCCGGAGAAATAACAATCGACGGAGTAAATATTAAGGACTTTACAAAAAGCACCCTCCGGGGATTCGTCGGAGTTGTTCCCCAAGAACCCATTCTTTTTAATAACACCATCGCTTATAACATTGGGTATGGATTTGGACAGGGTCGGACCCTGTCAATGAGCCTGTCTGAAAAGGGTCCGACCCTTTCAGAAATCAGAAATGCCGCCAAACTTGCCAATATTGATGACTTTATTGAAAGTCTAAAGAAAAAATATGACACGGAGGTTGGTGAACGCGGAGTCAAACTTTCCGGAAGCCAAAAACAGCGCTTGGCCATAGCACGGATGATATTAAGCGACCCTGATATTGTTGTATTTGATGAGGCTACAAGCCATCTTGATAGCGAGAACGAAAAACTTATCCAGGATGCATTTTGGAAAGCCAGACGAGGTAAAACTACTATTATTATTGCCCACCGCTTGTCTACTATTATGAGGGCTGACAAAATTGTGGTTATGGAACATGGGCATATTAAAGAAACCGGCACCCACTCAAGCTGGACTGAAGCCTATTCTTCCTTAGACTGCATTCCGAGTAACCAGAGTACGGCTTCCTTTTTGTATCTTCTATCCCCTCTTGAATTAATGCGAATCGCCGGAAGCTTTCCCCGTTTACCCCATCTTTTAATTGTTAAAGGAGAAACACGAAGGACGTCTGCAACTTCACGAACCGTAAGAAGGTCGGGTAGATTTTCTAATTTAACTTTTTTCTTTGGTTCATCCATTTTGTTTATGTTATATATACTTTGTTCCTGTACCCTGCCTATCAACGATCTATCTTAATCAGAAGATATCAAAGCGAAACAAGGCCGTCAAGTACCAATTTACAACAATTGTATATTGCAAATAAAATTTCGTGTTGTTATATTGGCTGACAAATGAATGGAAAGAACGAGTGAATATTTAAAAGAAGCCTACAAATTTGCAGCTGCAAATTCGACTGATCTGAGTACCCAAATAGGTGTTATCCTTGTTAACAATTCTGGCACACCTGTTGCATGGGGAGCTAATCATTTTCCCAGAGGTGTTATCGAAACTCCCGAAAGACTTCAGAGACCAACCAAATACCTGTACGTTGCCCATGCTGAACTAGAATCAATCCTTGACGCAGCGAGAAATGGCATAAGAACTGAAGGTCTCAGTATGTACGGCACATGGGTCGCTTGTAACGAATGTGCAAAGTCAATAATTGATTCAGGAATCATTAAAGTAGTCGGACATAAAAAAACAATGGATACAGCGCCTGAGCGTTTAATGAACAACCATTCAGACCCTAAAAATCATATATTTTTGAATATTTTTCCTCCAAATATTTAAGGTTCACGCCCGGATCAAACCTCATTTTATTTTTCGCCAGCAAATCTTCCAAAGTATAAGTCGACCCATACTGATGAACGTGATCCCGAAGCCATAACTTTATGTCTTCATAATTTACAATTTTCAATTTACAATTTACAATTTCTTGCTCAAACTGGGTACCAAGGAAAGTTCCTAAGCTATAAGTTGGAAAATATCCCACCGTTCCCCCGCTCCAGTGGATGTCCTGGAGTACACCTTCAGAATCATTTTTTGGAACTATTCCAAGGTATTCTTTTATCTTACTGTTCCAGATCTCTCTTAAATCAGATATTTTAAATCTTCCCTCTATCAGTCCCCTTTCTATTTCAAACCTGAGCATGATATGGAAGTGGTACGTAACTTCATCTGCCTCTACCCGAAGAAGGCTTGGTCGGACTTTGTTAATATAAGAATAGACATCGTGAACAGTGAATGGTGAACCGTGCACAGTGTTATTTATATCCGGCAAAAACTTTTCGATAAATTCCTCACTGCGTCCTACGAAGTTTTCCCAGAACCTGCTTTGAGATTCGTGGGTTACCAAACTGGACCCCCCGCCAACTGGTGTCATCTCAAGCTCCGGCGCGGATTGAAGGTCGTAAAGAGCGTGGCCAAACTCATGAATTACAGCTAAAAGACTCCTTCCAAAATCGCGCTCATGATACCAAGTGGTGATCCTCGTATCCTGATTTGAAAAAGATGTTGTAAAAGGATGCGCGGAAGTATCCAAACGGAAATTTTGTCCGAAATCTTTCCATAAATATTTTAATACCTTGTCATTTAGTTCTGACATCTTTTGTTTGTCATATTTCGCGCTTTCCAAAGGATGGGTCGACTGAAAAAGGTCGGACCTTTTTATTTTTTCAAGCAATGTTTCAAGTGGTTCGCGAATCTCTGCAAAAAAAGGTCCGACCTTCTCAACCGTAAGTCCTTCCTCATATTGATCCAAAAGCGCGTCGTAAGGCGAATCTGTATAACCTAAATACTCCGCGGCTTGTTTATTCATGTCAAAGATTTTTGACAAAGATTTTTCAAATATCTTAAAATCATTCTTTTCTTTCGCCTCCCTCCAAATGACAGTGGCTGTATTGGTTAATCTTTCAAAATCTTCAATGAATTTTGGAGGAAGTTTTTCGTAGTATTTGAGCGAACGCAAGAGAATACGAACGACTCCCCTCTCTTGGTCGGTTAAATGCTCTAAACCAGATGCTGCATGCAATAAGGCAACAAAATCTTTGTCGAGGAACATCTTTTGTCTGATAACCGAGAGCCTGCCAAGAGCCTCCCCGCGGGCTGAAGCGCCTTTTTGCGGCATATAAGTCTCCAGGTCCCAGTGGGCAATTGCCGAAGTGTAGCTTAGTGCCCAAAGATTTTTATAATAATCGAGGATTTGGAGAATTGTTTTGTTTTTGAAAGGCTTCATCAGGAGATTTTACCACATAAAATATTTATCAATAAATTCTCCTATTACTCTATTAACCTCCTCGACAATTTCCCTATGGCGGCGGTAGCCATGGTCTGAATTCAACTCGTGGAGCATTTTTGGCCCAGGAACAGATTCATATATTTCTTCAATTTCTTTCGGTGTGTAGTACCTGTCATCAGTTCCTGAGAACAACAACTTCGGTTTCTTGCTCTTTTTTAGGATGGCTAAAGTATCAAATTTTTTTCCATCTTCGAAATAGTTAAGAGGCAAAGCAAATTCCTTCTGCTCGCGCGTCCTTTCACTACCGGGTGGTATATCCCTATGCTCTATTTGGACTCCGTTCTCGGAAGATTTTGGTGGTGTTGGTGCCTCATATGAAGATATTACCAAAATAATACCGATTACATTTGGATTAACACTTGCCAATATGGCTACATTTCCACCTCGAGAGTGACCAAGTAACAAAGTTGGCTTATTTCCATAATATTCAATTAATTCATTAACGGCTTTAAGATAGTTTGAAGTTGTAAAAAGTTCGATTCCCCCAGGGCTTTCCCAGGTGCCGGGCGGATCAACCGCCACAGTATAAAAACCTTTGCCGGCCAAATATTCCTGATGGCTAACAAAGTTGGCGTAATCTTTGGTATCAAGTTTGCCGGGAAGCATAAACGCAACTTTTTCTGAATTTTCATCCCCCTTCGTATTAACGGCCAGGTCGAAAGATGTGGTTTTGACCAAGTTCATAAGGAAAGTATACCAAATTTATCCTTTTACAATTCTGAACGCATCATGATCCTGAGCCTGTCGAAGGAGAAGTCTGGGACTGAGGTAGTCTGAGGCTGACGAAGGATTAAAGACTTGATTATTTTGACTTATAGTGTAAAATACCGCATATGAAAGAACAAGAAAAACCTGTTATCACAGATAGAGGGATGCCTATTGTCACAAGTGAAACATTTAATAAAATCCTAGATGCAGACAGAAAGGGTTCGGAGCCGTGGGGAGAAATGCTCAACAGAGTTAAAGACAGATTAGTTAAAGAACAGCCCGTGTTGGCAGGATTTCTTGAAAGTCAGGGGTCGAAATTTGAACCCGAAGAAATGCTCCACATTCTCGAAGTTGCTATAGGGGTCTATGCTCTTTTGGAGCAACAGGCCAACATCAACAAAATGTCAGATACTTTCTCGGTAACTCCAGAGCCAAAATAACTTCGGGAAAAACCCCAATCTCTTTTTGAGATACCTTGAACAAAAAATGAAGCAAATCCTATTATGCAACCCTCTCCTTCAGGGCTCTGTAATACTTTTGAAGATAGTCTTCGGCTTTGGCCCAGTGGGATTCTCCTGCCCCGGCGATTGCCAAATTGCGCTCGACTGCGGCCAAGATTCGGAGGTGAGCCGCTTTCGCCGCTTGAAACAATGAAATGCGATAGACCTCGGCATAAAGTTCTTTGGCGGTTTGCTCTGCCTCAAAAGAAGATTCCACAGAGTCCTTGCCGGCAAGTTCCCTATTCATTTTAACCTCGAGTGAGGCAACAATTTCCGGTTCAAATGCTAATTTGAGTTCGTCTTTCACTAATTTGTAAAATTTCTTCATTTTTCCTTTCGCCTCTATGAACTTACTTGCTTTCTCATAGACAAATGCTTCTATCAAAAGCTTTGCCGCCTGAAGCGCCAGAGTTTTGCTTAGTCCATACTGCTCTTTGATGTGTTTCATCGCATAGTCGCGGATGCGGACGCCTTCGGGAATGTTTTTAAGCCTCCACCACGAAAGTTCCAAGCGAGCTGCGATTTCCGGATTGAATTTGAGGTGCTCTTCTGCGTCATTTCCACCAAATCTTCGCCTGCGGCGGCTAAAATCCAAAACCGCTTCTTTTAACTTCTCGGGAGAGAAGTCCGGAAAATGATCGTTTTCGAAATAGTATTCCGTATAGGGTGACTGCCAAAGCAACATTCCGCTGGTTCTCTGCTCCCCGCTGGTTCGTATCATCAAATCAACGTATGGATAAGGCTGGCCTTTTGTGTCAAGGTAAGTTTCAAACAATTTTTTGTCAATACCCCCGGCAGGAACCTTGTCTACCACCATTTTTTGAACAGCTCTGACGATTTCATCGTGCCCGCCGTAATCAATGGCAATGTTCATAATATATTTTTTATTATCTTTCGTTTCTTTTTCAGCCTTGGCAATTTTTGATAAAAGGAATTCTGGCAGACGGTCTTTTCGCCCCAGGTGAACTATTTTTACGTAATCTTTTTTGGCATCCGCCAAGTATTGGTCTATCATTCTCGAATACAGCTTCATCAGGTAGCCGATTTCCTCTGCGGTTCTGTCCCAGTTCTCGGTAGAAAAACCCCACAAAGTAACCGTATGAATTCCCCAGCTCCTTGCCGATCTACAAACTTCGACAGCCGTGTCAAATCCCTTTTTGTGCCCCTGAAGTGTATTTAACCCCCTGGCCCTTGCCCATCTGCGATTGCCATCGGGAATAATTGCGATATGGTTTGGAACAACTGTGTCTTTGGGAAGAGTGGTTTTTTCAATCATCTCTAAAATTATACCAGATTAAAATTGCCTTCTAATTGTTATTTTCAAACGCGGCGGCATGGTACGCATATTCCTTGATATTCTCTTCGACTTCTTCCCCCTTATAATCCCCGGCAACAACTTCAGAAACCCAGATCGGTCTAACTCTGTCCTCGGGTCCAACGGCTGGATTTGGACAAAATTCCACTCTCAGATGGTCGTCGACTTCTATCCCGCCCGCTTTCATTAATACAGAGACAACTTCTCTTACTGCAGCATCATCCAACATCACCCCCATGGGGTCAAGATTCTCCTCTCTTTTTTCCATTTCAACTGCAAAAATCACCGGAATCCCGATTCTGATAATTCTTTCTTTCATATGACACCAGTATAGCAAGGATTCTAAAAAATACGCTAAAGAGTTTCCAGATCATTTTCCCGTCTTTCGGTCGGTTCATGTACAATAGGTGCCCCTTCCCCTTCGTGTCCGTTCCCAATTGTGCCCAATTCATTATCTAATTGTTCGTCATAAACTAGATTTTCTGCTGTCATATGCACTATTAGTCTCCATCTGGTACAATCACCCCATGACACTTACAGAGTTAGACAAGATTGACGACCCGGAAGTCCGCACCTGGGCCATGATTTGGAAAGTTGTTCCAGTTTTACAAAAAGACAGGTCGGAAAACGAAGTTTCCAGACTGATAGTCGATGAAATATCCAGGCTCAGAACTGAAGGAAAGTTAACAGATGCTCAAAAAAAAGTATTGGATATGATTGGAATGAATGTCTCAATTGACTACGACGGCTTTTAACATACGCGCGTACCCGTTGTCTTTTTATCCATTACTGCATTTTTGAGATTATTTTTTTCGTTTCCATTTACAATTAAGGTCAAAATATCATATTTTTTGGCTAAAGAAAGCGCCTGTTCAACTTTATGGAGCATTCCACCTGTCACATCTACATTTTTTGCTCCGACAATTGATGATTTTAGTTGATCAAAATTCTTGCTCGTTATGACCGGAATTGTCATACCCTTTTCGTCATGAACACCATTAACATCAGTGACATAAATCATGCGGATTTTATAATCTTTTAGCAGTTCTTTTGCGATAATGGAGAGCACTTTTTCGGTAGAAAAAATAGTACAACCAGTTGTTTTGTCCATTATCACATCCCCATATATGACAGGGTGCGACCCTGTCATCAAGGCGTGTCTTATGGGATCAATATATGATTTAACACCACTATCTGGATCATTTAAAATGAAGCTTGCAGGAGAAAATGGAAAAACCGGGAGATTTTCTTTAATAAATTCTTTAATAACGATGGCATTTAGTTGCCTTGCAGCATCCTCCACAATCGACATTCCCATCAAACTTTTTGAATTTATAAACCCTTTTTTTGTTTGATATTTTTTTGCGGGCAAATGGGCAAATGACCCCGCACCATGACCGATAACAATCGCGCCTTTAAACACTTTTAACGCCGATTTTATTTCCCCTGCCAGTCTTTTAATGTTTTCCGGTCGTGCAGTAAACTCCTTTGACTTATCCGTAATCACACTTCCTCCGAGTTTGATCAAAACCAGTTCCTTCATTCCGCTATTCTAACAGATTGAAATCTAGTGGTATACTTACTGTTAATCTCGAAATATGGCCAACACCACACACTTCGACTCGCAAAGCTCGCTCAGTGCAAGCACTTTTGAGGCAGTTTTTGAAAAATTGGCAATTCCTTTAACAAAATTTGTAATCAAAAGGGTGTCCGGCGATTCTGAAGCGGTCGAAGAAGTACTTTCCTCGACAATGGTGGCCGCCTGGCGCGGGTGGAATTCATTCCGACATAAATCAAGCTATTTTACCTGGATGTGCAGAATCGCTCTAAATAAAATCGCCGACTATTACCACGATCAGGTAAATCGCAACTCAAAAATTATCGTACCCCTGATCGATGCTTTTAACAATGTTGACAGCAAATCGCTCTCTCCTGAAGAAACTTTAGCTCTTAACGACTTAAGAAAATCGGTTAACGATTGTTTAAACCTTCTTCCGCCAGAAAAACGGCGTTTGCTGCAGTTTAGATACTGGTACGATCTCTCCTACTCTGAGATAAGCAAGATTGTTGGTATCAGTGAAAGGGCAGTTGAAGGGCAACTCTACCGCGCCCGTCACGAATTTGCCGAAGTGTGGTCACGTGAGAGCAAGGATTGACCATTTGAATACCCGTCCCTGGTTTGTTTATAAACTGCCAGTTCTTTGTGTGTCATTATTTGCACCTCACCAATGTCGAGTAGTTTCGAATCCCTCCTTTGAAAAATAAAGTTTATATGCAAAGCGGAATAAATCGGGCTCATGTGGGGGTTTGATTTCTCTATATGACTTGCGCGCACTTCCGGATTTCTATAATCTCTAATGCTGGGTTTTCCCCACGGGAATACATTTGGCGTTAACGAATATGCCGATTGAATCAAACGGGAAAGAGCCCCCCTATCTTCCTCTTCGGTAATAAACCTGACCCCATAAATATCTCCTCCCGGCACTACGGAATCTCTCCTTTTGATCTTGTTTTCAATTCTTGACAGCCTTTTTGCCCTATACCCACTTTCCTCCCAATCAATTTTTATATTATTTAAAATCAGAAAGTAAGAAAACCCAACAAACAACGATTTAGCAATCTTTTCCCGCGTTTCAATATCCGGAAGACTATTTTTTTGCTCATAAACGTCTTCAGGTATTCTGATAGCAATATTAGAATCTCTCTCTATGTTCATCGGAAGAAAATCTTAACATGAACAAACGCACTTACAAGACCGTAATTTAGAGGTGCGTCAGTTTGTACCAGAAAATTTTGATGGGGAAAATTGGGAAGGCATTAAGAATGCGTAATGCGCGTCTTGGTTCTGTCAAAAGCCTGAATTGTCATGAATCCAAATCTCCTGTTTGGGATTCCCAAATGCCACGAATAACAAATTCGGGACGAATTTGTTTATTTTGTCAATTACATCTTTATATGATTTTACATCAACTTCTATAGCAAGATTGGCCGATTCGTCTAATTTGAAAAATTTGTCAAATTGGATTTGTAATTTAGGATACTGAGATTGTAATTTTTGCGAAGCTATCTCAGCTTCGTCCCCCAACCCACCGAGAAGAAATACCTTCCAATTTTTTTTTACCGCCAGTCGGATAAGTTCTTCAAAAAGTTTTCTGCCCGGAATAATATCTAAGCTCTTTCCAAAGAGAAATCTTGAAGCATAGGCAAGGCCTACTCCGTCCGGAACTGGGTAGTCTGCCGAATTGAGAGCCTTCTTAAGCAATTTGTTCTTCTGAGCCATCAAAACAAGCTCAGGATTAGGTGTCATAATACTAAATTTTGTATTACAGGATATATTTTTCTCCACTCCTGTTAGCAGTGAGTTAATCGAACTGCTAAGAACGTTAATTCCTAGGATTTGCCCGACTCTTTGGTCTTTTTTTGGTTTTATTTTCATTGTTTGTTTCTCTAATTATTAATTATTAACTCATAATTATAAATTAATTTGTCATTAGCCTCATATTCTCCGCAAGCAACTGTATCCTATACTGTAAATAGTATATCGTATATAGTATATAGTATATTGGGATGAGGCGAACAATACTAAAGGCTATAAATACTAACTCTCCTATCTGCTTAAACACACAATATTGAACAAGTTTTTACATCTTTTTTCAAATACTTATTTTAAAACTTATCCTCAAACAATCCTCAACTCGATTGGTATAATTTGACACTTACTATAAGTAAATATTTTAAAAGATATTACTTACAACCCCCTTCATTTAATTTAAATCAATAAGTGTAAATTGTACAAAAAATTTAAACCTATAGCTTCCCTATGTCTCGATTTTTCCTCATATCCTATATACTACATACAATATACTAATTTATCCTCTGGTGCTGACACTTCTTTTCCAAAGCTCGATATTTTCAAGAACTAAGCCCGTGCCCCTTACAACGCATAACAACGACTCGTCGGCAACGTGCGCGGGAACGCCGGTTTCTTGAGTCATCAGCTTATCAAAATTCCTAAGTAGCGACGTTCCCCCGCTCATTACAATCCCTTTATCTATTATATCTGCCGCTAGTTCCGGCGGAGTATCTTCCAAAACCGCCTTTACCCCTCCCACTATTTGCATCAAAACAGGATTTATTGCCTCGCCAACCTCCGAAGAAGTAATAATTACGCTCCTGGGGAGGCCAAATACAAGGTCTCTGCCCGAAATCTCAAGCTTTTCCTCCTTGACAAGAGGGGTAGCTGAACCGATTTTCAATTTGATATCCTCAGATGTTTGGTCGCCTACTATTAAATTGTGCTTCTTTTTCAAATAATTCTGTATCGCCTCGTCAATTTTATTTCCGGCAACCCTGACGGATTTGTGAGCCACGACCCCGCCCAAGGAAATCACAGCCGCCTCGGTTGAGCCTCCACCAACGTCCACTATCATATGCCCGGAAGGAGCGGATACCGGTATTCCCGCTCCAATCGCCGCAGCCAGAGGTTCATCGATCAAATAGGCGTGAGAGGCCCCCGCGGAAAGAGTCGCATCCAAGGCTGCGCGGCGCTCTACCTGGGTGCATCCGGCAGGTACACAAACCATTACATTTGGTTTAAAAAACTGAAATCTCCCGACAACTTTACCAATAAAATACTTTAGCATTGCCTCGGTAATCTGATAATCTGCTATTACCCCGTCTCTCATGGGACGACTTGCCACAAGAGCTTCAGGAGTCCTGCCAAGCATTTTTTTTGCCTCTTCCCCCACCGCAACCACTTTATTATCATCTGCAGAAATAGCCACAACTGTAGGTTCATTGACAATTAACCCTTCGCCAGCCAACCAAACCAAAGTGTTGGCTGTTCCAAGATCTATGGCTATATTTTTTCGTAAGCTCATGTAATCGGATTATACCAGAGAATCAGAATACTCTGTTATGACACCCTCCTCGCATTGAAATGCGAGGTTTCCCTTAAGGGTGGGTGACATATCGCTGCGAAGTTTTCTTGAATGCTGTTATAATATGATCCATGACCAAAGTTCGTATTTTTGTGTTTTTGTCTACCCTGATAATTGTCGGGGTAATCGGTATTTTTGTTTCCTTTTATGCCCGAGGCTTTCGACTAAACTTAAAAACTTTTAAGTTTGAGCCTAATGGAATACTGGTTATCAAATCTGAGCCCGACGGAGCTTCGGTCTATATTAACGGAGAACTCAAAACCGCAACAAATACATCTCTTTCAATATCTCCCGGCGTTTATGATGTTGAAGTCAAAAAAGACGGTTTCTTCCCTTGGTATAAGCGACTCGCAATTGATAAAGAGATTGTGACCAACGTAAACATTTCATTATTTAGAAATGTTCCTTCGCTCTCGCCGGTGACTTTTTCGGGGGCGGTAAACCCAATGGTGTCTCAAGACGGAACAAAAATCGCTTTTCTTGTACCTAAAACGGGGCTTTGGAGTCTGGATACCTTTAACTTTCCCTTAGGATTTTCCAATGATCCCAAGAGGATTACGGACGGCGACCTGACAGGCTCAACATATATATTTTCACCTGATGCCAGACAGATTTTGCTAACTACATCTAACGGCATCTTTCTACTCGATTCCGGATCTTTTATTTCTCAATCCCAAAGAGTTAATATTGCCTCGCAAGCTCCATCTATACTTAATCAGTGGCAAAATGAAAAAAAGCTGAAAGCTGAAAGTTTAGTAAAATATCTGCCTCCCGAGCTTGCTGACATTTTGAAAAGAAAGACTGGCAGTTTTATTTTTTCACCTGACGAAGCAATGATCCTTTATGCGGCAAGTTCTTCGGGAACATTGCCCGACAACTTAATTAGACCACTACCGGGATCTTCTACCCAAAAACAGGAAAGAGCCATCAAGGCCGGTTCAACCTACGTATACGACACCAAAGAAGATAGGAATTTCCTGATTACCAACCAGGAAGCAACAGTCAACGGTCAACAGTCAACGGCAAACAGTTTGCAAGGACTAGCGTATAGAAATTCGACAAAACTACTTATTCTTACCAACCTTGGAGCCACATCCCTAATCCCCAATCTTTACGCACTAACAGTAAAGTAAATTTCCAACAAATTTGTGCTCCCAGCAAGAATTGAACTTGCATCTTGCCCTTAGGACGGGCCTACTCTATCCGTTGAGCTATGGGAGCTTGGTCGGGGTGCTGGGAATTGAACCCAGTGTCTTTACGTCCCGAACGTAACGTGATACCGATTCACTACACCCCGAGGTGCTAAGGCTAATTATAACAGGAAAGTGGGTGTTCACACTACGTGATAATATTATTTTATATGCCCACTTCCCGTCCAGGTTATGAATATCTTTCTGCTTATACGCTTGGAAAAGTTATTCAGGATTTGACAGTTGAATTTAGTAATAAATATATCGATTACAAAAGTAGAACTCACGACCAAATGGTGCAAGCTGCACGTTCGAATTGCCAAAATGTTGCAGAAGGCTTCAGTAACCCATCATTAAAAGGTTACATTAAACTTGCAGGCATAGCTTACGGTTCAAACGAAGAATTAACAAAAGATTACCAAGACTTTTTACGACAACATAATTTACCAATTTGGGGAAAAAATAACGAAAAAGTTAGGGTTTTTAGGGAATTTAGGGCGTTTTGGACTTCTCCAACATCCCTAAATACCCCAAAACCCCCAAACACCCCAACTGAGTTTGCAAATATGCTTCTCACTTTTTGTAATATGGAAGGTTTTTTACTTAAAAAGTTAGTTGCATCCCTATTAGAAAAACACGAGAAAGAAGGTGGCCTAACAGAAGAGTTATATAGAAAAAGAGTTGAATATAGGAAAGACCATTCCTAGTTATTTCTGGGTTAGTTCTTTTCGAGCACCTTCCCACTCTCTGGAGTATAAAATCTTTTCTATGGCAAGTTCATAATCGTTGATTTCGTCTGTTTTGAACCAAAGATCTATTTCCCTATTCGCTTCCTCGACACTGCCTGAAGCATGAACCAGGTTACGAATAGCGCGTTCGTCCGGGTCGGATAGAAAATAGGAATCAATTGTATAATCGGCCGTAATCGTACCAACATCAGCAGCTAAGGGGTTGGTAGCCCCTCTGATCTTTCGTACATTTTGGATTGCATGAGCGCCTTCTATGACCATAGCGACAACAGGACCGGTAGTAAGATACTTAACCAACCTTTTTTGAACATTTTCAGCAATTTCTACCGGTTTCTTTTTGAGGTCTACCCCTTTTTCTTTATACGAAGCAATTGTGCGTTCTCCTAATAAAATTTTATCCGATTCCGGCATGTCATAATGCTTCTGAGCCAAACCAGAATCCGGCCAAGCCATGCGCATAGCGATGATTTTAAGACCTTTTTTCTCAAATCTTGTAAGAATTTCCCCAATTAAGCCCCTTTGAACCCCATCTGGTTTGATTAAAACTAAAGTTCTCTCGTGTAATGACGTTTTCATCTTATTGATTATATTCTTTAAAGCTTTGTTTAATCAACTCCAGTTTTGATGTAGAAAGATATATAAATACTTATTCTGTTTGTTAACGAATAACCTCCTCAAACTATATCAAGAGCTTTTTATATTTCTCCACATCCTTGTATGGCCCTATTATTGCCAAGTTCAAGTGGTCTTTAATAAAAATCTTTTTGGCTTCTTGGACAACTTCTTCCACCGTCACATTATCAATTCTTTTATACAACGCGTCGGGAGTTAAGATTTCATCTAAAAACATAATTTGTTCCGCAAAAAAGTCCCCAGCAACCTGTGTATCCTCCAAAGAAAGCGCAATGTGACCCTTAAGATATTCCTTTGTCTTTTCCAGCTCTTTGGGGGAAATTGGAAATTTGCCGTCTGCCAGGCCGTAAAGTTGATCCAAAATCACCTTAATCGCCTCCTCGCTTTTTGCCACGTTTACTCCGGCATAAACTCCGGTATACCCAACTTCATTAAATTTATCATTGGCAGGTTTAACGGCATAGGCAAGCCCCCGTCGTTCCCTTACTTCAATAAAAAGCCTGGAACTCATGGGGCCACTTAAAATTGTAGAAAGCACACTTTGGGCAAATCGGCCCGCGTATCCCCTGCCCTCACTCAAGAAACCAAGAATGACATGCGCCTGTTCAACCTTTTTTGAACATTTTCAGCAATTTCTACCGGTTTCTTTTTGAGGTCTACCCCTT